>JAABUN010002627.1_pt1 | contig 30960 bp, 29 predicted proteins | sample 5559311 | NCBI WGS metagenome assembly JAABUN01 (sample SAMN10711877, study PRJNA513370) | rock metagenome | isolation source: Antarctica rocks | place: Antarctica: Victoria Land, Siegfried Peak sud | reverse complement strand
CCCGGGGCGGGGTGCTCGTAGCGCACCGGTTTGGGTTTGGCCCGCAGTCGGCACCCGGTGGCTGGATCGGTCCAGGCCAGCCGGGGCGCCTCGTAGCGGGCCAAGACCTTGTGCACCGTGGAGGGGTGCAGCCGCAGCCGGTAGCCGATCCGCGCCGGACCCCACCGGCGCGAGACCCGCAGGCCCATGATCCGCCGCTCGGTCCGGACCGGCAGCCGCCGCGGACAGGTGTCAGGGCGACTGGACCGGTCCAGCATCCCGGCCCGGCCCTGATGGCGGTACCGGCCGGCCCAGCGTCGCGCGGTAGTCACCGAGACCCCGAACCGTTCCGCGGCCCGGCGCAGCGGCCAGCCCTGATCCACGATGCAGCGGGCCAGTCGCAGCCGCCCGGTCGGGGTCAGTGAGGCGTTAGCGTGGGACATGAGGACCTCCGAGTTGGGATGTGAGCAAGTCAGACAGCTCCACACTTCACTCGGAGGTCTTCCTCATGTCCAGCACATCCGCGTTACCAACGTCCGTGGTCAGTACACCTAGACGGCACCAGGTCGCTCCAGGGCCCGGCCCGAGGGTGACGAAATCTCGGTTTGTAGATCGGGCCGGTCTCCAGGCCGGCCGATAGCCGGTCGACAGCCAGGATGAGTTCGGACAGCGTGACCGTCGTGGTGTTTCGGCACCGGCTTGAGCACCACCCGGGCCGCCGACCGCGGCCCCCGTAAGAGACCAAGGCTGGAAGCATCGCGATGAGCGCGGCCACTACTCAGCTCATCCGGGCGTCGGTGTCGAAGAGGGTCTCTTCGATCTTTATCGACGTGTGTCTGACGATGAACGCGTGTTGCCCTACGCGCCAGAGCCCTTCTCCTCGTTGCAGGTCGGGCAGTTGGTCCCGTTCGGCGGTGGAGAGGCCGAGGGCGGCGGCGGTGGCGGGGGCTTCGCTGGACTCCTGCTGGTAGATGATCTTGGTCGAGCAGTCGGCTAGGAGGCCGCGGGCCAGGGCTCGCGCTTCGGAGCCGGCGTCGCCGACTGCGTCCAGGTCGGAGAGCCGGTGAACGATGAGCAGGTTGGCGATGCCGAGGCCGCGGGAGAGTTTCCATTGGGACTGCATGCGGGCGAGGAGCGCGGGTTGGCGCATCAGCCGCCAGGCTTCGTCGTAGACGACCCATCGTTGCCCGCCGTCGTCAGCGGCGAGGGCGGACTCCATCCACGCGGAGGCGCAGGTCATGACCATGGCGATGAGCTGGTCGGAGCCTTGGATCGCGGACAGGTCCAGGGAGACCATCGGCAGGCTCGGGTCGAAGGCGACAGTGGAAGGCCCGTCGAAGAGGCCGGCGAGGTCGCCGGCGACGAGCCGCCGCACGGCGTGGCCGAGGTCGCGTCCGTCGCGGGTGAGCTCGACGACGCTGGCGCCGGGGAGCGCGTCGCGGGGCTCGAGAAGGGAGTCGACGACCGCGGGCAGGGTGGGGGTAGTGGTGCCCGAGATGGTGGATCGGAGGGCGGCGTCGAGGGCGGTGTGCTCGACCGCGACCAGCGGGCGGCCGAGCGCTGCGGAGGCCAGCGACCCGAGCAGGACCCGTCGCCGGGTGCCGACGAGCTGCGCCCAGGCGGCGTCGGTGAGGGCCGAGTCCCGGGGTCCGGGGTCGAGCGGGTTGAGCCGGTTGGGCGATCCGCCGCCGAGTTGGATCGCGGCGCCGCCGATGGCCTGCGCGACGGCGCTCCATTCGCCTTTTGGGTCTCCGGGGACGTAAACCCGCCGGCCGAAGGCTATGGAGCGCATGGCGATCGACTTGGCCAGGAAGGACTTGCCCTTGCCGACGACCCCGGCGAGGAGGCAGTTCGGGTTGGTGATGACTCCTTTGCCGTAGAGCACCCACGGGTCGAAGCAGAAGCCTCCGCCGGACCAGGCGTCCTGCCCGATGAAGACCCCTTCTGCGCCGAGTCCGGCCTCGGCCAGGAAGGGGTAGGCGCCGGCGACGACGTCGGAGGTGGCACGGTGCGGCGGGACGTGCAACCGTCGCCAGGACCGCCCGGCCTCGGGACCGTCCTCGCCGCCCGGGGGCAGATGGGCCATCCGCTCCCCCTCCGTCGCAGCCGCGGAGGCCGTCGAGTCGACCGAGCTGAGGCGAGGGCCGGGAGACGCCCGCCGCGACGGCTTACGCCGCCGTTGTCCAGCAGGGGAGTAGAAGGCGACCTCGCCGCGCAGCCGCGCCATGTCAGTTCACCTTCCGGGCGAGGGGGAGGGCGGCGGCGGTGAAGGCGCGGGCCTGTCGGCCGGACAGGCGCCGGGTCTCGCAGCCGCACTGGATCGCGGCACGGCTGACCTCGGCCACGGCTCCCTCCAGCTCGTCGCGGGTCGGCGCGGTGACGGTGAGCAGGCCGGTGAAGCGGATGTCGGCGTGGCCGGCGATCAGGGCCCTCTCGCGGTCGAGGACGTCTTCGCGTTCGACGGTGTCGGACAGGTCCGCGATGGCGCCGATCTTGGCCTTCTGCGCGGCCTCGGTGGCGTACTCGACCTTCGCCTTGCGGATGTCGCGCATGGCGGCGTCGACGGGGATCGGTTCGAAGGTCAGGGAGAGGGTCTTGCGGATGCCGGGCTGGAAGACCAGGGCGTGGAGGAAGAAGGTGGGCGCCGAGACCCGCGGCCATTCGCTGATCCAGAGCACGACCGAGAAGGACGAGTCGTGCCGCAGGTAGTCCCAGTGCTCGTCGACGGCGACCGGGCCGGCGGTGGCCAGGTTCGCGGTCGGGGGCGCGTCCTGCAGGGCAAAGCCGGGGTCGTATGCCGTGCGGAGCGTCGCGGCGAGGTCGGCCTCGTCTAGCCAGGACCCGACTTTCAGCTCGGCCGCCCGCAGGCTCGCCTGCAGGGAGGTCATCTCCTGGCGCAGGAACGCGACGGCGCCGGGCAGCCCGCGGCCGGTCTGCCGGATCCAGGTCCGGCTCTTGCGCAGGTCCAGCGACAGGGCGATCAGTGTGCGGTGAGAGGCGCTGCCGACGACGCAGGTCCGCATCAGCTCCTCGTAGGCGTCCACGGCGAGCGTGCCGTCGGCGCTGGCCCGGTGGGTGTCCCACCAGCCGGTGATGCCGCGGCCGGCGTCGGGCAGGGTCAACTCGAGGACCTGCAAGCGGGTGCCGGTCCCGGAGGCGGCGACAGCGGCTAGGGCGCGTCCCCAGGCGTGGACCCGGCGGGCTTGCTCGTCGGCGGACAGCAGGACGTATGCCGGGTGCGAGACGACACCGACGGCGGTCAGGGTTTGGGCGTGCGGGTCGTGCAGGATCGCCGCCCCGCCGTGGTCGTCGACGAGGAACCGAAGCGCGGCGGCGTCACCGGGCAGCGCCAGGGTTCCCGCGGGTCGCCGCCTCCCGGGCCGGACCCGGTAGCGGGTCTGCCCGCTCGCCCGGCGGATCAGGTAGTGGGCGAGGCTGGGGGCGGCTTCGACGGCGACGCGGCCGCCGACCCGGACGAACGCGAGGGCGACGAGCCCGCCCCACAGGGGAAGGGTGAGCGCACCGCCCAGGGCGCCGGCCGTGAACATCGCCGGGATGAGGACGCCCACCGCGACCGCGAGGCAGGCGACGCGGGGTGCTGACAGTCCGAGGAGCAGACCTCGGCGGGGTCGTCGGGCGAAGCGGACAGTCATCGGGGTGCCGGTGTCGGTCATGGCTGGGGTCCTCGCACTGGTGGTGGCTGGGTCGCCGGGGATGGTGGCGGTTCCGTCGCGGGCCGTTCCGGTGCCCCGGCTGTCGTGGCCGACTGGGTTGCCTCGGCGGCCTTCTCGAGGGTGGCCTTGGCGGCCCCGGCGGTGGCGGCTCCGACGGCGATGGCTGGGGCGGCCGGATCGTTGGCGGCTGCGGCGCTACCGGTGGCTCCGACCGCCCCAGCGGCTCCCGGCCCGGCGGCGGGCGCGGTCCCGACGCCGGCGGCGCCGGGCCGGGAGGTCTGGACGGCTGCGGCGGTCGGCTGGTTCCCGCCCGCCCGGGGTGGCGCGGCATACGAGGCGCGCGATCCGGCCGACATGGCGCGGACCTGTCCGTGCAGGGCGGCGACCTTCTGCGGCGCCGCGATGGCGGCCTGCCCGCCGGCCTTGGCGTGCCCGACGGCCGCCTGCGCGGCATACAGGCTCTCGCTGGCGAAGGTGAACATCTTGATCGACGCCCACGGGGCGAACCCGCCGAGCATCAGGATCAACGACCCGGCGGCCAGTTGGGTGGTGGCCTGTCCGGCGCTGCCCCCGGCTTGGCCGGCACCGTCGAGGACGGCGACGCCGATGCTGAGGATGATGACGAGCAGCAGCTTGGACGCGACGAGCGCGCAGACCAGCTCGACCCACTTGCGGGCCCAGCTGCGGGTGATGTCGGCGGTCGCGCCGGAGAACGCCAACGGCGCCAGGACGGCCGCGATGAGCAGCGTCATCTTGCGGATCATCATGGCCGCCCAGACCACGACGACGGCTGCGATGATGACGACCGAGAACAGGAGCGTGGTGACGGGGCTCTGGATGTTGCTCAGGGCCACGAACTGGAGCTTGGTGCCGAGGCCGGCGATGTTGGTGCCGGCTGTGTACTGGACGAATCCGGCGCTGAGGGAGTCGACGGCGCCCAGGCCGATGCGGGTGGTGGCCAGCGCCAGCGCTGAGCCGATGAAGCTGACGACCAGTCCGCTGAAGGCTCGACCGAGCGCGCCGGGATCACGCCGCAGCGCGCCGATGATGACCTGGATGGTGAACAGGGCCAGGCACAGCACGACGGCGATGGAGGCGGTCGCGGCGATCTCCGTGACCAGGGCAGGCGAGGACAGGTCCAAGGCGGTGGCCTCGTCGAGTTGCTGCCAAAGCCACGAGGCGGCGTTGCCCGCGGCGACGCCGAACGCGCCGGCCATGTGTGAGAAGGCGCTGTCGGCGATCGCGGAGGGCGCGCCGACTACGGCGGTGGCAACGCAGACCGGGCTGAGACTGAAGATCCCGTCGCAGCTCATGACGTCCCTATCGGCAGGATCGTGACGTCGAGGGCGGCGACGAAGGCCCAGGTCGGTCGGGTCGGTGGTCCCTCGAGGTTGAGGGTCACCGAGACGCTGGACTTCGTCGTCGTGTTCTTGCCGCTGACGCGTTCGTGGCGGGTCACGGTGGCGGCGACGATGCGGCAGGTGACGCCCGGGTCGCTGATCCGGCCGGCAGCGACGGCGTTGCGCCACGCGAGCGGTTCGATGACCTGGTCCACCGTGGCGGTGTCGTATGCCGCGTGCGACCCGAGGGCTTGCCATGCTTCGGCTGCCGGGACGAGCGCAAGGCCGTTACCGTTGTCGGTCACGGAGAAGACGGCGAGCCGGTCCCGCAGATCGCCGGGGACGAGTCCGACGACGAGGGGCTCTGTCGTCGCGGCTGACTCGGACTGAACCCACGCCAGATGACCATCACGCGGAGTGCGGAAGTCCTGAGTCAACAGGCGCCGGACGAACTCTGCCGCGTAGAGATCCGGCTGCGTTGATGCGTCGCCGGTTATGGGCGGTTCGGCGTCATTTGGCGGCCTGACGGGCGGGAGCTGCCGGATCCGGTCCAGCTGGGCGGCGACGACGGCGTCCCTGCCTGGCTCGGGCTGCGGAGTACCTCCGGTTGGGGCTCGGCCTTCCGGCGCTGGGGTGTCTACGTGCGATCTGACTGGATGCGCCGGTGGCTCGAGGGCGCTTGTGACGGCGTGGCCGCCGAGAACCGCCGCTGCTGTGACGAGGAGTCCGGCGGTCAGCACCGTCGCACCGGGCCGGCGAAGGCGGTGGGGGATGGTGGGTGAGCGCATGGTCATTGGACCGTGTGGCCGACGGTGTTGAAGAACGTGACCAACGCGTTGGCGGCCCCGATCAACAGCGCGGCGCCACTCGCCACGAGGACGCCGGTCTTGCCCTTCCCGGCGACGTGCGGGTTGGACGAGTGTGACCCGATCGCCCAGGCGATCGCAGAGATGGCGACGCCTGCGACTGCGGCGACGAGGCCGAAGGTGAGCAGGGCGCCCACCATCGTCTCTAGGGCGGCAAGACCAGGCAGGCCGTTGGTGTTCGGAGGGATGTCGATGCGCGGGGCTGTCATGGGGAGGACCTTTCGCAACTCGCGCGGGTCCATCCCGCGCGTGTAAGCCCAACCTGACGCCGGGGGCACCATTTCACGACGTTGTCGCGGTCAGGTGCCCATCGCGGTTGACCAGGCGGGTCGTGGCTGCCATGGGAGGGAGAGCGGCCGAAGCTCCGTCCACGGAGTCTCGCGCTGGGCCAGGCTGGCTCGCCTCTTGAGAGAGGCGGGGCACGAAGGCGGCATCACTTGCTTAACGGCGCGATAGTTCGTTAGCCGATGTGGCGGAGCGTGGAAACTCCTCCGGATGTGAATCCGCCTACGTTGACGACCTTTACGACGTCTCCGGTCTTGGGTGCCTCCACCACCAGCCCGTTGCCGATGAACATTCCGACGTGCCCGGGTAGGGCAAGGCTGCCGTCACTGCCGGGCGTCAAGACGAGATCGCCGGGAAGCAATTGGGCGAGATCCGTCGGGGTCCCGTCGTGGAGTTGCGTGTATGAGGTGCGGCTGATCGTCACGCCGGCTCGCGCCCAGGCCGCCTGCATGAGTCCTGAGCAGTCGAACGCCGCCGGGCCGGAGGCGCCCCACTGGTATGGCTTGCCGAGCTGGGTCAAGGCGTAGGAAACCGCGATCCGGGCCTGGGGGCTGGTCGCGGCCGGAATCGCATAGGCCGTAGGGAGTCCGTGCGCTCCGGGGCTGGCCGCCGCGACTGTCCCGGCGCTTGCGCCGCAGTCGAGGCGGGCTGCGTCGCCGGAGATGATCTCAAGGACCTTGATGGCGAGGGGTTGCTGGGCAAGGTAATTGGCGCCGACGACAGCCGACCCGCCGTTGGCTGCGCTGGGGGTCCCGTCGAAGGCGGAGCGTTGGACGAGCTGGGCGGCATGCGCGGGGGGGAGGCTTCGCCAGTTCGGCAGTGCCAGGAGGGCGTCGACGTACAGGTCGGTTGAGGCGGTCGGGTCCATCCGTTGAGCCGCGCTGCCCCAACTGGGCCGTTGCTGGAAGATCCCAAGGGAGTTGTGGTCGTAGCCGACGCCGTCGTGGGCGTATGCCGCCGCGCCGCCGGGATCGTTGGGGTTGGCCAGCACGCGCATCCCGGACTCCGCCAGACCGACCATGAGGGCCGCCAGAGCCGCTGACGAACCGCCTCGCGCGGACGCGGTGGCCGCGACGATGCGCGCGTTCGTGGCCTGGGCGGGTGAGAGCCCCGCCACCGGTCCCGTGGTGACGCACAGCGGCCCGGGCGTCGGCGCGATGGTGCCCAGCGTCGAGGCGGCCGCAGACCCGACCACGAGCAGGAGGGCGGCGATCGAAGCGCCGACAACGGTCACCACGGGCTTGATGGTCATGGGCGGAGTAGGACCCGCTCGGGGCAGGATGTGTTCAGGCGTTGCGATGTCGTGCCCCCGCGCGACAGTGTTGTCATGGACGGCAACATGAGGGAGAGACGGGTGCGGCTCCGCAAGCACAGCCACGCACCGCCGGCGGTCGGTCCGGCGGAGGCCGGTGATGCGCGTGCGCTGGCCCTCGAGCTCGCCGGCCTGCAGTCCGGCCGCCGCATCGACTCGATGTCCCTGGGCGTGGTGCTTGAGCCTGGGGAGCTGCCGTGGCGCGCGGCGATTTCGTGGCTGCGGGTCCGGGTCGACGGCGTCTGGAGCGAGGCGTCCTGGTCGCAGGTGATGGTCACGGATCGGCGTCTGCTGGTGCGGCTCGCCTCGAGTGATCTGGTCTCACTGTGGTGGGGGGCGATGGTCGGCTTCGAGGTCGACCTGTGGGCTGGGCATGTCGTTCTCGACTTCGGTGACGGACGGCCCCGTCTGTTCTCGGGCCCGGCAGTCGCGGTTGTGGCGGTCGCGGGCGTAGCGCAGCTCTACGGCATACCGGCCCTGATGACGCATCCGAGCCTCGCGCCGCTCAGGACTTGACAAGCGCACGCTTCCCGGCGCGCGGCTCCAGTTGCTCGCCGCGGATCCACAGCAGCTGTCGGCGCGCATACTGCCGCTGGCGTGCGTCCAGGTCCACGTTCAAGGCATACAGGCGCAGGAGCCCGGGCCACCACGATCCTGACCCGGCGATGAGCCGATGCACGGCACGCAGCTGGGTCGGGGTGTAGCCGAGCCGCTGGAGCATGCTCCTGGTCACGAGGCGCGAGTTGCCGCCAGCACGCTTGCTCGTGATCGTGACCAACGGGTCGCTCGCGCCCCGACGGCGCGCGGCCTCGAGCCGGCTGACGAAGACCTCGAAGGCTCCGGCCAGCTTCATCGCGGCAACGTCGCTGGCCGTGAGCCCGATCTGGTGCGCGACCCACTCGGTGAACGGCGTTCGGCTCATGAGGCGGCGTCCAGGTCGAGATAGGTCCAGCGAACGGGGTCGCCGGGGGAGACCTGCGTCAACCCGTGCAAGAGGTCGGCCTGCTGGCGCCGGGCTGACCCCTTCGCTCCGCGTGTGGCCACCCCACGCAGGATCCGGTAGAGGGACAGAGGCTCAAGCGCCCGGCACTGAGCCTCTTGGGCATACAGCCACTCCATCGCCGCGATGAGCTCGTCGGTTGCGTGCTCGGCCGACACGAGGATCGGTGTCGTCGAGCCGAGCGGTGTGGCCAGGGCGGTATGCCGGGTGCAGACGACCGCTTGGACGGTGAGCCAGAGTTCGTCCCGCTGCGCCGACGGCTCGGTCAACGGTGGACACGCGGAAAGGGCCTCGTGAAGCCGAGTACCTTGTTCCAGCTGGCTGTTCATCGTTCCCTGCCGATGCCTTGGGTGAGTGATGGGTCGCTGCGAGTTGCCTCCATCTCAGGACGCGATCGGGTGCATCGCGCCAGCGGGTACCGCATCTGTGGATGGACCCAGTGCTCGCTCCGCCCGATCCACAGATCCCGAGTCCCCGTTCCCCTCGACGCCGCCCATCTGGCGAGGACGACGGGCGAGTTATCCACAGGCAGCGACTCCGCCGTGACAGATGTCAGACCCGGCGGTGACGATGGGGACGTGACGGTCGAGCAGGTGGCTTTGGCGACGACGGCGGCACCATGTGTCCGCCGCCGAGTCGTGCCCTCCTCGAGTCGCCGCTCATTGCGTGTGCCGGTCATTTGGTCCTCCTGGTCGGCTGCTGTCGCGGTCAGCGTCCGTCGCCGGACCGAGCCCCCGGAAGGTGACTGCGGATGACTGGCGGTGACGCGGTCGCACCGCGCGCAGGAGTGCACGCCTTACGCGCCGCTCGGCAGCGGGCTGGTTGGTCGCAGGCCTCGGCCATGCGCCGATTCCAGGAGGCCGCAACCAAACTGGGCGCGACGCCCCCAGAGGGCCCGTCCCTCAAGCGGATGTTCGCCTACTGGGAACGCGGCGAACGGACGGTGACCGTCGAGGCCTACCGTGACGCCTTCTGCACCATCTATGCCGCCCCGCCGGAAGCTCTCGGGTTCGTCCAGGCGACCGAGCCGACCGCAGGCGGCGAGGCCGGCGAACTCGACGCCACCCTCGCGCTTGTCACCGTGGACCGGCCGATGGTGCAGATGCTGGAGGCCGAGACGCACAACCTCCGTCTCCTGGACCGCCGGCTCGGCTCGACGGCCGCGGCAGCAGTCGAGGCCCACGCAGGGCTCCTCGAAGACGTCCTGCACCGGTGCGTCGGAGCGGAGCGTGCCGCCGTGGCAGGCGCCCTGGCTGAGGGCGCGGCCCTGGCCGGGTGGCTCGCCCTCGATCGCTGCGACATCGCAGGCGCGTGGCGATGGCACCAGCTCGCGCGCAGCGCCGCAGTGGAGAGTGGCTCGCCGATCCAGCTCGGGCATGTGCTTGCCCAAGCCTCCATCGTCCTGCTCGACGCGGGCCAGCCGGCGTCAGCCCGCGAGCTTGCCTCCGAAGCCCGCCAGCTGGCGCGCGGTCGAGTCCCACCTCGAGTGACCGCGTGGTTGCTGGCCAGCGAGGCGGAGGTTCACGCCCGAGCCGGTGACCAAGGACGAGCCCTCCGACTCATGGACGCCGCCGAGTCGGCGCTGCGGGCACCCGACGAGGACGACGCCCCGTTCCTGATGCTTGACCTGGTCCACCTGGCCCGGTGGCGCGGCCACTGCCTCGCCCTTGGCGGGGCGGCGGAGGCCCGGGACTACCTGACCCTGGCCGCAGCAGGGGAGGGCGACTCTCTCCGCGCCGCCGCAGGGCGCCACGCCGACCTGGCCCACGCCCTCGAGACGGCTGGTGAACGGGACGCTGCCCGCACCGAAGCCGAGGTTGCGCTGGACCTCGCCCGCAGGTGCGGTTCGATCCGACAGGCACGGCGCATGCGTCTGCTCCTGGACCGGGCGGCCGCCGGCAGTTCGCGGTGGCCGCCCTCAGACTGAGCGGGTCGTCAGGCGCTCGCCGGGAAGGCGAGCACGTGGAGCAGGCCGACCAGCGTGCCCGAGTTGGCGATCTTGCCGTCCGCGATCAGCGACGGGACATCGGCAAGGCGGATCCACTCGAAGGTCCCCTCGTCGGGCTCCGTCGGAGCGGCCACCTTGGACGCCCCAGTCGTCACGAAGACGTGGTGGGGTGTGGTCACCATGCCGACCATCGGCTCGAACGTCACGAGACGCGTCACATCGACGACCTCGTACCCCGTCTCCTCGAGGATCTCGCGCCGGACCGTCGCCGAGGGATCCTCCCCGTCCTCGACCAGGCCCCCCGGCAGCTCGTAGTTGCACAGCCCAGGAACGAAGCGGTGCCGCCACGCGAGAAGGACTCGCTCGCCTGCGTCATCGAGGACCACGGCCATGGCCGCAGCCGGCATGCGCAGCGTGTGGTGCTCGAACCGCCGCCCCGAGGGCAGCTCGACGTCCGTGAGGCTTAGCGTCAGCCACCGGCTCTCGTACAGCGTTCGGGTCCCATGGACGCGCCACGGCTCCGGCTGGGGGGCGTCGGCCAAGGGGAACCACCTTCCGGGTATGCCGCGTACAAGGCTTCGTTGCGGCCCTCGGCTCCCAGCGTAGGCGGCTGACCTCGGGCCGGGCGTGATGGTCACGGACGTCAGCCGTCGCCGGAAGGGGTCGCGTCACGGACCCGCCTCCGCAGGACCGTCGGGTCTACGTCGAGGAGCAGGGCGGCCCGCTCGAGGCCGGAGACATCGACGACTCCGGCCTGAGCCTCTGCCAGCGCGAGGTCAGCAGCGCCGGCCTTGATGGCTGCCCGCCGCGAGGCGCGTTCTGCCGCCTCCACCAATCTGCGCGCGGCTGGCTCCGCGCGCTGGGCCGCGATGAGGCGTTCACGGGTGGCGGAAGAGTACGGGTGCGTGCTCATGGCTGATCTCCTGACGGTTAGCTGAACGCAGCGACCAACGGCCCGACGGGGGCTCCATGCGATTCGTCGTCAATGGCGGCACGCAACAGCCGGGTGAGCGGACCTCCACCTCTGCGCCTTCGCGGGGCTGGACGACGCCGGTCCAGGACCCAGCGATCCTTAGCGAGTCGTGGCCCCCTTGATTTGGGGCCGCCCCATTCGCGACAACCATGTGAGCCGCTCCCGCCCGCCAGGCACTCGGGCCGCACCCGGCCGTGCCAACTGTCCGCACCCCGACCCCCGACCCCCGGACTCCGGACCCCGACCCCCGAACCCCCGAACCCCCGAACCCCCGAACCCCCGAACCCCCGACCAATCGCTCTACACGTCTGGCACCCACTGGCGTGGGTGGCCGGTGGCCCGGTCGCGTAGTGCCCCCAGGGACGCGTGTTGCGGGTATGACGATGTCGATTCGGCGGATGACGTTGGGGGCGGGTTACCGGTACCTGATGTCGTCGGTCGCGCGTATGGACGAGGCCGGGCCGGCGGCCGGGTTGGCGGCGTACTACGCCGCGACCGGCACCCCGCCGGGCTGGTCCCTCGGCGCCGGACTGGCTGGTCTCGCCGACGGGCAGGGCGTGACGTCGGGGTCGGTCGTGTCCGAGGAGGCACTGTGGCGGATGCTCGGCATGCTCCAAGACCCGGTCACCGGGCAGCCGCTGGGCCAGATCCCGCCGCCGGAGCGGACGGCATACGTCGACCATCTGGGTCGGGTGCGGAAGCCGCCGAAGACGGTGGCCGCGTTCGACCTGACGTTCTCCGCGCCGAAATCGGTGTCCGTGGCGTGGGCGTTGGCCGACGACGCGACCCGGGCCCGGATCTACGCGGCGCACCGCCGCGCGTTGGAGGCGGTCATCGCCTACGGCGAGGCGCAGGTGTTCGCGACCCGCCTCGGCAAGGGCGGCGTCGTCCAGGAGGACATCCGCGGCGTCGTCGCGGCCGGGTTCGACCACTGGGACTCCCGCGCCGGCGACCCGCAGCTGCACACCCACGTGGTCGTCCTCAACCGGGTCCAAGCGGCCAGCGACGGGAAGTGGCGCACCCTGGACTCCAAGGCCCTGTTCCGGGCCACCGTCGGGATGTCCGAGCTGTACAAGGGCGTCCTCGCCGACCAACTCACGGCCGATCTGGGCTGGTCGTGGACGCCGGAAGCCCGGGCCCGGTCGGCCGAGCCGAAGTGGGAGGTGACCGGCGTCGGCAAGGACCTGCGGGAGCACTTCTCGCAACGGTCCTCGGCGATCGAACACGCCAAGGACGACCTGATCGGAGAGTTCACCACCTCTCACGGGCGGGTCCCGACCGTGCGTGAGGTGATCCGACTGCGGCAGCAGGCCACCCTGGCCACCCGGCAGGAAAAGCACGTCCGCCCGCTGCGGGAGCTCATCACGGGCTGGCGCGGCCGGGCGGTCCCGTTCGTCGGCGACGACCCCGACCGGTGGGCCGCCGCCCTGGCCGGCCGGTCCGGGCAGCGGCTCCTGGCCGCTGGCGACCTGCAGGATGGGATGCTGCGCGACCTGGCCCGCGTCGTCCTGCGCAAGGTGGCGGACAAGCGGGCCACGTTCACCCGGGCGAACCTGTTGGCCGAGACCCTGCGGGAGCTGCACGGGGTGCGGTTCGCGGCCCCCGCCGACCGGGTTACGGTCGCGGAGACGACTGCCACGTATGCCGCGGACCTGGCGGTCATGCTCACCCCGGCCGATCTCGGCCTCGTTCCCGAGGCCCTGCAGCGGGCCGACGGGTCGAGCAAGTTCGTCGCCCGCAACAGTCAGGTCTACGCCACCAAAGATCTCCTCGACGCCGAAACCCGGCTGCTCGAGGCCGCGGACGCTGTCGACGGCCCGGTCGCCGCGGCGACCGTCGAGGTGGCGGCGTTGTCGGACGAGCAGGCCGCCGCCGTCACGGCTCTCGCTGGGTCCGGGCGCCGGCTCGACGTGCTGGTCGGCGCAGCCGGGACCGGGAAGTCCACCACCATGGCCGCCGTCCGGGCGGCGTGGGAGGCCACCTTCGGGCCCGGGACGGTCGTCGGGCTGGCCCCGTCGGCCGCCGCCGCGCAGGTCCTCGCCGACGCCGTCGGCGTCCCCACCGAGAACACCGCGAAGTGGATCAGCGAACACGGCCGCCTACCCGAACGCGAGGAGATCCTCGCCGGGTACGCCGCGCGGCTGTCCCGGGCCTACCCCTCCGTCCAGACCCGCCAGATGCAGCTCCAAGCGTCCCGCGCGCGGGACGAGTACCTGCGCTGGGCCCTGCGGCCGGGACAGCTGGTCATCGTCGACGAGGCATCCATGGCGGCCACCGCCGACCTGGACTACATCACCACCGCAGCGGTCGCCGCCGGCGCGAAGGTGCTCCTGGTCGGGGACTGGGCGCAGCTGTCCCCGGTCCAGGCCGGTGGAGCGTTCAAGCTCCTCGCCGACCACCGCACCGACGCCCCTCAGCTGCACGAGGTCCACCGGTTCCGCCACGACTGGGAACGCGCCGCGTCCCTGAAACTGCGGGCCGGGCGGCCTGGTGTGGCCGACACGTATGTGGCGCAGGGCCGGGTCGAGGCCGGCGGCCGGGAGGACATGCTCGACCTGATCTTCGACGGCTGGGTCACCGACACGAGTGCTGGGCACATCTCGTTGATGCTCGCCGCCGACGCCGAAACCGTCGCGGATCTCAACGTCCGCGCCCGCGCCCACCGCGTCGCCGCCGGGGAAGTCAGCCAAGCGGGAGTGCGACTCGGCGACGGCACCCCCGTCGGGGTCGGCGACGTCATCGTCACCCGGCTCAACCGCCGCGCCCTGGTCACCGGGCGGGGCTGGGTCAAGAACGGGGATGACTGGCTCGTCCAAGCCATCGGCGACGACGGGTCCATCCGCGTACGCCAAGGCGATGGAGGAGCGGTCGCGGTCCTGCCGCGCGACTACGTCACCGACCACGTCGAGCTCGGCTACGCCACCACTGCCCACCGCGCCCAGGGCCGCACCGTCGACACCACCCACGCCTACGTCACCGCCACCACCACGCGGGAACCGCTCTACGTGATGGCCACCCGAGGGCGAGAATCCAACCGCCTCTACGTCGACACCGCCCACGACCCAGACCTCGCGACCAGCCACGGACAGCCCCCACACCTCGAGCCCGCCGAGCTGCTCAAGACGGCCATCACGACCTCGGGGGCAGACCTGTCCGCCACCCAGACCCGCGAAGCCGAGCAAGCAGCAGCATCGGCGCCCTGGCGCCTCGAGGCCCAAAGCGCTGCCTCGCTCCATTCACGCCGAGTCGCCCTGCCCGGGCCTGGCCTGTGAAGCCGAAGCCTTCGCCAGATGAGGGAGGTCGGCGGGGTCGGCGGCGGTCATTGAAGGCTCCTTGAGGGGGTGGATGGGGTTGGTCATCGGCGGGTGGCGGCGTCGGCGCCCCAGTGTCGGGGGTCGGCTTGAGGTTCCCCCCCGGACCGCACCCTCGCGGAACTCCTTGTAGAACGTCCCTCTCTTCTCTGGCATGGCATCTCCTCATAGCCGATGCCTCCACGATCCGGGGGGACCTCACCGGGCCAGCTCCGAGACACGCTCAAAGTCCGACGCATCACAGCCATTCATCCCCGCCGCCGCCGCGACGCCCGCCTGCACCCGGCCAGCCCCAGGCCAGCCGCCCCATACACTCACAGGCGGTTCACTCCTCGCCACTAACGCTGGGCTTCGCGCGAGGTCGTCGACCCCCGCTCCATCCTCGACCTGCTCGCCCGCACAGTCACCGTGAGCGTGGAGACCATGACCATCGTGGACACCTTGCCATCCCTCGACGTGCTGCCGCCGACTTCGAAGGCGCAAGTCGGCGGCCCGTTGTCCGCCCGAGGTGGAATCTCTGGTCCCAGTGCGCAATGAAGTGCCCGGACGGTCTTGAGGGGATTCGATGGGTTCATCGACCGGTTCCGTCACGTAAGGTGTCCGAGCCACGGCCCAATGCGGCGCAGCGCGGCGCCACCTTGGGCCGGTGCAGCCCACCCGCGACGTGGCAGATCATGTGAGCGGCCTCCGACCGGGCTTGAAGGTGACACAGGGGGGATCGTGACCGCGTATGAGGAGCTGCAGGTCACCGGCGCCGTCGGCGGCGAAACGTTAACACTCTTGCGCCGGCTCAGCGGGCAGTACACGCGGACCCATTCATTTCCGCCACCACAGGACTACGACCGGTGGTCCGACGAAGCCATCGACTACTTCCTCGCCACGCTGTTCTCCGACAAGGGACCATCCTTCGTTTTCGCTTGCCTCGTCGGCGCTTCCGATGACGCGTCTTTGGAACGCCAACTCCTCACCACGATTGCCAACCACCTCAAGGACCAGGCAAAGAAGACTGAACGCGGGAAACTACGTCGCCGCCTCGACGGGCTCATGAACAACGACCCCAGGTTCACCCGGATCCCGGCATCACAGGCAGGCATCGCGGGCTGGACGCTCACCGGCGGACTCACAACTGGCACAACATCCGACCCGACCGACCTGGCACGTGCCGCCTGGTCGGTCCGCGGTGTCAGCATCACCCGGTGGAACACCGCGGGACCTACACCCGCCGGCACCCGTCACGCGCTCCTTACTGTCGCTGAAGCCATCCTCGCTGCCGCGAAGGGAAGCCTTGGCGACGAGGATCTGGCGCGAGTCATCCAGTCCCGATTTGCGCTGCTCGAACCCCCCAAATTCACCGAACTCAAGGCCGACGAAACCGGAAACGAGCCCGGCCCGCGTCACGACGACGAACCCCACGTGCTCGACACCACGGCAGACCGCGCCGCCGAGCTGTGGGAGGACCTCAATCCAACCGAGCGTAGCCTCCTGCCGTGCCTCGGTGAGCCCGACGCGGCCCTTTCGGCCATCACCGGCACCGGGCCCAAGCAGACACGGGCCATCGCGGACGCACTTGCAGAAAAACTACGCTTGGCGACCACCGACGACCCACAGCGCGACGAGGTCGTCCTGGCTCTTATGCAGCTGTGCCTGCCCACCCATGGCCCCCCCGCGTAGCTACGTCGTCTGCCCTTGACAGACCCGCGCATCGCAGGTCTCACTACCGTCAGGATGGTGAAATGACTCCGCACCCCGGCTCACCAGCCGACCGGCTGCACGCCGCCGCCGCGGCCACGCGCGTCGCTGCGGCATTCAGCGACGCGTGGAACGCGCCACCGCCCGACCCTGCCACGGGCCAACTGTGGCGCGCACGGTGGGGACGCCAACATCAGCTCGTTGTCCTGCTCTCCGTAGCCGGAAACATGGCTGCGGCAGCGCCCGTCTGTTTTGAACGCAACTATGCGGACGACACCACCGAACTCCTAAGCGCGCAGGACACGACCCTGAACGTACCGCTCGCGGTATGGACCTCCCTGACTCGGATAGTTCCGATGCGGGTCCTCGACCGCATGGGTGGAGACGTCACCACCACCGGGATAGCCGCCCTTGATCCCGCAAGCGACCCGAAGACGAGACATCGGGGCGAACCCATAGTCACGCCCGTCGACACGCGCGCGGAGTACCGAGCGGTTCTCGAGGACACCATGACAGAGTTCGCGGCAGCCACGTGGACCCCGCGAGGCGAAGGCACCCTGCCCGCCGTGCTGCGCAAGGCGGGCATCGGTCCTGCTGACATAGCCAACACCCTGCAACTGCCTCCGCAACAAGCCCTTCAGCTGCTACGGGGAAGCTTGCCCCTCAAGGAGCAGCAGGCTGAGCTGCTGACAGCCCAGATCGGCCTCTCCGTCGAGGAACTCCTCGATGCGAACCCCGCGTTGCCTGACGAGCTCATCGCTCGGCTGGACCGTCCGGCCTGTCGCGCCCGAGTTACCCAGCTGGCTCGTCGCCGGAAGCTTTCGGAACCGCTGGCTTGGCAGACCGCGGCATACGACGTGTTTGCACTGGCCGCACGCCAGACGGGTCCCGAACAGAGCATCGCCTGGGACGAGCGCATCGACCGCTACTTCACCGTGGTCCTCGATGACTGAACAATCCACAACCGCCGTGGTTAGCCGGCAGGCCGCGCAGGCGCAGGCCAGCCGAGTCCTGAACGCGCTGGACGAGGCGCGACCAGGAGCTGTCGCGTCGCTCGCCGACGATACCGTTGATGAGCTGAGAACCTGGGACGACATCGCGGTTCGATCAGTCCCAGCCACGCAGAGCGACGCCGGATGCAGTGTGGCCGGTGCCTACCTCGCAAACCTCACGCCACCCGTTTTGGCCATCGCCAACGAGGACAGCCTGCCGCGCCGAGCGTTCACCGCGCTGCACGAGCTCGCCCATCACCTGCAGCAGACCAAGTTCTCACTTATGGCTGCCCTCCTTCAGCAGCCCGATGGTGGCCACGCCCTCGAGGACGCCGCCTGCGACGCCTTCGCGGCGGACATCCTGCTGCCCACTCGGATGGTCGAACAGCACCTCGCCGCCGGAGTCACGGCCCCAGGCGTGGCCGCATTGTGGCGAGCGTCCTCCGCGTCCCGAGCCGCTGCCTGCGTGCGCGCTTACCAACAGCTCACCACCCCCGGTCACGTCATCCTTCTCGACGCTGTCGGCGACGTTCAGTTCGCGGCCGCAAACCGCTTGCCGCCTGTGCGTCGCGGCAGCAGTCAAGCGCACATCCCCGTCGTGCGCGAAGCCATGCGGATACCTTTGCGAGGGTCCCACGGGCGTACCCAGCTGGCATACCGCAACGACATCCTCGGCCAGTACCTTTTTGCCCAGACCGCTAACATGGGCGGCTACGTCATCCTGGTCGCTGTCACTGATCACACGGCGTGGGAGACGACCTTCCATCTGCCAGCCCCGGACGACGGCCCGCAGGGCCGCGACTGGACCTGCGAACAGTGCGGCCACGACTTCGCCACGTTCGCCCGGCCCTGCACGCGGTGTCACGCCCCGACCTGCCCCGCATGCGCACGCTGCAACTGCACGGCGCGCGTCACGGAGAAGGAATGCGAGCGATGCCACATGGTGCTTCCCGCGCGGATGTTCATCGGGGACTCGGCCCGGTGCACCGACTGCGCGTAGGCAAACGGGCCCGTTCGAGGCCTTGCCGAGTTACGTCGTCTGCCCCTGGTAGAGCCCCGGGAGTACCCCGGGCAGCCAGGAGGCAGCGCGAAGCCGGAGCGCGGCCGCCCACGACCGACCCCGGCGAGAAGCGAGATGTTCACAATGAGTGCGAACCCGAGGCCCGCCAGCGGGCCATCCCTCGAGCAGATCCTTGATCACGGCCGACGCATCATCCAGGTCGCCAGGGCCGAGCTGGACGAAGCCCGAACCCGCCGAAACGCCATCGCCACCGCCCTGCGAGCCGAGTTCCCGGGCTGCCGCATCTACTTCAACGGCAGCGTCGCCCACGGCGACGCCCTCACCCCACTCACAGACGTCGACCTGGGCGTGGTCATCCCCAACACGGACGGGACCTACGGACCTGGGAAGAGGGGACCCCGAGACCTCAAGCAGCGAACCGCGAACGCCATCCGCACAGCACTCGAACCCACCTACGGCGACCTCGCCGTCGAGGTCGAGGGACGCAAGCGGTCCATTCTCATCCGATTCCGCGACCCCGTCGCGCCTGGCCGTCCCGACTTCACCGCCGACGTCATCGTCGCCATCGACAACCCCCACGGAGCCGGACTCCACATCCCACGGTGGGATTCCTGGGACCGGTCACACCCGGAAAGGCACACTGACCTGGTGCTGGCCGCCATCGAGACCACCGACGTCGCCTATGCCCGCATCGTCCGGCTGCTTAAGCACTGGGCCCGCTGTCATGACGAGCCGCTGTGCTCATGGCACATCAAGGCTTTGGCTCTGGGCTGCATCACCGAGCCGACGACGCTGGTCGCTGGCCTGCGCACGTGGTTCGGCTATGCGGCCGGGCGGCTCGCGATCGAGGACACTCCAGACCCGGCTAGGGTGGCCGCGAAGCCGCTCAAGACCAACAGGCCCCGCACGGAGGTTGTGCGCCGTCTACGCGATGCCACCGAACGTTTGGAGCGGGCGATCGCACTCGAGAACGCCGGCTATGACGCTCTCGCGCAGGACGAGCTCGCCAGACTGTTCAACGACGAGGCCATGCTGCCGCGCCCCAACCAGGACCTCGTCACCGAGCAGGAGACCGTCCGCGTCACCGCGGAGAGGGCAAAGGACAGTAAGCGGCTCGGCGCGCCGTCGCTGGTCACAGGCGTGGGAGCTGGCGCTGCCCAGCTGCGTCCCAACGTTCGATCTTGGGCGCCATGACTCCTCCCGCCCCACTCATGCCGAAACGGTGCACCGGGTACGGCCCGACGGTGGGAGGGCGGTCCCCCGGGAAGAGTGGCAACCACAAGTGCCGCGGGGATGGCGCCGCGAGCTGTGTCCTGGCTGCCGCGCTCCCGCGGGGGCCGGGCAGTTGGTATGGCGCGTCGACCGCATGGCGGCTCCCGTTCGAACGTGACGCCAAGCGGCGGCACGGTGAGAACATCACCACCGCCCTCGACGACAGCCGGCTTGTCTACCGAACGACGCTGGAGGTGCGCGGCATCATAGAACCGGTCCCGGTGACCTTGGCGTTCTTCGCCTGGCCGCCCTACCCTACCTACGGCTTGCCCGCCCAGGACTACCCGCGCGTGTGGGTGGACGCACCGGCCGAGTCCCCGCACCGTATGCCGGACAAGAGTTTGTGCCTGTACAACCCGGCAGACCCGCCAGAGCGCCGGTGGACGTCGGATCTCGGCCTTCTCACCCTGCTGGACCTGACTCGGGACCACCTGTTCTTCGAGCACTCCTGGCGACACACAGGAGGGTGGAGCGGCGGCGTGTGGCCCGCACCCGAATCACCACATGGATTCCCCGGACGGAGGCTCAGATGACACTCGTCCCCCCCGTCGACCTGTGGGACCAGTCGGCTCAGCCTCTGTCCACATTCTTCACGAACTTCACATGGTCCGAGGGCGCAACCATCAGCGCGGCCCTCATCGCCGCCATAGTCGTGGTCATCGGTTACTCCCGGCAGCAGCGAGCCGCACGCCGCGAACAGCGCGCGACGATGTACGCTGAGGCCCTGCGCGCAGTCGAGGACTACCTAGAAGCCCCATACCTCATCTGGCGACGGGACGGGAGCGCGGAGGCCCGACGGCAGATCACCGACCACATCAGTGACGTGCAGTCACGCATCAACTTCTACACCGGGTGGCTGACGATCCACGCGCCCACGAAGGTCACCGGGACCTACGAGGCGTTGGTAAGGGCCGCCCGGCAAGACGCAGGACCCCAAATGACGGCCGCCTGGGAAGGCAAACCGACGCGCAAGGACCGGGATGTCCCCGTGCGCCAGGCCTATGACCGCGCCCGAGCGTATCCCAGCCGCAGCTTGGTGCTGGCGGCCATGAAGGACGACCTCTCACGGCGCTGATGCGGCACCTTAGGCTGACCGTGAGCTGAGCGATGACCTATCGTCGGGTGCGCTTGTCGAGTGCGGCAGAAACCTGCCCCCGTCGTCCGCAACAGGAGAAACGGTTGAAGCTCACCCGGGCACCCGCAAGTACGTCTTCCGCAGCGATGTTCGCCTTGAGGTTCCAGTCTTCGAGCGCCGTCGATCATCCGGCCTTCTCGGCTTCGTACCTCGGGGCCATGGACTCCATCTGCTCGATGACGAGCTTGATCGCCTCTGGCTGCTTGTCCGGTGGGTACTTGTTCAGCACCAGCAGCCGCTTGATCGACGAACGCAGTTTCGCTCGCACGTCGTCGCGCACGGTCCAATCGGTCTTGATGTCTCGCCGCATGACCTCGACGAGGTCGCGCGCGATCTTGGCCAGCACCTCGTCGCCCATCAGTGAGCGCGCGGAGTCGTTCTGGGAGACGGCGTCGTAGAACGCCAGCTGGTCCTCGTCCAGCGGCGGCGAGAAGGCCTTCCCGCGGTCGCCCTCGGCCGCGATCTCCCGGGCCATCGCGATAAGCTCGGCGATGACCTCGGCGGCCGTGAGCTGCTGGTTGGTGTACTTCAGCATGAGCTCGGTCAGTCGCTCGGAGAAGGCCCGCTGGCGGACGAGGTTGTGCCGCGTCAGTCGGGTCGACTCCTGGGTCAGCATGGCCCGCAGCGCCTCGATCGCGAGGTGTGGGTTCCGCGCCTCGAATGCCCGGTGGGCGAACTCGGGCCCCAGCTCCGTGAGGCTGGGCTTGGGCATACCGGCAGCCTCGTAGATGTCGACGATCTCCCCCGACGCGGTCGACTCGGCGACAAGCCGGGTGAGCAGGCGCGCGATCTCCTCCGGGATGGGTTCGCCCCGGGCATGCCGGTCCTCGGCGTCGAGCTTGGCCATGTAGACGCGCACTTCCTCGTAGAACCGGACCACCGTCCGCAGCGGCTCGAGGGTCTCGTTGCCCGAGCACAGCGCCCACGCCCGCCCCAGCTGCGCACTTAAGGTGCGGAACCGGTCGCCGACCGACTGCTCACCCTCCTCGGGCTGGTTGCCGGGCGTGCCAGGTGAACGCAGCCACGCGGCCAGACCGGTCGCCGCATACATCCACGACTTGGGCCTTCCGTCGAGGCGGGCGCGCCAGCCGTATGCCGCGGTGAGACCGTTCAGCTCCTCCACGAGCTTCTCGGTGAGCGTCACGGCCTCGTCGATGTTCCGGCCGAGCGGCTTGCTCGCCTGGTCGCCGGGGCTGTACTCGGCCAGCGCCTTGGCGAGGTTATCGACGAGCGGTGCGTAGGCGACGAGTAGCCCGTCCTCCTTGCCGCGGAAGGTGCGGTTGACCCGGGCGAGGGTCTGCATGAGCAGGGCGCCTTGGAGCGGCCGGTCGAGGTAGAGGGTGTGCAGCGGCGGGGAGTCGTACCCGGTGAGCATCATGTCCTTGACGATGACGACCTCCAGCTCGTCATCGATCTCGCGCAGCCGCTCCTTGATGACCTTGTTGTCCGACTCGCGGCGCACGTGGCGGGCGATGTGCTCGGGGTCTGACGGGGTGCCGCTGTAGACCACCTTGATCTTGCCGGCCGAGATCTCGTCGGAGTGCCAGTCGGGGCGCAGGGCGACGATCTGGTCGTAGAGGCGGGAGGCGATGTCGCGGGTGCCGGCAACGATCATGGCCTTGCCGGGTGCCTCGATCACCTTGACGATCTCGCCACGCCGATTCTCCCAGTGCTCGACGATGTCCGCGGCGAGCTGCTTGACCCTGGCCGGCGCGCCGTAGACGGCGTTGATGACGGCCACGCTCTTCTCGATCCGGTCCCGCTCGGCTACGTCGAGCCCGGCGGCGACCTCGTCGGCGGCGGCGTCGATGTCGTCCTCGGAGACGTTGCCGGCCAGCCCGACCTTGACCAGGCGCGGCTCGAAGTAGACCGGCACCGTCGCGCCGTCCTCGACGGCCCGGCTCAGGTCGTAGATGTCGATGTAGTCGCCGAAGACCTCGCGGGTGTTGCGGTCCTCGAACGAGATCGGCGTGCCGGTGAAGGCGATGAGGGTCGCCCCCGGCAGGGCGTCCTTGAGGTGTCGGGCGTAGCCGTCGAGGTCGTCGTAGTGGCTGCGGTGGGCCTCGTCGACGATGACGATGATGTTGTGCCGGTTCGACAGGAGGGGGTGCTCGGCGCCGGCCTCGCGCTCGCCGGTCGTCCGCCCGAACTTTTGCAGCGTCGTGAAGAGGATCCCGCCGGTATGCCGTGACGACAGCTCCGCGCGCAGCTCGGCGCGGGTCCGGATCGCGATCGGGTCCTCCGGCAGCAACAGGCTCCGGTCGAACGTCTCGAAGAGCTGCCCGTCGAGCTCCTTGCGGTCGGTGATGACGACAATGGTCGGGTTGAGCAGCTTGGGGTGGCGCATGACCCGAGCCGCGTAGAGCTCCATCTCCATCGACTTGCCCGAGCCCTGGGTGTGCCAGACGACGCCGGCCTTGCCGTTGCTATGCACCGCCTGCACCGTCGACCCGACCGCCTTGGTCACCGCGAAGTACTGGTGCGGCTTGGCGATCCGCATCTCCAGACCTTCGGCACCCTCGTCGTATACCGTGAAGTCGCGCAGGAGCTGACCGAACCGCTCGACGTTGAAGAGTCCGTCTATGAGGAGCTCGATCCCGGTCGCCGGGAGACCGTTCGCGGCCAGCGCGCCCGGCTCAAGAGGGTTGCCGTCGTCGTCGACGGTCCATGGGGAGAAGTGGTTCAGCGGCGTGAACGGGGTGCCGTACTTCGCGACGACCCCGTCGCTCGCAACCGCCACGACGCAGGCACGGAACGCCATCGGCAACTCGCGAACGTAGGTCTGGATCTGGGCGTGGGCGGCGGCAACGTCGGCGGTCGCCTTGCCGCCCTGCTTGAGCTCGACGATCGCGATGGGCAGGCCGTTGAGGTAGAGCACGACGTCGAACCGGCGCTCGTGGTCACGCGACCGGACGATGACCTGGTTCACCACGAGGTAGTCGTTCTGCGACACGTCCTCGCTCACCAGCCGGATCGTCGGCGTCTGCTCCACCCCGTCACCGTCGACATACGTGATGCCGCGGTAGCCGCCCACGACGAAGGAGTGCATCCGGTGGTTCTCGGTCATCGCGTCCTGCGACTTCGGCGAGAGGATGTCGGCGATCGCCTGCTGGAGGTACTGCGACGGAACCATCGGGTTGAGCCGGATCAAGGCATCGCGAAGCCGGCGCGGGATGACCGGGTCGTCCCACGACTCCCGCTCACCACTCCCCGGGGCGACATCCATGCCTGCCATCGGCATCCACTCGCGATCAGCCAACGCGTCGAGCGCGACGACCTCCCACTCGGCCTCGCTGAACCCGTGAGAACCAGCCATCACACAACCCCCTCGACAACCCGCTCAGCATCCTTGACCCGGACCTTCCCCGACATCAGCAGGGGTAACAACTCGTCCCTCGTTGACGTCAGAACAACGGTCTCGAGCTCTGCTGCGAGGGCGCGGTCCCACAGCGCCTGCATCAGAGCGTGTTCGTTCGTAACCGACTGGGGCGATGGGACGGACACCCTCGCATCCAAGTGTCGGCGCTGGATGTGGCCCATCGTGGTCGCCTTGTCTGCTGCGATCGAGCGGAACTCCGAGAGACGTTCCTGCAATGCGCCTTCAACCACCCACATGGGGATTCCAGGGGCTGGAATCACCTTGAAGATGTGCTGGTTGATGATGCCCTCTCGTCGGAACCACCGGTGCACCGTCAGTGAACCTGACCAGGCGAACAGAAGGTCCCCTGGGCGCGCGAGGTGATCCTCGGGGACCTCGATGTTGTTGTAGACGGTGGAGCCTCCAATCCCTGAGTTCAACTCGGCAATGCGGATAACTACCCTGCCGTTACCCGAGGCGCCGTTCGTGAAGGCCCTGCCGTTCACGAACTGTGCAAGGTCGGACAGTCTCGCCTGGTCTGGACCCAGCATCGCTTGAAACCTCATGGCCCGAAGATCGTTCGCTGCGGCGATCAGGAGTGTGTTGGCGGCGATCTTCTCGTCGAGCGCCCCCAACACCTCTGCGATCGCCCGCTGTTCCGCCACCCATGGGAGGTCCAAGGTGAGTGACCTGATGTCCGCGAGGTTGATGTAGGCAGCCATGTCGGTGTTGTTGGCTCGGTGAGAGGCTTGCCGGTTGAACGCGCTGGACTGGAACCAATATGCCAGCCACAGCCGTTCGAGAACATCACGGTTCCGAACTCGGAAAAAGCAAAGCTGGGGGCTGTACACCACTGGCTGTTCGAGGTCGGGCACGACGGCGACCCGCCCCACCGTTCCCTTGGTCGTGAGGAGAACATCACCCTTCTGCGAGAGCTTCGCCCCGATCTGACGCCGCATCGAAGTCGAGACGAAGTCAGGGCTATCCAGCCTCAAGGCACCACCATCTACATCGGCAACCCGCAGGATCCGGAATCCCGGTCGGCCGTGCTCGGCGCGCTTGGTTCGATATCCGTCCCCGATCACCAGCACGCCGTCGTTTGCCAGCTCCCCCAATGTCACTCGCCGTTTCACCTCAGCCTCCCCAGCTGTTCCCGGACGACCTGTTCGAGGTTGGCTGACTCGTCGAACTGCGTGAGCAGTTCGTCGGTGATGCGGTCGATTTTGGCCTCGATGGCTTCCCCGTCGGCCATGGCCTCGGCGGCACCGACGTAGCGACCCGGGGTGAGTGCGTAGTCGGCGGCCTTGGTGTCCGCCAACGGGACTGACGCGCAGAAGCCGGGGACGTCGGCATACGTGAGGCCCCTATCCTGCACCGAGGGGCTGCCACGCCAGGCGTGGACGGTGTCGGCGATCTGGGCGATGTCCTCCTCGGAGAGGGCCCGCTCGGCCCGGTCGACCATGTAGCCCAGCTCGCGGGCGTCGATGAAGAGCACCTGCCCGGTGCGGTCGACCGACCCCCGGGAGCCCTTGGTCTTGTCCTTGGCGAAGAACCACAGACAGATCGGGATGCCGGTGCTGCGGAAGAGCTGGGTCGGCAGGGCCACCATGCAGGAGACGAGGTCGGCCTCGACGATGCGGGCGCGGATGTCGCCCTCTCCCCCGCTGTTCGTCGACATCGAGCCGTTGGCCATGACCACCCCCGCCTGACCGCCCGGGGCGAGCTTGGCCAGGATGTGCTGGATCCACGCGTAGTTGGCGTTGCCGGTGGGCGGGACGCCGTGCTTCCAGCGCGGGTCGCTCTCGACGCGGTGCCAGTCCTTGATGTTGAAGGGCGGGTTGGCCAGGGCGTAGTCCATGGCGAGGTCGGCGTGGTAGTCGAGGACGAAGGTGTCGCCCCATCGGGTGCCGAGGCCCTTGTTGTTGATTCCGTGGATGGCGAGGTTCATCTTGGCCATCCGCCACGTGCGCTCGTTGCTCTCCTGGCCGTAGATCGAGACGTTCTTGGGGTCGCCGTCGTGCTCGTAGATGAACTTCTCGGTCTGGACGAACATGCCGCCGGAGCCGCAGCACGGGTCGTAGACGCGGCCCTGGGAAGGCTCGAGGACGTTGACGAGGACCTTGACGACACTGGCCGGCGTGTAGAACTCGCCGCCCCGTTTGCCCTCGGCGCGGGCGAACTTCTCGAGGAAGTACTCGTAGACCTCGCCGAGCAGGTCCCGCGCCCGCCCCTCGCCCTGCCGGGAGAACCGGGCGTTGTTGAACAGGTCGAGCAGCTCGCCGAGGCGGCGCTGGTCGACGTTGTCGCGGTTGAACATCCGCGGCAGGGTGCCGGCGAGGGTCGGGTTGGCGCCCATGACGAAGTCCATCGCCTCGTCGACGAGCTGGCCGATGTTCTTGTGCGGCTCGCCCATGGCCGCGGGCAGGCCCTTCGCGTGCTGGGCGAGGTAGGACCACCGGGCGTACCGCGGGACGACGAAGACGCCGTAGCCGCTGTACTCCTCCGGGTCGTCGATGAGCTGCTCGATCTGCTCCCCGTCCATGCCCTTCGCCGTCAGCTCGACGCCGATGGCGACGCGGCGCTCGTCGTAGGCGTCGGAGACGTACTTGAGGAAGACGAGCCCAAGGATGACGTCCTTGTACTGCGAGGCGTCCATCGAGCCGCGGAGCTTGCCGGCCGCCTTCCAGAGGGTGTCCTTGAGCTCCTTGACCGTCGACGGCGCGGCGGGTGGCTTCTTGGCGCGGGGGGGCATGGTCAACGTCCTTCGGTGGTGATGGTGGCGGTCAGATCGGGCGCGTTCACCGTGATGGCACGGGTGGCCACCCCGTCGACGAGCCGGCTGGTCAGGTTCTGGAGCCGGGAAAGCCGCTGGTATGCCGCGCGTCGCTCGTCCTCGATGTCGCGCAGCGCGGCGCCGAACGTGTCGGTGTCGGCCGGGTCGACGGTCGGCACGTGCCAGGCCCACCAGTCCCGCGACGCCGCCGGCTGGGCGTTGATGGTCGCGGCGACGGCCTCGGGCACTAGGCCCGAGCCGGGCCGGCAGCGCAGGACCCGTGCTGGGTAGGCGACGAACGAGTAGCCGGCGCGGTCGACGACGGCGGTGGGTCGGGGCGCCGGGCAGAAGACGACGTCGCCCGGCTCGGTCCGCCGCGCGGCCGGATGGCGGGCCTCGACCTCCAGCGGGTCCACACCCCGTTGCGGGGCGACGGGGTCGCTGAGGTCCTCGACGCCGAAGACCCGCACCGGCCCGCGCAGGGTCGCAAGGTCCGCGTCGAAGCGGGCCCCCTTGACCACGGTCGCGGCACCTGAGGCGAGCGCATCGGCCAGCGAACACGACGGCATACCGGGCTCACGCGTGCTCGGGCTGACGCGCAGGCTGCCGGCAGCACCCATTGTCTCGACCGTCTCCCCCACCTCTGCGACGAGGGCCGCGACCTGGGCGGCGACGGAGGCGGAGGAGACGACGATGAGGCGCGCCGGTCGGACCCCGACCGGGACGATCGCGCCGTCCCCGGCCAGCAGCGGCGCGGTCATCGTCACGCGGGCGAAGCGGAAGGAGTGGGCCCGCCCGAGCGGCCGCTCCCCGATCGCCGCCACGATGTCGGCCGCCAGATCGATCAGGACATCCGGCGTCAGCGGTGCGTCGCTGAGGTCGGCGGTCGCCACCCACCGCCCGGCGAGCGGCGCCGTGGTGCGCTCCGGGCCGAGCACCCACAGGCCCAGCGCCTGGCGGGGGCTGCCGACGAGAAGTCCGCGAGGCAGCCGGACCGCGGCGCGGAGCCGCCCGAGCCGGATGATGCTGCTCCGCACACCGTCGAGCGCCGCGTCGCCGAGCCTGTCACAGAGGACGTCGGCGGGGGCGACAAACACCGCCCGTTGGGTCTCGTCGAGGTCGAGCTGGAGGTCGTCGATGGTTTGGAGGATGTCGCCCGCTGAGGCGTTCGGCCGGGCCACGCCGGGGAGCTGCGCCAGCACCAGGCCTGGCCCGTCGGGCGAGTTGACCTGTGACCAGTCGGCGATGAGAGCCCGGCGGCGGCCATGTCGTGTGCGCACCCGGACGGCGGTGTCGGAACCCTCACCGATGCGGTCCATCACGGCACGCAGCAGGTCGGTGGGGCCATCGGTCGCGTCGGTGACGACCCCACCCTCACCGAGATCGGCGACCAGCGCGGCGGCGATCTCGGCGATCACCGCGTCTGCCGCAGGTCGCAGCTGGACGCGGCGCTGCGACGCCGTGAGCCGCCGGCGAGCGGTGAGCCGGTCGAGCGCGGGAACCGCTCCATATGCCGCGTCGACGAGGTCGTCGACCCAGGCGGCGAGCGGAGTGGCCCGCGCGCCGAGCGACTCGATCTCGGCGAAGAGGACTGTGTCGTCGGGGTCGGCCTCCTCGGCGAGGTCGAGCAGGTCGTCCGCGCCTAGGGTCCCAAGGTCCACGCCTCTGAGCGTGCGCAGGCACAGCAGCGCCTCCGCGCCGTCGAGCGCGGCGGGGGTCGGCTCGGCACCGTCGAGGAGGGCCCGTGGCACGGCATACGCGGCGGCATCGGCGGCAGCGTCCGGGTTCTTTCCCCGCCCGGTGTCGGCCAGCCACCGGACGATGTCGTCGGTGTCGAAGAGCTCGACCCGGCCGGCGCAGTCGACCGTCTCCGGGAAAGGGTGTTCGACGCCGGCCACGACCGGACGCTCGCGCCACGTCGTCACCACGGGCCGCGCCACGCGAGCCAGGGCCGCCACGTCGCTCATAGTCATCACCATGCGGACGTGGGTGGCGGCAGACACGGCTGCGGCTCCCTCCAAGTCTGGTCGGTCGGACAAGGCCAATTTAGCTGCCAATCCCGACGCTACGGGGTGTTGACGTTGATAACCCGGCTTATCAGAACTAAAGATCGCACTGGCCTGAACCAAGACGCACCGTTGGCCATGTCGTCGGACGGGCGGCATCCACGGAAGGAGCACGTCATGAGCAACACTGCCAGCGCGACCGCCCGGGTCACCTATGACGCCGCCGACGCGGCCGTCGAGATCCACGACCTGACCATCACCGACCCTGCCGTCACCACCGAGGCACTGCGGTGGACCACCGGGGTCCGCGGCCCCACGCGGTCGGCGAGCGAGCTCGACGGTGCCGACCTCACGGCATACGTGAGTCAGGCCATCGCTATCGGCGCCCACGCCATCACCGCCGCGGGCGGGGCGCAGGACACCTTCAACCTCGAGCAGCTCGTCCAGGACGTGGCCCAGCGCACCACGGTCTCGGCGACCCAGGCGGCCGCGGCGACCAACGCCGCCGTCGCCGACGCGACCAAGGCGATCACCGAAGCGTCCAGCGCCGCGACCAAAGCGCTCACCGAGGCCAACGAGCAGGCACGCACGGCCTTCGCCGACTCGGTTACCCAGGCGCAGGGCCAGTTGCGAGCCCAGATCACCGCGCTCCTCGGAGGCGACGACCCCGAGCTGCTCGCGCGGCTCAAGCCGCTGCTCGACGCATTCGGCACGAGCGTCACGAGCCACAGCGACGGGCAGGTCGGCAAGATGTTCGAGAAGGCCACCCGGGCACTCAACCCCGACGACCCGACCTCGCCCCTGGCCAAGCACCGGGACCAGCTCGACAAGCAGCACGAGCAACTGACCGCCCAAGTGGCCAAGCAACATCAGCAGCTCACCGCCGCCGTCGTAGACCTGACCTCTGCCGTCAAGGCCACGACAGCGGCTAACGGAGCTGCCGAGTCGACCGCCAGTGTCACGCCCCTCAAGGGAGCCACGTTCGAGGACCGTGTGAACGTCGTTGTCGGCCGGTTGGCTACCGGCTTCGGCGACGAGTACCTGAAGGTCGGCACGACGATCGGGCGGATCCCGAACTGCAGGAAGGGTGATGGCTTGCTCGTCATCGAGGGTGGACGTGCCCAGGTCCTCATCGAGGCCCACGACGGAGGGCGACCGCGCGGGTGGACCGACTACCTCGACGAGGCCGAGCGCAACCGCGGAGCACAGGCGTCCATCGGCGTCGTGCCCACATCGGCGCAGAACCACGGCCAGACGATCCGCGTCATCGGACCCCGCCGGATCGTCATCGCCATCGCCGAGGACCACGACTCCACCGAGCTGCTCCGCTCCGTCTGCATCCTGCTGCGCAGCCAGGCGCTCGCCTCGATCCGCATCGAGTCCAGCGACGGGCTAGCCACGGCCAGGGAGCGCCTCGCGGAGGCGCTGGAACTGCTGCCGAAGATTGAGGCGATCCGCAAGAACGCCGGAACGATCCGAACCTCGGCCAACAACATCGACCTGGCGAGCGACAGTCTCCGCACGACCCTCAACCGCCTGCTCACTCAGGCCCAGACCGCCCTGTCCGGGACCGATGTCGCTGTCGGAGAACCCTCCGACGAGCACGCCATCAGCGGCGTGGCGTAGATCGGCTGGGTGCGGCCGCAGCGGGGGCGACTGACGGCCGCAGCTGGGGCCCCCTCAACGTCGTGAGCGACACACACTCGCCACCGATCAAGGACCCGAGTTACACCACTCAAGGCGACTGGATCCGGCCGGTGCGGGCCATCAAGCAGGCAGGGCACCGCCGGAGGTGACAACGCCCGCCACCAGTACAGCAGCGAAGTACAGCCGCAACTCCGCAGTGAACCGCCGCTGGATGCCGGTTAAGGTGCCGGAGCGTGCTCAGACGCCACCCCACGAAGCCGCCGCCGGGAGTTCGGGACGAAGAGGCCGCAGGTTCAAATCCTGTCACCCCGACCGTGGCACAAAGGGCTCTGACCAGCGCATATGCATGGGTCAGGGCCTTTTGCGTGGCACGAATTGC
>JAABUN010002626.1_pt1 | contig 30969 bp, 30 predicted proteins | sample 5559311 | NCBI WGS metagenome assembly JAABUN01 (sample SAMN10711877, study PRJNA513370) | rock metagenome | isolation source: Antarctica rocks | place: Antarctica: Victoria Land, Siegfried Peak sud | reverse complement strand
CTCCGAATCGTGGAATGTGTGTGAGAAACACTCCACTCTATTCGTGAGAGGCCGTTCTATTCTGTTACGACACGCTTATCCCGCGACCAACTACAGAGACACCAGTAACCCTTGTGAATAGGCCTCCAGGACCTTGCCATACTTCAACCATGGCGAGCGCACGGGTCCTTATCATCGATTTCGACGGCGTTAATTCCCGGCAAGTGAGTGACGCGTTCAACCGAATCGGTACGATTAGCACGGTTATCTCTCACCACAACGCCTCGCTCGACAGCCTGCTTGATATCAATCCCACAGCAATTGTTCTGAGCCCGTGCAATCTGGGTGAGTCGTACCAACTAGACGCTAGACTTCTCTGTATCGACAAGCCAGTCCTAGGAATCTGTAACGGAGCACAGCTCATAGTTACGGCTTTGGGCGGTACAGTGACGCCAGGCCCAAGACTAGAAACGGGGCTCGTGCAACTAAGGCGTCGCCGCGCAAGCCTTCTCGCAATAGGAACTCCTCGGTGGCAGTACGTTTACATGAATCATGAACATTACATCACCAGACTTCCTAAACACGCGCGGGCGACGGCCCGAACGGAACGAACTCAGATTGCAGCATTCGAGATAATCCGCTGCCCCCCGCTCTTTGGCGTACAGTTTCATCCTGAGTCGCCGGGGTCTAGATACGGACCACAGTTGTTGCGGCAGTTCGTGCGGTGCGGCAAATTCTATCAAACTACCGGAGGCAGACAGAACTACTCCTCTGAGTCGGAAGCAGGGCGCGCTCGATAGTAGTCAAGAACCACCAGCGGAGCTAGAATCCTGGCAAGCGCGTCGTAGCGTGGATGAATCTGGCGCCGCAGCTTCCGTCGCTCCACTGTCACCGAGACAACGAGCGAGGCGGCGAAGATGACAGGAACAGGCGCCGCCCACACGATGTCGGACTGGCTATAATTTCCGTCATCGCGAGCGGCATAGATAATAGCCGCGCACAGGGCCGTGTTTCGAACCGCTTGACCAAGCGGCGACAAGATATCTGGCTCTTCGACATGAAGCGTGGTAGCCGCGATCGCGACACGACCCTCAGCCTGACGTTGGAGACAGGTCTGGGGCCTCAGGATCCGTAGTCGACGAAGACACGGATCAAGAGAGGCCCCAGATGGAGACGAAGGATACAGCTGCGCCCGGGTTCGGTGAGCGGACAGACACAGCGACGGTGACGCTCGGGTTGCCCGGGTTCGTGGTGCTGGCCGCCGGGGAGTACGCCGGTGAGGTTGAGCTGCTGGTCGAGACGACCGAGTCGGTCACTGGCTGTCCGCGGTGCGGTGTGGTCGCCACGTTGCACGACCGCAAACCACGCTGGGTGCGGGATCTGCCGGTTGGTGGCCGCCCGGTGGTGCTGGTCTGGTTCAAACGGGTCTGGCGCTGCGGTGAGCCCACCTGCGTGCAGCGGACCTGGTCGGAGCGGACCGAGGCGATCCGGGCCCGTTCGGTGCTGACCGAACGAGCCCGCGCCGACTGCGCGCGGCGGGTCGGCCAAGACGCCACCGACGTCGCCCGGGTCGCGGCCGATCTCGGGGTCGGCTGGGGCACCGTGATGCGCGCGGTGTGGGAGTACGGGCAGCAGATCTTGGACTCCCAGTGGTTGCACACCAACGTCACCGTGCTCGGCCTGGACGAGACCTCGTTCCTCAAGGCCACCGCCGCCAGCTCGACCCAGTACCTGACCGGGATGGTCGACCTGCGCCCCGCCGACGGTGGGCCGGCCAAGCTCCTCGACGTGGTGCCCGGCCGGTCGGGGCAGGTGGTCACCGACTGGCTCGAGCAGCGGGGCCCGGACTGGTGCACCCGGGTCCAGGTCGCCGCCCTGGACCCGTTCCGCGGCTACGAACGGGCGCTGGGCTCCGGGCTGCCCGACGCAACCGTGGTGCTGGACTCCTTCCACGCGGTGCGACTGGCCCAAAGCGCCGTCGACGACGTCCGCCGCCGGGTCCAGCAAGACACCCTCGGGCACCGCGGCCGCAAGCATGACCCGCTATACCGGATCCGGCGGGTGCTGCTGCGCGGCGCGGAGAACCTCACCCTGACCGCCTACACCCGGCTGCTGGCCGGCCTCGACGCCGGAGACCCCGACGGGCACGTCGCGGCCGCCTACATCGCCTGCCAAGAACTCCGCCACCTCTACGCCGCCCGCGACTTGACCCAAGCACGGCGCCGGCTGCACACCTTCTACGAAGCCTGCGCCCTGCCCGGGGTCCCCGAGCTCGAACGCCTCGGCCGCACGATCTCGGCCTGGGAACCCCAGCTGCTGGCCTACTTCACCACCGGCAAAGTGTCGAACGGACCCACCGAAGCGGTGAACCTGCTCATCAAACGCATCAAGAGAGTCGGCTTCGGGTTCCGCAACTTCGCCAACTACCGGCTCCGCCTCCTCCTGCACTGCGGCATCACCTGGCACACTCACCAAACGACACGGATCCGAGGCCGGTCACCACGTTCTATGGCGTAGAGCCAGATATCTCTCGCCGTGCTGAATGGATCCTGGGGTTCAATGCGATCGCCGATGCGAGTACCTCGGTTCCGCGAACGGAACTCTCCCCAGCACTTGCAAGGCGTGGTGCCACGGCGAAGATATTGCAAAGCAAGAAAGCCGCTGAAGCAATAGACGAGGACAACCAAGGCCATGGCGGCGTAGCGCCGCCCTCCCGCCCCGGTCCATACAGCGACCGCAAGGGTCGTCTCAGTTCCTATGATGGCCACGCCAACGCGAGCGCGGCCCAGACGGGCCGTTAGCCAACCTCCGCCGACCGATTGAGAAACATAATCGGCGAACTTCTGGAAACTTAGGTTTTCGCTAGTGCTGCGCTGACGAAGGCGACCGAGACCAAGAGCCGAAGCGTTTCGGGCAGCCATCCTGACGACAACACTCTGGCCCCCATCTACGAGAACAGCGCGCCGCTGCTGGCTTCTACTATTAGGGTTTTCCGCACCTTCCGATCGATAACGCCTGTTGCGGAACCCATGACTGATTCGAGTGTCGAACCAGTCTCCGTCAATTCTTGGAATAGGCGCGGGTTTGGCATGGCAAGTTCAACTTCGGCGTCCTGTTGCCGAAAACTGTGAAGGTATACGCGTAGTTCCAATACTGGCGGCGGCTGCGCCGCAACTATTGGTCCCGACTTCTCTATGTTTCCGGTGCCGAGCACGAGGATATTGATCGACTCCGACACCGCCGCGAGGACTGAGTCGGCGACGCGCTCAGCCAATTCAGGGAGCGCTGTCGTCGCAGCCATCTCGAGCAGAACTGACGTGCGTGGCACATTGAAACGGACCTCGCAATAACCCGGATCGAGATTGTGGAGCCAAATGTGCGATTCAATCAGAAGCTCTCTTCGGGCCAAGACACTTTCGTGAGCGCCACTCGAAAGCTCGTCAAGGGAGAAGGCGGTGGGATCCTGGCTGTTCGACATGCTCATCCCTCCTCATTTGCCGCAGTATCTGCAGCACGAGTAGCAGGTGGTCTTACTGTTGTAAACAACGACACGTATAGGGCGATTGTAGCGGTCCGCGTTGCAGCACTTGTAGCAGTTCCCAACTTTGCCCTCGCAGTGCCTGCAACACGAAAAGTCATTGTCAGTACAACGGCCTATGCAGGACCGATAATTCGTCCCACAATTTATCGATATCGGCGTACTATCACACTGGACCTGCCCAGCTTCCGGTTCTGCCGCCGCGCTCGACGGCCTGTAGCCAACAAGACCGCCGATCAATCCCGTCACGCCTGCACTGGCCAAGCCAAGATAGTGCAAGACCCGACGGCGGGAAACTGCATGATGCGTTCCACACTGCAAGCAAGGCTCCGCGCCTGATTCGGCCTGCAAGGCCGCAGGCGCCCCGAGGTGGCTGCGAACCAGCGGTCCATTGCCCGCGTCTGGAGCGGGACTTGCTATAGCTCTTGGTTGAGAAGTGCGGGGCGAATGCTTTCCAAGATCCATGCGACACCTCCTTCATAGGTGTAATCGACCGCCTGGCCACTAGAAGTCGCCACGGCGAGGATCATTGGAGTGCCACGCACGTCGCACGCTTCGAACAGATTGACGCCACGATCCGAGATCACTGTCACGCCATGTGAACGCAAGGGAGCTGCGACTTCTTGTGCGTGCGGAGATGCTGGGACGACAGCCGTAATGCGGGAGTGGACGATCAAGGCGTCAGCCAACGCCGATTCGAGTTCGCGCACGACGTTGTCACAGCCGCCGCAGCCGGGGCTGAGGAAGAGCACGGCGTGATCAGAACTCTCTTCCTCCGGGTCTCCGGCGAGCCCTGCTGTGATTGTCGACAGAATTTCTGTTGGCAACCGTTGCCCAATGATGCTCGGTGTAGGCGGAATTGTAATGACCTGCGTCAGTCCCGCGACCTCGCCTCGCAGTAACACAATCTCCCGCATTAGGGAAAGAACGACTAAGAAGAGTACGCCGACCGCGACGCTGAGGACGAAGGAAACCACGAAACTCACAATCACGCCTCCAAGCAAGCGCACTGCCAGTACTGGGCCGAAACTTGACGAATCGCCCAGGTTGTGCATCGACAGTAACGCGTCCTTGCGCGGCCCACAAGGCCGCGCGCTGGGGTTCCAGCTGACGGTGGCATCCTGAGCTGAGTCACAGTATCTGGGCCTGGTCAAGTCCGCTGGGGTGGTGTACGAGGTCTGATCCTTCGACGTTGTTCAGGCCGTGATGGCCTGCAGGGTCATTTCGTCGTTCACCTCCTTGACGGTGTTGTCGACGGCTTGGGCCCGGGCCAGGACGTCGATTCCGAGGTAGCGGCGCCCTTCGGCCCATTCGTCGTGCTGTTCGGCCAGGACTGCGCCGACGAGCCGGATGATCGAGGGTCGGTCGGGAAAGATGCCGACGACGTCGGTGCGGCGGCGGATCTCGCGGTTGAGGCGTTCGTTGGGGTTGTTGGACCAGATCTGGTGCCAGATCTCCTTCGGAAACGCGGTGAACGCGAGGATGTCGGCGCGCGCAGTCTCGAGGTGCTCGGCGACGGCGGGGAGCTTGTCGGTCAGGGCGTCGACGACGCGGTCGAACTGGGCGTGCACGGCGTCGGCGTCGGGCTGGTCGTAGATCGAGTGCAGCAGCGCTTTGACCCACGGCCATGAGCTCTTGGGGGTGACCGACATGAGGTTGGCTGCGTAGTGGGTCCGACAGCGTTGCCACCCAGCTCCTGCCAGCGTCGCGGTGATGGCAGCGACGAGCCCGGCATGGGCATCACAGGTGACGAGCTTGACCCCGCACAGGCCCCCGGGCGACCAGGTCGCGGAAGAAGGCCAGCCAGCCGGCGCCGTCCTCGCTGGTGGTGATGTGAAGGCCGAGGATCTCGCGGTGGCCGTCGGCGTTGATGCCAGTAGCGACCAGGGCGTGGACGCCGACGACCCGGCCGCCCTCGCGGACCTTGAGCACCAGTGCGTCGGCCGCGACGAACGTGAACGGGCCGGCATCATCGAGGCGGCGGGTGCGGAACTCCTCCACGTGGGCGTCGAGCTCCCTGGCCATCTCGCTGACCTGGCTCTTGGAGAGCGTGGTGATGCCCAAAGACTGGACCAGCTTGTCCATCCGCCGGGTGCTCACGCCGAGCAGATAGCAGGTCGCCACCACCGAGGTCAGTGCCCGCTCGGCCCGCTTGCGCCGCTCCAGCAGCCACTCGGGAAAGTACGTCTCCTGCCGCAGCTTCGGGATCGCCAGCTCGAGTGTGCCGGCGCGGGTGTCGAACTCCCGGGCCCGATAGCCGTTGCGCCGGTTCGTCCGGTCTGGGCTCGTGGCGCCATAGGCGGCGCCGCAGACCGCGTCGGACTCGGCCGACATCAGCGTGTTGATGAAGGTGGTCAGGAGCTCGCGCAACAGATCGGGCGACGCCTGGGCCAGCTGTTCCTCGAGCAGACGAGCAGGGTCGATACTGGGCTTGACGGTCATCGTGGTGTCCTTCTTCGAGTCGGTTTTGGAAGATCACTCGAAGGATCACCCGATGGCCGTCGTCTACTTGCGCAGCGACACGCTCACCGGGATCCGTACACCACTCTGCCGGACACAACTCTGGGCCTTCATCGCGCTGCCCGCCGAGCTGCGCAGCAAGCTGCACCTGCACCTGGGAGTTGGTCGTCGTCGGGGTCGATCGGTCGCACGTTGACGGCCATCGTCGAGTGGCTGGGTGAAGGTTCGGACCGGCACCTGGTGGCGGCGCCCAGCCGCGCGGCCACCAGGTGCGAACCAGGTCGACCCCGGGCCAGTTCCTCGGCGCAAACCAGCTCGCGGTACTAACCGTCATCGCCGATCAGCTCCGCGGCGATCGTATCGGTCAGGGCGGGATCTTGTGAACTCCTCACCTGGGAAAATCCATGTCGGTCTCCTCGGGTCTTGGAGACCCGGCAGCCCGGTTCACCGGGATCTCCACATCACGCCGTTGGAAGGCTGGCGCCAGCGGATCGCCGGTCGAGTACCTGACTCTCGGGAGCCAGCACTGCTGGGTTCAGGTGGACGGGATGGTCACAGCCGGCCTCCTCGTGGAGTGGCATCGTACCGGTGCTGGCGTTTGGGAGGGTCGGGTCGTCCGCCTTCCTCCGCCCGCGAGACGACGACTCGCGCGGGACCACCCACGGTTCTGAGCATTCCTAGGTGCGGACAAGACCCGCCGTGGCCACGCGATCATCGAACAGGTGTCCGCGTACAACCTCATGTGTCGTTCTCCGTACGACCTGACGTGTAGGTCGGTCTCGGCGAGTTGAGTCCCTCCTCGCCCTGAGGGGTCACCCTTCGGTTCGTCCACCGCCAAGTAGACGTAACCGAAGGGTGACCCTGTTCATGATCCTGGATACGGAGTCCTGGATGAACATCCGTCGTTTCCGCGCCCTGCACGAAGCTGGCGCTACCTATGCCGAGATCGGCCGCGAGTGCGGTCTTGATTGGCGCACCGTCTGCAAGTACATCGAGCAGGACGCCCCCTCGGTCCCGCCGCCGGCCGGTCCGCCTCGAGTCGGCAGCCAGCCGAAGGTGATCACCCCGTTCGTCGGTGTGGTCGAAGCGTGGCTGCGCGCCGACATCACGTTGAAGGCCACTGTGATCCATGAGCGGTTGGTCGCCGAGCACGGCTTCACCGGCAACTACCAGCGGACCAAGATGCTCCTGGTCGAAGCGAGGCCTCGGATCGCCGCCGAGCTCGCCGCTGGTGATGAGAACCCCTTGGCCGGGCTGCACCGCCGCTTCGAGGTCGTCCCCGGCGCCCAAGCTCAGGTCGACTGGGGAGATGAGGGCGACATCCTGGCCCACGTCGGCATCGCGAATGTGTACTCGTTCCATATGACTTCCATATGACTTCCATATGACGTTGTCGCACTCGCGTGACCCGTTCACCTGCTTCACCACCAGCATGGACCTGGCCACCTTCTGGGACTGCCACCGTCGGGCGTTCGCCCACTTCGGAGGCGTCCCCGGCACGATCGTCTACGACCGCACCAAGACCGTGATCAAGCGACACGTGGCGCCTGGCGTGGCGGTCCCGCTGCACCCGGAAGCGGTCGCGTTCGCCGAGCACTACGGGTTCGTCATCGATGTACTCGCCGCCTACCGGCCCACCGGCAAGGGCCGGGTCGAACCCCAGGTCATCATCGTCCGCAACCACGTGATCGTTGGACGCCGGTTCGACTCGATCGCCGAGCTCGACGGGGCATTCTCTGGCTGGTTGCCGATCCGCCGTGCCCAGGTCCACCGCACCCACGGCCAGGTCATCGGCGTCCGCGCCGAGGCCGACCGGGCGGCACTGTTGCCGCTGCCCGATCAGCCGTATCTGGTCACCGACAAGCACCTAAGCAGGGTCGGGAAGGACTGCCTGGTCTCCTTCGAAGCCTCCTGCTATTCGGGTCCCCGCCCGTCTGGTCCGCGCTGGACAGCGTGTTCAGCTGCAAGTCGACGGCGAGGTCGTCACCATCCGTGCCCTCGGCGCCCAGGGGGAGCAGTCCCTGGCCACCCATCCGCGCGCCACCACCCGCGGCGCCTGGATCGTCGACCCGGCGCACTGGGACGGACTCCCCGACGGATACACCCGCGCCACCACCCTCGACCGTTCGCTGGGTCCGATCGAACCGCTACCGCTGCCCAGCAGCGGCGGGCTCGAGCCGCTGTCATCGCTGCTAGCCCAGGGCTAGGGCTGGGCTAGGGCGGCAGAACGCGCGATATTGGCGGTGTCGGCGAAGAACAGGTCAAGGTAGTGCTCACCGCTCCATCCCCGTGGTCGCGCCTCCCTGCGCCGCCCTCGTCCCTCGGGCGTGCTCGCTCAGCGCTCCACGTCCCCGCGGATGAAGGCCTCCACGCTTGCCCGCCCCTCGTTGTCGGGGCGCTGCACCGGCGGCGACTTCATCAGGTATGACGACGCGGACAGGATCGGGCCGCCGATGCCGCGGTCGAGGGCGATCTTGGCCGCCCGGATGGCGTCGATGATGATGCCGGCGGAGTTCGGGGAGTCCCAGACCTCGAGCTTGTACTCCATGTTCAGCGGGACGTCGCCGAAGGCGCGGCCCTCGAGCCGCACGTACGCCCACTTGCGATCGTCCAGCCACTGTACGTAGTCGCTGGGGCCGATGTGCACGTTCGCAGCGCCCAGGTCATGGGTGATGTTGCTGGTGACGGCCTGGGTCTTGGAGACCTTCTTCGACTCCAGCCGATCCCGCTCGAGCATGTTCTTGAAGTCCATGTTGCCGCCAACGTTGAGCTGGAAGGTGCGGTCGAGCACCACGCCGCGCTCCTCGAACAGCCGAGCGAGCACCCGGTGGGTGATCGTGGCGCCCACCTGGCTCTTGATGTCGTCGCCGATGATCGGGACTCCGGCGTCGGTGAACTTCTGCGCCCACTCGGGGTCGGAGGCGATGAAGACCGGCAGCGCGTTGACGAAGGCGACGCCCGCGTCGATCGCGCACTGCGCGTAGAACTTGTCGGCCGCCTCCGACCCGACCGGCAGGTAGGACACGAGCACTTGGGCGGCGGTGTCGCGCAGCACCGGCACCACGTCGACCGGGTCGCCGTCGGCCTCCTCGATCGTCTCGCGGTAGTAGCGGCCCAGCCCGTCGAGCGTCGGGCCGCGCTGCACGGTGACGCCGGTGGGCGGCACATCGGCGATCTTGATCGTGTTGTTCTCGCTGGCGCGGGTCGCCTCGGCGAGGTCGAAGCCGACTTTCTTGGCGTCGACGTCGAACGCGGCCACGAACTCCACGTCCCTGACGTGGTAGTCGCCGAAGTTCACGTGCATGAGGCCGGGTACGGCGTTGGACGGGTCGGCGTCCTTGTAGTACTCGACTCCCTGGATCAGCGACGTGGCGCAGTTGCCGACGCCGACGATGGCGACACGGATCGAACCCATGGGGGTCTCCTTCGGGTGGTTGCTCGGGTGCTTGCCTGGCGAGCTGCTGGGGTGGGCGGTCACTGGTCAGGTCCTGCTGCGGTGGTGGTCGGTACGGCGGGGTCGCTACCAGAGGAGGGCCGCCGAGCCGGTGGCGGTGAGAGGCCGGCACGCTCGGCGTCGACCAGGTCGCTCAGCCAGCGCACTTCCCGCTCGACGCTCTCGAGGCCGTGCCGGTGCAACTCGCGGGCGTACGCGTCAGCCCTCAGGCGGGCCCGGGTGCCGGTGCTGCGGGCGGTGTGCAGCCGCTCCTCCAGCCGGCTGCGGCGGCCCTCGAGAATGCGCACCCGGGTGGCCGCGTCGGTGCTGGAGAAGAACGCGAAGTGGATGCCGAAGTTCTCGTCCTCCCAGGCAGCCGGACCGGCGTCGGCGGTTCGCTGGGCGAATGCGCCCCTGCCGAGCTCGGACAGCCGGTAGACGATGCGGCCGCGACGGGCCCGCGGGGCTCCCAAACCCACCGGCGCCACGTCCTCGGCGATCATGCCTTGGCGCAGCAGCGTCTTGAGGCAGGGGTAGAGCGTGCCGTACGAGAGCACTCGCCCCCAGCCGAGCAGGGCGTTGACCTGCTTGCGCAGCTCATAACCATGCATGGGGGCGTCGGACAGCAGGCCCAGGACCGCTAGCTCGAGTGCCGCACCACGCCTGGCCACGTTCGCTCCGAGTGGTCTCGACGGCCGCTGGACTACTTCCAGGCAGCTCGTCGACCGACGCGTGGACGGCGAGGAGAAGTGTATCGGGTCGATACATCGTGTCGTCCAGTGGCTGCCGTGACCGCAGACCCCGACGGGCCGCCGCACCGCCACAATTCGGACCGGACGCGTTCGTGCGGGCACACTGTGCTCGTGAGCAATCCGTCCGCGGAGTCGTCGTCGGCTCCGAGCAGGTCCGCGAGTCGGTCCGGGCGTGGCAAGCGGCGATCCCGGCTGCGCCGGGTCGTCAAGGCGCTCGTGCTGACGTTTGTGGCGCTGTTCGTTCTCGGGGTCGTCGGGGTGCTCGTCCTCTACCGGTCGATCGACGTCCCCACCGCCAACTCCGCCTTCACCACCGAGACCACCACGGTCTACTACTCCGACGGCAAGCACAAGATCGGCACCTTCGCCGAGCAGAACCGGCAGTCCATCCCGCTGTCCCGGGTGCCTGACTCGGTCCAGGCCGCGGTGATCGCCGCGGAGGACCGCTCCTTCTACGAGAACGACGGCATCGACCTCGCCGGTATCGCGCGCGCGGCCCTCAACAACGCCCAAGGCAACGACACCCAAGGCGCCTCAACGATCACCCAGCAGTACGTCAAGGTGCTGTACCTCACTCAGGAGCAGACCTACACCCGCAAGGTCCGCGAGGCGATCCTGGCGGTCAAGATCCAGCGGCAGAAGTCCAAGGACGAAGTGCTCGAGGGCTACCTCAACACCATCTACTTCGGTCGCGGTGCGTACGGCATCCAGGCCGCCGCGGAGGCGTACTTCGACAAGGACGCCAAGGACCTCAGCGTGGAGGAGGGAGCGGCCCTCGCCTCGGTGATCAACTCGCCGGGCACGCTGGACCCGGCCGAGGGCAAGGCCGCCCGATCGCGGCTGAAGGAACGCTACGCCTACGTGCTGAGCGGCATGGTCGACATGGGCACCCTGGACGCGGACACCGCCGCACGGGCGCAGAAGAAGTTGCCGACGTTCCCCGAGGTCAAGGAGACGCAGCGGTTCGGTGGGCCAAAGGGCCACCTGCTCAAGCTGGTCGAGGACCAGATGCTCCAGCAGGGCTTCGAGGACTCCGAGATCACCGGTGGCGGCTTGAAGATCACCACCACTTTCGACTACGCCGACCAGCAGGCGGCGATTCGCGCGATCAGGCAGGAGAAGCCCACCGTCAACGCCGACGGTGTCCACATCGGGCTCACCGCCGTCGAGCCCGGCACCGGCGCGGTCAGGGCCATGTACGGCGGACCTGACTACCTGAAGAGCGCGGTCAACTACGCCCTCGCCGCGCAGCCGCCGGGGTCCTCGTTCAAGCCGTTCGCCCTCGCGGCCGCGCTCCAGGACGGTTTCTCGCTCGACGACACCGTGACCGGCAACACCTACACCTATCCCGACGGCAGCACGGTGAGCAACGAGTTCGGGCGCAGCTACGGATCGGCGATCTCGGTGCTGTACGCGACCGAGGTGTCCTCCAACACCGGGTACGTCGACCTGGTGGGGCAGATGGACGACGGCCCCGAGAAGGTCATCGACGTCGCCGCCGCGGCCGGTATCCCTCGCAACGCCCCCGGCCTGGAACCCAACTCGGTAATCCCGCTCGGCACCGCCAACATCGCCCCCGTCGACATGGCCGACGGCTTCGCGACCTTCGCCGCCAAGGGCGAGCGCGCCAACTGGTACACGATCGAGAAGGTCCAGAACTCCGAGGGTCGCAAGGTCTACGAGCACCAGGTGGCGACCGATCGGGCCTTCAACGCCGACGTGGCCGCCGACGTCAGCTACGCCCTGCAGCAGGTGGTGCTCGACGGCACCGGCACGGCGGCCACGGCGCTCGGGTGCCCCGTCGCCGGCAAGACCGGCACCGCGGCGCTGCGGCCCGACACGGTGACCTCGGCGTGGTTCGTGGGCTACACGCCCCGGCTCGCTGCTGCGGTGATGTACATCCGCGGCAACGGCACCCGCGACCTCGACGGCGTCGGGGGCCTGCCTACGTTCTTCGGCGGCGAGTACCCAGCGCGCACGTTCACCACCTTCATGGAGGAGGCGGGGCAGGGAACCGGCTGCGTCGACTTCCCGCCGCCGGCCAACCTCGACGGGAACGTCGGGACGCCGTACACGACACCGACGACCGCGCCGTACCAGCCGCCACCGACCACGGAGACGACGGAGCCGACGCCGACCCCGACGCCGGAGCCCACAACGCCGGAGCCCACGACGCCGGAGCCCGCGACGACGGAGCCTCCGACGACGACACCCACCACGGAGCCGACGGCAACGCCGACACCCACCACGAAGCCGACACCGACGCCGACACCGACGCCGACACCGACGCCGACACCCACCCCGAAGCCGACACCGACACCGACGCCCACACCGACACCGACGCCGACACCCACCCCGAAGCCGACACCCACCCCGACACCGACACCGACACCCACCCCGACACCGACACCCACCCCGACACCGACACCCACCCCGACACCGACACCCACCCCGACACCGACACCCACCACGAAGCCGACACCGACGCAGCCCCCCCACCAGACCCCCACGCTGCCGACCCAGACGCCGACGGGCGGTCCGGGCAACGGCGGTGGTCCGGGCAACGGCGGCTGAGCCGCAGCGGACCCCGGGTGAGCCGGCCGTACGCTGAGCGACGTGCCGGTGCCTGACGTGCGCCCGGGCGCCGCGCCGGTCTCGCCCACCCGGGAGGACTCATGGGTGCGATGGGCGTCCGTGGCGGTCGGGGGCCCGCCGGGTGATCACGCTCGTACGCACCCGCGGCTGTCCGCTCTGGTCGTCGCGCTGGCGGTGTGTGCGGCCACCTTCGCGACCGGCCTCGCGCTCAGGAGCCCGTGCGCGTCGGGGGCCTGGTGGGACCCGCCGCAGCAGTACGCCAACCACTGCTGGTCCCGCCTTCCGTACGACTACACGACCCGCGGGCTGGCCGAGCGCACCCCACCGTTGTCCGACGACGGCGGTCGCTTCCCGCCGCCCAGAGACACCCCGCCGGTCGCCCTCGTCGCATACGTGGCGGCCATCGTGACGTCCGCCGTGTCGGGCTGGCCGGACGTCGGCGAGCGAGGCTCGCGTCCGGTCACCGAGATCGCCGGTCGGGTCGACGTACGTGCCGAGGCCGTCACGTACACCGGAATCGCCTCTCTCGTGCTGCTGGTCGCCGCACTCTCGACCGTCGGCCTGCTCACCCGCCTGCACCGCCCCCGGCCGTGGGACGCGATGGCCGCCGCCGCTGCGCCCGTGTTGCTGCTCACCGCGACCAACGGCTGGGACCTGCTGGCCGTAGCGCTCGCCACCGGGGCGCTGTGGGCGTGGTCCCGAGCTCGCGTACCGACCGCTGGCGTCCTCGCCGGGGTCGGGGCAGCCACCGCCGGGTGGCCAGTGGTGGTGGCGCTGGCGGCAGGGTTGCTGTGCCTGCGGGAGCGGCAGGCCGCGCTCGCCGGGCGGTTGCTGGCCGCGACGGCAGGTGGGTTCGCGGCCGTGGTTCTGCCCGCGTACCTGGTGGCGCCCGAGGGTGTCGCGGGCTGGTGGTCGGCCGCGCTGCGGGCCGACGTCGGCGACGGGGCGACCTGGCAGGTGCCGGTGCTCGTGAATGCCGGGGTGCCTCCAGTCGGGTGGCTGGAGCCGCTCGCCGTGACCGGTGTGCTGGTAGCGGTGGCCGCGCTGGCGCTGCGTGCGCAGCGTCGGCCGCGGGTGCCGCAGGTGGCGCTGCTGATCCTCGTCGGGCTGCTGCTCGTGCACCGGACGCACGAGCCGGCCTCGGCGCTGTGGCTGCTGCCGCTGGCCGCCCTGGCCCGGCCCCGGTGGCGCGACCTGATCTTGTGGCAGCTCGGCGAGGTGGCCTACGTGCTCGCGCTCGGCTGGCACCTGCAGGGCTACACGACCCCGGACAGCGGCCGGCCGGACGTGGTGTTCACGGTGGCGGTCCTCGTCCGCGTCGTGGCCGAGCTGTGGTTGGCCGCGGTCGTGGTGCGCGACGTGCTGCGTCCCTGGCACGACCCCGTGCGTGCGACCGGCCGCCTCGACGACCCGGCCGGCGGCCCGCTCGACGAGGCGGCCGCTCTCAGTCGATCGTCACCACGTCGAACGCGGTCGTGGTGAACCGCACGTCGACACCGACGGTGTCGCCGACCACGGGGGGTTCCACCGCTCGCGGGAGCAGCAGCAGCGACACCTGCATGTGCGGCGGCTCGGCGAACCAGCGTCGGCGGCCCCCCACCGTGAACGGCGACAGCGCCAGCCCGGTGGCCGCCAACCCGCCCTTGGCCAGCGACACCGCACGCTGGCGCATCGTGGACGCCGGCGTAGGCGCCTCCAGCGCGATGCCGTGGGAGGTGCCGCCGGCCACCACGAGCAGGTGGCCGGCGACGGGTACCGCCCGTTGGCGGTAGCCCACCCGTTGGCCGCGCCGCAGCGGGTGCACGTCGAGCACCGTGGCCCGAACCCAGAGCGCCGCCCGGTCGCCGAGCCACAGAGCGGTGCCGACGCGGGGACGTACGCGTACGCCGGGGCGCTGCGCCCGCAGCCGGGTCAGCTCGCGCTCCGACAGGTGCGAGACCCACACCGTCCGGGTGTCGAACCGCGAGGCCTGCAGCGCCGCCACCCAGGACGCAGCCTCGGTGAATCGGTCGCCGGCCATCGGCAGGTGCAGCGTGAAGCCCTCCAGCCGCAGCCGGGCGCACGCCCGAGCCGCTGCGGCCAGGTCGTCGCGGCCCATCCCGTGCCGACACATCGAGGTGAGCCCCTCGACCACGACCCGGCTCCCGGGGTGCCGGGTCGCCATCTCGGCCAGGTCGCCGATCCGCCCGACCGTGTGGACGACGCGGCGGTCGTGCGTGTCCACCCACGGTCGCCACGGCGCCATCACCAGGACGTCACCGGCGAAGCGAGACAGCACGTCCGGCACCTCCTCGTACGTGCCGACCGCCACGGTATCGACGCCCAGCCAGGCGCAGCGACGCGCCAGCCGCCCGACCCCGAAGCCGTACCCGTTGCCCTTCACCACCGGTACGAGGTCGGGATCGGTGTCGGCGAGCCCGCGCAGATGCGCGCGCCAGCGTTCGCCGTCGACGTGCAGGTCCAGGCCCATCAGCGGTGCCGCAGGTAGAGCTCGAACGCCTTGTACAGGGGCCGCGACAGAGGCAGGTCCCACTCGCCGGCGTACTCCACGGCGCGGCCGCCGGTGCCCACCTTGAACTGCACCAGACCGACGTGCGGGTCGGACTCGTCCAGGGTGTCGGTGATGCCGCGCAGGTCGTACACGCTGGCGCCCGCCGCCAGCGCTGCTTGGATCATCTGCCACTGCACGGCGTTGGAGCCGCGCACCTCCCGCTTGGCGCCGGTCGAGGCGCCGTAGGAGTACCACGCGTGCTCCCCCACCTGCACCAGCGTGGTCGCCGCGACCAGGTCGCCCTCGTGGCAGGCGAGGTAGAGCTGCAGCCGGCCCGGCTCCTCGGCGTTGAGCGCGTCGTACATCGTCTGGAAGTAGACCAGCGGGCGCGGGGTGAAGCCGTCGCGTGCCGCGGTCTCGACGTAGATCCGGTGGAAGTCGCTGAGGTCGGCGCGGTCGCCGACGCGGACCTCGACCCCCGCCTTGGCCGCCTTCTTGATATTGCGGCGCCACTGCTGGTTCATGCCGGCGAGCACGTCCTCGGCGTTGCGTCCGGCCAGCGGCAGCCAGAAGTTGTAGCGCGGCTGGCCGGCCGCGAAGCCCTCCCGTTCGCCCTGCAGCAGCCACCCACGGTCGCGCAGCAGCGCGGTGACCGTACGACCAGTGTCGGACACCTCGTCGGCGGGCACGTCCCCGAGGCGGTGCAGGGCCGGGTCGGCGACGGCGGCCTTGACCGTCCTGGCGTCCCAGGACCGCGTCACCACCGGTGGCCCCAGCCGGACGCCGAAGGCACCGCGCTCCTTCAGGTGGGCCACCAGCGCGTCGAGCAGGTCGGGCAGCCGGGGATGCCCCCAGTCGAGCACCGGCCCCTCCGGCAGGTACGCCAGTGAGCGCCCGATCCGGGGCAGCCGACGGTAGAGCACCAGCGCCGCCCCCACGAGCGCGTCCGCGACCTGCAGGCCGAGCGACTCGTGTCCCCACTCCGACTTGACCTGCCCCCATGCGGGGGTCTGCAGGAAGCTCGCGCTGGGCAGCGACCGCAGGTAGGCCAGGTGTTCGTCGGTGCTCAGCGTACGAACGGCGACGGGGACGTCAGCGGGAGTCACGGTCGGCGACGCTACCGGAGCACGGCTAGCCTCCCGCCATGGCGAACCCACGTACCGGTGCCGACCGCGACGACCTGGGCGACTTCACGTGCGCACCGTTCGCCGCCGAGGGGATGACGCACGACGTCTACCGCACTGGGGATGGACCGGCCGTCGTCCTGCTGCCCGAGATCCCGGGACTCATCCCCGAGGTGGCCGGGCTGGCGCGCCGCTTGCGCGCTGCGGGCTTCTCGGTGGCGGTGCCGTCACTGTTCGGCGACCCCGGGCGCCGGCTCAGCCCCGGGTACGCCGCCGGCAGCGTCGGCAGGCTCTGCGTCAGCCGCGAGTTCGCCGCGTTCGCCGTCCGGGCCGACCGCCCGGTCGTTTCGTACGTCCGTGCGCTGGCCCGCGACGCGCACGAGCGCTGCGGCGGGCCGGGCGTCGGGGTGATCGGTCTGTGCTTCACCGGCGGGTTCGCGCTCGCAGCGGCCACCGACCCGGCGGTGCTGGCGCCGGTCGGCAGTCAGCCGTCGGTGCCGATGGCGATCACCCCGAGTCGCCGACGCGACCTGTGCATGTCAGACGTCGAGGCCGACCTGGTCGCCGAACGCACCGAGCGTGAGGGCTTGTGCCTGCTCGGCCTGCGGTTCACCGCGGACGCGCTCGCGCCGGCGGCACGGTTCGACGCGCTCACCGAACGGTTCGGCGGAGCGTTCCGCCGCATCGAGATCCCGTCCGGCCCGGGCACGGGCGTGCGGCGTACCGCGCACTCGGTGCTCGGCGTGGACTACGTCGACGAGCCGGGTCACCCCACCCGTGCCGCCTACGACGAGGTCGTCGACTTCCTGCGCGAGCGCCTCGTCACCTGACCGTCGCCTGCGTGCGAGTCCGGTTTCTGCGGTCGATCCTGCGCGGCACTTGCAGAAACGTGACTCTCCGCGGGGGGGGAAAGGCGGAGGAGGACGGCTCAGAGCCGCTCGCGTAGCCAGTCGAGGTCCGCGCCCTGGCCGTCGGCACCACCCGGGGTCTCCACCACCACCGGGGCGCCGGCTCCGCGTACGACCGCAAGCAGCTCGTCGGGGTCGATCGTGCCGGCCCCGAGGTTGGCGTGCCGGTCCGCGCCGGAGCCGAACGCATCGCGGCTGTCGTTGGCATGCACGAGGTCGATCCGTCCGACCAGCGCACGCACCCGCTCGACGACGTCGGCGAGCCCGATGCCACCGGCGTGCGCGTGGCAGGTGTCGAGGCAGAACCCGACCCGATCGCCTCCCTCCGCGTCGGTGACGGCCTCCCACAGCCGGCCGAGCCGGTCCAGGCGGCGGGCCATCGCGTTGCTGCCCCCGGCGGTGTTCTCGATCAGCAGCGGCACCGGTGTCTCGACCCGCTCGACGCACTTGCGCCAGTTGTCCAGGCCGACCTGCGGGTCCTCGTCCTTGTCCAGGTGACCGCCGTGCACGATCACCCCGGCCGCGCCGATCGAGGCGGCGGCGGTGAGCGTCTGCTGGAGCAGCTTGCGGCTCGGGATGCGGATGCGGTTGTTGGCGGTCGCGACGTTGAGCACGTACGGCGCGTGGACGTACACCGTGACCCCAACGGCCTCGGCGTCGGCGCGCAGGCGCTCGGCTCCGCCCTCGTACGCCACGCGCGGGCCCTTCCACCCTTGCGGGTCGCCGAGAAAGAACTGCGCCAGCTCGGCACCCCGGGCACCGGCCTCGACCAGCGGGTCAGCCTGGTCCACGTGAGCTCCGAGGCGCAGCGAGGTGGGCCGCGAGACGGCCTGCGAGGTGGGCTGCGACGTGGACATGGCCGCAGCGTAGGTGCTCCGAGGAGTTCACCTCGGCGGGTGCGGATTCGAGTGGGGACTGATGCTGGCCGCCCGGGGTGAGCATGACCAGGGTCGCTCTTGGCCATTTGCGGCCGGGGCGCGAGCCCTGGCCCTGGCCGAGCCGGCGATTCGACCCGGCGGTCGACCGGCGGCTAGACTCCCACGGTTGCCCGGACACCGGGTCACCATGCGGGGAAATCGACCCCGCCGCCTCGATGCAACGCCCTCCTGCCACGGAAAGACCGTGGCCGCCAAGTCCAGAGGAGGTGGGTTCGCTGTGCGTCGTTATGAAGTGATGGTCATTCTCGACCCCGATCTCGAGGAGCGTACGGTCGCCCCGTCGCTCGACACGTACCTCAACGTCGTCCGGCAGGCCGGTGGCAACGTGGAGTCCGTGGACGTGTGGGGCCGACGCCGGATGGCTTATGAGATCAACAAGAAGCCCGAGGGCATCTACGCCGTCATCCAGCTCGACGCCGAGCCGGACACGGTACGCGAGCTGGACCGCCAGCTGACGCTCAACGAGTCGGTCATGCGGACCAAGGTGATCAAGCCAGGCAAGCGTTGACCCTGTGGACAGCGCCGCCGACTTGTCGGCGGACTGCTGTTCACTGACACGTACGGGCCGACGCGGCCACCCCTGTGCCTAGCACAGCAACTCGTATCACCCACCCACGGGAGATCCCATGGCAGGCGACACCGTCATCACGGTCATCGGCAACCTCGTCGACGACCCCGAGCTCCGCTTCACCCCGTCCGGGGCCGCGGTGGCCAATTTCCGCATCGCCTCCACTCCGCGCACCTTCGACAAGCAGACCAACGAGTGGAAGGACGGCGAGACCCTGTGGCTCGGGTGCTCCGTGTGGCGACAGGCCGCCGAGAACGTCGCCGAGTCGCTCACCAAGGGCACCCGGGTCATCGTGCAAGGGCGGCTGAAGTCGCGCTCGTACGAGACGCGCGAGGGTGAGAAGCGCACGGTCTTCGAGATCGACGTCGACGAAGTGGGCCCCTCGCTCAAGACCGCCACCGCCAAGGTCAACCGCGCCAACCGCTCCGGCGGCCAGGGCGGTGGTCAAGGTGGTGGGTTCAGCGGCGGCCAGTCCGGCGGCCAGGGCGGCCAGTCCTCGGGTGGCCAGCCCGCCGGCGGCGACCCGTGGTCCTCCGGCGGCTCCCAGAGCCGTTCCGAGAGCGCACCGGCCGGCGACCCGTGGGCAGCCGGCGGCGGTTCGATGGACGAACCTCCGTTCTGATGCGCCGTCGCGGGCACGTCCCCGATCCTCTCCGACCCATTCCGGCGACATCGCCGGGCTCTTGAAAGGGAGCACCACAATGGCCAAGCCAGTCCTGCGCAAGCCGAAGAAAAAGTCGAACCCGCTCAAGGCGGCGGGCATCACCATCGTCGACTACAAGGACACCGCGCTGCTGCGCAAGTTCATCTCCGACCGCGGCAAGATCCGCGCGCGACGAGTGACCGGTGTCTCCGTCCAGGAGCAGCGGCAGATCGCCATCGCGATCAAGAACGCCCGCGAGATGGCGTTGCTCCCCTACACGTCCGCCGGGCGCTGAGGAAAGGCATCGTCGATGAAGCTCATCCTCACCCATGAGGTCTCCGGGCTCGGCGCACCAGGGGACATCGTCGAGGTCAAGAACGGGTACGGGCGCAACTTCCTGGTCCCTCGCGGCCTTGGCATGCGCTGGTCGCGCGGCGCTGAGAAGCAGATCGACTCGATCAAGAAGGCCCGCGACGTCCGCGACGTCCGCGACCTCGGCCACGCCGAGGAGATCAAGCGTCAGCTCGAGGCGTCGCCGGTCAACCTGAGGGTGCGCGCTGGCGCCGGCGGCCGACTGTTCGGTGCGGTGACCGTCGCGGACGTCGTCGAAGCGGTCAGGGCCGGTGGCGGACCTGCGCTCGACAAGCGTCGCGTCGAGATCGGCCAGCCGATCAAGTCCCTCGGCACCCACGAGGTCACCGTCCGCGTGAACCCCGAGGTGAGCGCTGACCTGACGCTCAACGTCGTGCCCTCGACCTGAGCCCGGAGGGCCGGGTGGCCTTCTCCTGGTGGATCGGGGGAGTCGGCTCGGGTGCTTCAGCCGTCAGGGGCGCCGGTCAGCTCCGGGAGCAGGTACGTCCGCCTGCCCAGGTACAGCTGAAGCACCACGAACCACACGGTGACGACGAAAGACGCCGCAGCGGCGAGCACCGTCGTGGCGCCAAGCCCTTCGAAGCCCGCCCTGACCGCCAGGTCGAAGACCGCGCCCGCGACGGCAGCACCACCCGCCACCCACGCGATGGCCGTGGCCTGACGTCGAACCGACCCGTCGCGGGCTTCGCCGGCCCGCGCGCCGATGCCAAGGGCGACGAGCACGATCGCGGGCGGCAGGGCGGTGTACTCCGCCGCCGGTGCCCACCGAACCGGCTCCACCCAGGTCAACAGGCTCAGCGCCGCACCGACCACGGCCATCCAGCCGGCCGCCGCGAACCAACGGCTGCAGGGCGTGAGCCGCAGCATGGCCACGGCGACCAACACCCACCCCACGGTGTCGTTGGCGACGTCGAATCCGCCGATCCCCACCCGAAGCAGCACCAGCAAGAAGCCGAGGCCGGACAGCGCGATCGGTGCCATGGCCGCAGGCTAGCCGCGGGGTGGATCGGCGCGAGGTCACGCCCGGTGGAACCAGCCGTGCGGGCGACACGCCCACCCGCTGACTCGTGCTGTTCGGCGCGGTGTTCGAGTGTTTTCCAGACACCTCCCGGCCACCGGCCGGACACCGGATGTCAACCCCCGTCCACACGCTGGACCGGCCCAAAAGAAAGTTCTGACGGCCGCACGCCGCAGTGCATCGTCGCAGGTCAGAGCCGATTCTGCCGGTGATCAGGAACTGAATCCACAGGCATGTGCACAGCCTGTGCACACGTTTGCCGGGCCGTGTCCACAGACTCGGGACAGAAGTCCACAGCGGTGTCTACAGGGTCGGTTGCCGACAGTGGCCCACCATCCCCGCGGGCGCTTACCGTGGCGCGCTGGTCACTGTGTGGCGGGGTTGTCGGTGGTGGCCACGACAGTGCGAGGAACTGGTCGAGGGTGTCGTGGAGGGTGAGTGCCGGTGAGCGTGACGGAGTTTCGGGGCCAGCCGTGGCAGGCCAGCCCCGACGACGCGGCGTTCGCCGACTCGGGTGGTCCGGGGCGAACCCCGCCGCAGGACAACTCCGCTGAGCAGTCGGTGCTGGGAGCGATGCTGCTGAGCAAGGACGCGATCGCCGACGTGATCGAGGTGGTACGCGGCACCGACTTCTACCGGCCGGCACACGAGACGGTCTTCGACGCGGTGATCGACCTGTACGGCCGAGGTGAGCCCGCCGACGCGGTGACCGTGTCGGCACAGTTGCAGCGGCGGGGCGAGCTTGGCCGGGTCGGCGGCGCGCCGTACCTGCACACACTGGTCGCCGGCGTACCGATCGCGGCCAATGCCAGTTACTACGCGCAGATCGTCCGCGAGAAGGCGATCCTGCGCCGGCTGGTCGACGCCGGCACCCGGATCGCGCAGATGGGCTACGCCGCCCAGGGGCAGGTCGACGACGTCGTCGACGCCGCGCAGTCCGAGGTCTACAACGTTGCAGAGCGCCGTACCAGCGAGGACTACCTGCCGCTGGCCGACGTGCTGCCAGCCACCATCGATGAGATGGAGGCCATCGAGTCCCGCGACGGCCGCAGCGGCGGCGTACCGACCGGTTTCGCCGACCTCGACGAGCTGACCAACGGTTTCCACCCGGGTCAGATGATCGTGGTCGCGGCGCGGCCGGGTGCGGGCAAGTCGACGCTGGGCCTCGACCTGTGCCGGTCAGCCTCGATCAAGCACGGCTTGAGCAGCGCGATCTTCTCGCTGGAGATGAACCGGGTCGAGATCTCGATGCGCCTGCTGTCGGCCGAGGCGCGCGTGTCGCTGCAGGAGATGCGTACGGGCAAGCTCAGCGAGACCAGCTGGCAAAAGCTGGTGCGTCGCATGGGCGACGTCAGCTCCGCACCGCTGTTCATCGACGACTCGGCCAACCTCACGATGATGGAGATCCGCGCCAAGGCCAGGCGGCTCAAGCAGCGCCACGACCTGAAGCTGATCGTCATCGACTACCTGCAGCTGATGACCTCGGGCAAGCGGGTGGAGAGCCGCCAGCTTGAGGTCAGCGAGTTCTCGCGCCAGATCAAGTTGCTGGCCAAGGAGATCGAGGTGCCGATCGTGGCGATCAGCCAGCTCAACCGCGGCCCCGAGCAGCGCACCGAGAAGAAGCCGATGCTGGCCGACCTGCGCGAGTCCGGTGCGATCGAGCAGGACGCCGACATGGTGATCCTCATCCACCGCCCCGACATGTACGAGCGCGAGCACGAGCGCGCCGGTGAGGCGGACTTCATCGTCGCCAAGCACCGCGCCGGCCCGATTCGCGATGTCACCGTCAGCTTCCAGGGCCACTACTCCTGCTTCGCCGACATGGCGCAGGGATACTGAGCGGCTGTCGTGCAGCGGACCTCAGCAAACCGGGGCCGTGAAGGACCCGCCAGCACTCGCAGAGCGCAACTTGCTAACGAGATGCCGGGTGTGCACACGGTCGCGAACTCGCCGTGCAGGTTCGTTGCAGCTGGGATGGCGGCACGGCTCGGAGGTACCGAAGCACGATTGCTAATCGGAAATCGGCATCGACTGGCCTGACCGGGCGATCCACTGACGCCTTGTGATCGCGTACTCGACCTCGCCCTGCTCGCTGCCCGGAATTGGGTCGTCCCAGGTCATGTGGAAGGTCCGGACGTACTCCATACCGACGGAGACCATCGTCGCTCGGGACGCAGCATTGACTGCCATCGTCTCGGCGAAGATCCGGGACAGCCCGAGTTCCGCGAAGCCGTGTCGGATCAGCTCGCGTGCGCCCTCGCTGGCCAAGCCCTGCCGCCAGTAGCGGCGCAGCACCCGGTAGCCAAGTTCGGCCTGCCCCTCGGTCGGACCCTGATCGGCGCGTTCGGGCGGCTCGAGAATCCACCACCCGACGAACCGTCGATCAACCAACCCCGCCCAGAAGCCCAGCCCTGGGACGCGCGCAGCGACCGCGAGCCGACGTCGATGGTATTGCTCGACCTCCTCGCGGGTGCGCGCCTTCCCGTTGCCGAGGTAACGCATCACCTCGGGGTCGGAGTCCAGCTCGATCTCGTACCCAAGGTGCTCATCGGTCAGGGGTACGAGCTTGATGCGCGACGCATGGAGGGTGGCTTGCGGCATCCGTCGATGCTCACGCATGGCGACGGACGCGTTCAACGACCCCCCGATTGGTGTAGGCGCCACCGTCGAGCAGGGTGGTGCTCACCGTCCAGCGGACGATGAGGACTGCTCGGCGCAGGCCGCCGGAGACCCACACGTCGGTGACGGTGACGATCAGCCCGGGTAAGACGCGGTGGAGGGGTTCGAACCACAGGCGTACGTGGGCGGCGCCGTGGCGTTCCCCGCCCAGGGCGTGGTCGCCGCCGAAGCGGTGGCGCATGTCGGGCAGGGCCCCGGCCAGGACCTGGTCGTAGTCGTGGGCGTTGACCGCGGCGAAGGTGCGGCGCGCCGCAGGCCGAACTTCTCGAGGTCACCGGCTCGATTGGCAAGCCGGCGAAGACGCGAAATCCGCTTGATTCGGTCGGGCCCGCGTGCCACCTTGGCGACTCGACGCCTGATCAGTGCGAGGAGAAGCCAGTGCGAGCAGCCACCACGCCCCGGACGCCCATCCGTCTCTCCGCGGAGCTTCTCGTTGTCCGCATTGTCTTCCTCTTCACTCAACCTCGGGATCGTCGCGCATGTTGACGCGGGCAAGACCAGCCTGACCGAACGGCTGCTGTTCCAGACCGGCGTTACCGCTGCCCTTGGCAGCGTCGACGCCGGCACCACGCGCACCGACTCGATGGACTTGGAGCGTCGGCGTGGGATCACCATCCGCTCCGCGGTCACGTCGTTCGCGCTCCGCGATCTGACCGTCAACCTCGTCGACACCCCCGGCCATCCCGACTTCATCGCCGAGGTCGAGCGCTCCCTCGGCATCCTCGACGCCGCGGTGCTGGTGCTGTCCTCGGTCGAGGGAGTTCAGCCGCAGACCGTGGCGATCTGGCGCGCACTTCGGCGGATCGGTGTCCCGACGGTCCTGTTCGTCAACAAGCTGGACCGCGCCGGCGCCGACATGGACCGGGTGGTCGAGCAGGTACGCCGGCGGCTGACGCCGTACGTCGTGGAGCTGGCCCGCGCCTGCGACCAGGGCCGGCGCGAGGCCCGCGTCACAGCGGTGCCGCTCACGGATGAGTCCGTCGTCATCGCGGTGGCCGAGGCCGACGACCGGCTGCTCGCCCGGTGGGCGCTCCACGAGACCGTCCGACGGGGGGACGTCTTGCGGGCGCTGCGGCTCGGGATACGTAATGGCGCGTTGACGCCGGTCGTGTGCGGGTCGGCGATCACCGGCGCCGGCGTCCCCGCGCTGCTGAGCGTCCTCACCGAGCTGATGCCGCGGGCGGATCGACGCGCAGGCCCCGTCGCGGGCACGGTGTTCGCCATCGACCGAGACGAACGGGGCCGACGCGCGTGGATCCGGCTTTGGTCGGGTGAGCTGCGGGTACGGGACCAGGTCACCTTCACCAGCGGGCGGGCGGGACGGGTGACGGAGGTGGCGGTGAGTGGGCCCGGTGGGGTCAAGGTCGGCGCGATCGCTCGGGCTGGTCAGATCGCCGTCGTGCGGGGGCCGGGCGCCCGGATCGGGGAAAGTCTTGGGCGGCCGCCGCGACGCCGTAACCACCGCTTCCCTCCGGCTGCCTTGCAGGCTCTCGTCGAGCCGGAGGACCCGACGCAGCGCACGGCGCTCTACGCCGGCCTGACCGAGCTCGCCGACGAGGACCCTCTCATCGACCTGCGGGTGGACGAGACCGACGGCGAGGCGGCCGTGAGCTTGCACGGAGAGGTGCAGAAGGAGGTCATCACGGCGCTGCTGGAAGAGCGGTACGGGGTGCGCGCCCGCTTCCTCGAGACGTCGGTGGTGTGTCTGGAGCGTGTGGTCGGGACCGGCTCGTCGGTGGACCGCATCAAGGTTGGCGAGAACCCCTACCTGGCCGGGATCGGGCTGCGCATCGAGGCGACGCCGGTCGGGCACGGCATCGAGTTCTCGCCCGGCGCCGAGCGCGGCAACCTGCCGCCGGCCTTCATCGCAGCGACCGAGGAGGGGGTTCGGACGGCACTGCTGCAGGGGTTGCGCGGGTGGCAGGTTACCGACTGCCTGGTGACGATGACGGAGTCCGGTTACTGGCCACGGCAGAGCAAACCGCACCAGAAGTTCGACAAGTCGATCTCCAGCGTCGCCGCGGACTTCCGCAACCTGGCCCCGGTGGTCGTGGTGGCGGCGCTGGCGAAGGCCGGGACGCGGGTGTGCCAGCCGGTCGACCGGTTCGAGCTGGAGGTGCCCGACGAGACCTACAACGCCGCGGCAGGGTTGCTCGCCCGACTGGGCGCGGCCACGCACGACACCCTTCTGGCCGGCGGCTACACGCGGTTCGTCGGCCACCTGCCCTCCGCAGCCGTCCCGGACCTCGCCTCGCGGCTGCCGGACCTGTCCAGCGGCGAAGGTGTGCTCATCACGTGGCTCGACCACCACGCCCCGGTCAGCTCCGACCCCCCGACTCGGCGTCGTAGCGGCGTCAACCCACTCGACCGGAGAACATGGTTCCGTCACGTGCCGCGATGAACACGCAGCGCCGGGCGAAGAGAGGACAGGACGTGTCTCCACGTGGCGCATTCGATCTGCAGCACATCTCGACAGGCGCAGTCGAGCAACCGTGGCAGGCACACAAACAAGCGCAGCACGACTTCTTTGGACCTACCGATTCAGGTCACGGTTCTCCGCGGATGAGATCGATGCCCAGCCTCCTCAGCAGCTCGAGCACCGCGGCCGCGACCGCGTACGGCGAGTGCAGCATGTGCAGGTGCATGCCGTCGAGTCGCGCCACCGGCCATCCCCGCGCCGCCGCCTCCTGGTGTTCCGCGGCGTACGTGTCGCCGAAGCTCAGATACACGCACGGCCGGTCGTCCCACCCCGGTGCGACCGGCATCGACTCGGTGAAGTATGTCAGCGGCAGGCGCTGTTGCTCGGCCTCGACCTGCCGGCGTACGGCGTCGCTCGGGAACAGTTCGGTGACCCCATCCTCACCCCACCAGGCCGTCCACGGGGGCAGCATCCTCTGCTCGTCGGCCAGGTCAACCAGCATCTCCACCAGCTCGGGCGGAGCGAGCGCGATGTGTCCCGTTCGAGGCGGCAGCACCGCGTCGACGAACACCGAGGCGACCACGCGCCGCTGCGCGACCAGCGCCGGTACGTAGGCGCCGGCGTTGCTGTGCGGCACGGCGACGACGTCGCGGTCCGCCGGCAGATCGGCGAGAAAACGCTGCAGGACGTCGGCCGCCGACCGCGTCGGCCGCGACGCGGCCGCCGCGACTACGTCCACCCCGCGCTGGCGCAGCGCCTGCGCCACCGGCTGCCAGACGGCAGGCCCGAGCAGCGGACTGGCCAACAACGCCACCACCGGAATCACCCTCGCGACGGTAGCCCGCCGCCGTCGTCACGGCGCGCGCGGCGCGACCTCAGGGCGGCGTAGCGACGGGGGCAGGAACCGAGCCCCTGCCCCGGTGGCGCTGGCGGAGTCGCCCGGGTTCGACAGCGGGCAGCGGCGCAGCGACAGGCAGCCACAGCCGATGCAGGAGCCGAGCCCGTCGCGAAGGGCCGTGAGGCCGGCGATCTGCTCGTCGAGTCGCGCCTGCCAGGTGGAGGAGAGCCGTGCCCAGTCAGCGGGAGTCGGGGGACGGCCCTCGGGGAGGCTGCTCAGCGCGCTGCGGACCTCCTCCAGCGACAGACCGACGTTCTGCGCGGCACGGATGAACGCCAGCCGGCGCAACACGCTGCGGCGGTATCGCCGTTGCCCACCAGCCGTACGCTCGCCCCGTACGAGGCCCTTGCTCTCGTAGTAGCGCAGCGCCGACGTGGCGAGCCCGGCCCGCCTCGCGATCTCACCGATCGGCAGCAGGTCCTCGCGATGCATCGGTACCCCCTTGACTTCAAGTGCGCTTCAAGTTGCAGTCTCCCCCTCATGACTTCACCGACACAACAGACAGCCCGCCCGGTCGCCTTGGTCACCGGTGCCTCGCGCGGGCTCGGCCGCGCTCTCGCCACCGCTCTGGCCGACCGCGGCTGGCACCTCGTCCTCGACGCCCGAGACCCCCAGCGGCTCGCCAGCACGGCCGAGCAGCTGGCCCGTACGACCCGGGTCACCGCACTCGCGGGCGATGTCGCCGACCCCGCACACCGGCAGGCGCTGGCCGGGGCCGTGGCTGCGGCCGGGCGGCTGGACCTGCTGGTCACCAACGCCAGCGTCCTTGGTCCGAGCCCTCTCGTACCGCTGGCCGAGCACCCGCTCGACGTCCTCGAGGAGGTGTACGCGGTCAACCTTTTCGCGCCGCTGGCTCTGGTCCAGCTGCTGCTCTGGCCGTTGCAACGCTCACACGGTCGCGTGCTCAACCTCAGCTCCGACGCCGCGGTGGAGGCGTACCCCGGCTGGGGAGGCTACGGGTCGGCCAAGGCCGCACTGGACCACCTGAGCGGCGTGCTCGCCGTCGAGCAGCCGCAGCTGCGGATCTATGCCGTCGATCCCGGGGACATGTCCACCGACCTGCACCAGGCCGCCTTCCCCGGCGAGGACATCAGCGACCGGCCGGGACCGGAGACGGTCGTCCCGGCGCTGCTTCGGTTGGTCGACGGCAACCTCCCGAGCGGCCGATACCGGGCCAGCGAGCTCACCGCGGCGGTGGTGAGCCGGTGACCACCACCCGCTTCGTCCCCCCGCCGGACAGCGACGCGCACGAGCCACCCGAGCTGAGGGGGATCGCCCGCGACCAGGTACGGCTGCTCGTCGCGCGGCCAGGAGGCGTGCAGCACCTTCACTTCGCCGACCTGCCGGACCAGCTGCGCTCCGGTGACCTCGTCGTGGTCAACACCTCCGCGACACTGGCCGCCGCCCTGGACGCCACGCTCCCGGACGGCGAGAAAGTGCTCGTGCACGTCGCTGTCCGGCGGGGGGACGAAGCGGGTGGTGGATCGTCGAGATGCGACGGGTCGACGGCACCGGGCCCGATCTGCGAGCCCGTCGCGGTCTGCGGCTAGGACTGCCGGGCGGCGTGCGGGTCGACCTGCGCGAGCCCTACCCGGCGGCGGCGGTGGAGGGCCCGAGCCGGCTGTGGCAGGCCGACGTCGACCCACCGACGTCGCACCTGCCTTACCTCGGTGCGCACGGCCGACCGGTTGCCTACAGCTACGTGTCGCGGCGGCGGCCGCTGTCGGACTACCAGAACGTCTACGCCGCCGAGCCGGGCAGCGCGGAGATGGCCAGCGCCGGGCGCCCGTTCACCGCCGCGCTGATGGTCCGGCTGATGGCCCGCGGTGTCCCCGTCGTCCCCCTGGTCCTGCACGCGGGGCTGTCCAGCCCCGAGCTGCACGAGCCACCGGTGCCGGAGCGCTACGCCGTACCCGAGGTCACCGCCCGGCTCGTCACCAGCACCCGAGCCGCCGGCAGCCGCGTCGTCGCGGTGGGGACGACGGTCGTCCGCGCCCTGGAGAGCGCCACGGACCCCCACGGCGTGACGCGCGCCGGATCCGGTTGGACCGACCTCGTGCTGGGCCCCGAGCGACCTGCGCGCGCCGTCACCGGTCTGCTGAGCGGCCTGCACGCTGCGGAGGCCAGCCACGTCTCCCTGCTCGACGCCGTCGCGGGCCCCGGACTGGTCGACGCCGCCTACCGGGCAGCCGTCGACGAGCGCTACCTGTGGCACGAGTTCGGCGACTCGACGCTGTTCCTGCCGTGAGGCAGGTCCCTCGGAGCACGACAGGCGCGGAGCGCGCTGGCTTCTTCGGCTGGCGGGGTCGCTACGTTGACCCGTCACGTCGAGCGGGGCTGTCTCGACGTGGCAGCCCATCGACGGCCTGCAGGAAACGGAGTCGGCGACGTGACGACACCACCACTGCTCGGCAGCGCCCGCCGAGGCATCCATTACGACCCGCAACCCCCGGTCTGATCGGCACGTCGGTGGGCGACGGATCAGCAGACTCGGCGGGGCCGGACACCGATGCGGTGCTGGCAGAGTGGATTGGCACGGACTTCAGGATCGAGGTGGCGTCGCTCTCGCGGGTGGCCGGTGGTGCGGACGCCGCGGCGGCGGTGTGGCGTGCGGTGGACGGCGGCGGCGCTGCGTACGCGGTGAAGGTCAGCCACGGCGAGATGACCTCGGGCCTGCTCGCTTCGGCACACCTCGCGGCCCGGGGCATCCGGGGGGTGCCGGCGCCGCTGACTGCCAACACGGGGCGTCCGTGGAGTCTCCGCAACGGCGCGCAGCTTTCCGTGACGCCGTGGGTGGTCGGGCGACGCGGCGCCGAGCCACCGATGGACACGGGGCCGTGGCGCGCGTTCGGCCGCCTGATGGCGCAGGTGCACGTGGTCGACGTGCCCCGTGAGCTGGCGGCCGTGCTGCCGGTCGAGCACCATCGGGCGGCTGCGGCGTCCACCGTGCGGTCTCTCGACACGCGGGTGCGGGCCCTGGCAGGCCAGCGGTCCGGCGACGTCGATGACCTCGTGCGCAGCCTGCTCGATGGCTGGCGTACCGCGGCGGACCAGATCGAGGTCGTCACCGAGCAGGCCGAAGTCCTCGGTCGAGCGCTCCGTGAACGACCGACGCCTGCGGTGCTGACCCACGGCGACGCGCACGCCTACAACCTGCTCGTCGAGGACGACGGGTCGCTTCGGTTGCTCGACTGGGACGCAGCGATGCTCGCGCCGCGGGAGCGCGACCTCATGTTCGTCCTGGGCGGGGTGCTGGCCGATGTGCCGGTGAGCGGTTCGCAGCGGTCGGCGTTCTTCGACGGGTACGGCCCCGTGGACGTCGACGCGACACGGCTGGGCTACTACCAGTGCCTTCGTGCGTTGGAGGACCTCGGCAGCTGGGCCGGAGACGTACTGGACACGCAGCGACACCCGCGCGAACGCGCGGACGCCCTCGCCATCTTCGCCGGCCTGCTGTCGCCGACGGGAATCCTCGAGGTGGCTCTCGCGTCGCTGCGACGGCTCTGACCCGCTGCGCCACGTGGTCCCCGCATCGGGAGGATGGGCCGGTCACCGGCGGGTACGAAGCCGGCACCGACGAGAGGGACGAGCGTGGAAGGCTTCGCAGGCCGGCTGGGCGTGCAGGACGAGTCCGGCGACGACGGCAGCGCCCGGCTCGAGCTCGACGCCGGTGAGGAGCACCTCAACCCGGCCGGCACCGTGCACGGCGGCGTGCTGGCCACGCTCGTCGACACCGCGATGGGCCTAGCAGTACGCAGCGCGACAGGGGAGGACGACGTACCCGCCACCAGTCAGCTCACCGTCACCTACCTCACCGCCGCCAAGCCGGGCCGGCTGGTGGTCACCGCCGACGTCCGCAAGCAGGGCGAGCACCTCACGGTGTGCGACGCGGACGTGGAGCAGAACGGGAAGACACTCGTTCACGCGGTCGCGACCTTCGCTGTCCTGCACAAGTGACCGGCGCCCGCCACGGCGGGCCGGTTTGAACAATGCATTCACCTAGTGCGGCGCGTCTAAAGTAGTTTGACGGTGTGGTGCGCGAGAATGAGGGATGCGTGCACAGCCGTTGGGTTTGCGTCCCGGTGATGGTGAGCTGTTGGGGTCGTGGATTCGGTCCTCGACGATCAGGGCGGGTCTGGCGCAGCGGGCGCGGA
>JAABUN010002625.1_pt1 | contig 30974 bp, 31 predicted proteins | sample 5559311 | NCBI WGS metagenome assembly JAABUN01 (sample SAMN10711877, study PRJNA513370) | rock metagenome | isolation source: Antarctica rocks | place: Antarctica: Victoria Land, Siegfried Peak sud | reverse complement strand
ATACCAAATGGTACATAAGCACCGTCACGTTGTGGCTCTTGTGGATGTACTTGCTCATACCTCATCGTATGGCTCCTCTAGCGCATTAGCGAAGCAAGCTTCGGGGAATCTGACCCGAAGTGATTGAGCCTCTTGAGGGGCAAACCATCGTTCTGGCTGACCTGGGTTTTCATGACAAAGACGGCCTGCCCGAAAACCTCAAACTTTGTCCTAAAGGTACTTGGAACGAGCGCATGGTCGTCGAAACCGCGTTGTCGATGGTCACAGTTGTCTGTGGTCTTAAACGCCTTTACCACCGCGCTCACAGCCACCTGAACGCGCATCTTGCCTTTGTCGCAGCCATGTTCAACGTCTTACTCAAGCTTTTCCATTCTCTCCATCCGGCAGCTGAACCTTTTCAGCTGAGCATCGCTGAGTTCTCCCTATGAACTAGCACCAGAGGTTATATAAACGCTATGGGCTTCGCGCTACTGCCGCAACTACTGAGACTGGGAACTCTGTATGTGTCCGGAAAGAACGGTTTCCAAGACGAACTCGCTGCCACCCTCTCCGCATACCGCAGTTTTGCCCAATCTGTGAGTAACCCCGACGACTGGTTGCTTGGAACAGACATTATGGAGCAAGCCTTCTCCGATTCGGTGAGTTACCAGGACTTGTTAGCAGGAGTATCGCCACCTTTACGAGACCCGTCAGGAACGTATCGAAATCTAGAACAACTCGAGAAACACCGGTCAGTAAGGCATATCTGCCACAAGGCCATGCCCCACACGGGGTTTCCTAAGCACGAGCAATGCATAGCGATCTGCCTGAGTAGAAGAAAAAAGGTTTTGAGGCTGGAGGAAGCGTACCTTTTTCCGAGTCTTGCGTCGCCTACGGCAATTTCGAGAAATGCCGTAGTGACCGGCACTTGTGCGGTTTAAGTGTCAAAAACACCGTTCTGGACAACTCCCAATCTGGGGGCGACACTCTTGGTTAGCGAAGAGTAACTCTCCCGAATGTCAAGAAGGCTTGCTCAAAATTTTGTGTTACCTCGCGGCTTCACTTAAGTCGGGTATACCTGTCAAAGCAGTAAGTCAAGCGCACTTGGCGGTCGCCCACTACATCCAGTACTGGAAGGACAATGCCCGTGCGCTGTATGAGGCGTTCCTAACCCCGTTCGTCGAGTCGTACTGGATGTCGAGGTTTAGCAAACAGCGGTTCAGGTTTGGCTCGCCTAGGTTCAATCGAAAGATTGGCGACAAAACCACCGATAAGAAAAAACGTTGTCGTCTCAGACGGCAGTTCTATCGCTAAACCCATGAGGCTTAGCTACTGTCCAATTTTTGCCTCAAAACTGGACAGTCTATTTGGCGATAAGTAAAAAAGTGCGTCAGGGACATAACGGTTTGATACAGTTCAAACACCGTAAATGGGACATTTTGATATTTCGAATGCTTATCGGTGGTTTTAGCATGAATCCTTGGACTTAGCCACTCCCGATTCTGGGGCGACGCTCTTGACAACGGTTCAAACGCGTCGCTGTATAAGTGCAAGACATAAGTCCTAGACTAGAGGTGAAAGATCAAAATTGACGCTCTACTAAGCTGTAACTTGATCGTTGCGAACTCGTCCTAAACGCTCACGAATACCTTCATAGTGATGTTCTAACGCCAAACGTGCGCCGGACGTGTCTCTTGCAGATACAGCCTCGACAATCGCTACATGGTTGCGATAAGTACGCATTGGATCGGTGTCCTTAAGGTCAAGCGGATCTTCGGCTTTGCGGAGCACGAGCCAGAAGATGTCAAGGAGCTTGAGAAGAACTCCGTTATTCATACTCAAGAAAAGTAGCCGATGGAACTCGCGATCCTCATCGGGAAAGCCTTTCCCTTGCTCAGCGAGAGCTCGCATGCGGGCCAAGTTATCTTGCAGGGCCGTCACCTGCTCCTGGTGCAAAGAATGAACAACGTCACCAATCATCCCGGTTTCGAGTACGCACCGTAAATCCAGTAGTTCAGAAAGTTCTCTGAGGTCTTGCATAAGCCCGTAGGGCAAGCTTTCCAATAGCGGCTCAAGCGAAAAGGCCCGTACAAACATGCCACTACCGCGACGCGTTTCAAGAATGCCCATGGACTCCAGCCCCTTGATCGCTTCCCGGACCGAGTTGCGGCTGACTCCTAGACTCTGAGCCAGCTCAGTTTCTGGCGGTAATGGGTCGCCAGCGCGCATGTTATTTTCGGAGATATGAGATCTGATGGATTCTTGAACTGACTTATGCAGTAAAGGAGGACGGTCCAGCTTTTTTAAGGGTTTACTCATCATAGTCTCCGATAAACCTCATACCTTGTTTCAAAAGTAAGGCGATACATCTGGATAGGGAGGTCATATCTATTGCCGCCTTAAAGTATAAGCCTGTAGAACATCTGTCAAGTCGAGTGCGGTCGGTGAGTCATAACTCAAAGCAGTCACTAAACTTCCCTGGCTCGAAAAGATCCGTTGTCACATTTCGCTTTCAAGGGTGTTTTCTCTTTGCTTAACTCATGCCGAGCACCAGATACAACGAGCCGCTAATATCAATTGTTGGTACCAATAAAGCGTGTAACACCTCTCATCCGGTTACAGTGGGCGCTCTTGTCCGTCACTCAGCCACTCGAGATCAAAATGCGCAAGCGACAGGTGGGTATTCTGAAACATGTTTCCGTTACGTCCACCTCCCTCATAAAGACAGTAGATAACGCCTTTGTCATCAACGGCGAGATCGCTGTACCCAGCGATGCCCGGCTCTAGTACCTTCTGGATCGGCCAGGTAAGTCCCTCGTCGTAACTAAGTTTGAGGGATAAGTTTTCCCTACGACGTGCACCCCACCGCACCGCCTTAGTAGGCTCTTGAGAGGTTGATTGGGTGCTACTATCGGGGTTGCAAAACAAGATACGGTTTCTGTCTAAGGGTTCCTCGCTGAACCGGATCATACTTGCCATACAGATGGGTTCAAATAAGGACTCGCTGAATTGGAGTGGTGACCAGTGCGTGACGCCGTCCTCGCTGAAGCAGAGTGCGCGACGGTTGCCCGGCGATTCATTGCGGACGTTTAACATCACCCTGCCGTCCTGTAGTTGAACTGCTACCGTTTCGTTCGGATTACGGACGGCGTCGGAGTCGCTCGCGACAATCTCGCCTCTGGTCCACGTTTTTCCACTGTCGTCACTGTAGATGATCGACACGCAGGAAGGACGGTGCGGAAGCCTACCCGAAACACGCTCCCCACTTCCTCCCGTTGAAAGCCACACGGGCACCAACAATCGGCCATTACGCAGTTGGAGCCCGTGACCAGGTCCGGGCGCAAAAACCCGCCAAGGGTAATCAGTATGAAACGCCTCAAATGTTTCTGTAATTTCACGGCGCTCGCTCCAGGTCGCGCCATCGTCGTCCGAGCGCAGGTAGTAGGCGCGGTTATACCCTTGCTGATACAAGAAGTGAACCGCACCGTTCCGATCCACGATGGGTGTTGAGTTACTAGTCGGCTCGCTTGAGCTGCCTACTATGGTGTGGGGAGCAGTCCACGTCCGACCACCGTCGACGCTGCGGCGCATAAGGATGTCGATTGGATCCCAATCACCCCCATTGCCGCGGCGGGCCTCGCAAAAGGCCAACAAGACGCCTCTTTGCGTCATAACCAGTGCGGGGATGCGGGTACTGGCGTAACCGAGCGTGTCCGCCTCGAATACTGTCGTAACCTCAATCACGTTGTTCCTCCTTTAAGCTTACATATTGCCTAGAATCTGTGGGCATCCTAGATCGGCACCTGTTCACCATGCCAACGGTAGTCGCTCCAAGCCACGCTGGACCATGCTCTTTTTCCAGCGTGGCGGATCGCCTGGGATCAACTGCAGGTTGGGGAGCTGCTTAAGCAGGCGCTCAAGCGCAATCGGTGCTTCCAGCCGAGCCAGTGCTGCACCCAAGCAGTGATGGATACCGTAACCAAAAGCAATCTGCTTGTTTCCTTTGCGCCGTATGTCAAGCGCCTCCGGATCGCCAAACTGCGCCTGATCGCGATTGGCAGCACCCAGCATGACGTGGACCAACTGCCCTTTTTTCAACAACTGGCCGTGCATTTTGTAGTCTTCGGTTAGCGTGCGAGGAGCGCTTTGAAATGGACTGTCGTAGCGCAGAAACTCCTCCACAGCACCAGGATAAAGGGAGGGGTCGTCGTGCAGCAGCTGGAGTTGGTCCGGGTGTTTGAGAAGCGCCAAGATGCCACTGGCAATAAGGTTCGTGGTGGTCTCGTGGCCTGCTATCAACATGGCACCACAGGTGCGGACGATCTCATCTTCGGAGAGTTGCTCGTCGGCATCCTGCGCCATTGCTAAAGCACTTACCAGATCGTCCTGCGGACGACACTTACGCTCCTCGAGCAGGGCCTGAAAGTATGTGTTCAGCCGCCTCCAGCACGCCTGAGCCTCGAGCGCGTAGCTGAAATGCGCGTTCCCGCTGCCTAAAAATCGCTGGATTTTGGAAGACCAGTCCTTGAACTGATCACGTTCGTTCGGAGGTACTCCGAGCATCCCAGCAATGACTATTGCTGGCAACGGAAAAGCAAAGTCGCTAACAAGTTCCATACTTTTGTTCTGCCGCACCTTGGCTAGCAGTTCATCTACAATCTGCTCTACCAGGTGTCGCATGTGAGCGACGGCACGGGGCGTGAAGGCCAGATTCACCAGGCGTCGTAGCCGCGTGTGCTCGGGCGGGTCCGATTGAACTAGCCCGCCGCGCTCGTAGTGATTGATCAATCCGTCAAGCTGACGCTTCTGCTCAGCGGGCAGCTGTTGCAAGTAGATCGTATAGCGACCTTGGTTCGAGAAACGCCTATGGTCACGGAGGATGCTGACGACATCGTCATAGCGGGTGACCAACCAGGCCGACCATGTGTCCGACCAGTAGGCCGGACAGTGCTGACGCAGGAGTTCATACGTGGCATAAGGGTTTTCCACGTAGGCTGGGGAAAGTAGTTGATCTTCAACATTTAATACATTCATCATGTGTTCCCTCCTGTCGGACACCTTTTTGACAAAACCATGCTTGGTTGACGCCGCTGGCCAGTATCTAGGTGAACGACCCGTGATATGTCCAGCCCTTGCGCTCGAGGTTCATAGTTCACGGTCCACAAAAAGCTCCGGTACCAGCTTGCGCGCAACGGGTGCTAGGCGCTGAACAATGTCTTCGGAGATGCTGCGGTACGGCCAGCGTAGCCTTGTGCCTATCTCCGCCCAACCACCTATGGCTGCTAGAAGCTTGTCGAGCGCGGGGTTCGAGTAGCCCTGAGCAGCCAGCGGTGCCACGTGATGCTGAAGAAACGTCGACAGGTTGCGCTCAATCGCTACCGCAGCAAGGATATCGTCGTGCATAAGCTCGAACCAGCGCCTGGCACCCATCGGACTTAGGCAGGCGACATTGGAGTAGCTGCCGTGTGCGCCATGCAGCACACCGGTAGCTAGGTGATGACCGGGTACGAAGACCGATAACCCCCCGAGGTGGTGGCGTGACGAGGCGTACCAGGAGGCGTCCCCGTCAAGCAGTTTGACGCCCACCAAAGACGGTACTGTCCGGCGCAGTGCCGCAATTTCTGCAGGTACCAGAACGCGCTTGGCGTGCGGGGGATTATAGAGCACTAGGCCAATGGGTGCCGCAGCCTCAGCCATACGCCTTAAGAAGACTTCGGCTTCTCCATCCGTAACCGCGACCCAGTCCGGTAGAATCACCTGTATTGCGCTGGGCCGAAGCTGCACAGCGCGCTGTAGTCGCTCCAACGAAAGCTGTGCGCTCATGTGGCTGACGCCAAGTTGAAAGGGCATCCCGGCCCTCTCGCAACGCTCAGCAACAGTCTGGCTGATGCGATCAAACTCGTCCTCAGTCTGCGTGTGGAATTCGCCAGCTGTTCCGTTCGTGTACAGCCCCTCGAGCTTCGCCGTGATCATGTAGTCGATTTCGTCGGTAAGCCTGCTGTAGTCGATACTCTCGTCGGCATTGATCGGGAGCAGCACGGTTCCCCAGGTGCCTCGAACCCCCTCGTTTCCAAGCGGTCGCACGTCTTAGGTCGCTCCTACAATCAAAGGCTTTAGGTCCTTAGAGATACTCCACTTGGACGACTTCATCGTGTGTCCCTACACTGCCTTTTCATAAACGCTCCATCAACCTTTGACGCTGCCGATCAATACGCCCTTGACGAAGTATCTCTGAAGAAATGGATAGACACATAGGATAGGTAGAGCGGTGATCACCGTTAATGCAGCTCCTAATGCAGTCGTTGGTGGCCTCACGTCTACTGCGCCCGCTATCGGCTCTTGAAACGTGCCACTCTGCAAGACGTTGCGCAACAGAAGCTGCACGGGCTGTTTGTCGGGATCGTCGATAAAAATTGCCGCATCAAACCAGGCATTCCAGTGAAACACGGCATAGAAGAGACCCATAGTGGCAAGGATCGGCAGCGAGAGAGGAAGAACGATGCGGAATAGGATTGTCAGGGGGGAGGCTCCATCAATCGTCGCCGCATCTTCCAGTTCGTCTGGGATGGTCATGAAGAAGTTACGCATAATCAATAACCAAAAAGGGTTGATGAGTGATGGAATGACCATCGCCCAGACCGAATCGCGTAAGCCCACTTCCTGCACCGTAAGAAACAAAGGGATGATGCCCCCACTGAAGACCATCGGGATGAAGACAAACAAAGTGAGCCACTTGCGTCCCGGTACTCCTCGTTTTGAGAGTACGTACGCCATAGTGGCTGTGAACAGCAGGTTCAGTGTCACGCCAGCAATGAGCCGAAATAGGGTGTTACCGTAGGCAGTCAGCAGCGTCCGACTTTGCAACAGAAGTTGGTAGGCACCAAAATCAGGCCTTGCTGGAAACAGGACAAATGTTCCACGCCGCACTTGTTCCGCTTCGCTCACGAGCGATGACGAAACGACAAACAGCAGCGGGGTTATAAAGATGAGGGCCAACAAGGTCAACAAGGCGTAGTTAAACACCTCGAATATACGTTCACCGCGCGACAACTTATTCATGCTGCACCCCTACCAGATCCCTGGTTGACCGAACTTGTGGGCGAGTTTGTTTGCGGCAAGCAGTAATAGAAGCGCCAGAATCGATTTGAAAAGTCCGACAGCGGCCGCGTATGAATATTGAAGGTTGATTAGCCCCTCACGGTACACGTGGGTATCGATGATGTCGGCGACACTGTAAACGGACGGCGAGTAGAGAAGAAGGATCTGCTCGAAGCCAGCGTTTAGCAGACTGCCAATAGAAAAAATCAGGAGAATGACGATGACGAAAGAGATGCTTGGTACGGTAATGAATCGCGCTTGTTGCCAGCGATTGGCACCGTCGATAACGGCAGACTCGTAGAATTCCTGGGGAACGTTCGCAATGGCCGCCAGATAAAGTATCGTCCCCCAGCCAACGTGCTGCCAGACATCTGCCACCACCAAAATCGAGCGAAAGTGACTCGGGTTGGTGAGGAAGCTTACGGGCTGCCCACCAAACTCCTGAATCAGACCGTTGATAGGTCCGCTACTGGGCGAAAGCAGATTGGTGATTAGGCTCGTTACGACAACGATCGACAAAAAATGCGGCATGTACGAGATCGTTTGTACGATGCGTTTAAAGCGGTTATTACGCACTTCGTTCAGGAGCAACGCCAAGATAATAGGTGCCGGGAAGCCGAAGAGTAGTTTGAGGCCACTGATGATGAGCGTATTGCCAAGAATGTTCCAGAAATAGTAGGACTGAAAAAACCGTCGGAGGTGTTGGAGACCGACCCAGTCGCCAGTAAAAATATCGTTCACTGCGTTGTAAGGCGAAATGTCTTTAAAGGCGATGACGATCCCGAACATCGGAATGTACTCGAAGACGAGGAAATAAAGAATACCGGGTACTGCTAGGAGGTAAAGAAACCCGTGTTTCCGCACTATCGCACGCAGCCGCGTAAGGTGCTTGGACGGGCCGCCGCGAGTAATTACGGCGTGCTGCCTCATCGATGTGGAACTTCGAGGACGGTTCATGCTCTGTTCCTCTCATAGATTTGCGTTAAGAATCAGCCATACAACTGCCTGCTTTGGCGCAAAGGCGCATTCTCGAGAGTGTGGAAGCGGAGCCAATTTGCCAGGGCGCTGTACAGCGCCCTGGCTCCTGTACTCCTGTACCGCAAACTCTGTCTACTGCTCCTGTTGCACGTTAAAGGCTGCGGTGTAAGCCTCAATCCACTGCTCGAGCCCGACCCGTTCCATTTCCTCTAAAAAGGCGGGCCAATCGGACATTGGCCGCGCCCCATTGATAAAGAGGGTAAGACCTTCCTCAAGATAGCGGTCGAAATCTTGCTGGTTGGGAAAGACTTGCTGAATCTCCGATTCTTCGTAGGCAACCGCAGCGTCGACGGGTAGCTTGCCAGCGGAAAGGTCGGCGATGCAGCAGTTGAGATACTGGGAATGTTTATCGACCTTTCCATCAATGACATTCACATACTCTGCCTCGAGCGGTTGGCCGAAAGACCAGTTCAACTCGCCGGCGTAGCCCGTTGTCTGGGGCGCTTCGACCTGCACCAGTCGGGTACCGGGCACGAGATCCTCAGCCCCCTCGGCCTCCTCGACATACTCCCAGTCCTTACCTTCAATTCCATAAAAGGCCGTGAGGTTGTTGGTCGGAGGGTTCTCGTATTGCCAATCGATGAACCTGATGATCGCTTCAGGACTGGGTGCCCGCTGAGAGATGATGATGCCTGAGGAGGCAGGTGCAGCGAGGGTTTGGGCTTGTCCTTCCGGACCCGTAAGGTTTGTGAATTCGTAGTCGATCTCGGGATTGACCTCTTGCAGTGCTGGCAGGGCGAGCGTGAACACGGAATACCATGTAGCCCCCGCACCAACCTTTTGACCGCCGACCACGTCTCGCAGCTGACCCGTATCGCTGACACCGAGGGTGTCCGGATAGATGTAGCCTTTAGCATACCAATCGGCCATCTTGGCGACCCAGTCCTCGTAGCCGGGCTGCAGCACAGCTGGCTTGAGCCGATTGTCCTCGGGGTCGAGCCAATTTGAGTTGCCATACTCCGTGAACGCGCCGAGTAGCGCCATTTGGAGCCCGCCCAAATTCCCGAGGAGCGGGATGCCCTGCGGGTCTTGCGCCTTATAGGCCTCCAGGAAGGTTTCCAGTTCGTCCACGGTGGTCGGCATGCTCAGGTCGAGCGCCTCCAGCAGATCGGTCCGTACCCAGACTGGGTAGACCGCTGAGGGCGCAAACCGAGGAATCGCCATGATGTTTCCGTCTGCATCTGTCACTTTGGCCCACGACTCTTCGGGCCACGCCTTGAGAATGTTCTGCCCGTGCTGATCAAGCAAATCGTTGAGCGGTAGGGCAATAGGCGCATATTCCGTCCATGACGCTTGAAACACATCGAGACGTTCGTTGGGTGAGCTGAGCATGAGGTTGAGTTTTTCGACTGCTGCAGAACCACCGGGCGGTAGACTTGGGATAATCTCTACGCCGGTTTGTTCAGCGATGTACGCGTTCACCTCCGCTAATCTCTCGGGATTACTCCCTTCCGGAATCCGGTTTAGGGCTCCGGTATTGATGTAGGCATGTACCTCCACGGTGTCAGCGTCTTGGGCAACCGCCCAAGGGAATGCTGTCGTGAGCGAGGCAAAGATCAGAAGCGGACCGAGATGGTTGGGCAATGTGTTGCGCATCTTCGTTCTCCTTATCGTTGTCATCAGGTGCTAAGCTTCTCTGTCTTGATGTTGCAGCCCGACCGGCTGGTGTTTCATGATGCGGTGCAGTTACCTGACGGTGACCACGTTTGAGATAATCACCGAACCTCACCAATCCTTTAAACGTTTTGAGGCGTGACCTCCTTTGCTACCGTGACGTCATCCGCGACCATAGGAAGGCCGTATCGAGCTAGGGTCTTTTGAATATGGGCCGCTGCTTCAGGTGACAGCCGTGGCAGAGGAGCTGAAACGGTCGGGCCGCAGAGGTCGAGCAAGCTAGCGGCCATTTTGAGGCAGCTCAGCCAGTGGCCAGCCGTATGCAGGGTCCAGAGCTCGTTGAGGCGTTGCTGAATATTAAGAACGCGCTCGACCTCACCCTTTTGGGCAGCCTCGAGCATCTCTGCGAGCCAGCCGGGGACGAGGTTGGCCATCCCTGAAATGAGTCCATCTGTGCCCGCCAGCAAGCTTAAGCCAGCAAGCTGCTCAGCGCCTTGATAGACCGCAAACTCATGCGGGTGCCGTAGCGTCAGCAGTTGTTGAAAGCGTATGAGATCGCCCGAGCTGTCCTTGACCCCGATAATATTAGGGTGGCTTGCCAAGCGTGCAACCGTCTCCGGCTCTAAACGGGCGTGAACCATCTGGGGAATGTTGTAGAGAATGATTGGGCGCGGCGCTTCGTCGGCAACAGTTTCAAAAAAAGCAACTTGCATATCGGGATCATCAAACGAACCGTAGTAGGGGACGGTCAGCACCAACGCCGTCACCTCAGGTTGTGTAACCGCGCTCATGAGTTCTCGCACCCGGCTGATGCTACAGTCCGAAATCCCGACGAAAAGGGGAACGCGGCGAGCAATAACGGTACTTGCGACATCAACGACCGTTCGCCGCTGTGTGTGGGTTAAGAAGGCTCCTTCACCTGAGCTGCCGAGAACGAAGATGCCCGTGGCTCCTCCTTGTAAAACGTGCTCGATAAGGCGCGTGAGGCCCAAACGGTCTACACTTTCGTCCGTGTGCAAGGGGGTAAGCAGCGGAGGTATCAGCAATCTTTGTCTCATGTATGAGGATGGTCCTTTCGCCATTGCCCTATCCCGTCTCGTTTCTGCCACGGTTTTCACCCATGCCTGTGCGGGTCGCAACGTTCACTCTTGTGATTCTCACTACTCGGTGCATGACGGGCAAGGCAGCACATCCTCGAACTTGAGACGAAGGACCTGATCTCGTGGGAGCAAAGCGTCGCGACGAGATAGCAGAAGAATCTGACCACGTGACAGAGCACGCTTATAGATACGCACATCGTCCATCGTGCCTTTGAAACGGTTGACCCCATCGGGGCGCTGACCGATATGGATACCCTGGATGCCGAATTCGCTCCCAGCCGTGACAGAGCCCGACACCGATGCCACGGACGCGACCTGTTCGCCGTCAATCCATAGGCTGAAGGTCTCATCGTCCTTACGCAGGGCCGCATGGTGCCATTCGCCGTCGTTATAGGAACTTGTCGTAGCTACTGACGCTGCACCATTCCCCGTTGACATCAGGGCGCGAATTCGGTTGCTCGTCGGCTCTGCACGTAACCAGACCGCTGGCGTGTTCGCACCGACCCGGTAAGCCCACATCAGCGTATGACTTCCGGTACTCTCGCCGTATTTAAACCACGCGCTCCATGTAAAGGCCTTATCACCTAGGTCAACGCTGTTGCTGAAGGGCACAACGAAATGGTCCTGCATCCCGTCGAGAAGGAACGCCTGGCCGAACCTGCCGGGCACCTGCTCGGGCTGCCCCTTGATGGCAACGTCGTTGTCCTCCCTGGAACTATCGGTCGTCCGTGGGTCCGACGGGAGAACCTCGGGCGGGGGTGAGGGTGGGCGTACGTTCGGCGTATCGAGGAAGGCCTCCGCAAATTTCGTGAAGGTGATTGTCTCATAAGGCGTGCTCTCACCTTTTTCGTACAGTAGCCCGATCTCTCCATCTGCGGCAACGACCATATCGGAGTAACCCGCTGGCCCCCAGTGGATGACCTTGCCCTCTTCCCAGGTCTCCCACGTTTCACCTTCATCATAGCTGCTGCGTATCGCCATCACTTCGCGCGCTGCCGGATGGGCTGGCGCAGAGAAGAGGACGCGGTTGTAGTCGTCACCATCATCGGTCGCACGCAGCCGCAGCGTCGATGCCTGAATGATAGGCGTCACTAGGTTCGGCTCGGCGGTAAAGGGCGACTCGAAAGTCTCACCCCCATCCGCGCTGGTCGTTACAGCTCGGTTGCCCTCGGCAGGGCCGAGTTGGTCTCGGGCGATGAAGTAGACGTGCCCGTCGACCCGCTCGAATGCGCTAAGCTCCGCCGGGTTCACGTTCTCCTCGCCCTCCTTGAATTCCTCGCTGTCGGTAGCTCCAAGCTGCCACGTTTGTCCACCATCGTCACTGTAGACGACGTGGCCGCCACGGACGAAATCCAGACCTGGACGATCTTGACCCCAAGTGTGGTTCGCTGGTATGACAAGTCGTCCCGCGTGCGGCCCACGCTCGAGCTGAATCCCGTGGCCGGGTCCGGTGAAATAGCCTTGCCAGTGAGGCAGTTTGACCGCAGCTGTCACCTCAAGCTCCTCGGACCAAGTCAAGCCGTCATCCATACTGGATTGAACGTGTGGACGGCGCGACTCGTGTGGTGGACGATCATCGTTGAAATTGTGCGTTGTGAAGAGGAAGATAGTTCCCGTTTGCTGGTCAACTACGGGTACGGGGTTACCTTTCGTCTCTCCATCGCCGCTAGCCACAACTTTCAAGGGTTCCCAGGTAGCCCCGTTATCCGTCGAGCGACGAAGAACAAGGTCTATATCACCGTAATCTCCCCCGCCGTTGATTCTGCCTTCCGCAAAAGCCAAGAGCGTTCCTGCAGCCGTGCGGACGATTGCAGGAATCCGAAACGTATTATAGCCCGCTGTACCCGAACGAAAGACCACCGTATTAAACGGTTCTTGCTCGGTGCCATTAAACGTTTCGAGAACCTCACCTGAAGGCGTCGAGGTAGTGCTGCTAGTTCCGCAAGCTATTAGAAGAAAAGGTAGCATCCCAATCGAAACTAGACCGAAAAATACCCAAGCCTGTAATCGGATATTCTTTTTCACACTTAACACACTCCCTTGCAAATAAAGCTATCCGTTGCGCTGCAATTTATGTCGCCATGCCATGAGCACTCCTAAAGCCACCTCCCATCTGTAATGTTGTTGGACAAATTAACATGAATCAAGAGAGATGTCAACTAGAAGCCATCTCAAAAACGAACCATTAGGATGAGTAGCTGCTAAAACAGCGGGATGGAGCTAACCGATGAGCAGTGGGCAATGCTCGGGCCGTTGATCCCCGAAGCGCCTCGCCGTGAAGACGACAAAGGCCGTCCCAGACGTCAATTTAGAGAGGTGCTCGAGGGTATCTACTGGGTGCTACGGACTGGTGCCCAGTGGGCCGACTTACCCGAATGCTATCCGCCCTATCAGACCTGCCATCGGCGCTTTCAAGAATGGGTGCAAAGCGGGGTGCTACAGCAGGTGTTAGAGGCACTAGCCCGAGACCTTGAGCAGCGCGGCACGCTTGACGTGAGCGAGTGCTTCATCGACGGCACCTTTGTGGTGGCGAAAAAGGGGGCTCAGGAGTGGGTAAGACTAAACGTAACTCCGGCGGACTCAGCTTCGTATTACCGCTCGAGCGGCGGCTGGCCTATTGCCCCCGCAGGCGTCCTGCTCGCTCGCCGCTTTCAACCCTGAGACCGTCCTCAGCCTGAAACCAAAGAGAACGCCCCGAGTCTCCTCGGGGCAGTTTTCATGCTGTTAGGAGTTTAGGCCGCGGTGAGCGCGGCGTTGTTCGTGGTCCTCAGGCTAGCGAGCGCCCGGTTGATGCTGGGGCCGTAGATAAAGCCGAGCACGGCACCGATAGCGGGTGAAAGCGTAACCAACGTACAGATCATCTCAGACCTCCTTCCCCTAAAGGGTAGACCGTTTCGCCTCGTCTTCGGTGAGAGGCGGGCTATATACGCTGTAAAAGCGCGTCCAGAACGGCTAAAAGCTTAACAGCTCAAGGTTTTCAGAACCTCCTAAAGTAGAGACATGGCAAGAGATGACCGCGTAAAGAAGCCGACACTCAGCGCTGCCCACGGCAACCGCCTCGTGCAGCTTCTTCAGCGGTGGAAAGGCTGAACTCCCCGACCCGAGCGACATGATGGCGATGTCATTCGCAAGCAGTTGGTCAATCAACTGTGCTAAGACGTCGCGTTTTTTGTGCATCCTTAATTTGACCGACGGAGGTGACCGCGCCTCGAAACACTGGCACTACGTTACAGATTTACTTGTTATCTTGTAGCGTTGGCTTTTGCTTCGTCTCGTTCTCTTTCTCATTATATTGCCAGTGGCGCGCACGAATCTGACTGGGTGTCAAACCATAGTGAGCTTTGATGCTGCGCGCAAAGTGCGCTGCCGTCTTGAAGCCACACTGGTAAGCGATCTCCTCGACCGTGAGCCCGGTATGACGCAAGTATAAAGCACCTTGGCGTACCCGGACCTGCCACATATAGTGGATAGGGGTTGTGTCGAGATGCTTGCGAAAAAGCCGACTGAGATGCTCAGGGCTGACCGAGGCAATAGCGCCCAGTTTTTTCAGCGAGAGGTCGTCGAAATAGTGTTGAACGATGTAGGTTTGTACACGAGCGACAGCGACAGGCAGCGTCGCGTACACGGCAGAGGGAAGTTGTCTCGCCTGAGCACTGATAAATTCCCAGAAGGCCGCCGCCGCCAGGTGCTGTAATGAAGGTTCGAGTGCGTACGGATCATGCTGTAGGGACAGGCCCAGGTCGCAGAGGTGTTCCATGCGCTTGGAAAGCGGTGCCCCGAAGGTCACATGTTCGATTTTTTGCACCACTTCATCAGGAAGTTGCCAGTCGAAGTGGCACCAGCGGTGGTGAGTTCTTGTCTCCTCAGCGAACTGAAAAAACTCTCTATGCCCCGGCTTCAGCAGGGCCATCTGACCCTTTTCTAGGCCATGTTTTTGCCCGTCTACCTCCACCTGTGCATGGCCGCTGCTAATAAAGAGCAATTGATATGTGGTTTGCAACCTCGGCCCGTAGGTCCCGCAGGGTTCGTACACAACGTCGCCGAAAAAAACGTTGTGTGGTAGCCCTGGCATATCAATCTCAGACAAGATTCGCTCAAGGTCAGGCATCGACAATCACCGTGGCGTCACCCTATAATTTAGCTAGCTTTGTCAATTGTAGCAGGATATAGAAAAGATTCCATCATTACCGCACGGGTAATCAGGTGGAATTTTGATCCCACCCCCGTAAAAAGGGAGGAGATGTCGGGTTAGCGAAAACCTCGAATGTCACCTTTGAATAAAATCATTACTGCGCTCCCATGTACCTAGTAGACCAAACGAAAGGAAGTAGAGGATGTCCACACCCTTACTGAACAAATCAGCTACCGACAACGACCCACAGCTCGAGGCCCTTATGGAGGGAACGCCGAACTTCATTACCGAAATGACCGTATCAGCAAACGGCAGCGTGTCCGACTTCTATGAGGAACACGGGTATCTCGTCGTTCCCGACGCACTCTCTCCGGAAGAGTTAGATGAACTGCGCGCTGAGACCCTGAGCATCTGCAAAGGTGAGCGCGGCGAGGTGCGGGGCTTCGAGCCGACCGTGCCCGGCGAGAGCGACGAGGAGGTACAGCGGCGCTACCTCTGTATCCATTTCCCCCATAAGATCTCGGCGGTCATGAAGAAGTACCTGGCGACCCCCAAGATGGTCGAGGTACTTACCGAGGTCGTCGGCCCCAACGTCAAGTGCATGCAGTCGATGCTCTTCATCAAGGCGACCGGCAAGCCGGGGCAGGCGTGGCACCAGGACGAGGACTTCATCCCGACCAGGGACCGCTCACTTATAGGCGGCTGGATCGCCATGGACGACGCCACCATCGAGAACGGCTGCCTGTGGCTGATCCCCGGCTCGCACAAGTCCGGCGTGCTGTGGCCGATGGAACAGCAGGACGATAGCCGCTTCGACTGCACTGACGAGTCGACCGGCTTCCCTTACAGCGATAAGGACGCGGTCCCGGTCGAGGTCAAGGCGGGCACCATCGTGTTCTTTAACGGCTACCTGCTGCACCGCTCGTTTCCCAATCGCGCTCAGGCCGGTTTTCGCCGCGTGCTGGTCAACCACTACATGAGCGCCGAGTCCCTGTTACCTTGGCGTCAGCCTAGAGAGGGGGAGCAAATGGCTGTAGCGGACTACCGCGACATCGTCATGGTCGCCGGTAACGACCCGTACGCTTGGAAGGGCACCGAAGACATCGCCACACCGGGGGTACGCCCAAGCGGCGAAGGCGGGTGCAGCAAGGATGGTTGAGCGCTTAGCTCAAGACCTCGCGTGTCCTTAACGTGTGTTTGTAAAGGAGAGCGCCTGCATATCACACCGTAATGGTCAGAAGCTGCCGCCACGTCTTCATAATCGGAGGGTTTTATGAATAAAGCTCGTAATCTATCGGTGCTTTTGTTAGTAACCTTTATGGGCGTCACTGCCGCGCAGAGCTTCCCGCGCAACGAGACGCTCTACGTTAACGGCTTTCAGTGGGGTCCGCCGAGCAGCTTCAACCCCGTCGGTCCGGTACGCGCCTGGCCGGTCGCGGAAGGGGGCGGGTTTAACCTCATCTACGAGTCGCTCTTTACCTTCAACCTGATTACCGGTGAACTCGACCCGCGCCTCGGGGCGACCTTGAAAGAGAACGAAGACACCTTTGTCGTCACGCTGCATGAAGGCACGGCGTTTGGGGACGGCGAGCCGCTTACGAGCAAGGATGTGGTCTACTCCTACGGGCTTGCTAAGCGGCAGAACGTCGACTACACACCCTTTTGGGATTACGTGACGGCGGTCGAGGCCACCGACGAGCGCACGATCACCTTTACCCTCAACCCGGAGCGGCTCAACCTTAACACGGTGCGAAACTTTCTCACCACCGTCGCTATCTTGCCCGAACACATCTGGTCAGCCCTGGAGGAGCAGGAGGAGTCGCTGGTACAGTTTGCCAACCTCGAGCCGGTCGGCTCCGGGCCTTATGTACTCTCGAGCGCCAACAACGAGCGCATCATTTTAGAGCGTGCGCCGAGCTACTGGGGCGAAGCGGTCTACGGCTTGCCCGCTCCGACTTACCTGGTGCATCCGATCTTCGCCTCGGCGGAACCGGGGAACCTGGCCTTTTCACAAGGAGAAATTGACCTGTCGCAACAGTTCATCCCAGAAGTCTGGACGCTCTCCGAACGTGGGGAGCCCATCAGCACCTGGACGAACGAAGCACCTTATTATCTGCCCGGCACCATCCCGATGGTGTGGATTAACGTCAACCGGCCCGGCTTAGACAACCCCGCAGTGCGCCGCGCGCTCGCCTACACCGTCAACTACCCGCTCATCGCCGAGACCGCCATGTCGAGCTACTCGGTGCCTGTGAACGCGAGCTTAATTGTTCCTGGCGGTGCTGAAGAGCCCTACTTCGACGCCGAAGCGGTTGCCGAAACGGGCTGGACCTTCGACCCTAATAAAGCGGTTGAGATTCTCGAGGGCGAACTCGGCGCGACCAAAGGCAACGACGGCATCTACGTTCTCCCTGACGGCACCCGTTTGGGACCGTGGGAGGTTTCAGCACCCTATGGCTGGACCGACTGGACACAATCGCTGGAGATTCTGGCCTCGGGAGCACAGGCGGTCGGCATCGACATCAGGACGAACTTCCCCGAGCAGTCGGTGTGGCAAACGAACATACAAAACGGTAACTTCGACCTGGCTATGAATAGTGCTGCTGGGGCGAGTGCCGCCGCACCGTGGACCCGCTTCCGCGATGTGCTGGACATTAGGGGCGTCCCCGAAGCCGGTCAGACAGCGTTCTGGAATTATGGCCGCTATGAGAACCCCGAAGTCGCCGAACTTCTGGACCAGGCCGCTGCCGCCTCGCCCGAAGAGCAAGGTCAACACTACGCCCAACTCGACGAAATCTTCCGCCAGGACATCCCGGTCATCCCCATGATGTACCGCCCGCAGCAGTTTTACACCTTCGACAGCGCCGTGTGGAAAAACTTCCCGACCGCCGAGAACCCCTACGCCCCGCCTATGCACAGCCAGTCCGGCGTGCAGGTGCTCTTTAACATCACCTCTGAAACGCAGTAGTCGTCTAGTCTGAAGTGCGGAGGGTGTCAGGCTGTGCTCCCGGCCAGTATGAATGGAAGTTCGAGGGTATTTCCGGCTTTGGCGGACTCGACGTTTGGATCAGCCGCCGAATCAACCAAGCACCCCTGCACTTGATTAAAGGTTATAAAGAAGCGCGAGTTAGCTAATCATCTCGCGCTTCTTTAATTCTTTTCGGCACTTGCCTTTAAGCTAAGAAACTAACGCTCGTATCGTTAAGCAAACATTTCACGCGCCGCAGTATCGTGAAACAAATCACCACCCTCTTTGTTATCATAACTGCAATTATGACACCCTCCGTGTTACACTTCGCACATGACTGAACTCGCCAGAACAGCACCCTCGAGCCTCCTCCAACGGACCCGCGACCTCGCCACGATGAGCGAAGAGGAGCTGCGGCGCTTTGCAGCAGAAGCCGCCAGGGACCGGGACGGCACGGCGCTCTGGGCGCTGACCGAGGCGCACCTGACGCTACACGGCTCGTCCGGCTCTCGGGTATCGGCTCATACCCTCTCGGCGTACCGTCACGCCGTCATGATGCTGCTCGAGGCGTGGTCGGGCGAAAACCTGCTGCGACCGTCACGTAACGCCGGGGTGCTATGGGTCAGAGAACTCGAGGGGCGCTTCAAGCCCGCGTCCGTTCGGGTCCACCTTGCGGGGGCCAAAAGCTTTTACGCCGCGCTGCGCTGGTCGGGGGCGACGGATGCCGCGCCGTTCGCCGACGTGAAGGTGGCGGTAGACAAGACGCCCGCCTGGGAGAAGCGCGACGCTTATACCCAGACGGAAGTCCACTGGTTAGAGCGGTGCAGCGAGGGGGCAACGCTGCTGATCGTTCTCCTGGGGGCGCACGCCGGGCTGCGGGTTTCGGAGATGACGGCGCTGCGGTGGGAACACGTTGATCTCAGCGAGGGGGTGCTGCGGGTCGTCGCCGGGAAGGGCGGTAAGAGCGCGCGGGTCTACCTGACGCCTACCCTCATTCAGGCGCTCGAGGCTGTCCCGGCAGAAGATCGCACCGGTTTCGTGCTGCCCTGCCGCGCCCGGCAGGTCGTGTACGGGCGGGTCGAGGCGGCCTGCAAGCAGGCGCGGGTGAAGTTCAAGGGTGTCCACGCCCTCCGGCACGCTTCGGGGACACGGCTGCGCGAAGATACCGGGGACTTGGCGCTCGTGGCGGATCACCTGCGCCACAGCAGCCTGGACACCGCTCGGGGCTATGCCAAGGCGAACAACATACAGCTCAAAAAGGCGTTGGGGGAGTGGTGACCGTACAAGACCAAGCTCAACGACCGCGGCGCGTCTTCATCTCGTACGCATGGACCCTGGACGATCCTGACTTCAAGCCCGCGGTCATCGAATTCGCGGAGGAGCTTCGAGGTAACGGCATCAATGCCATCCTGGATGAGACGCATCTCCGACCTGGTCATGAAGGCAATGCGTTTATGGAGCAGAACGCCACGGGCGCTGACAAAGTCTTGTGCCTGTGCAACCGCGAGTACGCTGAGAAAGCCGACGCCCGTAAGGGCGGTGCTGGCACGGAAGCGCAGATTCTCTCGCCCCAAGTCTTCACCCAGATCAAGCAGGAGCGCATCATCCCCGTGCTTTTTGGTGCCGACGACGGGAACGCTTACAGGCCGACCTTCTTGAACCACCTGATCTACGTCGATCTGCGCCTACCCCAAAAGCGCTACGACAACTTCGAGGAACTCATGCGCGTCATCTTCGACCAGCCGCGCCACGTACCGAGAGAGCTGGGAAGTGTCCCCAGCTTCATGACTGAAGAGACGGTCACCACGGCCCCTACCGCGACCAAGGTGAGGCAGCTTGAACATGCTGCCCAGCTCGGAAAGCCCGCCGTCACGCTCAATCTGCTCACGCAAGATGTGGTCGGTGTTTTCAAGGAGGAAATCGCAAAGATTTCGGCAGGCCAAATCCTTCTTGACCAGGCGTCCATACAGCGTGAGGCACAGTTTTTCATGCCGGTTTTAGGAGACTACGCGAAGTTCGTCAATGTCGTGGTGGGCGACCTCAGCGTGGTCGAACGCCGAGAAGCTCTCGAGGGCTTCTGCGAGGGGGGCGGGGTGTGCAGTATGATCCATGTCATCTCCTTTGAGGTATCAGCTTGGGTCCGTTCTTCGCGGGAAGGCCCTTGCTGATATGTCTATACTATCAGATATCTGTCAGTATGTCAACCTTACAGCGCGGTTTGTGCTACTATCAGGCATGATTAGATGGACGCTCAAAAACTACCTACAGGAGCACGATCTCAGCGCCTACCGCCTTGTACAGACGGCAGAGGTCAGCCCTACGACGATCTACGCCCTGGCGCGGGGCACCCACGAGCGCGTGAGCCTCGAGGTACTGGACAAGGTACTGGCAGCCCTCGAGCGCCTGACGGGTAAGCCGGTCGAGATCAGCGACCTGCTCGCGCGAGACCCCGACCCCGAACCGCAGGAGATGGACGACGAAACGAAGGCTTGGATGGACGCCGAGTTGACCCCGCCGCTCGAGCCTTACGACTGGGGACCGGAGGGGCCGCCCCAAGGTGGTAACCCCGTGCGCTTTGTCGATGGTCAGTGGGTTGTCTATGAGGCCGAACAAGCGTGACGAAAGGCAGGCCGCGACCCCTACAGGCCGGGGAGATTCTGGCGGTCACCCTGCCCCGACTGGTGCCGCCCGGACGGGAGCAACAGGGCTTGCGGCCTGTCGTGGTCGTCGCCATCCCCGACCGTCCGCGCTTTCCGATGCTGGTTATCGTGCCGCTGACGGCGAGCATAGGCAGCTGGGCCGACGACAACCCGCTGTACCCCGTCCTCGAGGCGGGCACGGGCGGGCTGAAAAGCAGATCGGCGCTGCTACTCGACCACGTGCGCGCGATGGACGAGCGGCGAGAGTTTTCGCGCATTGGGGCGCTTACTGCCGAGCAGTACGCGCCGATACGCGACGCTCTGAGCAAGCTGTTCGGCCTCGTCCTCGAGGCGAGAGGTGAGACAAAATGACCGAACTGCCCTATCGTATAGACGCCCGCCGTCTTGTCGGTACCAAACAGCAAAAGAGGTTGCCCGAGTATCGGTGGGCACTCACCGAGGCAGACGCCCACGTAGAAGCCCGGAAGTGGCTCGAAGAGCTGAAAGTTGCCGACCCTGGCGTACCTTACGACATTGGTATTGCGGTCCTTCGGACGCGCAAGAGGAAGCCGAGACCAGTAAAACCTAAGACGTTCGTGGCCTATCACGAGGCCGGACACGTAGTAGCTGCATGGCACTACAACTACCCGATTGCAGGTGCCTCCATGATGCCGGGAGTGTGCTTCCAAGGAGACCGCAAAGTTGTGCTGGGGTAGGGTTGGGTATGCCAGCTTGCCCGCACTGCTCAACCACTAAGGCTCACAAAGACGGACATGACCGTGCTGGGAAACAACGTTACCGCTGCTCGGCGTGCCAGCGTAGCTCCACCGACCGCACCGGTACACCCTTTACCAATCACCGCTGGCCTCGTGACGTGATCCTTATGGCCGTACGCTGGTATTTCAGCTACCGCCTGTCCGCCGCCAACATCCGCAACCTGCTGGCCGAGCGCGGGCTCGACGTATCCCGGCAGACGGTGGCGGACTGGGTACAGAAGTTCGGCGTACTCCTAGCGGAAGCTGGGCGACGTCACGCTAAACCGCTCGGCAGGCGCTGGTTCGTCGACGAAACGTATGTGCAGGTCGGTAAGAAGTGGGCCTACCTGGACCGCGCTGTGGATGAAGCAGGCCAAGTTGTGGACGTGCTGCTGCGCGAGAAGCGCGACCGGGAGAGCGCCGAAGCGTTTTTCGAGCAAGCTATCGAACGCAGAGGAGTCGTCCCTGACGAGGTCGTCACCGACAAGCACCGGGCGTACCTTCGGGCGGTGAAGCAGCACGCGCCGAACGCCAAGCATCGCCGTACAGGATTGCATCGTGAGCGGGCGCTGACCACTAAGCCAATCGAACGCTCGCACGTTCCCATCAAGGACCGCGTGCGAGTGATGCGCTCTCTTGGGTCTGTTCCAACTGGACGGCGATTACTGGAGGGCATCGAGCTGGCTCAGGCGGTACAGCGCGGTGACATCTGTCTACCTAATCAGCCCGCGCTAAACTCGGTTCACGAGCGCGCGAGGTTAGCGGTGACGACATTTTCTTGGCTGGCTTCGGGACTACGAACCGCCGCTTGAGCAGCGCAGGGCATAAAACTTGACGCATCAGCGTTTCAGGATTCACCATATCCCAGCACAACTTTACAGTCTCCTTTCAACTTGTCAAGCTTGCGTCATCGACGAGGTTTCTGCAATTTCGCCGACTTGTCAAAACGTGGAGTTGCAACGTACGTCGGCTAGACGTTGCGCGCTTGAGCTGAGAAGAGTAGACCGCTAGTCTGCACTTTTTCTTGGCGGCATACACCGCGAGGTGGTTCTGCACGGCGTCTTTGGTGTCGGGCCAGTGGTAGGTCTTGAGCACCACGTCGACCGTGTCGCCCGAGGGCTCGGTGGCGAGCGCATCCGGCCCCCGCCCGTCGACCACGTGTAAGGCGACGATGTGGCTGTTTCGTATCGCCTTGTAAGGCGGCACAGCCATCGTTTCTCCAACACCCTCAGCTTCTTATAACGCTAACGGGGAGGCCTGACCCTTCAGCTGCTCCACCATGGTCATGGCCCGCCACGTATGTACAGGCGGCGTCTAGGAGGCCGTGTATGGAGAGTCCTTACTTCACCTTGAAAGAAGCCGCGGCGTACGCCCGCACGTCGGTCCGCACGATTCAGCGTCGCCTCGAGGACGGCGACTTGACCCGCTACAGCTTGGGCTACCACCCGCTGATTCTCAAGGCGGAACTCGACAAGTTACTGACCCGAACCGGCATACCCGAAACCGAGGTGAAACCGTAACCCTTTTCTCGCCGAGTCGTGGAGTGCGGTGGGCCGTCCCTGACGCGAACAGGAAGGTTTTGGGGTGTTTCAGGAAAGGGCCGCGTCGCGCCATGACTTTAGCTGTCGCAGCGTGTCGCGGCTCTCTCCCGACTTCTCCTTTAGGACGTCACTTTCTGTCCCTTCTTGACACACCATGTCGCATAATTATCAGGAAAGTGCATAAAGTTAAGCAAGGTTTTACTGTGCTAACATTCCTGAATGCTGTTTCTGTTGAAAAAAAGACCTCGCCCGACAATTGGAAGGAGATATAGACTTGGAAAACTATGCAATCACTCAAAGTTTACAGGATGGCCACGAGCGTTGGCTAGCTGCACCGCACGCCAAGCTCTCAGGCAAGACGAACGCCGAGCGCAAGGTCAATGACCTCAAGAACCACGAGCGGGCCTTGCGCTGCTACGCCGCAGCAGCAGGGGACGGGGAAACGGGACTCGAGAAGCTACCGTTATTGCTTTTGCAGGTAAGTGACGCGCTCTTAGCTAGGCGGGTGCGGGAAGGGGCGCGGCTGCTCGCCGAAGGCGGCGGCAAGCAGGTTCCGTCGGACAAGACGCTTAGCAATCTCATCTCGTGCCTGAAGGCGATACGCCGGGTAGCTTTGGAAGGCGTGAGTGAGAGACAGTCGGTCACCGACGTCCTCGCCGGACGCAAGCGACAAAAAGTCTCCAGCCGCCCCATCTTTCGTACCTCTGATTGGCCTGAGACCTTCCGGATAGATTGGGAGGCGTACGTGGCTTGGAAGACGTCGCCCTTTATCCCCACGGCGGAGGAACAGTTCCGGCAGGACCGAGCCAAAGCCATTTCTCTCGACGCCTACCGGCGTCAGCTCAACATGTATATCGGCTACCTGGTGCGTGACTGCGAGATGGCCAAACTGACACTCGAAGACCTCTGTGATCCCGAGAACTACGTCCGCTATCTAGGCTGGTACCTGGGCCCGGATGCCACCAGCGGCTACCACACCGCTAGGGACACAGGCGTCGCGCTGGCGGGCGTCAGTAAGTACCTTGTTGCCAAAGGCCGGATCGTCGAGAATACTGCGGACGGGCGGAAGGTTTGGGAAGTCATCTACGCCCACGCTCGCAAAGCGCTGAGGTTGGGCGCTGAACGGGGGCTTCTGCGCGAAAAGGAAGAACTCGGCTCTTGGTGCCCGAAAGACCTCGTGATCCTCGCCAAAGCTTCGTGGGAAAGTGAGCCGGTGCATTCGGCCACGCCGCACGGGCGGCGGCATCGGCTCCAGCTCGTCTGCCGCAAACGTTCGGCGTTGATCTTCCGACTAGGTGTGGAAACGCCGCTGCGCATCCGCAACTGGGCCGAAATGCGGTGGGGGCAGAACCTGTACAAGAACGCTAAAGGCAAGTGGGAGGTCCACTTTAAAGGAGAAGAGCTAAAGGTCAGCCGCCGAGGTCCTCGCACCAACGTCTATAAGCGTACCTATTCGGACGACGCCTGCGGGTGGATCGAGCGTTGGCGGGCGCAGCTCCGCCTCTTCTTGGGCGACGACTTCGAGAGCCTCTGCCCGTACGTCTTCCCTAGCGGTGACTTCCATAAACGGCCTTGCCACCAAGACGGGTTGCGGCGGTCGCTGCGGGGCCTCTCGCTCGAGATACTTGGCCGCGAGTTCCACCCCCACCTCATCCGCAGCATCGTCGCCTCACACGTCGTCAATGAGTGCGGCGGCGCTGGCATCAAACTCGCAGCTGAGCTGCTCGGGGATACCGTCGAAGAGGTGATGAAGACCTACTACCGCCCTGACACTAAAGACGCGATGCGCGAATACCTCGCAGCCTGCTTCGGCGATTAGCCGCCGGGCGCAGCCGTCGACTCGGTTCGTCTCGCTCCAGCACCTTCAATTAAACTTTTCGCGTCCCGCCTCGTGCTCATTAAAACGCACGAGGCGGGACGCGAAATAGTGAAAGCTAATCCTACGCGGGAGGTGATGGGACCCGAGTAGGCCAGCACTCGAGGTGACTTACACTCTGCGCAAAGGTTGTGCACGATATTAGCAGGAACCAAGCTGCACATAACCGTCTTTATGTCAGGTTTGGCCTTCAACCTACCGGCGCTGTCACCGTCACACGCTTGGGCGGCAGCGCTACGGCTTGCGCACGGGTGACAACAAGCCGCCCGGTACGCGCCTTCAGCTCGCCCCACACCTCGAGGCCACTGCCCAATTTGGGCAGCCCTGCGAGCAGCTCGAGGGTAGCCACCAGCGGCAGCCTGAACGGCTTGTGCAGGCTTCCCTGCTTCTCGTTCGGGATCTGTATTTGTAACAGCGCGTTCTCCTGATCCACTTTGACAAGTTCACCCAGGGCGTGCAGCCCCGGCTTGCGGCCGAGCTCACCAACGCCCTTGTAGAGCGCCGGCTGGGTGCCGTTCCCGAGCAGACCTTCTTTGTCGGTACGAGGCCAGACGATGATCCCCTGTTCCCCCTCGGGCGGCTTCGCCTCCAACAGGGTAGCCAGCTTCCGTTTGACGCCTATCGGGATTTGGGCGTCGCCCAGCCCGACCGCCACCTTGACGCCCGGGCGCTGTTCGTCTTTGGTGATGACCAAAGAGCCGTGGAGGCAGAGGGTGGCGTGACAGTAGGTGGCTTGGGTCATGGCTGATTCTGGCACGGGGGGTGCCTGAGGTGCGGGATTGACCTGTAGGCGACACCACCTTTTCCAGATAGGTCCTCTCCCCTACTCCCACCCTCAGGCGTTCGTCCCCTCCCCCACAGTCGTTGCTATGTAACCCGCTGATGATGCAGGCGAGGAGGCACCATGCAAACACGCACACTCGGCAAACAGGGCCTTTCTGTGAGTGCTCTAGGTCTCGGCTGTATGGGCATGAGCGAGTTCTATGGCCAAGGCGACGAGCAGGAGTCCATCGCCACCCTCCACCGCGCGTTAGACCTCGGCGTGACCTTCCTGGACACCGCCGACATGTACGGCCCCTTCACCAACGAGCGGTTGGTCGGACGCGCCATCCGAAACCGCCGCGGCGAGGTGATACTAGCCACCAAGTTCGGCAACGAGCGCCGCCCTGACGGCTCCTTCGTCGGCGTCAACGGCCACCCCGAGTACGTCCATAGCGCCTGCGACGCCTCGCTCAAACGCTTGGGGGTGGACACCATCGACCTCTACTACCAGCACCGGGTCGACCCGGACGTGCCCATCGAGGACACTGTGGGCACCATGCGAGAACTCGTCGAGGCGGGCAAGGTGCGTTTTCTGGGTCTTTCCGAGGCGGCGCCTGAAACGATCCGCCGCGCCCACGCCGTCCATCCCATCAGCGCCTTGCAGACCGAGTACTCGCTTTTTTCCAGGGACCCCGAGGACGAGCTGCTGCCGCTCCTGCGTGAGCTCGGCATCGGCTTCATCGCCTACAGTCCTTTGGGCCGTGGTTTCCTGACCGGGCAGATCACCAGTCCCGATGACTTCGAGGAAGGCGACTACCGCCGCAACTCACCGCGCTTCCAGGGCGAGAACTTCGCCAAGAACCTCGAGCTGGTCGAACAGGTCCGGCAGCTCGCCCATGAGCGGCAGGTGACGCCGGGGCAGCAGGCGCTGGCATGGCTGCTGCACCAGGGCGAGGACATCGTGCCGATTCCGGGGACCAAACGTCAGGCAAGGCTCGAGGAGAACGCGGGCGCGGTGGACATAAGCTTGAGCGTAGAGGAGCTCGAGCGGCTTTCGTCGGCGGTACCAGCCGGGGTGGTATCGGGCGAGCGCTACGACCAGAGGGGTATGACAACGATCAACCGCTGATTCAGGCTCGGGCTTGAAAAAGAGTGTAGCGGCTGGCGCCTGGCACGATAGGCTGACCGTGTGAACCTGGCCGACGCCCACGCTCTCGCCTACTCCCTGCTCACCGAGCATGGGCTCTACGACTGGACGTTTGCCTTCAATCGCCGCAAGCGCGCTTTCGGGGTGTGCGACTACTCGAGGCGCACGATCCTCCTCTCCTCGGTGCTGACCGAACTCAACGGCGAAGCCGAGGTGAGAGATACGCTGCTCCACGAAGTCGCCCACGCCCTGGCCGGTCCCAAAGCGGGGCACGGTCCGGTATGGCGGAAGCTGGCCTTAGAGGTGGGCGCCAAGCCCAGACGCTGCTACCGCGCTGAGGAGATCCGGCAGCCTCCGAGCACATACCTGCTCGTCTGTCCCTCGTGCCAGCAAGCGACGCCGCGCCACCGCAAACCCACCAGGGTCTATGCCTGCCGCGGCTGCTGTAAGCGATTCAACAGGGGCCGGTTCTCAGAGCGCTACCGGTTGGAGTTGCGCGAGTGCGGACGCTAGTCTGCCGCCTGGCGCTAGGGGTCCGACGAAGCGTGGGGTTGAAAACAGGGCCGGGTGCAGCGGTTTTCGTGAACGGTAGCAGTGCTACACGAACACTAGGATCGTTCTGACGACCGCCGAGGCGACAACGGCACCGAGCAGCCAACCGAGACGCGCCTCAATCCCCGTAAGCCGCTCGTCGAGCTTCTCGAAACTGTCTGCTAGGCGCTTTTCAACTGATCCTTGGGCTTCATCCGCCATGACGTGCATCTCTCTTCTGCACTACGGGGCTTACGTACTTGGTTGAGGCGTGCTTAACAGGTGGTAGGGTAGTTTCTACCAAAGTACTTTGCGAATGGCGAAAGTTCATCACCTTAGCGTCGGGTCTAGGACGTCCCGCAGCCCGTCGCCCAGAAGGTTGAAGCCAAGGATCGCCAAGGTAATGGTGACGCCCGGAGCGAACGCGAGCAGCGGCTGCACGCTTAGATAGAGTTGCGCCTCGCTCAGCATCGCCCCCCACTCGGGCGTCGGCGGAGTCACGCCAAGGCCCAGAAACGACAAGCCCGAGGCGACGAGGAGCGTGACGCCGCTGCGCAGCGTGGCGTAGACGATGATCGGCGCTAAAACGGCCGGGACGATGTGGTGCAAGACGATCCTGCTCGGACCTGCCCCTAGACCCCGTGCGGCCTCGAGGTAAGCGCGTTCCTTGGCGGCCAAGGTCGCGCCGCGAGTCAGCCGCGCGAAGATGGGGACCCCAAACAAGCTGGTGGCAAATACCACGGGCCAGACCCCGGGACCTGTCAGGGTGATCAGGGCGATGGCGATGAGTAGGCCTGGGAACGCCAGCAGGATGTCCACAAAACGCATCGAAAGGTTGTCGACCAGACCCCGGCTATACCCTGCCCAGAGACCCCAAATGCTACCGATCAAGGCACCCAAAAGCGTGGACACGACACCGATGCTGACCGAGTAGCGCGCGCCGACCAGGAGGCGGCTGAGCGTGTCGCGGCCAAACGAGTCCGTGCCAAGCCAGTGTGCGTTCGAGAAAGACGCGTTCAGATTCAGGTAGTCGGGCTCGGCAGGGTCATAAGGCGCAATCCAGGGACCGATCACGGCGAGAACGAGAAACATGAGGGTAAGAAAAAAACCTATCGACCCACTGCGGTGCCGCAGCAGGCGCTGGAGTACACCAGCGCGTCTCGTGCTAGTCATACGACACACGCGGGTCGATAGTGGCGTAGAGAAGATCGACGAGCAAGTTGATGATCACGAACTGTACGGAGAAGACCAGCAATAGCGCCTGAATGACCGGGTAGTCGCGGGCATCGATTGATTGGATGAGAAGCCAGCCCAGACCGGGAAAGGTAAAGATAGTCTCGACGATGATGGCGCCCGAGAGCAAGAAGCCGAACTGTAGGCCGATCACGGTAACCACCGGGATGAGGGCGTTGCGCAGGGCGTGTTTGTTGATGATACGGTGCTGCGGGAGTCCCTTGGCGCGCGCGGTGCGGACGTAGTCCTCGCCTAGCACCTCTAAAAGGCTCGAGCGGGTGAAACGGGCAATCGTGCCGATAGAACCCGCTGCCAGCGTGAGCGTCGGTAACACCAGACCACTAAGGCTTACGCTTCCGGCCACCGGCAGCACCCGGAGCCCTACAGCAAAGACGTAGATCAGGAGCAGGCCCAGAAAAAACGACGGTGTGCTGATTCCCAGGATCGAAAGCGAGGTGACACTCAGGTCAGCTAAGCTGTCGCGTCGGACGGCTGCAAAGATACCCAGGGCGACCCCGACCAGCGTTGCCAGCGTGATCGCCGTGAGGGAAAGGTATAAGGTCGGCACGAAGTAGCGTCCGAGCATCTGGCTCACGGGTTGGTTCGCCCGAAATGAGCGGCCCAGGTCTCCCTGCACCAGGTTCGTCAGAAACAAGCCGAACTGCTCGGGCAGGGAGCGGTCGAGCCCGAAACGCTCCTGGACCTGCGCCACCTCCTGCGCACTCGCCTCTTGGCCCGCGTAGAGGCGGGCTGGGTCGCCCGGAAGTGCCCTCACAAAAAAGAAGACGACGATGGCGATGCCCAGAAGCGTCGGCACGGTTTCCAAAAGGCGGCGTAAAGTATAGATCACCATGAAGACAAAAGCGCCCCGGAGCGCTTCAGGCTTTACTGAGTAAGGTTAGCGCGGCGTGCGTCCACCGTCTGGTCGGGCATGTAGAAGACACCTTCCAAGTTGCTCACTTGTCCGGCGAGGGTATTAGGGCTGTAGAGAAATACCCAGGGAGCGTCGTTCCAGATAATCTCCTGCGCCTGCGCGTAGGCTGCCGCACGCTCGTCCTGGTCGAGCGTCGTGCGACCCGCTTGGATGAGGCTATCGACCTCGGCGTTTTCGTAGAAACTCCAGTTGTTGGAGTCGGGCGGCCACGAATCCCGGCTGAAGGAAACCGTCAGTGCGCGGTCCGCGTCCCCGGTAGCGGTCGAGGCTCCAACGAGTGCTGCCTGGGTGGGGTTCTCTTCGATGGGCAAGAAGATCTGATCGTTGAGCGCTCCGCGCTCAGCCGGGTCGAGTTGCATCTCGACACCGACGTCCGCAAAAAACTGCTGCAAGACCTGCCCTGCCGCACTGTATTCGTCTCCCGTGAAGGTGAGCACCTCGAAGCTGAAGCCGTCCCCGTAGCCCGCCTCGTCCAAGAGCTGACGTGCCCGCTCCGGATCGTACGCATAAGGCTCTTGTGGCGCGTGACCGAAGACCGTTTCCGGGATGGGCGAGGTCATGACCGTGCCGTAGCCCCGGAAGACCACATTGATGAGCTGCTCTTTGTCGACGGCGTAATTGAGCGCCTGACGTACCCTCACGTCGTCGAACGGTGCCTGCGAGGTGTTCATCTGGAAGGTGCGAGCGAAAGTGCTTTCCTGAACGACGATCTCGAGGTTCGGAGCGGCTTCGAGCGGCTCGACGAGTTGAGAGGGAAGCGCCTCGATAAACTGCACTTCACCGCTCTGGAGCTGCGCAACCCGGGTAGCGGCGTTCGTCACGATCAGGAACTCGAGTCCGTCGACCTGCGCGGGCTCGCCCCAGTAGTCGCCGAAGGCCTCGACCACGATGCGCACGCCGTCCTGCCACTCGACGAACCTAAAGGGACCCGTGCCGACCGGATTGCGGCCTACGTCATCACCATACTCGTCTAGTGAAGCAGGACTGGCGATGCGGGTGTTGCTCAGCGCTAAGTTGAAAAGAAACGCGCTGTTCGGCGCGCCCAAGGTAAAGCGCAGCTCGGTGGGGCTCAGAACCTCGATGCTCTCGACGCCGGTCAGCGCACTGCGGCCCCGCGATCCAATGCCTTCGGGCTCGAGCACCCAGTCGAAGTAGGCTTTGGCCGCCTCGGCGTTAAAAGGCGTGCTGTCGTGAAAGCTGACCCCTTCCCGGAGCGTGAATGTGTAGGTCGTGGCGTCGTCACTGATCTCCCACGAAGTTGCCAGTTCGGGCACGACCTCTAGTGTTTCGTCAAACCCTACTAACCCCTCGAACATGGTCCGGATGACGGTCGCGTCTGCAAGCCCCGAGGACTCAGCCGGGTTCAGACTCGTCTGCGCCAGGCTCTGCGCGATGCGAACGACCTCTTGGGCAGCAACGAACGGCAGGGCCATGCTGAGAAGCGTGAAAACCAGTGAATGACGGAGCCGCTTGTTCATTCGCAACCTCTTTCGTTCTACGATTAGCACTTCCAACTCTCGCTGACCCAAGGTAAGCTGTAAGGATGAGAGGCTACGGACCAGATTTACGAGAGCGGGTTGTTGGAGCGGTAGACCAAGGCGAAGGAAAAACGGCGGTAGGCAAACGC
>JAABUN010002624.1_pt1 | contig 30994 bp, 33 predicted proteins | sample 5559311 | NCBI WGS metagenome assembly JAABUN01 (sample SAMN10711877, study PRJNA513370) | rock metagenome | isolation source: Antarctica rocks | place: Antarctica: Victoria Land, Siegfried Peak sud | reverse complement strand
CCGACGGCCGCGCGCTGCCGACGCAAGGCGCCGCGAACCCCGCCCTGACGATCATGGCGGAAAGCTCTCGGCTCGCCGAGCGACTGATCGCCAAACGCGTCGACGCGCATGCGAGTCGCGACCACCCCTCGATGCCCGCTTCGGTGTGACCGGACGCTGATCAGGGTGCTGAAGGCAACGAGTTGAGTGAGCGTGACTCCTCAAGAAGAGCGGCAATCCACTCGAGAGGCAGGCCCATATGCGGTTCAAGGAAGTCTCGCACGGCGATCACGGCCGAACTTACGTTCTCGTCTTCTCGGCGGGTGACGAGGTGATGAAGACCCTGTCGGACTGGTGCGAGAAGCACGAGATCACGGCGGCACGCTTCACGGCGATCGGAGCGTTCCAAGACGCCGTTCTGGGGTGGTTCGACTGGGAGGCGCGCGAGTATCGCGAGATTCCGGTCCAGGACCAGGTTGAGGTTTTGGCGCTTACGGGCGACGTGGCATCGAATGCCGGGCGGCCGGCCGTGCACGCACATGTCGTGGTCAGTGGCCGTGACGGCAATGCCCGCGGCGGTCACCTCATGCGCGGGCGCGTCCGTCCGACGCTCGAGCTCGTGCTCGATGAAGTGCCGGCCCACCTGTCGAAGCGGCACGACGACGCATCGGGGCTCGCGCTCATCGCACCCTGAGCTCCGTTCAGGACGAGGTGACGCTTGCAGCGGTTCGCGGCGTCGCTCCGTCGTGAGTTTCTCGGATCGTCGAGACGCTTCAGCCGCAGTTCGCCCCCGGTGGGGAAGGGCGCGACGGCTTCCCAGCTGCTCGATGGCGACTTCAGTAACGACGGCGATCGTCTCGGCGCGCAGCAGATCAGCGACTTCGGGCCGATGTCTGCGGGCGACTGCGAGGGATGTTGCCTCCGGCGGGCCCCGCCGGAGGCGCGACGGGTGACGCGACTGCGGTCCATGGCCGGCGCTGGCAAGCTGTCGTCGCGTGAACGACCGTAGGGCGCGTGGCGCCGACCGCTGGGGCGAGCGATGAGCGACCTTCTGTCGAAGGCCCAGGAGCGGACGCTCGTCGCGCGCGCGCAGGCGGGCGACCGCGAGGCGTACGAGACGCTCGTCCGCGCGGACGCCGACCGGTTGTTCGCGGTCGTGCTGCGCTTCAGTGCGACGGAGCCCGACGCCGAGGAGGCGTTCCTGCGCGCTTGGCGCAACATCGGGCGTTTCCGTGGCGACGCCCGGTTCTTCACCTGGCTCTACCGGATCGGCGTCAACGAGGCCAAGCGGATCCTCGAGCGGCGCCCGGCGGCGGGAACGGTCGTCTCGGCCGAGGATCGCCCCGTTGACGACATCGCCGACGAGTCCTCCGACGCACAAGCCGGGCTCGAGGCCGCCGAGCTGCGAGAGGTGCTGGAGCGGGCCATCCGGCGACTTCCGGAGAAGTACCGGGCCGCCGTCGTCCTGCGCGACATCGAGCAGCTCTCGACCGCGGAGGCCGCGGAGATCCTCGGCCTGCGCGAGGCCGACTTCAAGAGCCGCCTGCACCGGGGACGCATGACCCTTCGGGCCGAGGTCGCCCGCTACGTCGGCGAGGAGGCTCGACCGCCTCGGCGCCCGGACGCCGGAGGGCTATCGTGATTCTGATGCTGTGGCAGATGACGACCACCGCTTCGCGAACATTCGCGCGTCGGAGTACCTCGACGGGGAGCTCGACCGTGTCGGCCGGGAGCGGATCGAGCGCCACACCTCCGTCTGCCCGCAGTGTCGCGCGTTGCTGTCGTCGCTGTGCCGCATCATCGCGGAGCTGCCAGGGCTGTCCTCGCCGCCGCGAGCGAGCGTCGCGGATCGCGTGCTCGAGCGCCTGCGCGCCCGGACCTGAGGCTCTCCCGCCAGTCGCCCGGGTGCGTGGCCGGTTCCGCCCGTCCCGGCGGCACCCCCGGTCAACGCCGGCGAGCGCGCACGCACAGCGACGGATAGCCCAGCCATGAGCGACGGGTCTCCTCCACTGCGAAGCCGGCGGCGTCGAGCAGGGCACGGGGATCGAGCGGCAGCAGCCCGCGGCGGGAACCGGAATGGCGCTCCAGCCGACGGACGACGAGACGGTGAAGCGGGTGGTCGGCCGGCAGCGGCAGTGCGGGCGTGATCGTCACGAGGACGCCCGCGGGGCGCATGACGCGATGGATCTCGTGCAGGGCCGGCATTCGCGCCTGAGCGTCGAGGACATGCAGGACGTAGGAGGCGATCGCCACGTCGAAGGACGCCGTCGCCAGGCGCAGGTCGCCGACGTCGGCGACCACGATCTCCCAGCCCGCCGGCAGAGGACCGACACGCGCCAGCATCGCCGCGGAGGCGTCGACGCCGGTGGCATGGCGCGGCCGGTCAGCCCGCCGCACGAGCGACTTGAGGACTCCCCCGTGCCGGTTCCCACGTCGAGCAGTCGATCGTCGCGGTCCGGCCGCGCGAGCTTTCGCCGTCGGGACGCTGATCGGGATGACGCCGGGGACGGCCGCCTACGTCGGTTTCGGCGCGGGCCTCGACGCGCCGAACTCCCGTGGTTTCCTGGCCTCGGCCTCCCTGCTGGCCGGGCTGTCGCTGGCCGGGATCCTCGCGCTGAGACTCGCCGGTCGGCGAGCCGGCCCGGCGACGGACGCCGAGCCCGATGGCTCGCGCGAGCGGCGACCGTGACCAACACGCCCGGTCCTGTCCGGGCGGAGACGAATCGTGCCTCGCAGGACGGCGGGCGGGTAGGCCTCCATCGAAACGACGGGAGGAGCCACCATGTCACGAGGCGGGACACATTCCAGCACGCCGCTCCGGCCCCCGGCCGGACCACCGGCCGAACGGGTTCGCGGCAACTCGGGAGGCGTGGGCCGCTCGAGCTCCGATGAGGCCGAGCGCGTCTCCGACGACCTGCGCCGGCGGACGAGCCCGCACCTGCGCCACCGGCGGCGCCAGACCGCCCTCATGCTCGGCGCGACCGCCGCGATGGGCGTGGTCGCCCTCTACCAGACGGGATTGGTGCGCCACCTCCCCGACCCGCCGCTGCCGGGCTTCGACTCCGACCGGGTCGACGCCTCCGGCGAGGCGTACGAGACGCTGAAGACACCGGACGCGACGCTGGGGATCGCCAGCTACGGCGCGACGCTGGCACTGGTCGGGATGGGCGGCGCGGAGCGCGCCGCCAGCCGTCCCTGGATCCCCCTGCTGGCCGCCGCCAAGCTGGCCTATGACGGCGCCGGTGCCGCGTGGCTGACCGCCGAGCAGATCACCAAGCACCGCGCCCTCTGCTTCTACTGCCTGCTCGCCAGCGCGGCCACCTGGGGGGCGCTGGCGCAGGCCGTGCCCGAGGCGCGCTCCGCGTTGCGGACGCTCCGCGAGTGAACCGAAGCGCGTGGATCGGGGGTCTTTAACGAGTCGACCTCACCAAGCGCTCACGTGTCGTCAATCCGAAGGAGCACCATGCAGGCAATCTGGAACGAGACCGTCATCGCCGACAGCGAGCGGACCGTCGTCGTCGAGGGAAACCATTACTTCCCGCGAGACACGATCCGTGAAGAGCTCGTCGCGCCGAGCTCGAAGCGAACCGTCTGCCCGTGGAAGGGCCAGGCCCACTACCTGACGATCAACGTCGACGGCGACACGAACCCTGATGCCGCCTGGTCCTACCCGGAGCCCAAGGACGCCGCGGCGGAGATCAAGGACCACGTCGCGTTCTGGCGCGGCGTCGACGTTCGCCCTTAGGAAATCCCCGACATCTTCGGATTCCGCGATCTCGGCGTCGTGGAGGGCGGATGCCACTCCTCCCTTGAACATCACGACGACCGGGGTGCCCGCGATCTCGAATGACGTCACGCCTTGCCGGCGGAGCCGCGAGAACGGCACCACGGCGGCCTCGTCGCCGACGAAGACCGCGGTGACGCGCTCCTTGGGAAGCAGCCGCTCATCGGTCTCACCTTCGAAGAGAAACGGTTCCTCGTCCGGCGTGTCGTAGTCCTCGTACGGGTTGCGGCCGTAATCGCGGGAGAAGCCGGTCTCGCGAGACAGCACGTCGCCGGTCGGGTAGCGGTCCCGATAGTCCTTCCAGCTCAGCGTCTGCGATGCCAGGGCCACAAGCCGCTCACCCGTGAGCCGCCCGACGATGGCCTCGCCGCTGAATTGCTGCCACCACGACTCGGTCTGGCGGTCCCACATCACGAGATCCGATTTGCTTAGGTTGCCAGTCGTGCCGAAGGTGAGCGCACGCCCGTCGATTCGGCGATCGAAGACGACCGAGGAATTGCACAACGGGCAGAAGGTCACCGCGATCGGCCGGCCGGCGAGATCGTCGTTGACTATCTCGTGCCATGTGAGGATCTGGACCGGATAAGCGCGCGCCGCGCCGTCCAGTTCGACGACGAGGACGGGCTCCCTGTCGGCGAGCCACTCGTCGGCGGTTTCCTGTGAGACGAGCTTCGGCTCGTCGATCGGCGGAATGCCGTCGCGACCCGGACCTCCGCTGGTGAATTCCGAAAGCGGCACGCCATGCCGGGAGAAGTCGGTCTTCCACTCGGCGGTCGAGACGCGGAGGCCGTCCGGCGCGGACGAACCGGCGCTCTGCGCGCCGCCGCAGCCCGCGACCACGACGCTCAGGCACACGCCCAGAAGAGCAACGACACCGGACCGGCGCACAGGTCAGTCGCCTTGCTCGACGTCGTCGCGCGACGCGATATCGATCCCCACGCGCGGACGCCGGGCACCGTCATCCGACCGTCGGAAGTCGTCGGCTTCGACCATGCCGATGAGACCCGTGAGTCCAGCGCCACGATTCACTCACGTCGCCTGTCTGCGCCCCACGGCGCCCGCTGTCCGAATCGCCAGGCGCTCGCGCCGGGTCTCAGTCCGCGACGAAAGGAGTCATGGTGGTTGAACGAATCTTCGATGTGGTGATCCTGGGTGCCGGCCCCGCCGGCGAGGTGCTGGCCGGTCGACTGGCCGAGGGCGGGCGCGCAGTCGCCATCGTGGAGTCCGAGCTGGTCGGCGGCGAATGCTCTTTCTGGGCGTGCATGCCGTCGAAGGCCCTGCTGCGCCCCGCCGAGCTGCTCGCGGAAGTCCGTCGCGTCCCCGGGGCTCGCGAAGCGGTCACGGGCGAATTGGATGTCGACGCCGTCCTCGCCCGTCGCGACGGCATCGTCAACGACCTGAACGACGACCATCAGGTGCCCTGGCTGGAGGACCGCGGGATCGAGCTCGTCCGCGGTCACGGACGACTGGACGGCGAGCGGCGCGTCCGCGTCGGCGACGTGACCCTCACCGCCCGCGAGTCCGTCGTGGTCGCGACCGGCAGCGCCGCCGCGATCCCCCCCATTCCGGGTCTCCAGGGCGTCGCCGCGTGGACCAACCGCCATGCCACCACTTCAACGGTCGTGCCACGGCGGCTGACCGTCCTCGGCGGAGGGGTCGTCGGCGTCGAGCTCGCGCAAGCGTGGGCGTCGCTCGGCTCGAGCGTCACGCTCGTCGAAGCCGCGACGCGGATCCTGCCGCGCGAGGAGCCGTTCGCGTCCGAAGACGTCGCCGGCGGCTTGCGCGAGCGCGGCGTCGACGTCCGCGTGGGCATCAAGGCGACCGCCGCCGAGCGGCAGGACGGAGAAGTCGTACTGATTCTGGAGACCGGCGAGCGAGTGGTCGGTGACGAGATCCTCGTGGCGGTCGGACGACGCCCGATGACCGACGACATCGGCTTGGAGACCGTGGGACTGGAACCGGGCGGACACCTGTCCACCGACGACCAGCTGCGCGTCCCGGGCGTTCCGTGGCTGTACGCGCTCGGTGACGTCAACGGGCGCTCATTGATGACCCACATGGGCAAGTACCAGGCCCGCGTCGTCGCCGACGCCCTTGACGGAGGCACCCTGCGGGCAACCCGCGACGACGCCGGCGCTCCGCGCGTGATCTTCACCGATCCGCAGGTCGCGGCGGTCGGCCTCACCGAACAGCAGGCAGCCGACGAGGGGATCGACGTCATCGCCGTCTCCCACCCGACGAGTGGGACCGCGGGCGCGAGCTTCGTCGGCCGCAACGCGCCCGGCACGACGCAGCTGGTGGTCGAATCCAGCCGCGAAGTGGTGGTCGGCGCGACCTTCACTGGGCCGGAGGTCGCCGATCTGCTGCACGCCGCGACGATCGCCGTCGTGGGCGAAGTCCCCATCGAGCGGCTCTGGGAGGCCGTCGCGCCCTTCCCCACCCGCAGCGAACTCTGGCTGAAGCTCCTCGAGCGCTACGAGAAGCTCGTCACAAAGAGACGCGGCGAAGCGCTGGAAGGGTCCGCTGGAGGACGCGCGTGACGGCCGGATCCAACGGCCCGGTGACGGGTGACGTTGCGACGGCGTGATCGGGTCTCGAACGGCGATCAGCTCAACGGAGGCCGCTTCCGCGTTCCTGCTCGGGAAGGCGAGCGGCTGCCGAGCCGGGCTCGCACGTCGGCCGAGAGGCGCGCCGGGGCGCAGCGCCGCAGGCGGGCCAGGCCGCCCAGCATCTGCCGTAGCGATCGCATCATGAAGCGGCAATCGCGACACTCATCGATGTGCCGGTCGACACGCTGACGCTCGGATGACTCGAGCTCGCCGTCGACATACGCCGACAGATGACGGCGCGTGAAGCGGTGGTCGACGGCGAACAGGGGACCGTGCATGGTCTTCAGACCTGCCGCAACGGATCGCCGGTTCGTCGACTGGCGCGAACGGGCTGCCGAGGAGTCCGCTCGAGCCGCCCGCGCGAACGACGGAGCGGATACGCCGGGCCGCCACTTCGCCGCCAGTCGCGCACGGTGACACCGTGACCGGCCCGTCCAGCGATGGGCGGCATGGCCGTGTCACGACGAGACGCGGCCATCGCGCCGCGCCTCAACGGCGATCGAGCAGGCGGTGGCCGCCGGTGACGCCCACGCCGTAGACGAGGTGGTAGCCGAGCTCCATGGCGATGCTCTTGGGCGGGTACTTCCACGGGAGCTGATAGAGGCCCATCGGCACGAGCTGCACGTAGGACATCGCCCAGACGCCGGCGCCGAAGAAGACGCCCTGCCGTAGCGACCGCCCGTCGAAGGTCCCCTCGATGAGCCCGTAGATCGCTCCCCAGCCGGTGCCGTACGCCCAATGCATCGCGTTAGTGAGCAGCGGGATGCGCTCCGGCGGCACCTCGTGGTGAAACACTCCTTCGCTGATGCGCCGGCCGACCTTGGCCGGCATCGAGGCCTCCTCCACGGGTCCTGTGGGGACTGCTGCTCCTCGCTCTGCTGCTCATCGTCTCCGGAAGACTGCAGCTTGGCCGCCAATTCCTGGGCGACCGTCATCGCACCGGTTCCGATCACGCCGGCCGCCATACCGCGCGCAATCGCTCCCAGCGGCGTGTCTCGAGTGGTCATTTCGGGCCTCCTTCGGTTGCATGGGCGCTACCGCGTGGACGCCGCACCGTCTCGACTTCGTCAGCCCGCGGACGCAACCCGCCGACTGAACGGCCGGTCGGAACGATCGTCGACGCGAACCGCCCCGCCGGGCTCTGACGTCCGGCGTCCACGGAAGCTTGGACCCGAGTTCTCGCGGAGTCGGTTCACGGCCCGCCTCTGCCTGCGTACCGGCGCCCCTCGTGCTCCGGCAGGCGGTGCGGTACGAATTCGCATGGCAGTCGCTGCCCTCGTGAACCGAAGCAAGAGCCGCCGGGTCTACTCATCATCGCCGTGCCAAAGCCCTTCCACAAACCCGACAAGACGCCGCCCCGTCGATGCGTCCCTGCCTCGGCCGACGTACTCCCGGGGTCGGCCGCACGCGTGCGGGCCGCTGCCCGGGCGGCGCCGGGCATGCCACGAGCGGACGGTCGCGTCAGGAGGCCGTTTTGAATCAGCCGCCGTTGATCGGCGATTACGCGCTGCTGGGCGACTCGCACGGTTGCGCGCTGCTGTCGCGCGACGGGTCGGTCGACTGGTGGTGCCCGCCGCGCTTCGACGCTCCGAGCGTCTTCACGCGGCTGCTCGATGCCGATGCGGGTCATTGGTCGATCCGCCCGGTCGGCGACTTCCGGGTTGAGCGCCATTACGTCGGCGAGACGATGGTGATGCGAACCCGCTTCTCCACCGCTACCGGAAGTCTGCAGGTCACCGACGGACTGGCCCTCGGGCCGGGAGAGCGCGGACACGAGATCGGAAGCCGATCTCCGCATGTGCTCCTAAGGCTCGTCGAGGCGGTGGCCGGCGAGGTGGAAGTAGAAGTCGACTTCGCGCCACGACCCGAATACGGCCTCGTCACCCCGCAACTGACGTCCACTCCGCTGGGGCTCGAGGTCAAGGGCGGAGCCGACTCGCTGCTGTTGACGAGCGAACGCGAGCTGCGCATCGCCGACAGCCGTGCGGAGACCCGTTTCACGTTGGGCGAGGGCGAGAGCGCGATGTTCGCGCTGCAACGTGACGGCGGCGCGTCGAGCCCGAGAGCGGCGCCGTTGGATGGCCGTGCGGCCCTCGCCGACACGATCGCCGGCTGGCAGTCGTGGGCCGACGTCCATCACGGCTACGACGGCCCCTATCGCAAGCAGGTGATGCGCAGCGCGCTCGTGCTGCAGGCGCTGACGTATCAGCCGACGGGAGCGGTGGTCGCCGCCGCGACCACGTCGCTTCCCGAGGTGATGGGCGGCGAAGCCAACTGGGATTACCGGTTCGGGTGGCTGCGCGACGGGAGTCTGACCCTCAAGGCGCTGTGGGTCGCCGCCTGTCCCGACGAGGCCGAGCGGTTCTTCGACTGGATCACCGCCTCGGCCGGCCCCGGCGTCAGCGGGGACCACGTCCAGATCATGTTCGGCGTCGAAGGCGAACACGACCTCACCGAACACGAGCTGCCGCACCTGGCCGGCTATCGCGGAAGCCGCCCGGTGCGGGTCGGCAATGACGCCTGGAACCAGAAGCAGCTCGACGTCCTCGGTGAGGTACTGGAGTCCGCCTGGGTGCTTCGGGACCGACTGGGCGAGCTCGAGCCGACGACGAAGGCGTTTCTCGCCTCGCTCGCCGATCGCGCCGCCGCCTCCTGGCGCGAGCAGGACGCGGGCATATGGGAGGGGCGCGAGGGCGACCGCGACTACCTGACGTCGAAGCTGATGTGCTGGGTCGCGCTCGATCGCGCCGTCAAGCTCGCCGACAAGCTGGGCGAGTACGCCCGCGTCGAGGAATGGGAGACGGCTCGCGAGGAGGTCCGCGCGGCGATCCTCGAGCGAGGGTGGTCGGACGCCGCCGGCGCCTACAGCGGCGCGTTCGGATCCGATCATCTCGACGCCGGCGTGCTGTTGATGCCGACCATGGGGTTCCTTCCCGCCGACGACGAGCGCATGGCGGCAACCATCGACGCGATCGAGCGCGACCTCGCCCACGACGGTCTCGTGCAGCGCTGGACCGGTTCCGGCGACGAAGGGGCGTTCGTGATCTGCTCCTACTGGCTCGCCGCCTGTCGCGCCCTCGCCGGCGACGTGGAGCGCGCGACGGAGATCTTCGAGAAGGTCACCGGCCACGCCAACGACCTGGGTCTCCTTTCCGAGGAGATCGACATCCGCGACGGCTCGCCGCTCGGCAACTTCCCCCAGGGCCTGTCGCACATCGGGCTCGTGAACGCCGCCTGGGCCATCCGGCAAGCGCAATCAGACAACCCCGAAGGAGGCCGGATGGGCAAGCTCACTGACAAGGTCGCGCTGATCACCGGCTCGGATTCCGGCATCGGGCACGCCAGTGCCGTCGAGTTCGCGCGTGAAGGCGCCAACGTGATCGTCAACTACCTCGAAGACGAGCAAGGCGCCGAGCGGACTCGCGCGCAAGTCGAGGCCGAGGGCCGCATGGCGATCGTCGTGCAAGCCGACCATGGCTACGAGGACCAGGTCGAGAAGCTGTTCACCGCCGGCTTGCAGGAGTTCGGCCGCATCGACATCCTCATGAACAACGCCAGCGTCGACGCCTCCGGCGTCCACGTCGCCGACCTCGATTTCGGCGCCTTCGAGCGCACCGTCCGCAGCAACTTCTTCGGCCAGGTCCTCTGCTGCAAGCACTTCATCCGCCACCGCAAGCAGGCCGGCGGCGGCGGCAAGATCATCAACGTCACCTCGATCCACGAGGACATCCCCAACCCCGGCGGCTCGGACTACGACTGCTCCAAGAGCGCGCTGCGGATGCTCACCCGCACGCTCGCCCTCGAAGTCGCCGAACACGGCATCAACGTCAACAACCTCGCTCCCGGCATGGTCCTCACGCCCTTCAACCAGGCCGCGATCGACGATCCCGACCTGCTCGAGAAGCAGGTGCAAAGCATCCCGCTCAAGCGTGCCGCGCAACCGGAGGAGATCGCGAAGCTCGCGCTCTTCCTCGCTTCGAGCGATTCGGACTACGTGACCGGAGCCGATTACGTCATGGACGGGGGCCTCATGCGCAGCGTCGGACAGGGCGCCTAGAAATCGACGAATGGCGGCGAAAGCACCGAAGCGGCGAGCCCGTGTGGATCCTCGGTCGGGATCGGTGGCAGATCTGCGGCGAGCCGAACCCGATGACGGCCCCAGAGCAAGCGCCTGACTCGCATTCACCACGCCGGCGCGCCGGGCGGCGTTTCGAGTGACCTTCATCGCCCAAACCGCGATCACGATCGTGAGCGTCGCCACCGGCTTCTACGGCTTCTGGCTCGTGTGGCGCGTTCTCATGCCGCTCCTCCCCGGCCCGCGCGACCTCGAACATGGCTTCTCACCCTTCGGCAAACGCTTCACCGACCCGCTGATCAGCCCCATCGCGCGCGTTTCACATCTACCGGAGAGGCTTATCGCCGGCTTCTGGCTGATACTCGTCGCAGCGCTCATCACTGCTTTGAACGGACTGGGCGCCGACCTGGCGGCCTCGTAGCAGACGCGCAGCCTCACCGGGCACTCGGTGACGGGCGGCGAGGACCGGAGGTCCGCTCGGCAGGGTCCTCCGGTCCTCGCTTGCCCGGGCGACCCGTCGCCCGGCCGCCTCCTAAACCGTCGCTCTGGCGCCGCTGCGCATGGCGGCGACGGCGTCGTCGGTGGTGAGGACGGCACCGGCGATGTAGTTGAAGTTCGTCACGGCGGGGGTGTATCCGTCGCCCAGCTCCGGATGGTTGGCCGCCGCGGTCGCGTCCTTGACGACCGCGACCTCGAACCCCTGCTCGAGCAGGTCGCGCAGGTGCGACTCCACGCACAGGTTGGCCGACATGCCGCCGAGGATGACCTTGTTGATCCCGCGCTTGCGCAGTCTGCAGCACCAGATCGTTGTTCTGCGGCCCGTACACCTTGTGCGGGCTCACGACGACGGTCCTGCCGTCGTTTATGTAGGGCTTTGAAGCGCTCGAGCCAGTCGGCGCCGGAGCCCTCGAAGCCCTCGAGCGACAGGGTCCCCTTGCGCTCGAACATGTTGATCTCGTGCATCGTCTTCTCGAGCGTGCCGCCGAACTGCCAGCCGTCGTCGGTCGGGTAGTAGTAGTGCGGCGACATGAACACCTCATAGCCGCCATCCTTGGCCACCTGGAGAAGCGACTCGATGTGGGCGACCGTGTCGTTGGGTTCCACGCTGGCGCCGACGAGCTCCCAAGCTGCCGGCAGAGGTCAAGGTTCCGTACGAGAAGCGCCACGACGAGGACGACACCGACGAGGGCGCGATCATCGCGTGGCTGATTACGCGGCCCGAGTGGCTGGAAACCTTCGGCGCCGAGTGCGACGCCATCGAGGCCGAGCGCCTGAGGCGCGGCCCGTCGCCGTCGTACTCGACGCGCGAGCTGGAGGTGGCCATCTTCTTCCAGTGGATGACCGGGCGCCGTACCTAGCGCGCGGCCCGTAACCGGCTCGCCGGCGACCGCGGCGCGCGAGCTCGTGAGCACTCTGCTTCGCGAGACCCGCTGCCCGCAGGAGCTCATCCTCATGGCCGGCGTCCCCTCTGAGGCGACGCTGTCTCGCCACCCAAGCGATTCCCTGACGTGCGCCGCCTGAAGGTGTACCGCGCCTACTTCGACCGCCTGCACAAGATGAACGCGCAAGACCCCAAGCTGCGCGAGGGCCTGCGCTTCCTGAACATCGACGGGTCAGCTCAGCCGACGTCGTTCACGTGCCCGGTGTACGGCAAGTCCCCTGACGGCGGCAAGACGAGGGGCCCGCTGCTCAACGCGAGCCGCATCACACGCGACGAGGGCACCACGATGTCGAATGACGTCCCGGTCGCGAAGCAGAGCATGGGCTTCGGCGTGGTGCCGCTGACGTGCATCAACGCGCTGCCCTGGGCGTACGTCGCCTGCTCATCGCCGGTGCCGCGACGCTGACCGTGGCGATATCCCGACGAGCGGACCGGGCTGCGTCTTGAGGCGCAGTGAGGTCCTAAGCCGTCAGCTTCAGCCGGCTTAGGCGTAAGCGGCTCAACGCCTTGCGCTGCAGGATCCGGGCCGGCCGCTGGCCTGTCTTCGTGCCGTCGTCGTCAATCTGGGCGAGCGCTTCGACCAGTACCGCCATGCGGGCCTTCACGCGATCAGGGCGTACCTCAGCGCGGCAGTCGTCAGGACCGCCGCTATCCGGCAACAACGCGCGCCATCTCGCGAACGGTCGCTTCTAGGACTAGACGCGTCTCAGAACTCGTCTACGGCCAAGACGTGAGACCCGTTCGGGTCCGCACGCTCGCCCTTATTTGTGCAAGCTTGGCGGCCAGCGAGATCCGTCCTCCTCGCCGTCGCACCGGCGCAGGACGCGAAGCAGGACCGCGAGCGTGCCATCGACCAGGGTCAGCATCCCATGCCACGACTCACGGCTCGGCCTTTCGAAGCCGTCACTGCAAGACTCGTTCGGGCGGATGACGACGATCGGGTTCCTTCACACGTCTGCGTTGCACGTCGAGAGGTTCCGATCGTTGATCACCGACTTCGCCGACGACCTCGGTGAGATCCATGTCGTCGATGCCGGGCTGCTCGAAGATGCTCGCCGCCTTGGCGTCGACACCGAGCTAAGCGAACGGATCGAGGCGCACCTTCGGGCGTTGGCCGGTGAAGCGGACGTCATCGTCTGCACATGCTCGACTCTCGGTGAAGAAGTCGAACGGCTGGCCGGCGCTGTCTCCGTGCCGGTCATCCGCGTCGACCGGCCGATGGCGGAAGCGGCGGTCAAAACCGGCCGGCGGCTGATGGTCGTCGGCGCCCTTGGAGTCGACTCTCGCACCTACGCGAGCGCTTCTGCCGTCGCGGCGCGCGAGCCGGATAGCCGCCTCGACGGCCGTCGGAGTGTGGATCAGTCCGGGCGCGGGCCGGCGCCGATCGAGCGCCATCTCAAGCGCGTCGGCGACGAGCTCGGTGCGCATGTGGCTGTCCATCGCCCAGCCGACGATCCGGCGGCTGAAGACGTCCTGGATCGCGGCGAGATAGAGCCAGGACTGGCGGCGTCGTCGCGGAGCGACCTCGACGCCTTCGTGTCGGCGCTCAACGGTGCTGACGTCACCGTCGCACCGGGGACGTGCGTCGGCCCGTTCTCAACGCATCCGACGCCGTTCGTCTCGGGCGCAGTCGAGCTGTATGTGGCGAAGTGCCGCACGACGCTCGCCCCCCCGGCGGCGGCCTGATGGCCGTCCTGCTGGCGAAACGCGCGCTACCGCGCTCCTTCAGCGCGCCGCCCGCAGAGGTTGCCGAGGAACTCGCTCGTTTGCCGCTCGGCTTCGGACAGCAAGCACTGAGCGCAGAGGCGGTCAGCCTCAATCTCAAGAAGATGGGCGGGACCTCGGGGGCCTGGCGCCTCCGGGTCGGCGACTGGCGCGTCATCTTCTTCCCCTCGGGAGACGACTTCCTTGTCGCGGCGATCGGGCTTCGCAAGGACATCTACGAGCGGGCCGGGCGGATGCGACTGGCCCGTCGCGGCGAGGGCCTGACCATCATCGAGGCGGCAGCGCCCGAGGTGGCGGCGAAGGGCACCGGCAGCCAGGCGACCAGCACGACGCGCGCCCGGCGCCCGACGGCTGTGCAGCAGAACCGCTTCAGCCCTTCGATGACGCGATGCTGCGAAGGATCGACGGCGTCGGCGACTAGGAGCTCGCCTTCCTGCGCTCACTGCCCGAGACGGTCGACGCTCCCGCGGTGCTGGCGCAGCGGATCGCGACCATCGACCTGGCCTTCCTCCTGGCCGACCTATGGGAGCGCCCCGAACACCACCTCGCGACGTTCGCCTCGGGCGACGTCCCGTCGGTCGCGGCCCTCACGATCGAGGAGGCCGAACTGCGCGCCCGGCTCACCGCCCCGGCCAACGAGACCGAGCTTGTCGCCGCGACGACCGGCGCACAGATTCAGAAGCTGCTCGATCGCTCAATCGAAGAGTGGATGATCTACCTTGCACCCGTCACAGCGAGCGATCGCCGACGCGAGCTTCAACGGGCCAGCCCGCGTGCGTGGCGGCCCGGGCACCGGGAAGACCGTCGTCGCCTTGCACCGCGCGCGGGTCCTCGCCCGCAACCGGGTCGAGGCACCGAGGAAGATCCTGCTCACGACGTTTCTGAGCACGCTGCCAAAGGTGTGGACGTCGCTCATGGGCCTGCTTGACGCGCAGGCGCTCGACCAGCTCGACGTTCGCAACATCGACGCGTTGGCGCGCGGACTCGTGGCCGAGGCGCATGGCGGCAACCTCTCAATCATCGACTCGAGCGCCCGACAGAAGCTCGTCGAGCCGCTGCTCAAGCGCCACGGCCTCGACGGGCCGATGGCCGCCAACACCCAGCTGCTCCTCGACGAGTTCGACGCGTTCATCACCGGTCGCGGCATCGATCGGCTCGAGGCCTACCTAGCGCTTCGTCGTCGCGGTGGCGGCTCCGGGCTCGTGCGCGCCGATCGCGAGCGGGTCTGGGCCGCGTTCGTCGACTACCGCGACGCACTGCGCAAGCACCGCTCCTGGGACTGGCCGCACATCCGCCTGGAGGCCCTGCGGCTCGCGCAGGGCGGAGCCGGCCCGCGCTACGACGGCGTGATCATCGACGAGGCGCAGGACCTCAGCGCGGTAGGCATGCGTCTACTCCTGGCGCTCGACACGAGCGAGAACCACCGGGATTTTCTGATCGTCGGTGACGGGCAGCAGTCCATCTACCCCGGCGGCTTCAGCCTTCGCGAGATCGGCGTCGACATCGTGGGGCGCTCTCGCGTCCTCACCGCGAACTGGCGCAACGCGTGGTCGGTCTGGACGGCGGCTCGGGCGGTCATCGAGGGGCAGGAGTACGACGACCTCGACGAGGACGTGGGGCTGCGGCCCACCGGGGACGAGCCCGAGCCGCTGACGGTCGGCGACGCGGCCGAGCTGCACATCCTGCGCTCGCCTGCTGACGAGCTCGAGCTGCTCGGGGCGCTGGTGCAGGAGCGCCTCGAGGCGGGCACCGACCCCGTCGACATCGCCGTCCTCGTCGAGGTCCGCCGCAAGGGGGAGGATGCGGCGCGGGCGCTCTCCGCGCTGCAGATCCCGACGCAGAAGCTCGAGCGCTACGAGGGCGAGCACTCCGACGGCGTCCTGGTCGGAAGCTTCAACTGCGCCAAGGGCCTCGAGTTCAAGGAGGTCTTCGTCCCCGGGCTGGCCGCCGGCGAGTGGCCGTCGCGCTGGTTCCTCCCTCCGGAGCTGAAAGGCGACCAACGCGCCGAGCGGCTCGGCCTGCAGCTGCGGACCCTCTTCGTCGGCATGTCGCGCGCGCGACCGGCTGACGCTGCTGTCGGGTGGCCCTCCGTGTGACGCGGTCGAGCAGGCTCGCTGGGCGCTCGACGTCAGGAGCTACTGACAACCTGCCGATGTCAGGCGCGTCGCCGTCGCGACGACACGAGTAATCCGATGAACGCCTCCGCAACCGAAGACAAGCCACCGCCGCTCGAGCCCGTCGAGGCGGAAGCGATGCTGAAAGAAGCGCTTCGCGGCAAGCGCCTGATCTTCGAGCTCGGGTTCGACGGGCGCTCGCCCCGAAGACGAACGGGAGCTCATTCCGCGCGTCGTGCCAGACGGGCACCGCGGTGTTGGCGATCAGGGCCGCGGTGTAGGTCGACAGCAGCGGCCCGAGGACCAGTCCGCACGCCTGGGCTGCGCGACCGGCGCGCGGAAACACCCCGAGCACTTCGGTGGCGGCGCTCACCGTGGCGGTGGCCCCGAATCCGGTCAAGATCCACGAGCCGACGCTCATCGGAGAGGTGACCTTGAAGACCCGCAGCATGTACAGGAACCGGATCGGCTTCCCGAGATCCTTGATCAGCAGTGGCGGGCTGACCGCGGCGCCGGCCAGCGCGACGAGCGCGGCGCGCTGGGCGAGCACGTGGTTGCCGCTGCCGTGGGCGAAGAAGGCCAGCGGTGCCGCGGCGCCCGCCACGCCTCCGGTGAAGAAGTAGAGCGGGATCTCCGGGCTCCACACCGGAGTGGCGAGCACCGGCTCCCCGTAATAGGACCGCGGCTCGCCCGGCGGGACCATCGACGCCTCCCCGCCGCCGCGCCGGCGGGGAGCCACGCCGGTCAACGTGGCCTGGCCGTGCCCGCCCTGATCCGTCACGACCGCGGTCCCGCGCAGGCGCCGTAGACGCCGGCCAGCACTGCGCCCGCCGCGATGAGAGTCGTGGCCCAGAGGCCCTTCAGGTCTCGGGTGGTGTCGACCGGGTCGGGCGGCAGGCCGTAGACCTCCAGCTCGTCGAGCAGCAGGAAGAAGGCGCCCGCGTCCCCGACGCCGTCCTCGGGTTCGGAGAGATACAGGCGCGCCCCGTCCTCGCCTTTGCGCTGCAGGACCTGCAGGCGCTCATGCGCGGTCTCGCGCAGCTCGTCGAGCGGCCCGAACTGCAGACGACGCGGTCCTCGTCCACGTAGACGTTGACACGTCCTGGCCACGCGAAGCCGCAGAGCGTCATCCCGTGCTCGCGCGCGACTTCGACGGCGAGCGAGGTCGGCGCACCGACTCCCACCAGGACCGACGCTCCTGGATCCCGGCGCAAGCGCGCTCGGACCTCGACGGTGTTGACCGCGAAGTCCTCGGTGGGGCCCGCGCTCGCCTCGTCGGACCAGCCGACGAGGCCCTCCCCGACGAGGAAGCCGAGCGCCAGCTCCTCATCGTGTCGCGGCGTCCGCATCGTCACCGCGAGCGGCTCGCCGGCGACCCGGATCTCCAACGGCTCCTCGACGGCGACGCGGTCGGAGACGCCGTCGTGGATGACGGCGACATGGAGATGGCGGTGCGCGAAGTCGTTCATGGCTGCCATCTTGCTACCCGATGCCTGCCAGGCGCCACCTCGGCTCGTACACCCGGTGTGGGCCCCGGGATCTGGGTATGGCGGGTGCATGACTGACGCGGTGGTGATCGGCGCGGGTCCGAACGGCCTCGTGGCGGCGAACGTGCTGGCCGATGCCGGCTGGACGGTGCATGTCGTGGAGGCGCAACCGGATCCCGGCGGAGCCGTCCGGTCGGGCGAGCTCACGCTGCCGGGTTTCGTGCACGATCGCTTCAGCTCCTTCTATCCGCTCGCGGCGGCGTCGCCGGCGATCCGGTCGCTGGAGCTCGAGCAGCACGGCCTGCGCTGGCGGCGCCATCCGCTGCCCGTCGCTCACCCCGCGCGGGACGGGACGGTCGCCTTCGTGGCCCCCGACGTCGACGACACCGCCGCGTGCCTCGACACCTTCGCGACGGGCGACGGGGATGCCTGGCGCAAGCTGATGCGGCTTTGGGACCGCATCGGCGACGACCTTGTCGACGCGCTCTTCACACCGTTTCCGCCGGTCAGGGCGGGGCTGCGCCTCGCCTCCGAGCTGGGCTATCGCGGTCTGGCGGAGTTCGCGCGCTTCGGCGTCCTGCCGGTCCGCCGCCTGGCCGATGAGGATCTGCGCGGTGCCGGAGCGGCGCGCCTCATCGCCGGCAACTCGTTGCATGCCGACTTCAGCCCCGAGCAGCCGGGCAGCGCCCTCTTCGGCTGGACGCTGTGCTCGCTCGCGCAGACCGTCGGGTATCCGATTCCCGAGGGGGGCAGCGGGTCGCTGACCGCCGCTCTGGTCCGCCGGCTCGAGTCGCTCGGCGGCACGGTCACGTGCGGAACCCGCGTCACGCGGGTCGAGGTGCGGCGAGGCCGGGCCGTCGGCGTGCGAACGGAGCACGGGGACGTGATCGGCGCCAAGCGTGCCGTGCTGGCCGACGTGGACGCGCCACAGCTCTACCGGACGTTGCTCGAGCCGCGCCATGTGCCCGCGCCGGTGATGCGGGCGCTCCAACGGTTCCAGTTCGGCTTCTCGACGTTCAAGGTGGACTTCGCCCTCGACGGTCCGATCCCGTGGCTCAACGCGGACACCGGCCGGGCCGGCACGGTCCACGTGGTCGAGAGCATCGACGCGCTCACCCGGGCCATGACGGACATCGTGCTGCGCCGAATCCCCGCCGAGCCGTTCCTCGTCGCCGGGCAGTACGCGCAGGCGGATCCCACCCGCATGCCACCCGGCAAGGAGATCTTCTGGTCCTACACGCACATCCCGCGCGAAGTCGAGGGCGACGCCGGCGACGGCGGCCTGACGGGTCGCTGGGACGAGCAGGAGAGCGAGCGCTTCGCCGACCGCCTGGCCGACCAGGTTGAGGCGGTCGCGCCGGGATTTCGTAACAGTGTCCTCGCGCGCCATATCACCACCCCTCAGCAGTTCGAGGCGATGGACGCCAATCTGGTGGGCGGCGCGATCAACGGCGGCACGGCTCAGCTGCACCAGGAGCTCATCTTCCGCCCGGTTCCCGGGCTGGGACGTAACGAGACGCCCATCGCCGGCCTCTACCTCGCGTCGTCGTCCGCCTATCCGAGCGGCGGCGTGCACGGAGCCTGCGGCGCCAACGCCGCTCGCTCCGCCCTCCGCGAGCACGGCGTCCTCCGCCGCGGCGCGGCCTGGATGACCGGAGCGCTGTCCGGCCGCCCGGAGTTCTGACCCCGGCTCATCCGCAAGGACGGCGCGGGCGCGGCGATCGGTCCGAGTCGCCGTCCTATGGCTCCACTCGCTCCGCGAGCGTGGCGTCGACCGCGGCTTCCCATGTCCCGGCGACGCGTTCGGCGGTGGCCTGCTCGTTGGCGAGGATCCCTTCGGCGAGAGCTGCGGTGCGGTCGTCGCCGGCGCGGCGAGCGGTCCTCATCAGGAGCTCGTAGGCCCCGGCCTCGAGCGCCTCGAATGCGAAGGCGAAACCGGCCAGCTTCAGCGGCGTGTCCGGCTGGGCCTTGAAGAAGGCGCCGAGGTTCATCGCGCCCGACCGCAGGGCAGCCGCCTCGAAGCGCGCCGGGCGGCCACCGAGCTGCTCGAGGCGCTCGTCGACCAGGCGCTGGTGCTCGCGGGTCTCCTCGAGATGCACCCGGAAGACCTCGGCCAGCGGCTCGAGACCGGCCAGTGCCGGACCAGTCTCGAGCAGTTGCAGGGCCTGGCCCTCCAGCGCGTGGGCGTCGCGCAGGTAGGCCACGATCTCCTCACGCATGTCGTCGGCGCCCTTCTCGCGCAGGGAGGCGTCCACCGCGCGGTCCCATCGCTCGGCGACGCGATCGGCCATCGTGCGCTCCTGGTCGCGGATGTGCACGGCCATCTCGGCGACCGCCTCGTCACCTCCGCGCTCCGCCAGGCGGCGCAGCAGCTCGTAGGCCGCGAGCTCCATGTGCTCATAGGAGTAGGCGTGGGCGGCGAGCTTGCCGGGCGTGTCGGGATTCGCTTCGGCGAACAGGATCATGCCCCATCCACCGACACGGCCCATCACGTCCTTGAGCGTGGAAGGCGCGGCGTTGCGGCGCTCGAGCTGGTCGCGCACGAGGCGCTCGTGCTCGCGGCTCTCCTCGAGGTGCACCTCGAAGATGCGGCTCAGCTCGGGATCGCCGGCGATGCGCGGCGCGAAGCGAAGCTGCTCGATGGCCTGCAGCTCGATCGAGTGAGCGTCGGTGAGGTACTTCGTCAGCTGCTCGGGAAAGGTGTGCGTCGCCATCGTCGGCGACTACCCGGCATGGGGGGTTCGAACCCGAGGCGCGCCTGCGGCCGTGCATGCGAGGAGGGCCCGACCAACGCCGCTATCGTCGAGCGCGTGTCGCGGCGGGTCGGCTATCGCGCGGGAATCGAGACCGCTCTTCACGGCACGGGGATGCCGTACGGCTACACGTTGACCGGTGGGCCACGGACAAGCGCTGACCCAGGAACACGGGTCGCCGGGCATCGCGTCCATCTTCCTCTTCGCGGCCGGTGCCGCGGCCGCCTGGGGCATGCTCAGGTTCCTCTCGGTCGGCGAGTCGTCGTCCTCCGGCCTTCAACTGGCGGGCAGCCCGCATCTCGTCCGCGCCGGTGCCATCCACGTCGCCGCGATCGCCGGAGCCATCGCGGCGGCCATGCTGGCTGGAGCCGTCGTCGGAGGTGTTGCCGCATTGGTTGCGAGCGCGAGCAGGAGCGCGAGGACTGAACGCGACCGACGTCAGTTCGCGGCGGCGGCAAGCGGGGTAGTGCGCCGACATGGGTATGCGTCCGGTGGTCGCCACCGTCGCAGCGGCGGTCGCGCTGTCACCAGCAGCGGGATGCGGCGCAGTCACCGACCGGAGTGAAGCCGACATGGCGCGATCTGCGGTGACCACGGTCCTGCGGGCGTGCGAGAGCGCATCGGGGACCGAGATACTCGACCTCTCAACACGCCGGCGCGTGCGGTCTTCGTAGCGTCAGGCGGCGTCCGCGAGGGCTGTGAGGCCGTGTTGGGGCTGGTTCCACCGGCCGAGCAGGCAGCGCTCGAGGAGGTCTTCGCGAACGCCGGCGTCGCCGCGATCGACGTCCACGACGGTAGCGCCGCGGTTGTCGTCACCACCGATCGCGGGTGGAAGTCGACGGTCGAGGCCGAAGACGTCAGAGGGGAGTGGCACGTCGGGCTCGGATCGCACCGGTAGGAGCCGGTCAGTCGGGTCGCTGGTCGACCAGGCGCCGCCGTAGTTCGCCGGCCCGTCCTGCCGCTACCGCCCGCGCCGCTCGATCCTCGGTCAGAGGGACGCGCCGCGACGTCGCGAGGTCGAGGAGTCCCTGGCGCTCCTCCGCGTCGTGGATGGCTTGCAGCACCAGCCAGGCGACGAGACCGAGCGTGACGACGGAGCCGGCGAAGAGCATGATTCCTCCCGCCACGCCCTGGTCGTCGGCGGCGGTGATGCCCCAAGCGGCGCGACCGGCGGAGTAGACGCCGTAGAGGTCAGCGCGGATCCACAGCAGGAGGTTGGCCAGAACGGCGCCGGACGCGCCGATCAGGAGGACGTAGCCGCCGCGCGCCACGGTCCCGAACCACGCCGGGCGGGGAAGCGGGCCGAACAGCGGCATCCACAGCGCGCCGCCGAGGCCGAGCAGCAGCGCGTGCTGCAGTGCGTGCACGGCCACGGAACGCACCGCGGCCTCGTGCAGCGCCGGCAGGTGCCACGCCGCGAGGTTGGCCGCCCACAGCGCCAACGCGACGACCGGATGACCGAGTGGCCGCAGGCGGCTGAAGACCGGATGGCGCAGTGCCGGTGCGAGCACCGGTCCAGTCACGCCGACCACGAGCAGCAGCGGGCCGATGTCGGCCAGCAGCACGTGCTCGACGACGTGCGCCGCGAGCAGCTCCTCGGCCACGTGCCCGAGCGGCGACGCCGAGGCGAGGGCCACGATTGCGAGGCCGGAAGCGAAAGCGGCGATCCTGTGGTGCGGCACCGGGCGACCAGACGCACGGAGTGTCGCCGCCCTCCTGGCGTACAGCAGCGCGACGAGCGCGACGGGACCGAGCGGCGCCAGCCCGCCGAAGCCGTCCGCGTGCGCGAACACGGTGATCACGGATCGGAGTAGAGATAGGCGGCGACGTTGCGCGCCTCGCGCTCGGTCAGGCCGAGGTTCGGCATGATCGTCCCCGGCTCGAGCGCCTGCGGGTTGCGCAGCCAGCGCACGAGCACGTCCGCGTTGTTCGGGTAGCGGCCGGCGATGTCGCGTGCCTCGGCGAAGTCGACCAGCGACGGGCCCACCCGGCCCTCCGGCGCGACGATGCCGGCGATCTCGTGGCACGAGGTGCAGCCGGTGCGCTCGATCACCGCCTTGCCTGCGCGCGGATCGCCGAGCTCCGCGGCGAATCCGGTGTCCGTGTCGCCGCCGCCCAGGGTCGACACGAGCACGAGCACGGCGGCGGTCACCGCCAGCGCCAGCACGGCCAGCACCAGGCGAAGTGCGTGCGTCATGCCTGCGTGCAGGGGTTGAGGAACAGGAGCATAAGTCCGCCGAGCAGGATGATCCCCAGGAAGATCGGCATCGAGACGAGGCCGCAGACGACCATGAAGCGAACGCGTCCGCGTGGATCCTCGAGCTCGCCTCGCTCGAGCTCGCGCCAGGAGTTCAGGGATGCCAGCCCGCCGGCGACGGCAACCGTGCCGAGCACGACGGTGAGGGCGACGATGAACCACTCGACCGAGTTGACCGCCCAGCGGTTGTCGCAGGCGGCTTCCTCGTAGCCGTAGCCGCCGAGCAGGTGAAGTCCCCACGCGATGGGAGGGGCGAAGATCCCGAAGAAGAGCAGCAGCCGGTCGCGCCGTGTGAGCTTGCGGGAGACGACGGTGGTCACAGGTACGGTGAGATGACGACGGTCAGGTAGACGAGCACCGCCACTGCGACCACGAAGTGCCAGTAGAGGGCGGCGACGGAGACGGCGACGTGCGGGCCTCCGGCGTACGTCCCGCGCCAGGCGCGGGCCGTCACCCACCCGAGCAGCAGCACACCCACCGCCACGTGGGCCCCGTGCAGGCCGTCGAGGACGTAGACGAGCGATCCGTAGGCGTTCGTCTGCGGCGTGAATTCCCGCGTCTTCTCCGCCAGATCCCAGGCGAGCAGCCCGAGGAAGAGCAGGCCTGTCACCAGCGTCGCGGTCAACAACAGGTTGAGGGCGGGTTGGCGCCCGCGACGAGCGGCGAGCTGAGCGAGCGCCATCGTGGCGCCGCCGGCGATGATCACGGCGGTGTAGACGCTGGGGCGCAGAAGCTTGGGATCCGGCATCCCGTCCGGCGGCCATCCTGATCCCTCGTCCTGGTTGTGCCAGCGCAGGTAGAAGTAGGAGGCGATCAGGACCGCGAAGAGCGTGCCCTCTGTGAGCACGCCGATCAGCATCCCCCACCAGGCGAGTGAGCCGCCGCGCGCGCTGGGGAGCGTGTTCTCGCCCGCCAGGGCCCGCCACCGGGCGACCGGGTCCGCGCTCACTGGTCCTGCAGTTCCTGCTTCGGGTGGTGCCAGCCCACCAGGGCGCCCACTGCTGCGGCGATCCCGAGGACCGAGAAGAGATGCCAGCCCGTGATGAGGCCGACGAAGGTCAGCGCCAGCGCGAGCGTGAGCAGCAGCGGCCACAACGTCGGCTCGGGCATGTGCAGCGCCCGGTCGGGCTCGCCGTCGAGCAGGGTGCTGCGCAGCGTCTGATGGCCCGAGGTGAGCTGCAGTTCCTCGTCGGCGACGCGGCGGCCGTCGTCGGCGCGGTCGTCGCGATCCCAGTTGGGTGTCTCGCTGCGCACGACCGGGATGGCCGCGAAGTTGTAGGCGGGCGGCGGCGACGTGGTCGCCCACTCCAGGGTCGGAGCTCCCCAGGGGTCGCCGCCGGCGGAAGCCCCGCGCAGCAGCGTCCAGATGACGTTCACGACGATGGCGAGGATGCCGACAGCCAGGAGGAAGGCGCCGATCGTCGCCAAGAGCTGCGGCAAGTCCCATCCCAGCCCCGTGGGATACGTGTAGACGCGGCGCGGCATGCCGAGCAGCCCCGCGATGTGCATGGGAAAGAAGGTGAGCTGGAATCCGACGAATACGGTCCAGAAGCTGAGCTGGCCGAGGCGCTCGACGTACATCCGGCCGGTGAGCTTCGGCAGCCACAGGAAGATGGCGGCGAAGATGGGGAACACCGACGCGCCCATCAGCACGTAATGGAAGTGCGCGACCACGAAGTACGAGTCGTGAACCTGCTGGTCGAACGGAACCGCGGCGAACATCACGCCCGTCACGCCGCCCATCAGGAAGACGACGAGGAATCCGATGACGAACAGCAGCGGTGTCTTGACGCGGGGCCGCCCCGTCAGCAGCGTCGCCGTCCACGCGAAGACCTGGATGCCGCTGGGGATGGTGATGAGCACGCTCGCGGCGCTGAAGAAGCCGTAGGAGATCTGCGGCATGCCGACGGCGAACATGTGGTGGACCCAGACTCCGAAGCCGACGATCCCGGTGACCACGCTGCTCGCGATCACCCACGTGCGAGCGACGAGCTCGCGGCCGACGAAGACGGGGATCGCCGTCGAGACGATGCCCAGCGCGGGCAGCAGGATGATGTAGACGTCCGGGTGGCCGAAGGTCCAGAACAGATGCTGCCACAGCACCGGATCGCCGCCCGCGTCCGCCTCGAAGAAGTGGAAGTTGAAGTTGCGCTCGAGGTACAGGAGCAGGTTGGCCGCCGTCAGCGCGGGAAGCGCGAAGATCAGCGAGAAGGCCTGGATGAGAATGCCCCAGCAGAACACGGGCATGCGGTTGATCGACATCCCGGGCGCCCGCAGCTTGAACATCGTGACGATGAAGTTGATCGACCCCACCGTCGTCGAGATCGACAGGAAGATGAGGCCGAGGAGGTAGAAGTCGATGCTCGCTCCCGGCGTGTATTCCTCCGAGGACAGCGGCACGTAGTTGAACCAGCCGGCCTTCGGGGCATCTCCGATGAGGAAGCTCGAATACATGAAGATGCCGGACGCGAGGTAGATCAGGTAGCTCAGCGCGTTCATGCGCGGGAACGCCATGTCCCGGGCGCCGATCATCAGGGGCACGAAGTAGTTCCCGAACCCCGCGAACATCGGGGTGACGAACAGGAAGATCATCGTGACCCCGTGCATCGTGAAGAGCTGGTCGTAGGCGTCGGGGCTGATCAGCTCATTGCGCGGGACCGCGAGCTGCGTGCGCATGGCCAGCGCCTCGATGCCGGCGAGCACGAAGAACACCGTCGCCGTGACCAGGTAACGGACGCCGATGCGCTTGTGGTCGACGGTGCTCAGCCACGAGACGATGCCGCCGGGCTCCTCCCAGAGCTCGTCGAGCCGCTTGACGGTGCGCGGGGGTTCGGTGGTCGCCGCCATCGCTACCGCAGCCCCTGCAGGTAGTCGAGGAGGACCTGCAGCTCCGGACCCGTCAGGTCGATGGCCGGCATCTTGTTGCCGGGCTTGATCGCCTGCGGGTCGATGATCCAGCCGCCGAGGTCGCCGCGGGTGTTCGGGATCGTGCCGGCGGCGAGGGTGCGGCGCAGGGCTAGGTGGGTGAGATCCGGTCCCACGTCGCCCTGGGCGGGCGTCCCGGCGATCCGGTGGCAGCTTCCGCAGCCCCGGGCGGCGAAGACGCGCGCCCCCGCCTGAGCCGACGCGGTGCGCGGAGGCGCCGCCGGTGCGGCGATGCGGTCGAGATAGGCGGCGAATTCGCGTGGAGGGTCGGCCACGACGAGGAACGCCATGTTCCCGTGCTGCGGGCCGCAGAACTCCGCGCACTGGCCGCGGAAGACGCCGGCTTCCCGGGCGGCGAAGGTCACGCGATTGTCGCGATCCGGGATGAGGTCGATCTTGCGGTTGAGCTGTGGCACCCAGAAGGAGTGGTTGACGTCTGCGGTCTTGACCTGCACCTGCACCGGGACGCCGACCGGGACGTGGATCTCGTTGGCGGCCACCGCATTCGCGGTCGCCGGGTAGCGGACGTCCCAGAACCACTGCCGACCCGTGACCTCCACGAGCATCCGTGGCTCGAGGTGGCTCGGCCCGGTCGCCGTCAGCACCGAGAGCGTGAACCAGAACAGCCCGACGAGGATCACGACCGGGACCACCATGCCTCCGGTGATCACCAGCCAACGGCCACCGAGCTTGGTGGCCATGCGGTCGGCGAGCCTCCCGTGCGGGCGCAGTACCGCGAGGGCGACGAGCATGATCACGACCGCGACGACGATCGTGGCGATGATCAACATCCCCCACCAGAGTTCGCTGATGCGCTCCGCGGCGTCGCTCTTGGGATTCAACGCCGATTGCGACGGAAGGTCCTGGTCAGCGAGGGCGGCCGCTGCGGCGATGCCGAAGCCGACAGCGACGGTCATGAGGACTCCTGCTCCGTAGACGCCTCGTCGCCGCATCGGCGGATCATGCCAGGCGGTTCGGCTCCACTTGCAGAGGCGTAAGGGTGACGACCGTGAGTGGCATCGCCGTTCGGTGGGCTCCGGCAACGGCGTAAGGTCGCGCGCAGTGCCCGGTCGCCGGCTCAAGACCCTTGCGTTCGCGCTGCTCCTGACGCTGGTGCTCGTCCCGCCCGCGGGCGAGCTGCGCGCCCAGACGCCACCGCCCGCCCGGGAGCAGCCGCGGCTGCTCGATCAGGGCCGCGAGCTCTACGCCGCAGGATGCATCACGTGTCACGGGGTCGGCGGCGTCGGCGTCCGCGCGGTCGGGAGGCGCGGCGCGGGTGACGTGCAGGGAAGCGGACCGTCGCTCGTCGATGTGGGCGCCGCGAGCGTCGACTTCTACCTGACGACGGGGTACATGCCGCTGCGCCGTCCCGACGAGCCGCCCAAGAGGCATCCTCCCCAGTACGACCAGCGCCAGATGGACGCGCTCGTCGCCTACGTCAACTCCTTCGGAGGCGACCGGCCGACCGCGGGGTATGAGATCCCGATCGTGCGGCCGGAGCTCGGCGACCTGGCCGAAGGCAAGCGGCTGTTCATCAGCAGCTGCGCCGGGTGCCACCAGGCCGTCGGGGAAGGCGGTGTCGTGCTCGACGGGCAGGCCCCGGAGCTGGAGGCGGCGACCCCGACCCAGATCGGCGAGGCGATCCGCGTCGGGCCATACCTGATGCCGAACTTCGGTCCCCGTCAGATCAGCAGCGCCGAGATCGACTCGATCGCCCGGTACGTCATCGAGAGCAAGGAGCCCGAGGACGCGGGCGGCTGGGGGATCGGCCACATCGGCCCGGTCGCCGAGGGCGGCTTCATCTGGCTCGTCGCGCTGCTCGTGCTCGTGACCCTCGCCCGTGTCCTCGGCAAGCGGGTGAGAACGTGACACCGCTGAAGTGGCTGGCGCGCTGGCTGGGCGTCGCGATGCTGTTCGCGGCCGGACGCCGCCGGCAGGAGCGCGAAGCGGAGCGCATCGTCCCGCCGGCGCCGCAGGCCGGCAGGGCGAATGCGGTCGTCATCGGCCTGCTCGGCTGCGCCTCGCTCTCGGCGATCGCCTTCGCCGCGGCGTACGTGCTCGGAGGCGACACGCAGCTGCTGGGGCTCGGGCTCGGGCTCATGTTCGCCTTCCTCGCCGCGGCGACGATCGTCGCCTCCCGGCGCCTGGTGCCCCAGGAGGAGCGGTCGGAGGAGCTCCAGAGCCGCGACAACACCGTCGCCCGTGAGGAGGCCGCACAGTCGCTGCGCGAAGGCGGGGAGGGGCTCTCGCGCCGCGGCCTGATCCTTGCCGCGGGAGGCACGGCGGGCGTCTGCGGCGCCGCCCTGCTGCTGCCGGCCGCGTCGCTGGGCCCGGTGCTCGACACCGCTCGCCTCGATGAGACGCCGTGGCGACGTGGCCGGCGGCTGGTCGACGAGCAGGGCCGTCACATCCTCGCCGCCGACATGGTCGTCGGAGCCTTCCTCAGCGCGTTCCCCGAGGGGATCGAGCGCAACTCGTTCGACGCGCCGGTCGTCCTCGCGCGCCTGCGCCCCGACGAGCTGCGGCTGCCGCCCGAGCGCGCCGGCTGGGCGGTCGACGGCATCGTCGCGTACTCGAAGATCTGCACCCACGCCGGCTGCGCGGTGGCCCTGTTCGACTATCCGAAGTACGAGCCCACGTCGCCCCGGCCGCGACTCGTCTGCCCGTGTCACTACTCGGCGTTCGACGCCGGCGGCGGAGGGCAGGTGCTCTTCGGCCCTGCCGGGCGCCCACTGCCGCAGCTCCCGCTCGCCGGGCTCCCCGACGGTACTCTCGTCGCCGGCGGTGACTTCTCCGGCCCGCCCGGTCCGTCGCGCAGCGGGGTGCGCTCGTGAAGGCGAGCGATCCGATCGCGTTCATCGACGAGCGCGTCGGCAAGGCAGCGGTCGTTCGCAAGGCGCTGCGCTACGTCTTTCCCGACCACTGGACCTTCCTGCTGGGCGAGATGGCGCTGTACTCGTTCATCGTCCTCGTCGCCACGGGGATCTACCTGGCTCTGTTCTTCGAGCCGAGCCTGCGTGAGACGGTCTACCGGGGCACGTACGAACCGCTGCAGGGCCGCGAGATGAGCGCCGCGTACGCCTCCGGGCTGCGACTGTCCTTCGAGGTGAAGGCGGGCCTCCTCCTTCGCCAGACGCACCATTGGGCGGCCAATCTGTTCCTCGTCGCCATCGCCCTGCACTTCATGCGCGTCTTCTTCACGGGCGCCTTCCGCAAGCCGCGCGAGTTGACGTACCTGATCGGCTTGACCATGCTCGGCCTTGCCATCGTCGAGGGCTACCTCGGCTACTCGCTGCTCGACGACCTGTTGTCCGGGATGGGTCTGGCGATCGGCTACGCGGTCGTCCTCTCGATCCCGTTCGTCGGGGGAAACCTCGGCCTCCTGCTGTGGGGCTCCGAATATCCGGGCGCCGAGGACTTCATCTCGCGGCTCTACATCGCCCATGTCCTGATCGTCCCGGTCGCCATCGCGACGCTGATCGCCCTGCACCTCCTGCTCATCGCCCTGACCAAGCATGGTCAGTTCCGGGAGGGGGCCAAGCGCGAGACGAACGTGATCGGGACGCCGATGTGGCCCGGCTACGCCATGCGGTCGACCGGCTTCCTGCTCGCCGTCGTGGCGGTGCTCCTCCTGCTCGGCGGGCTCGTGCAGATCAACCCCATCTGGCTGTGGGGGCCCTACGAGACATGGTTGGGCACCAACGGAGCCCAGCCCGACTGGTACGCCGGCTGGCTGATCGGCGCGCTGCGGCTGATGCCCGGATTCGACCTGACGATCGGCGACTACACGGTGGCTGCCAACGCGTTCTGGGGCGGCCTGCTGTTTCCGCTGGTCCTGTTCGCCTTCCTGGCCGTCTATCCGCTGCTGGAGCGCCGCTTCGCGCGCGACCGGGCCTACCACCATCTGCTCGACCGCCCGCGCGACGCTCCCAACCGGACGGGCATCGGCTGGGCGCTCATCACGTTGGTGACCGCCGTCCTGCTCGCCGGCTCGGCCGATCGGATCACCGTGCAGACCTGGCTCTCCTACGAGGCCCAGACATGGTTCTGGCGGATCGCCGTGTTCGTGCTGCCGGTCGTCGCGTTCTATGTGGCGCGACGGATCTCCCGTGAGCTGAAGACCGACGAGCGCCGTCCGCTGCTCGGCGAGGCGGGGGCGCCGCCGCTGGAGGACGAGATCCCCCCCGGCGCGCTCGAGCCGATCGGGGCATCCGCGGACGGGCATCCGCAGAAGTGAATCGCCGCGTCGTCGGGATCTCACTCGTCCTCTGGCTCGCCTGCGCGGTCTGGGTGATCACCGCGTGGACGCTCCTGTTGCGCGCCGATGCCCATCCGCCCGCGCGCGCCGCGAACCCGCCTGCGGCCGGCGGCGGTCCGCCCGCGCCCCGGATCCGCCTCGACGACGCACGGGGCCGGCGCGTCGATACCGCGGATCTGATCGGTCGCCCTTACCTCGTGACCTTCCTCGGAGCCTCCTGCCCTCGCTCCTGCCGGCTCACTCTGCGAAGCCTGAGCGCTTCGCTCCGACGATTCGGTTCGCGGGGCAGGGACGTTGACGTTCTCGCGGTCAGCCCGGAGCCCGGCACGCACGGGCGGGATGCCGTGCGATCGTGGCTCCGACGGGAACCGCCACCGCCAGCGTTTCACCATCTCACAGGGTCGAGGCGTCAGCTCCGCCCACTGTGGCGCGCTTACGGCGTGGAAGACGCCGGCGACGTCCATCCCGGTCACGATCATCCCGGAGTGCGGCACACGCATCCGCCGCCAAGCCCCGGCGTCTGGCTCGTCGATCGTCGCGGACGCCTGCGCAGCCAGATCGTTTCGTCCGGGGCTCTGACTCCCGCAAACGTCATCCACGAGTTGGAGGTCCTGCTCGAAGAGCCGCTGCCGGGCGCTGCCGACGGAGCACGCACGTCATCGTGGCGCTGAGGTCGGTATGCGATCGGATCGACGCCGGTCATTCACTCGGCTCGACGATGGTCCCTCCAACCGCCCTCGCGAGAATAGCGTGATCCAGGCGCATCCCTGCGGCGGCGAGCAGGCCGGAGGCCGCGGCGGCTCCAGCGAGTGCTTCGAGCGCCGCCGGCGTGCCGACGGCATCGGCGAGCGTCCCGCCCGCCAGCGCGCCAGCAACGAATCCGAGGTCCCGCCAGAAGCGGTAGAGACCGATGGCGGAGGCGCGGCGCGTGGGCGCGACCTCGTCGCCGGCCGCAGCGAGGAGCACGGGATAGGCAAGAGCCGTTCCCACACCGAGAACGGCTACTCCGGTGACCCAGGCACTCACCGAGCCGGCCGCGGCCAGCAGCAGCAAGGCGGTGCTCTGGCACAGAAGCCCGGCGGTGACAAGCCCGGAACGCCCCATCCGGTCGCTGAGGGCGCCGGTGAGTGGCTGACAGGCGCCCCACACGGCTGGATAGAGCGCGCCGATTGCCGCGACCGTCGCGATGCCCACCCCGCGCTCGATGAGATACAAGGGCAACAGTCCCCACGCGACGACATCGGCGACCTTCGTCACGAGACCGGCTTGACACATGGCGACGAACCGGTGGCGCCGCGGAGCGCGTGAGGGTCCCGTCAACTCACGCCGCACGTGCACCTGCGTGTCCCGTATGAGGCACGCTGCCGTCGTGAGGCCCAACACGACCAGCGCTTCCTGAATTCGTGCACGAGCGGGCGTAACTCCTTCACGCGGTCCCGGATTTCTTTGAGCTTGGCGTCGAGGAAGTCGCTCATGCCCCGCATCCTGACGGGCGCGCGCTGCTCGACAGCGTCTGACGGCACAGACTCCACCGCTTGACGTGGCCCGAGGAACGACGTGCGGTTGTGGATCTACTTCCGCGACACC
>JAABUN010002623.1_pt1 | contig 31011 bp, 27 predicted proteins | sample 5559311 | NCBI WGS metagenome assembly JAABUN01 (sample SAMN10711877, study PRJNA513370) | rock metagenome | isolation source: Antarctica rocks | place: Antarctica: Victoria Land, Siegfried Peak sud | reverse complement strand
GGAAAGCCGCTCTCAGCGAGCTCGCCTTGGTCTACCCCGACCGCATCCACCGCTACCTCTAACCCCTGTGACCCAGATCACTTACACAGACAACTTGACAAGCTCCGGCGGGTCCTTGCCCGAAGAAGGTGTCCGCGTGCAGCACCAACCCCAGCTCACGAGAACGCCCCGGCTCGGGCCGCGCAGGCCGGGCCGGCGCGACACCTGCTGGGTTCCCCGCAGTGGCTTCTGCGGCGCTGCCGCCCGCACCCTCACCTGCGCTGTCGTCACCGGCGCTGTGTTCACCTGCGCTGTGCTCGCCCAGGACGGCGCGTTCGACGAGGTCGAACAGGGCGCCGACCTGGCGGCGGCCGGCGCTGATGTGCTCCCCGCGCGAGTCGGTACTGGGCCGGGCCTCGCCCAGGTCGCACAGGGTCCGGCTCAACCACATGATGTCCTGCGTCGGGCCTGTCACCTTCAACATGGCCAACCCCGCCTGGTGGCGGTCCAGCTCGACCCACATCCTGGTCTCCTGCGCCACCTGCGCTGCTTCCTGCTGCGCGGTGGCGGTCTGGACCCGCAACACCGCCCGACGCACCCGGGCCTTGAACGTCTGGACCGTCGGCCCCTCCCACGGCCCCGCACCCGCCCCGGCCAGGGCCGCGTCCTCCACCGCCCGCACCCCCTCAGCGGACAGGTTCAAGGTGGCATCGATCAGGACCCTGACCCGGGCCATGTCCAGCGTCCCTGCGGCCAAAGCCGCCAACGTCCGCGGCAGCACCTCCACCAGCGTCACCGCCTGCTCCACCATCTTCCCGGCGCAGAACCGGCTCACCCCCAACGCCGCAGCGACCTCCAGGTCCTCCAAGGACAGCACCTCAGCCGGGCCCATCCGCGCCCACGCAGAGTCACCACCACCAGCAGCGAAGGTGGGCGCAAAGGCGGCGATCTCCTCCCGCAGCTCCTGCACCAAGCCATACACCTCACCCAGCTGCACCGCCTGAGCAGCACCCACCCCCGCCGAAACCGCACGCACCACACCCACCCTGCGCGCCATGCCGTCGCCCGAAGCCATACCAACCACAGTAGCCGCGACCACCGACAACGTGTCCGAGACAACGGCCAGATACTCTGCGCGAGAACTCGTCTCGATACTCTATCCGCTGCTGATGCTTCTGGGTCGGGTCAGCTCGTGGTGTGGCTCAAGCAATCAAGAGGCAGGCTTGAAGGCCCCTCCGTGGCAGCCTGATTCCGGGCCGCACCCCCTTCTTGGCTCGTTTCCGCCGCCGGTCGAGTCCGCCCAGCGCGGGCCCAGGCTCATGGCAGGCGACACCAGGTGAGTCCAAGGGCCAGTCGATGTCGTAACCGATGCTGGTGGCAGCTCGATGGCATGGAAATCCAGCATGTCTACGCGTTCGCTGAGACGTGGGCCAAGGGTCACGCGACGGTGGGCGTCCGTCTCAGCCGACCTCGAGGGCCGTTGCGCGCCAGCGACCATCGAGCCCTTCGAGTCTGATGGCAACCGCGCGCACCCGGTCACCGTCGACGATCACGGCGGAGCCCTCAACGACACCGTCCGCCGGCAGGCAGACCCGGACGGCGCGGACCACAGAGGCCCTGATGGTGGGTGTGGCGCCTCGTCGCATCCTGGCCGCGAGGACCGCGCGCCGAGTGACCGCGGCGTGCACGTCGTTGCTGAGCCAACGCACCAGCTGGGTGGGTGGGCGCACACCTCCCAGCACCTCCACCACCGCCTGGACGAGTGCTGAGCAGGTGGCGGACGGGTCGGGGAGGTCGCCCGACGAGGTCGGTTGAGGCCCGAAGACAGGATCATGCGCCAGGGAACGCTCGCTCGCCACAAAGGCCAGCGCCAGTGCGCCCTGGGTCGCGTGCACCGCGACCGAGGTCTGCAGCGTCGTCGAGACGGCGGGTTCGGTCACAGGCACGGGGAGGCTGCGCAGTGCCGACATGGTGCCTGGGGGAGCCTGGCGTACCAGCCCGCTCATCCGCGGCGTCTCCCTCATCCGCGCCGTCTCCCTCATCGTCAGTGTCTCCTTCATCGTCGGCATCTCCCTCATCGTCAGTGCGGCGGGAGCAGTAGTTGGCCGGGCAGCAGCAAGTCCGGGTCTGAGCCGATCGTGTCCCGGTTCGCCTCGTGCCAGCGCGGCCACTCGGTCGCGATCTCCGCATCGGTCGCGTCCGCTCCCAGGTGCCGGGCCGCGAGGTCCCACAGGGTGTCGCCGCGACGCACGGCCAGCTGCTCGACCGCGTCAACGGCTCGGGGGGTGGACACGAGCAGTGGGTCCGGAGGCAGTGCCATGGTTCGTGCGGGCGCGGTGGGCGGAGTCGGCGTCCAGCCGGGGTCGATCGGCGTGTGCTCGCTGAGCGCAGACTGTGCGGAGGCCGCTCCTGCCACCGTCCACGTCGAATCCGTCCCGAGTGGCGAGTCGACCGAGACCGAGGTCGCCGAGGACGAGACGACCGTGGGCTGGGTCGGCACGGGGTGGGCCGCCGCCGGCAGCGCCACGGCGGCCAGGCTCACCCCCAGTGCCAGGGCGACTCCCCGGTGCAGGGTGGCCGGGACGAAGAGGGGCAACCTGCACCCAGCCAGCAGCACCGCTGCGCTGACGACCATGCCCAACGCCAGCCACAGGGCGACGGCCGCAGCACAGCCGGTTGCCAGTAGCGCTACGACCTCGTCAGCGGCGACGGGGCCCGAGAGGTGCATGCGACCCCAGTCGTGCCACGCGGTCCTGGTCAACGCGATGCCACCACCGGTGAGGGCGGAGAACGCCGCCAGAGTCGCCATCCTTCGGTGAATAACGTTCACCATAGTCGGACCTCGTTTGCTGTCGTTTGATGACGTTCAGCAAGGACTGTAGGCGACAACACGTTGACTGTCCACTACCCGCGGTAGCCTCGGGTCATGCGCTGGCAGCTGCTCTTCGACGACCTGGAGGCTCAGCTCGACCGCCGGGCGGCCTCAGACCTGATCGCGGAGGTGGCGGAGCGGGTGCGCGCCGAGCGGGCGACCATCGGTCTCGCCGAACGACTGCTGGCACACGGGGGGCAGGACCTGCGACTGGTCCTGACGGACGGAGAGGTCTGCGGCAGGGTGGCCGATGTCGCTCCGCAGTGGCTGCTGCTGGAGGAAGGGTCCGCTCAGGTACTGGTGCCTGCGACTGCGCTGGTGGCGGTCCGCGGACTGGGGCGAGCCGTCGCGCAAGAGCCGGGGACCGTGCTGAGGCGACTGAGCTTGGGGCACGCCCTGCGCGCTTTGGCGCGCGACCGGAACGCTGTCACCGTCTGCGCCGCCGGGTCAGTGCTGACGGGGACGGTCGACCGGGTGGGCTCGGACCACCTGGACCTGGCCGTGCACGCGCCCGGCGAGCCGCGGCGGGCCGGGGCTGTCACAGCGGTCCTGGCGGTTTCCTTCGCCCACATCCAGTCGGTGCGCAGCTCGGTAGGTTGACGTGCTCGCCGGTGCTGTCCAGGTGCCTGGGTCCAGTTGGCAGGAGCTCAGATCGTCGCGTCGTGCGCCTCGAGCTGGCCGCTCGCCAGGCCGGCGCGGGTCTCGGCGTACTTGCGCTGGATGTACTCCTCCAAGGCGGTGGTCTCGATTCTCCACTGGCCGCGCCCGCCCACCTTGATGGCCGGCAGGTCCCCGGAGCGGACGAGGGCGTATGCCTGCGCAGAGGAGACGTTGAGGATCTCGGCCACATCGGTCAGCGGCAGGAAGCGGTGTACCACGGGTCCCTCCAGTACATGCTGGATACGTTCGTTGGATGACGTTGGTGGAGTTTGGCACAGTGCCTGCCATGCCACGCGCGAAAGTCATCCCCCGTGGACGAACGGGCCCGCAGATCCGCGGATGTGGACGAAGCGCACACAGGTGCGGCAGGAACAGGCAAGATGGTTGCGCGTGCGCTCGCCAGATGGTGTCTGATCACCCCCGATGGCCGGGCGTCGCCGCAGAGACGACCAGGGGGACACCGTGAGCACGTCGAACGACCTTCCAACACCCAACGCCTCCCGGCTCAGACCGCCGTCCTGGCGCGACCCGCGCCTGCTGGTCGGGCTGTTGCTCGTGCTGACGTCGGTTACCGTCGGCGCCAGGGTGGTCGCCCTCGCCGACGACACCCGTCCGTACTACGCCGCCGCGCGGCCCCTGACAGCCGGGGACCGGGTCGGCGAGGACGACGTCCGGGTCGTACGCCTGCTGCTGGCCGACGCGCCGGACACCTACCTGCTGGCCGATGCGGAACTGGACCGGGATCTCATCGCCACGCGCTCCATCGGCGCTGGCGAGCTGCTACCGCGGGCGGCTCTCGGCAACGGCGGTGACGTGGCCCTCCAGCCGGTCGGCATCCCGGTCCAGGGTCAGCTTCCCGCCGGTCTGGTCAAGGGTGCTGTGGTGGACGTGTGGGTGGCCTCGCCCGACCCCGAGCGGGCTGGGTCGTTCAGCGAGCCTGAGCGCGTGGTCGATGCAGCGACGGTCTCGCAGGTGTCCGGCTCGTCATCGGCACTGGGAGCCACCTCGGGCAGCACCGTGCAGGTGCTGCTGGAGGAGACCGCACTCGCCGAGGTGCTCGGCGCCCTGGCCAACAAGGCATCGGTCGCCCTGGTGCTCGCTCCCGGGCAGGGCGGCTGAGGTGCCAGGTCAGCACCCCGTCCTGACAGTGCTGACCGGTGTGTGGGAGTCCAGGCTCGTCGGCTCCCTGGAGCAGGCGCGTGGCGACGTCGTGGTCGTGCGGAGATGTGTGGACCTCACCGACCTGCTCGCCGCCGCCAGCACGGGCAGGGCGGTGGCTGCCCTGGTCTCGGCCGACCTCAGGCACTTCGACCGCGGCGCGGTGGCCCGGCTGCGTGCCGAGGGCGTGGCGGTGGTCGGGGTCAACGACCCTGCTCTGCCTCAGCAGGCGGAGCGGCTGGCGGCGCTCGGGGTCGCGCACACCGTCACTGCTGACGCCGAACCGGGGCTAGTGGCCGCGGTGGTGGCTGCCGCGCTCAGTGCTCCCTCGCCGCGCCCTTGGTCGGTGGCCGCCGAGGCCGACCCGGCCGCCGCCCTCTCGACGGTCAGAGCTCCGGTACCCGCGCCATCCGGCGCCTCGGGCCCGCCCGTTCCGCGCAGCGGACAGCTGGTGGCGGTCTGGGGACCCGTCGGCTCGCCCGGCCGGACGTCGGTGGCGGTCACGCTCGCCTCAGAGCTGGCCGCCTTGAGGCAGGCCGCCCTGCTCGTGGACGCTGACTCCTACGGGGCGAGCATCGCGCAGACCCTGGGCGTGTTGGACGAGGCGCCGGGACTCGCGGCGGCCTGTCGGGCGGCGACGTCCGGCTCGTTGTCCCCGGCCGTGCTGGCACGTCTCAGCCCGGTGGTGGTGCCGAACCTGCGCGTCCTGACGGGCATCAGTCGTTCCGACCGCTGGCCCGAGCTAGGTGTGACCGGCCTGGAGCAGGTCTGGGTGGCGGCTCGGGCGCTGGGGCCGTGGACCGTGATCGACACCGGGTTCAGCTTGGAGCGTGACGAAGAGCTCAGCTACGACACTCTCGCGCCACGACGCAACGCCGCCACCCTGTCCGCCATCGAGGCGGCCGACGTGGTGCTGGCCGTGGGTGCCGGTGACCCGGTCGGCCTGCAGCGGCTGGTACGCGGCCTGGGTGAGCTGGCAGAGGTGCTGCCGCACGTGCGGCCTCGCGTCGTCATCACCCGGGTGCGGGCGACGGCGGTGGGCAGCGGGCCGCACCGCAGGGTGACCGAGGCGCTGCGCCGGTACGCGGCAATCAGCTCGGTGGTGACGGTGCCGGACGACCGTTCGGCCCACGACGGCGCGCTGCTGGCCGGACGCTCCTTGACCGAGCACGCGCCGGGGTCCGCTGCGCGCCAAGCTATCGCCGCCCTGGCCGCCGATCTCGCGGGACTCGGAGCAGCCGGGAGCCGTCGAAGGCGGAGCAAGCGCGCGCCCTGACGGCAGGCACGCCATGATGACGCTGTGACTTCTGCTGACGCTGTGACTTCCGATGATGACGCTGTGACTTCTGAACAGCAGCGCAGCATCCCGCAGCAGCCACCGCAGGCGCTGGTCGTCGACTGGGGTGGCGTCCTGACCGTGCCGCTGGCACAGGCGTTCGGGGGCTGGGCGAGGTCCGAGGGCATCGACATGCCGCTGTGGCGCGCCATCCTGCTGGAGTGGGGTTCACTCGGCACCCCCGCGGGCGGGCGCGGCACCGACCAGGTCGCCGGAGGCAGCGCCGGGGTGGTACTGGCCTCCGGACCCGTAGCTGCGCTGGAGCGCGGGGAGATCGACGGGTCCGACTTCGAGACCCAGCTGGCGGACGAGCTCGGGCGCAGGGGGGTGCAGGTGAGAGCGAAGGGTCTGCTGGGCCGGATGCTCTCCGGCCTGGAGGAGGGCGAGCCTCGGATGTTCGAGGTGGTGCGTGCCGCCAGGGCTGCCGGGATCTCCACCGCGCTGCTGTCCAACTCCTGGGGCAACACCTATGACCGCACCGGCTGGGACGAGCTCTTCGATGTGGTGGTCATCTCCGGCGAGGTCGGGATGCGCAAGCCGGAGGCGCGGATCTTCGTCCGCACCGTCGAGCTGCTCGCAGTGGCTCCCCAGGCCTGCGTCATGGTGGACGACTTGCCTTCCAACGTCGCCGGTGCGGAGGCGGTCGGTATGCGAGCGGTTCTGCACCGGACCGTCGAGGAGACCGTGGACGTGCTGACAGGCCTTCTGCCTGTCGACTTCTCGAGAGGCTGAGGACCGGCGGGACGGCTCGGGCAGCACCGAACTCAGGCGGCACTGAACTCAGGCGGCAAAGAGCAGGAGCAGCCCCGCGCACGTGTAGACGACCATCAGCGCCACCAGAGGCAGCTGACCGGCAACGGCACGGTGACGGGGAAACAATCGCACCGCACGGTCGTGCGCGACCACCACCCCGAGCACGTGCCCCGTCACCACCGCCAGCACCTGGACCCAGACCACGAGCGAGGGTGCGATGACCGCGGGCTCCGCCGTCGCGCCGGTCAGATCCAGCAGGTTCCAGCCCCGGGCCAGCGGGTCCGACAGCCGGATCAAGGAGTTCTGTCCCTCGAACGCCAGCAGCGAGTAGTAGTGAGCCACCACGTACCCGCCGGCCACGGGAACGAGCGAGGGAGCGAAGGCGGCCACCCCCCCGGGGGTCGCGCGTCCGGCCACCGCGTGCCCGGACACCGCATCTGCGGACCGCGCGCAGCCGACGAAGGCGATCCCCACCACCAGCACCGTAGCCACCAGAGCCAGGGTGTCCACCAGGGTCGCGCGCAGCGCGCCCGTCTGGGTCCAGCCGGCGTAGGAGGGGTGCTCGCGCAACGAGTCGAACGCGCTCGACCCCAGCATCACCGCCGCCGTGGCAGCCAGCCCGCGGCCCTGGTCCCCCCGCCAGGGCAGCTGGTCCAGGCCCGCCAGGGGATGGCGCAGCACCAGGGTCCCGCGGTCGTCGCGGCCCCAGACCGACATCTGACCGAATAGCCTGGACCACACCTCGAACGGGTCGCCGCGGCTGAACCAGCCGTTGCCGAACAGCAGACCCACGAACACGTGCAGCACCAGGTAGGCCACGACCCACAACCGCAGGACCGACACCTGGGTGCTGCCGGGGACGACCAGCTCCAGCCAGACGAACAGGAGCAGACCACCGGCACCCGGCCACCATCCCCACCGGGGCATCGCCAGCACACCGGTGCCGGGGTCGAGCCGGAAGGCGCGGCACAGGGCGGCGTGCAGGGTGCGCACCGGGCTGAGGCGTGCCCAGGTGGTGGGCCCGAACAACCAGGACAGGGGCACCAGGCCCACCCACACCAGCACGAAGACCACGTACGGCAGTGCGTTGCGGGTGTCCTGGGGACCGGCGAAGGCAGCGACGAGCGTCCAGAGCAGGGCCAGCAGGCCCAACCCCCCGACGGCCCACCGCCAGGGCGTCGACCCGAGGACGCGCGCGATCCCGGCGGGCAGCGGCCGGCCGGCGCGTCCCCCGTCCAGGCGTGGTTGCGGCCAGAGCATGCCCAGCAGCAAGAACGACAGCGCCAGGGCGGTGCCCGCACCGAATAGCACCGCCTCGAACGGGAGCGGGAGGTCAGCCCGGGAGCCGACGCCGTGGGTGAGCACCATGACAGCGGTCAGCGGACGGCGACGCTGAGGACGAGCAGCTCGGGGTCGTGCAGCTCTACCTCGTAGACACCGGGCACCGAGGCCCGCAGGGGGATCCGGGTGGTGCTGGTGGCAGGCACCTGCAGGTCGACCTCGAAGCCGTGCGCGTGCACCGTCACCGGGACGTCGCTGGTCAGCACCAGGGTGAGGGTCTGGCCGGCTGGGAGGTCCACCATGGAGGGGCCAGGCTCGAGGCGGCCACTGGTCAGCTCGACCTCATGGATCGGGCCCTGCTCGGATGTGGCGGTGCTCGTGCTGGACGTGCTGCTGCTCGACTGGCTGCTACGGGTGCAGCCACCCAGTCCCAGCAGGGTCATGCACACCAGCAGCGCCAGCCGGACGGACCGGCGGGCTATCGGCTCGACGTCCGTCCCGATCCTCGGCGGCGTGCGGCTCGGGTACACCTCACCGAGTCTATTGTGCTGGCACGATGGGCCCGGCGCGGTCGCCGGGGCCAGCCCGCGAAGCAGTGCCGCCAAGCAGAAGGAGCGGTCCCTTGACGAACCGCCTCACCCCCCTGGACGTGTCGTTCCTCTACCTGGAACAGCCGACCACGGTCATGCACGTCGGCTCGGTCATGGTGTTCGACGCTCCCGCAGCCGGTTTCGACTACGACGTCCTGCTCAAGCACATCGCGGCCCGCATCGCGTTCGTCCCGCGCTTTCGGCAGAAGGTGCGCCAGATCCCAGGGCGGCTGGCCAACCCCGTGTGGGTCGATGACGAGCGCTTCGACCTGACGTACCACGTGCGTCGCTCGGCGCTACCTCGCCCGGGGACGATGGAACAGCTCCGTGACCTGGTCGCGCGGGTGCAGTCGCGCCACCTGGACCGTGACAGGCCGCTCTGGGAGGTCTACGTGGTGGAGGGGCTGCAGGACAACAGGTTCGCCGTCGTGACCAAGTCGCACCAGGCGCTGGTTGACGGCATCAACGCCGTCGACCTCTCGCAGGTGATTCTCGATGACACACCCACTCCGACAGCGGCACCGCACGACACCTGGCACCCCGCCAGGGAACCGTCGCTGGCCGAGCTGGTGACCAGTGCTGTCAGCGACGCGGTGCGCCGCCCTACCCAGGTGCTGGACACGCTGCGTGCTGGGCTCGTCGACGTCCGGGTGACGGCCGACAAGGCGGTCGGCGCGCTGGGGAACCTCGCGCACGCGGCCCTGACGGCCACCAACCCCGCGCCGGACTCGCCCCTGAACGTCGAGATCGGCGAGCACCGGCGTTTCGGCACGGTCAGCACAGAGCTGGACGACTACCGCAAGATCCGGGCGTTCCATGCGACCGGCGGCAGGCGGCGCCCGGCCAGGAGCGGTTCACGGGAGGGGGTGTCGATCACCGTCAACGACGTCGTGCTCGCCACGCTCGCGGGAGCCCTGCGGGAGTGGATGCTCACCCGCGGGGCGCGCGTCTCCTCGACGACCACCCTGCGCGCCCTGGTCCCGGTCAGCGTGCGCTCGGACGACCCGCGCAGGACGGGCAAGCAGGTCTCCACCGTGGAGCAGCTGCTGGTGGACCTGCCGCTGGGGGAGCCGAGCTGCACGTTGCGGCTGCAGCAGGTGGCCTACCAGATGAAGGCACATGCCGACACCGGACGGGCGGTGCCGGCGCGACGGCTGGCCGAGGTGGGTGGTTTCGCTCCGGCGACGCTGCACTCGCTCGGGGCGCGGGTGGCCAGCGGCCTGTCGCGTCGGGTGTTCAACCTGCTGGTGACCAACGTGCCGGGCCCGCAGAACACCCTGTACGCGGCCGGTGCCGAGCTGGTCGCCAGCTACCCCGTCATACCGCTGGCCAAGGGCCAAGGGCTGGCGATCGGGTTGACGTCCTACCGAGGCGGTGTCTACTACGGCTTGAACGCCGATCGTGAGGCCATGCCGGACCTGGACGTGCTGTGCCAGTGCGTGACCGAGTCGCTGGAGGAGCTGAGGGGGACCGTGCGGTGAGTCGCCGTTGGGGACTGGTGCTGGGCGGTGGTGGAGTGCTCGGTGGCGCCTGGCTCGTCGGGGCGCTGGGGGCTCTACAGCAGGTGCACGGGCTGGACCCGCGCGAGGCCGACCTCATCATCGGTACCTCTGCCGGGTCGGTGACGGCGGCCCTGCTGGGCGCCGGCGTGAGCGTCGAGGAGCTTCGTGCGCACCAGCTGGGGACCCCGGTGACCTCTGGTCCGCTGGCTCGCATCGGGTGGGACTACGAGGCCGCCACCGGGGGGTCGGCGCCGCCGCGGCCCCGCCCTGGCATGGGGTCGGCAGCGCTGGTCACGCAGGGCGCGGCCCGGCTGCGCCGACTGCCTCCGACGGCCGTGCTGTCGGCGCTACTGCCGGAGGGACGCGGGTCGCTGGAGACGGTAGGCAAGCTGGTCGCCGACGTCCAGCAGGAGGTCGGCGCCCCAGCCGGGGGCTGGTCCTCGCACGCCGGTCTGCGGGTGGTCGCGATGGACTACGGGTCGGGGGACCGGGTGGCGTTCGGAGAGCCGGGTGCACCGCAGGCCGCTCTGGCCGACGCCGTGATGGCATCGTGCGCCATACCGGGGTGGTACTCACCGGTGGTGCTGCACGGGGTGCGGTACATCGATGGTGGTGCCTTCTCGTCCACGAACATCGACCTCGCTGCACGCCACGGCCTGGACGAGGTGTTCGTGCTGGCGCCGATGGTGTCGTTCTCGGTGGACGCCCCGACCTCGGTGACGGCACGGTTGGAGCGCGCCTGGCGCCATCGCGTGACCCGCCGCGCCCTGCGCGAGGTGGCCAGGCTGCATGCCGACGGCACAGACGTCACGGTGCTCGGACCGGGCGCACAGGATCTCGAGGCGATCGGAGCGAACCTGATGGACGTCACCCGGCGCAGGGCCGTGCTGGACACGGCGATGCGCACGACCACCGTGGAGCTGCAGGAGCCGGAGCAGCTGCTCGCCCTGATCGAGCAGCTCGCGGACGAGCCGGAGCCGATGGTGTCTGAGGCGCTGTCCGACGAAGGGGCCGTGTGATGCGCGTCTTCCTGCCGGGTACCGGCCCGCTGCTGGCGCAGTGGGTGCGCGCAGGGCGCATCGGCCTGCCCCTGACGGTGCATGCGGTGACCCCTGCACTGCGGACGTGGTACGCCGAGGGGGACTCCGAGGAGCTGGAGTACGCGGCGATGGTGGAGGCGGCCGAGGCCTCGTTGCGGCTGCTCTGCGACGACCAGACGGCGCCCCGGCGCAGGGTGGTCGTCGCGGCCGAGGTGGAGGTGGCGATCACGCTGCCCTCCGGCGAACGGGGGCCGCGTTCGCAGGTGCTGCTGCCCGGGCCGGTACCCCTCGCGAACGTGGTCAGCGTGCACCTGGACGCCGCAGACGCCGCGGTCGACGTGGCGGCTGCGGTGGGAGCGGTGGGCGCCGCGGACGACGGGGACGAGCAGGCCCAGCTGATCGTCGACGGCGCGGAGGGCCACGACCTGCTGTGGTTCGACATCACAGAGCTGGGGGCGGTCGTGGCCGAGCTCGCCCGACAGGCGTGAGCGCGGCCGTGCCACCCCACCACCGGGGAGCAACCGGGTTCCTGGCGTCCTTGTCGGTCCCTGTGGTGCAGGCGCCCATGGCCGGGGTGTCCGGCGGCGCCCTGGCCGCTGCGGTGACGCGGGCGGGTGCCTTGGGGATGATCGGGGCAGGTGCTAAGGCGACGCCGCAGTGGTTGTCGCAGCAGGCCGAGACAGCACGCGGCGCAGGCGACTTCGGCGTCGGCCTGATGGCCTGGACGTTGCCGCAGCGGCGCGACCTGCTGGAGGCCACGCTCGCGGCGGGGCCGGCACTGGTGAGCGTCAGCTACGGCCCGTACGAGCAGTTCGTGCAGCCGTTGCGCGAGGCGGGGATCGTGGTCGCGACCCAGGTCGGGACGGTGGAGGAGTCGCTGCGCGCGGTCGACGCCGGGGTCGATGTCGTGGTGGCTCGAGGCAGCGAGGGTGGCGGGCACGGCCGCGGCGAGGTCGCCACCCTGCCGCTGCTGCAGCTGGTGCTCGACCGGGTGGACCTGCCCGTGCTGGCAGCCGGGGGGATCAGCGGCCCGCGGGGTGTCGCGGCGGTGCTGGCCGCCGGAGCGGCCGGAGCCTGGGTGGGTACCGCCTTTCTGCTCTGCCCGGAGGCGACGACTCCGCACGGTGCCCGCGACCGGCTGCTGCAGGCAGGCGCGCACGACACCGAGTACTCCTCGGTGTTCGACCGCGGGCAGCGCACCGGATGGCCCGCCGAGTACGGCGGGCGGTACCTGCGCAGCCGCTTCACCGACGCCTGGTCCTGCCGGGTGGACGAGATCGGCTCGGACGACGACGCGATCGAGCAGATCGCGGCGGATCGCGAGCGGGGTTCCGGCGACGCGATGCCCGTGTACGCAGGTCAGGCGGTGGGGGGCCTGGACGCGGAGCGCCCGGCCGCCGAGGTGGTGGCCGATCTCGGGTCCGGTGTGGACGTGCTGGCGGGCGCGTCCCGGCGGTGGGTCAGAAGCCGTTCCGCCGGATGATCCTCGAGTCGCCTGTCCTCGGTGGCGGTCGGTGGCGGTCGGTGGCGGTCGGTGGCAAAAGGCGGCGCGTGCCACCATGTGCCTGCTGCGGCTACCGTCGCACGTGCTCGCCCTGAGTCAACTCAGACCCCCGAGGAGAATCCCGTGGACGCCGTCACCCGAGTGCCTGTTCCCGTCAATGAGCCGGTCCTCGACCATGCCCCCGGCAGTGCCGAGCGCAAGAACCTCGAGGTGCGCGTGGCACAGATGTGGGGGGAGAAGCCGGACCTGCCGAACTGGATCGACGGCAAGCAGGTGATGGGCGGCGGGTCCCGTACCAAAGTCACCGCACCCTTCGAGCACCGGCACGTGCTGGGAACGCTCAAGGGCGCCACCACAGGCGATGCGGTGGCTGCGATGGAGGCCGCCAAGCGCGCCGCGGCCGGCTGGCGCGCCCTCTCCTTCGACGACCGGGCAGCCGTGTTCCTCAAGGCAGCTGAGCTGCTGGCCGGACCATGGCGGGCGACGCTGAACGCGGCCACGATGCTGGGTCAGGCCAAGACCGCCATCCAGGCCGAGATCGACGCCGCCTGTGAGCTGATCGACTTCCTGCGCTTCAACGTGCACTTCGCCTCCGAGATCTACCGTGAGCAGCCGATGGCGAACTCGCAGGGGATCTGGAACCGCAGCGACCACCGTCCGCTGGAAGGCTTCGTCTACGCCATCACCCCGTTCAACTTCACCGCCATCGGTGCCAACCTGCCCACCGCGCCTGCGCTCATGGGCAATACGGTGGTGTGGAAGCCGTCACCGACGGCGGCGTTGTCGGCGCACTGGACGATGGCGCTGCTGGAGGCGGCAGGCCTTCCCCCGGGCGTGATCAACCTGGTGCACGGTGACGGCATCGCGGTCTCCAAGGTGCTGCTGGCCGATCGTGACCTGGCGGGCATCCACTTCACCGGATCGACGCCGACGTTCCAGTGGCTGTGGCGCACCGTGGGGGAGAACATCGCGGGCTACCGCACCTACCCGCGCATCGTGGGTGAGACCGGCGGCAAGGACTTCATCCTGGCGCACCCCAGCGCCGATCCGGAGGTGCTCAAGATCGCCATGGTGCGAGGGGCTTTCGAGTACCAGGGCCAGAAGTGCTCAGCCGCCTCCCGGGCTTACGTGCCGCGCTCGTTGTGGAAGGGGCTGCGTGACGAGCTGGTGGCGCTGACGGAGTCCCTGACGATGGGGGCGCCGACGGACTTCTCGAACTTCATGTCCGCCGTCATCGACGAGCGCGCGTTCGGCAAGCACGCAGCGGCCATCGACCGCGCCCACGCGGCCGCGGACGTCAAGGTCCTCGCCGGTGGCACCTACGACGACTCGGTCGGCTGGTTCGTCCGCCCCACGGTCCTGGAGGCCTCGGACCCCTCCGACCAGGTCTTCAGCACCGAGTACTTCGGCCCCATCCTGGCGGTGCACGTGTACAACGACCGCCAGTACGACAAGGTGGTCGACCAGATGGAGTCGGTCGCTGACTACGCGTTGACCGGTGCCATCATCGCCGCCGACCGCACCGCGATCGCCACGGCCACGCGCAAGCTGCGTTACGCGGCTGGCAACTTCTACATCAACGACAAGCCCACCGGGGCCGTGGTCGGCCAGCAGCCCTTCGGTGGGGGACGCTCCTCAGGGACCAACGACAAGGCTGGGTCGGCGCAGAACCTGCTGCGCTGGACATCCACCCGCTCCATCAAGGAGACGTTCGCGCCCCCGACCGACCACCGCTACCCGCACCAAGGCTGAGCGCCGCGAAGGGCGAAGGCTTCGGGGTCGGACGGACTCCACAGTCTTCGCCCTACGTCGTTCCCGGGTGTCGTTCCGGCTCAGCCGGCGAGATACGCTCTGCCGGCCTCCTGCTCCTTGCGCAGGGCTGCCCGGATCGCCGGCTCTGCGGCCCTCTCCAGCTTGCCTCCCAGCAGCGGCACGGACGCCTTGAGCTCGCCTTGCATGGTCTGGACGGTGCCCTTGCCGTCGGGGCCGAGCGACCACGCCCCGTGCAGGTTGACCGGCTGGCCGACGATCTTCATCGTGACCGTGCCCTGGCGGCTGCCGTCCGGGGCAGGAGCCTGCCACTGATCCACCTGCTTGATCATGATGGTGGCACCGACGAACTTGCGCGCCACGTCCGGGAAGCTATCGGTGGGCAGGGTCCGCGTCGAGGTGACGGTGAACTCGCCCGCCGCGTCACCCTGCACCTGCGCGTCGTGCTGGAGCGAGCCCATCAGCTCGCACTTGGCGTCGACGAACGCGGGATCGGCCAACATCGCAGCCACCTGGTCGGGAGTGGCGTCGTACCGGATCGTGTCGTCGATGCGCATCGGGTCTCCATCAGGCTCGGGCGGGTGCGCCAGGGGCAGCGTTGTGCAGCGAGCGTAGGGCAGCGGGGTGCAGCGGGCGTGGGCAGCGACGCCCTGCCGGTCAGTCGCCCCTCCGCGAACGAGCGTGCACGCCGGCACGGGTCGCTGCCTGCCTGGTGCCTGCGAGGACGGACGTCGGCCCCTGCACCCGCAGCCGTAGCATCCGGGTCGCGTCGTCGCGTTCGGCCACCGCGCGATCCACCAGTCGTTGCGCCTGCGGGACGTGGTGCTCGTACGCGCGGGACTCCTCGAGGGGGTAGGCCCCCCAGGGGGCGCGGACCACACCGCCCGCGTCCACGTGCAGCCCGTGGAGCTGGCAGAACTCCTGGGCGGCCGCGGCCAGAGCCCGGGCGTGCTGCAGGTCCACCGCATACATCTGCAGGGCTCGAGCCCCTTCCGCCAGTGCCTCAGCACCATGCTCCAGCAGTAACAGCTGTGCGGTCATCGCGGTGCCGAACGCCTCGGCGGTCGGGCCCCGCCACTGGGCGAGGCCCGACCGGGTGCGGACGAGCGCTGCCCGGCACTCCTGCACCTGCTGGGACTGCCGTCCCAGGTCGGCGCCCAGCGCGGACACCGACGCGGGGTCCCCGCAGACGAGGGGCGTCACCGTGGGTGGTCGCAGGGTCGAAGGGACAGGGTGATCCGCTCTTCACCGCCCTGGTAGCGCTCGGCGGCCAGGCGCAGCACCGCGGCCGACTCCTCCAGTCCGCCTGCGAGGGCCTGGAGAGCGCTAAGGGCGGCGCCCTGCAGGCCCAGCACGTCCTCGTCCGTCCGGGGATCACCGGCATCCGCGGCCTGCTGCGCCAGCCGTCTCGACATCTGCTGCAGCTGGTGCGAACCGTCGTCCAGGTCGGACGCCGCCCGTTCGAGCGCCGGGACGTCGACGGCGCTGCGAGCGGGGGTCGACCTCGCCGAGTGCTCCGTCATCCGAACAGGCTAACGACACGCGGCGTCGCAGCGCGCCCTGCGCAGCCCTCTGTGGACAGGGGCGCGCTCGCGCTCGCGTGCATCCCCAGCGCCCGACCTGCTAAGAAGTTCACGGACGGGGGTCATCGTGGTCCCCTGCAACAGAAGGGGACACCCATGGCGCTGTCGCTGACCAAGGGCGGGAACATGTCGCTGACCAAGGTGGCCGGTCCCGCGGGGCTCACCACGGTGACGGTCGGGCTGGGCTGGGACGCCCGAACCACGGACGGTACGGCGTTCGACCTCGACTCGTCCGCGATCGTGGTGGCCGGCACCGGCCGGGTCGTCTCGGACAAGCACTTCGTGTACTTCAACAACCTGGAGTCCGGTGACGGTGCGGTGCGGCACGGAGGCGACAACCTGACCGGTGAGGGCGGCGGGGACGACGAGCAGATCCACCTGGATCTGACGGCCATGCCGCCAGACACCGACAAGATCGTCGTGGCCGTCTCGATCTACGACGCCGACAGCCGCAAGCAGTCGTTCGGGCAGGTGCGCAACGCCTTCGCGCGGGTTCTCGACGCGGCGACGGGCGCTGAGCTCGGTCGCTACGACCTCACCGAGGATGCCTCGACCGAGACGGCCATGGTGTTCGCCGAGGTGTACCGCAACGGCGTGGAGTGGAAGTTCCGAGCCGTCGGGCAGGGTTACGCGGCGGGTTTGGGCGATATCGCCCGCGACTACGGCGTCAACATCTGAGGCGACGCGGCAGGCCACCTGCTTCGTACTAGGGTCGTCTCGGCGCACAGCGTGGTGGGCCGGGGATGGTGACGGTTGGAGGGTCATGTCGACAGGTGCAGCTCAGCCGGACCGTTCGCGGGCGGAGGTGCTCGCACGGGCCGCAGACAGTGCTGACCGCCACGGCTGGCGCGAGCACGACCTGACCTCGTTCCTGACCCGCTACTACCGGCACGTTCCCGACGAGGACCTCGCCTCGCGCGACCCCGTCGACCTCGCCGGTGCCGCCCTCTCGCACCGCCAGCTCGCCGCGCACCGTGTAGCGGGTACCGCCGCCGTCCGCGTGCTCACCCCGACGGTCGAGACCCATGGCTGGCAGACCGGCCACACCGTGGTCGAGGTCGTCGCCGAGGACATGCCGTTCCTGGTCGACTCGGTGACGAACAAGCTGGTGTCCGGCGACCGCACCGTCCACTTCGTCGTGCACCCGGTGGTGGTGGTGCGGCGTGACGTCACCGGCGAGCTGGTGGAGGTGTTGAACCGCTCCACCTCCGCGCTGACGACCGGCGAGCGTGATCCCAGCTGGCCCGACGACGCCGTGTGCGAGTCGTGGATGCACCTGGAGGTCGATCGCGAACCAGATCCCGGCCTGGCTGAGTCCCTGCGCGAGGAGCTGCTCGCCGTCCTGGACGACGTGCGCACCGCGGTCGAGGACTGGCCCAAGATGCGGGCTAGTGCCCAGCAGGTGGCCGATGATCTGCTGCAGGCGGTGCCGAACGACCTCGAGGCCGAGGCGGTCGAGACGCAGCGCCTGCTGCAGTGGCTCATCGAGGAGAACTTCACCTTCCTCGGGTACCGCGAGTACGTGCTGACAGGCGGCGCGGGCGAGGAGAGCCTGAGCGCGGTGACCGGCTCCGGTCTGGGCATCCTGCGCGACAACCAGAGCGAGGTCTCGTCCAGCTTCGAGCGGCTCTCGCCGAAGGTGCGGGCCAAGGCCCGTGAGCGTCACGTCCTCGTCCTGACCAAGGCGAACTCGCGTGCCACGGTGCACCGCAGCTCCTACCTCGACTACGTGGGCGTCAAGGTGTTCGGTGCGGACGGGGAGGTGACCGGGGAGCGCCGCTTCCTCGGGCTGTTCACCTCTGCCGCGTACACCGAGAGCGTGCGTCGGGTCCCCATCGTCGACACCAAGATCAACGAGGTCCTCGAGCGCGCCAGCCTCTCCCCGTCGAGCCACTCGGGCAAGGACCTGCTGGCGATCCTGGAGACCTTCCCGCGCGACGAGCTGTTCCAGACGGCTGCGGAGCAGATCTACACCACCTCGCTGGCGGTGCTGCACCTGCAAGAGCGCCGGCGCACCCGGCTGTTCCTGCGCACCGACGACTACGGCCGTTTCGTGTCCGCGCTGATCTTCCTGCCGCGCGACCGCTACAACACCACCGTCCGGCTGCGCATGCAGCAGCTCCTGTCCGAGGCCTTCTCCGCCGACGCCGTCGACTACACCACCAGGGTCAGCGAGTCGGTGCTGGCGCGGTTGCACTACGTGCTGCGCCCAGCCACGGGGGAGCAGATCCCCGACGTCGACGCCAAGGCGCTCGAGGCCCGGCTGGTTGAGGCGACCCGCACGTGGGGGGAGGACCTGGCCGAGGCGCTGACCCGTGAGGTCGGTGAGGCCGACGCCGGGCGGCTGCTGCGTACCTGGGAGGCAGGTTTCCCCGAGTCGTACAAGGAGGACTTCGCAGCCAGGGTCGCCGTGGGCGACCTGCGCCGGATCGAGGCGGCGGCGGCCGACCACGCCCACGGCAAGGGGGCGAGCCACCTGCTGACGAGCCTGTACGAGCCGGTCGGCGCCGGGCCGGACGAGCGGCGGATGAAGCTGTTCCGGCGCGAGCCGCTGTCGCTGACGACGGTGCTGCCGTACTTCCGCAACCTCGGCATCGAGGTCACCGACGAGCGACCGTACAAGATCCAGTCCCAGGACGGCTCGCTCGCCTACGTCTACGACTTCGGGCTGCGATACCCGGGCATGTCCCGTTCCAGCGCGACGCGCGAGATGGTGACCGACACCCTGGAGGCCTCCTGGGCCGGGCACTGCGAGACCGACGGCTTCAACCAGCTGGTGATGGCGGTCGGGCTGACCTGGCGTCAGATCGTGGTGTTGCGTACCTATGCCAAGTACCTGCGCCAGACCGGCTCCACCTTCAGCCAGGACTACGTGGAGCAGTGCCTGCTCTCCCACGTCGGCATCGCCCGTCGGCTGGTCGCGCTCTTCGAGGCCCGGCTCGACCCTGACCTCGGCGCCGGCCCGGGGCAGCACGGCAGCGACGACGGGACCGGACCGTCCACGCAGGAGCGGGAGGAGACCGCAGACGCGCTGGTCGAGGAGATCCTGGCCGAGCTGGACCGGGTGGCCAGCCTCGACTACGACCGGATCCTGCGCTCGTTCCTCGGGATGGTCAGGGCCACCGTGCGCACCAGCTTCTTCCAGACCGACGCCTCCGGCCGGCCCAAGGACGACGTGGCCGTCAAGTTCGACCCGCACAAGGTCCCGGACCTGCCTGCTCCCCGTCCCGCGCACGAGATCTGGGTGTACTCGCCCAGGGTCGAGGGGGTGCACCTGAGGTTCGGGGCGGTGGCCCGTGGGGGTCTGCGCTGGAGCGACCGGCGCGAGGACTTCCGTACCGAGGTCCTCGGCCTGGTCAAGGCCCAGACCGTCAAGAACGCCGTCATCGTCCCCACCGGCGCCAAGGGGGGCTTCGTGGCCAAGCAGCTGCCCGACCCGGCCACCGACCGCGAGGCGTGGTTGGCCGAGGGCATCGCGTCCTACACGACGTTCGTCTCCGCGCTCCTCGACGTCACGGACGACCTGTTGCCTGACACCGGTGACGGCGCCGGACGACGGGTGCAGCCGCCGCCGCGGGTAGTGCGCTACGACGGCGACGACAGCTACCTCGTCGTCGCCGCCGACAAGGGCACCGCGTCGTTCTCAGACATCGCCAACGAGATCGCCGCCCGCTACGACTTCTGGCTGGGTGACGCCTTCGCCTCGGGTGGCTCGGTGGGCTACGACCACAAGGCCATGGGCATCACCGCTCGCGGCGCCTGGGAGTCCGTCAAGCGGCACTTCCGCGAGCTCGGGCACGACACGCAGACGCAGCCGTTCACCGTGGTCGGCGTCGGGGACATGAGCGGGGACGTCTTCGGCAACGGCATGCTGCTGAGCGAGCACATCCGGTTGCTGGCCGCCTTCGACCACCGGCACATCTTCCTCGATCCCGACCCCGACCCCGCGACGTCCTTCGCCGAACGCAGCCGGCTCTTCGCGCTGCCTCGTTCGTCCTGGCAGGACTACGACAGCTCGCTTCTCAGCGCCGGCGGCGGGGTCTACCCGCGCACCGCCAAGTCGGTGCCGATCAGCGCCGAGGTGGCTGCCGCCCTGGGTCTGGGCGAGGGCACCGGTGCGATGACCCCCGCGGAGCTGATGAAGGCGATCCTGCACGCTCCCGCCGACCTGCTCTGGAACGGTGGCATCGGGACCTACGTCAAGGCCTCGACCGAGGACCACCCAGCGGTGGGGGACAAGGCGAACGACCCGATCCGGGTGGACGGGGCCGACCTTCGGGTCAAGGTCGTCGGTGAGGGCGGCAACCTCGGGCTGACCCAGCTGGGGCGTATCGAGGCGGCCTTGGGTGGTGTGAGGGTGAACACCGACGCCATCGACAACTCCGCCGGCGTGGACTGCTCGGACCACGAGGTCAACATCAAGATCCTGCTCGACCAGGTGGTCGCCGACGGCGACCTGACCACGAAGCAGCGCAACGCGCTGCTGGCCGAGATGACGGACGAGGTCGGGCGTCTGGTGCTGCGGGACAACTACGAGCAGAACGTGCTGCTGGGCAACGCGCGCCGGCAGAGCCTGTCGATGGTGGCCGTGCACGCGCGCCTGCTCAAGCAGCTGGAGCAGCGGGGCGAGCTCGACCGGGGGCTGGAGTTCCTGCCTAGCCCGCGCCAGATCGCGCAGCGGGAGGCGAGCGGTCTGGGGCTGACGTCGCCGGAGTTCTCCGTCCTGGTGGCCTACTCCAAGATCGCGCTGTCGGCCCAGGTGCTGGCGAGCTCGATCCCCGACGAGCCGTGGTTCCAGGAGGTGCTTCGACGCTACTTCCCCCAGCCCCTGGTGGATAGGTACCGCCAGCGGCTGCAAGCGCATCCGCTCCGCCGCCAGATCATCACCACGTGGGTGGCCAACGACATGGTCAACCGCGGTGGGATCACGTTCGCCTTCCGCGCCATGGAGGAGACCGGGGCCAGCGCCGACCAGGTCGTGCGCGCCTACGTGGTGGCTCGGCAGGTGTACGGCCTGGAGGAGTACGTCGCCCGGGTCGAGGCGCTGGACAACGTGATCAGCACCGACGTGCAGACGGACCTGTACCTGGAGATGCGCAGGCTGGTCGACCGGGCCGCCCGGTGGCTGGTGCAGAACCGCCCCGGCGAGCTTGACGTGCAGGCCGAGATCGAGCGTTTCGCAACGGTCGTGGGCCGCTGGCGCGGCGGGATGGCCGGGTTGCTCGTCGGCGCCGACATGGAGCGGATGAGCCGGGGGACCCAGGAGATGGTGCAGGCAGGTGTGGACGAGGAGACCGCTGTGCGGGCGGCGGGGCTGCTGGACGAGTTCTCGCTGCTCGACGTCGCGGAACTCGCGTCCGGCAGCGACGAGCCTGTCGACCAGGTGGCCGAGGTGTACTTCGGGGTCAGCGCGCGCTACGGCATCGACGGCATGCTGAGCCGGATCTCGCGGTTGGGTCGCAACAACCGCTGGGAGGCCTTGGCGCGCGGTGCCATGCGCGATGACATGTACGCCGTGTGGATGGGTCTGACCCGTTCGGTGCTGGTCAGCACAGACAGCACGTCCGGGTCGAGTGCGCAGGAGCGGATGGATCGGTGGGAGCAGGACAACGCGAGCCAGCTGGCTCGCGCTCGGGCCACCATCGACGAGGTCCGTGAGCTGGAGACAGGTGACCTCGCCTCGATGTCGGTAGCGCTGCGGGTCCTGCGCGGGGTGATCCGGGCCGGCTCCGCCAGCTGAGAGCGCCGGGGTCAGGTCGACGCCCCGTAGGGTCGCACCATGCCGACGTTGTCAGACCTCGTCCGCGACGAGTGCTCCCTCGACGACGCCGCGCTGGAGTGGCTGCACCTGCTCGTGGGGGACTGGCAGCTGCTCTCGGACCTGTCCTTCGCCGACCTGGTGCTGTGGGCGCCTCGGCGCGACGGCGGGTACGTCGCAGTGGCGCACTGCCGCCCCAGCACTGCGGCCACGGTGCACCTGTCGGACCCGGTGGGCTCGCGGGCGCACCCCGGCCAGCGCGGGGTGGTGGACCAGGCGCTGGCTGCAGGGGCCATCGTGACCGGGGGCCAGCCGGTCGTCGACGCCGTGCCGGTCCGCTTCGCCGGCCACCCGGTGGCCGTGCTGGCCCGGCACGCGGCTGCCGGCCCGGCGCGCCCGCAGAGCGGGCTGGAGCGTGAGTACCTGGACGCTGCCGACCAGCTGGTGGTGATGGTGGCCGAGGGCAGCTACCCGCAGGCGGGCGCACCCACCGGTGCCCGCCGCGGCGCGCCCCGCGTGGGGGATGGCCTGATCCACCTGGACGGGACGGGACGGGTCAGCTACGCCAGCCCCAACGCGCTCTCCAACTACCACCGCCTGGGTCTGGTGGGCGAGCTGGACGGCCACCTGCTCGCTGAGGTGACGGCCGAGCTGGTGGACGGACCGGACCCGGTGGACGAGACCCTGGCCGTCGTGGTGACCGGACGCGCCCCGTGGCGCACCACCGTCCAGTCGCAGGCGGTCGCGCTCTCGCTCCGAGCGGTACCCCTGTTCAGCGAGGGACTCCGGATCGGTGCCCTGGTGCTGTGCAGGGATGTCACCGAGCTGCACCGCGGAGAGCGTGAGCTGCTGTCCAAGGACGCCACCATCCGCGAGATCCACCACCGGGTGAAGAACAACTTGCAGACCGTCTGCGCCCTGCTGCGGCTACAGGCTCGACGCATGACGTCATCCGACGCGCGGGAGGCACTGGAGGAGGCGATGCGCCGCGTGGCGACGATCGCGCTGGTGCACGAGACCCTCGCGTATGGGATCGCCGAGTCGGTGGACTTCGACGCCCTGCTCGACCGGGGCCTCGCGCTGACGGCGGACCTGCTGGCGGCGCCCACCCCGGGGGCGCGAGCCGTGCGGGTGGGAAGCTTCGGCGAGGTGCACGCCCAGGATGCGAACGCGCTGGCCCTGGTCCTGGTAGAGCTGGTGTCCAATGCCGTGGAGCACGCCCGCGAGGACCAGCCCGCCACCGTGACCGTGCAGGTCGAGCGCGATGGCGGAAACCTCACCGTGGTGGTGGCCGACGACGGCCCCGGGCTGCCCGAAGGCTTTAGCCCCGGTGCGGGCGGGCTGGGCACCCAGATCGTGCAGGCGCTGGTATCAGGGGAACTCGGCGGCAGGATCGAGTGGAGTTCGCAGCCGGAAACGGGAACGATGGTCACCGTCCGCGTCTGCCTGCGCACACCCGGTAGCCGTTAGCTGGCTAGGAGAGAACGGCGCGTTCCGGCGACGTCCTGAGGCCGGTCAGCCTGCCCGGCGGGCCCGTGCGGTGCGGCGCTTGAGCGCGCGGCGCTCGTCCTCGGACAGCCCGCCCCAGACACCGGCGTCCTGACCGTTCTCCAGTGCCCACTTCAGGCACGGCTCGACGACGTCGCAGCGGTGGCACACCGCCTTCGCTTCCTCGATCTGCAGCAAGGCAGGTCCGGTGTTCCCGATCGGGAAGAACAGCTCCGGGTCCTCGTCCAGGCAAGCAGCCCGGTGGCGCCAGTCCATCAGTTCGCATCTCCTCTTGGCTTGTGAATCACTTCACGAGCACGCATGTCGTGCGGGGGCGCAGCACAGCGCCAACCCTGAGTTCCAAGCGTCACACGTCTTCGCGGCGGCCACAAGGGCCTGACGCAGCCCAATCTCGCGGACGCGCGAGTTCTCGGTCACGCAGTGGTCGATCACGCCGGTTGTCGATCATGCGGGGTCGCCGGGCCATGCCAGAGGAACGTCCACACCTTACCCCCCGTTCCCGAGAGGTATGGTGCCCGCCGTGACCGCCGACCCGTTGGCCCCGGATGGATCCGCGGGAAGCCGCGTGCCCGCGGGCCTGAAGCTGGTGCTGGGAGCGCTTGTCCTCGAGGCGCTGGCCCTGGCGGCGGTGGCCGGTCTGCTCGTGGAGACGCTGCTGCGGGGCAGGGCCGCCGACACCGGCCTGGACCTGGCCACCACGACGTTCTGCCTGCTGCTGGCAGGCCTGCTGGTGGCGTGCGCTCGCGCGCTCTGGGCAGGTCGGCGTTGGGCCCGGTCCCCGGTCCTGACCCTGCAGCTGCTGACGCTGTTCGCCCTCGCCGGCCCGGCGCTGCGCTCGGACCGGTGGTGGATCGGGATCGCCCTGGCGGCACTCAGCCTGGTTGCTGGAGCGGGCTTGTTCCTGCCCCAGGTGATGACCCACACGCGAGGACGGGACGCCCCGCCGCTGCTGTGACGACCTGCGGGCCTCAGCTGACCTCGGTCAGCTCGTCGCGCAGGGATGCCAGCGTGCGGCTGAGCAGTCTGGAGACGTGCATCTGCGAGATACCGACCTCCTCGGCGATCTGCTGCTGCGACCAGCCCCGCACATAGCGCAGGGCCAGGATCCGGCGCTCACGGGGTGGCAGTGCCTGCAGCAGCGGTCGCAGTGCCTCCCGGTTCTCCACGTCCACCAGGCCGGTGTCTTCGGAACGCAACCACCGCTCGTCACTGTCGTCGTCCGGCGACAGGGGCACGGTCGCGTACGCTCCGGCGGACTCCAGCCCTTCCACGACGGCTTCGGCGTCGACGCCCGTCCGTCCCGCCAGCTCGTCGACCGTGGGTGCACGCCCGAGCTCCTGGGTCAGCACGCTGCGCGCCTCTGCCAGCGCCCGGGACAGCTCCTGCAGGCGCCGAGGCACCCGGACCGCCCAGCCACGGTCCCGGAAGTGCCGGCGGATCTCTCCCAGGATCGTGGGGACGGCGAACGCGGCCAGCGGCACGCCGCGCTCGGGGTCGAAGCGGTCGATCGCGTTGATCAGGCCGATGGTGCCCACCTGCATCAGGTCGTCCAGCGCCTCCCCGCGGCCCGAGTAGCGCCGGGCCAGGTGCTCCACCAGGCCGAGGTGGCGGTGGACCAGACGATCGCGCGCCGCCTGCCGCCGGGGCGACCCCGCCGGCAGGCGCGCCACCAGAGCGAGATCCTCATCAAGGTCGTCGAGGGGCTCACCCATGGCGGTCACCCCAGCTGCTTCCGGCGCCGGCGCTCGTGACGCAGCCGAACGACCGACGGCCTCCCCGCGACGGCGTCGTTGGCCTCCACCTGACCGGCGAGAGCCTCCAGCACCGTCCAGGCAATGGAGCTGCGCTCGGGCAGGGTGGTGGCGGGTCCGCTCACCTCGATCGCCATCGAGTCCTCGTCCAGGACGAACACCGCGCGCAGCTGGTCTCCCAGCACAGCGCCGCTGAGCAGCAGGGTGCTGGCCTCGTCGACGGCGATACGCAGGTCCTCAATCTCGTCCAGGTCCAGGTCGAGGCAGGCGGCGAGCCCGGCACTGGCCGTGCGCAGAACCGCCAGGTAGGCGGGCTCCGCCGGAACCACGAGCTCCACCTGGGACTGCGATGGGCCAGGCTCGGGGTGCACGCCGTCCAGAGGCGGTCCCGTCATGGTGTGCCACTCCTGTCCTGGTCCACCGGTGCGCCCATCTCTGCGAGGGCGTCGCCGTCCAACCTGTACACCACCCACTCGTCCTGCGCGGCGGCTCCCAGCGAACGGTAGAAACCCAGGGCCGGTTCGTTCCACCGCAGCACCCACCACTCGCACCGTGCGTAACCCCTTCGGGTGCACTCGCGCGCCAGCTCGCGCAGCAGACCCACCCCCACTCCCGCGCCACGCTGGTCGGGCCTGACGAAGAGGTCCTCGAGCCAGATGCCGTGCCGGCCGCGCCAGGTGGAGAAGGTGACGTACCAGACCGCGAGCCCGACGGTTTCCCCGGCGGCTGTCTCGGCCACGTGGCAGTACACCTGGGGGCTGGGGCCGAACAGGGCGGTGGCGAAGTCCTGCTCGGTCGCGGTGACAGCGTCCGGTTCGCGCTCGTACTCGGCCAGCTCGCGGACCAGGGCATGGATCGCCGGGACGTCCGCCGGCTGGGCCGGACGGATGCGCCATCGCCTTGCGGCGGTCATCGCGTCGTCGTGCTCATCGAGTGGCCTGTTCATCGCAGCTCCCGTTCAATGTCGGCATCTGGTTCAACCGCAGCTCCCGGGTACTTGAGGCGACCTGGATGGCGACGCACCGTCCCCGGTCCACCATGACGCCCCGCCCCGGCAGCCGCTGCTCCTGGCGCCCGAGCCTGACCCCCAGCAGGTCGCCATCGGTCGTCGCGGCCGGCCCGAGCACCAGGCCCAGCCCCGGTCGCCGCAGATGGACGCTCAGTCCGTTGAACCGGCCCAGCATCTCGGGTGTCGACCCGGCCGCCGCAAGGCCCTGCCCCGATCCGGTGACCGTGGACACCAGACGGATCAGCAGCGGCTCGATGGTCGAGCCGTCGACGACTTCCACGTCGTCGACCAGCACGAGGGCAGGCGTGCCGGCACCACGGGCTGCTGCCAGCGCCTGGTCCAGTGTCTCGCCCTGGTGTGGAGCCAGCACCGTCACACCCGGCAGCCCCTCGAGGTCCTCCAGCGGAGAGCGGCGCGGCAGCACCACGACGAGTGTGCGTCCGATGGCGAGAGCGCTGTGCGCCAGCGTCAGCAGCGTGCTCGACCGGCCGGACCCGGGATGCCCACCGACAAGGAGCGTAGGTCCTTGCCGCTCGGGGTCCCAGCCCTGCGCGCTCACCCGTGATCCACCCACACCCAGGGCCAGCCACGAGGCGGACCGGTCCTCGGGCCTGACGGGCACCTCGTGCAGGGGCACGCTGTGCGGCATGGCGGGGACCGGGGGGACCTGCGTACGGTCCTGGCCCCCGGCGGCGCCCAGGACCTGTCGGGCTGCCCGCGTCAGAGCCGCCTGCTGGGCGGTACCTGCAGGATCCCGGTCCAGCAGGGCCACCTGGGCATGGCGGACCGCTGCACCTTCTTCGTGCCCACCCACCAGCAGTGCCCTCCCTGGCGGCCAGGTGGAGGGGACGGCTCTGCTCGGGATGCCTGACATCACCGCGTCACCCGGGTCGGCGGTGCGCAGCACCAGGCGCTGGGCCAGGGTCGAGCCGACCTGACCCGAGAGCACCGACCGTCCGCCCGCGATCACGGTGAGGACGCCGACCGCCGGCCCCTGCCGCAGCACCTGCAGCAGGGCGTCGCTGCCCCGCAGGCCACCGGAGACCTCCCACGCCTGCTGCAGGCTCTCCCACCCGTCGACCGCGAGCACCACCCAGGGCAACCGCTGCCGACCGTGCCGGCCGGCCTGCTCACGCTGCTCGAGCAGGCCCGAGACAGCCTCCTCGGCGAAGCGGCGCTGACGCGCGTCGATCTCACTCACCAGCAGGTCCAGGACACGCAGGGCTCTCTCGGTGTCCTCGCGGCCCACCACCGCGCCGACTCCGGACAGCGCGTCCACCCCAGTCAGCGCGCCGCCTCCGTCGAGCACGTAGGCCCAGCCCTCGCCCTCGCAGGTGCGCGCGAGGGAGACGAGCAGCGTCCGCAGCAGGCTCGTCCTGCCGCTGCGGGTGGTGCCGACCACGGCCAGCGGCCCGTCCGTAGCCAGGTCCCATACCGCCGGCACCTGGCGTTGACGTGCCGGCTCGTCCACCACGCCGTACGTCAGCCTGGCGCCGTGCCCGGCTGCGCCGTCGAAGGCCCCCGGCACGGGATCCAGCTCGAGCAGAAGCGGGAGCGGTGCCAGCCACGGGCTCGGTCCCGCGCAGATCCCCTCGGCAGCGGCCGCTGCAGCGACGGCCGCCACGATCCGGCACAGGTCGGTGGGACCGTCCTCATCCTCGCACCGTGCAGCACCGGTTCGCGGGTCGCCCAAGGTGGCCCAGTCCAGGCGTCGCACGCTGGTCCGAACTCGGCCCGAGTCCCTGCCCGCGACCGCGACGCGTGCGGCCTGGAAGGCCACGGTCGGGGCGGATCCGGCGCGGAGCACGGCCCGGCCCGGCGTCCGGTCGCTGATCACGGCCGCCTCGGAGGTGTCGACCACGTCCAGGGAGTCGGCCGGCTCCTGCACCCGCAGGGCGATGCGGAGATTGACGTTGGCCTTGATGTCGGCGCTCACCACCCCCTGCGGACGCTGGGTGGCCAGCACCAGGTGCACTCCCAGCGAGCGCCCGACGGCGGCCAGCCGCACCAGGCCGGAGATGAAGTCGGGCAGCTCCTCGGCCAGCACACGGAACTCGTCGATCACCAGCACCAGTCGTGGCAACGGCTCCAGGGCCGTGCTGGGTCCGGCCTGGCGCAGCAGGATGTAGGAGTCGAGATCCTGGGCGCCGGCCCGGGCGAGAATCCCTTCCCGGCGGGCGATCTCGGCCCCGAGCGACTCCAACGCCCGGGCCGTGAGCGTTCCGTCGAGGTCGGTGACCAGCCCCACCGTGTGCGGGAGCCGGGAGCACTCGGCGAAGGCTGACCCGCCCTTGTAGTCCACCAGCACGAACACCAGCTCGTCCGGGCGGTTGACCAGGGCGAGCCCGGCGATGAGCGTCTGCAGGAGCTCGCTCTTTCCTGCTCCGGTGGTACCGGCCACCAGCAGGTGCGGACCGTCCGCACGCAGGTCGACGCCCAGAGATCCTTCTGCGGCTGCCCCCAGCACGGTCCAGGTGCTGCGCGGCTGCTGCTGCCAGTGCCTGGCCACCGCAACAGGGTCGTCGCCCGCGAAACCCAGCTGGTCCAGCAGCCGGACCGATCCGGGCAGACCCGTGCCGGCCTGTGGGGTCGCGTCCCGCAACGGCGCCAGGCCCCGGGCCAGGCGGTGTGCCCACCGGTCCGAGACGAGGTCGGCGACGACGTCCTCGGCGGTCTGCTCGCCGGCTCGTGCGACCCGGAGCCGGGTCGCAACCTCTCCTTCTACGACCACCGTGCCCCGGCACTCCACCGGCAGTTGGGTCGGGTCCTCGTCCAGGCAGATGCTGTAGATGCCCACCGAGGGGCCTAGGTCAAGCAACCGGGACACCCCCGGCACCGCGCGCAAGGACTGTGCGCCGTCCAGGAGCAGGACCACGTGCCGACCATCAAAGCCGCTGCCGGTGCGGTAGGAACCGGCGGCGTGCAGCCGGCTCTCCAGCAGCGCCGTCAGCTCGGCGACCCGGCGACGCACCTGCTCGGGGTCCACGCCGAGCAGCGAGTACCCCGACGGCAGCTCGTCGCAGGGGCGGTTGTGGGGCAGCCAGGCTACCCAGCCCCAGCAGTCGCCGGGGTCGGTGAGGAGGGCGACCACGCTCACCTGCCGCGGGGAGTGCAGCGTCGCCACCTGGGCGAGCATCGAACGCACCAGTGCCAGCCCCCGGCTGCGGTGCCCGGCTACGCCTACGACGCCGAGGTCGGCCAGTGCCACGGTCACCGGCGCGTCGTCGATGAGCGGGTGCGTCACCTCGGGGCCGCTCTGGGGCGCGGATGCCTGGCGCAAGGCCACCCTGGAGGCGACTGCGGCTGTCCCCACCCGCAGCATCAGGTAGTCCTCGTGCGCAGGGTGCCGCTCCCAGATGCGTCGCAGCCCTCCGGTGGCTGTGCAGAGGAGCTCGGCGGCGTCGGGTGCGGCGTCGTGCCTGCGCAGCGACTCCATCAGCAGTGCGTCTCGCAGCACGGCACTCACCCGGGTGCACTCGGTCTCGTACGCGGTGACGGTTTCTACGTGGTCCTTGCGCCCGGTGAGCCGGTCGCTCACCAGGTTGCCGGCGAGCATCAACGGTGAGAGCAGGCCGAACATCAGGAAGTACCAGGAGCCCAGCAGCACCGCGAGCGGCACCGCGAGCAGGAGGGGCACCACCATGGCGATGTACGGGACGCGAGGCCTCTTCTGCGCCAGTGGGGCCGCTGGCATCTGCAGCGTCACCGGCGGCACGGGCGCGACGATGCGGGGTGACCGGTTCACGTGCACCAGGCCGTCTCTCACCCAGGCAGCCGCCGGTCGGGCCGTCGGCACCCGGATCCGCAATGCTGATGACCCGACGAGGATGCGCGAGCTCTGACTGACGCCAACCTGCTCCGCCCCGACGCGCTCACCGTCGGCGAACGTCCCGTTCGTGGAGCCCAGGTCGCAGATCGTGAGCCCGGCGGGCACCACGGAAACCTGTGCGTGCGCGCGCGAGATGTCGGGGTCCTCGATGGTCAGCACGCCGGTACCGGCGCGCCCGATCCGGTGCGGCCCTGGAGCCAGCCGGTGCACGAGGCCGGCGTCGGGCCCACCCACGCAGTGCAGCTCCAGGAACGCGCCGCTGGTACCGGCGGCTCGACCGGGCGTTCCCCCGGGCCGGCCGACGCACAGCAGGGCGCCTTCGAGCAGCGGCCGGATCCCGAGCTCCGCCCCGGGCTGCACCTGCTCCCCGTCGATGAATAAGGGAGCCTGCCCGTCGCACTCCTCCCCGATGGCTCGGAGCAGGTCCGCTCGTACCTGCTCCAGGGTCGTGCCAGGGTCGGCGCGCACCAGGACGTCCACAGCGAGATCGTGACGCGCTGGGGCGACGACGCTCATCCTCAGTTCCACCGTGCACCCCCCTGTCGACCGGTCGGGAGCCATCCTCGCAGTCTCTTGCCCTCGACGTCCGGGTCGCTGCCGCTGGCTGTGGACAGCGCTGGCGCCGAGCACACCCTCGACGCGCGGCCATCCTGCGTGGGTAGCATCGGTGCGTCGCGGCCGTCAGGGCCGTAGGCACGACGCTCGGGGGCCTCCGGCCTCCTCGACAGACTTGGAGCATTCCGTGGGTGTGAGTCTCAGCAAGGGTGGGAACGTCTCGTTGACCAAGGAGGCCGGCGCGGCCGGACTGACCGCCGTCACGGTGGGTCTGGGCTGGGACGTCCGGAGCACGACGGGCGCCGACTTCGATCTCGACGCCTCGGCGATCGGGTGCAAGACCGACGGCAAGGTGGTCTCCGACCAGCACTTCATCTTCTTCAACAACCTCGCGTCTCCTGACGGCTCGATCCAGCACACCGGTGACAACCTCACCGGTGAGGGGGAGGGTGACGACGAGCAGATCAAGGTCAACGTGGGCACGGTTCCGGCGGAGGTCGACAAGATCGCCTTCCCGGTCTCGATCTACGACGCCGACAACCGCCAGCAGAGCTTCGGCCAGGTCCGCAACG
>JAABUN010000406.1_pt1 | contig 31013 bp, 33 predicted proteins | sample 5559311 | NCBI WGS metagenome assembly JAABUN01 (sample SAMN10711877, study PRJNA513370) | rock metagenome | isolation source: Antarctica rocks | place: Antarctica: Victoria Land, Siegfried Peak sud | reverse complement strand
TGATCGACGGGAACATATGAGGGGGGTGCGGTGACCTGCGGCTTTCACCGAGAAATGGCGTCTGACCTGCGGTTTCCCTACTGGTCACTTCTCATCGCTTCCGGTCGTTTCTCAACCTTCTGAGGACTGATTGAGGACTGGCTGAGGACTGGCTGAGGACTGTGGCCCCACTCATGCCGACGTCCGGGCCGACGATGTTCCGCGTCCGGCCTTGAGAAAGAGATGGTGATATCACCACACCTTTCAGGGGGGCGGGAAGTCGATGGTGATATCACCATCGACTTGCGTGGCGCACGGCGCCCGTAGCGGCTCTGCGAGCCGTCCGGTGGTGGTGGGGTGCGGGCGGTTCGGGTGACGACCGTTGGCTACCTGGGTAGCCAACGCCGCCTTCGGGCAGGCTGGCCACCTTCTGCCAGCGCGACGACTGGTTGTAGGTCAAGCCAAGCTCAGACAGGGTGGCCGGGTGCTCGCTCCCACGCTGGGAGCGAGCGCGCGTGGCATCGCCGCCGTCCTGCTTCGGCATCACGGCCAGTAGTTCGCCGGCGCGGCGTTCGGCTCGCAGCTTCAGCTCGGCGCACTGGTTCTGCAACGGTGCGAAGCGCTAGCGACAGATGTCGCTTTCACTACACCGGCTGGCTATCAGAATCCCAATCCGTTGGAAATCGGCTCAGGAAACCCCCTTATGGGTGATACCCGGGGTCTGAGCAGCCGTCTACGTTGCCGCGCCGGAACGAGGAGGGGTAGGCATGCTCACCAGTCGGCGTCGCGGCCTAGGGCGCTTTACAAGACTCACCCGGCGGCTGGCCACGGTCGCCGCCATGGTCGCTGTCTTGGCCGTGGTGCTTCCCACCGGCACCGCCCAAGCGACCAGCTACACCCGGGGCGTTGACGTCTCGCACTACCAGGGGACGATCGACTGGGCCAGCGTGGCCCAGTCAGGTGAGAAGTTCGTCTTCGCCAAAGCGACCGAAGGCGGAACCTACAACGACCCGTATTACCTGACGAACAAGAACGGGGCCACGGCCAAGGGCCTTGCCTTCGGCGCCTACCACTTCGCCCGGCCCAGCGGCAGCAACAGCAAGGCGATCAAAACAGACGCCAACGCCGAAGCCGACCACTTCGTCAGCGTCGCCAGGGTCGGTCGAGGCGCGCTGCTGCCCGTACTCGACCTGGAGGTGTCTGGTGGACTCAACACCAGCAACCTCAAGTACTGGACCCGCACCTACCTCGACCGCATCCAGACGCGACTCGGCGTCAAGGCGATCATCTACACCGGGCCCTCGTTCTGGGCCTACTACCTGGGCAACACCACCTGGTTCGCCGCCAACGGCTACAAGTTCGTGTGGATCGCCCACTACGGCGTCACCTCCCCCAGAGTCCCCGCCAACAACTGGAACGGCTACGGCTGGACCTTCTGGCAGTGGACCGGCTGCGGCACCGTCCCCGGCATCACCGGCTGCGTCGACCGCAACTACTACCAAGGCACCGACCTCTCCCCCGTGCGCATACCCTGACCGGGAGACGAGAACAGCACCTGTGAGCGCCATGGCTTCGTTCCAAGTCCGCGCCGGCACCACCACCGGAACGGCTCAGCAGCACTGACGCTGCTCCGGGCGGGCAGACGACAGTCGGGTGGGCAACGCGGACTATCCGGCTCCCTGGCCTAATACGGTCCGGGTTTGGGGGTGGAGGGGGTCGGACGCCAGCCCCCAAGGGGTTGTCTCTGTCGGTGATGCGGGCTTGGCCACGTCAGCGACCGGGCCTTCGCGTCGACCACGCTCATTCATCGGGAAGCACGGCCCGGAGCCGCGCCCGAAGCTCGGCCACCAGCAGCTCGGCCCGCTCGACCTCGAACCGGGCCTGACGCGCAGCGTTCGTGCCACCGTGGAAACCGAGGCCAGCCTCGATCTCGGCCAAACGGTCGCGGCGACGGACAAGGTTGTCCTCCGCGGTCGACAGACGCCGATCCAGACGGCGAACCTCCAAGTCGGCGGCACGGCGACAAGCCGTCGAGCAGAACTTCGCCGGCCGGCCCGTCGCCGGCTGCGTCACCGGCCCGGCACACGCCACACACGTCTCACGGCGGGTCACGACGACCGCGTTTCGCTGCGCAAGGGGCATCTCTCATTCTGAGACGGCATACGCCGGCATGCCTCAACGGTCGAGGGCGCGACACGAGTCGAGGGCGTGTGCCTCCCCGTCCGACTCGATTGACGCGGTTTCGCGTTCGCGTTTCGCTTTCGCAGTCCGTTCGCGTTTCGCGTTCGCGTTTCGCGTTCGTCCGTTGCGGGTGGTGGTGCTCGACCCGGTCCGCCTTCGGCTCCCCAAATGGCATAGCCGTTGACGCCGGTCCGGGTGGACTGGCGCAGGTCGGCGCGTGGGTCGGGTCGAGCACCACGTCAGTTGCGGGCCCGGCCATGGGCGACGCGGTCGGCGGCGCGTTGGTCGGCTGCCTCTCGTGCTTGGTCGGCGGCGGTGCGGGTGACCTCGGCGAGTAGCGCGGTGAGGTCGATGTCGCCGGCGGGGCCGCGTTGTGGTTGGTCGAGGTCGACGCCGAGAGCGGCGGCTGCGTTGTGCGCCTCGGACCATCGGCCATAGGCGTTGCCGCGGGCGACGTTCAGGTCGCGGAGGGCGGCGAGCACCGGGTCTTCGGTGACGGCTCGGGTCACCTGTTCAGCGGCCGTGGCGATGGCGTGGTCGTCGTCGGCGGGGTCGTAGTCCTCGATCAGCTTGCGGTCGTAGTCGTCGAGGCGCTGTTGCTGACGTGCGGCCTCGGCCTGTTCGGCTTGACGTGCCGCCTCGGCTGCGGCGGCTGCGGCTGCTTGGGCTTCGTCGGCGCGGCGGCGGAGGTCGGCGGGGTCGGCGTGCTTGGTTGTCATGATGGTTCTCTCTCTCCTTGGGTTAGGCGGGGTTGTCGGCGAGGCGGGCTGCTGCCTCGAGGGCTGACTGGCGGTAGCCGAGGGCGACTCGCTGACCCGGGGTGACCGGCAGGTTCGGGTTCTTCTCGAGCTGTGCGGCGAGCACGGCGATCTCATCGGCGGCCCGGCCGTTCAGGGTCGCTGCCTTGCCTTCATCGCTGGCTCGACGACGTTGGTCGTAGCCGGCCCCGGTCGGGCCGTGTGCCGGGCAGGCGAACGCGGTGTGGAGCCGGTCGGCTCCACTACCACTACAAGTGCAGGTGGTTTCGGTTGTCATCGGAATTGCTCCTTGTTGGTTGGTGGGGGCAGGGGGGTGCAGTGTTCGTCACGTGATGTGGGCGAGGGGGTGCCGGCCCTTCACCGCGGGACTGTCGGGCAGCGCGACGCGGTACGCCTCGTCGCGCTGCGGGCCGGTGGGCATCCACAGCTTGCAGTCGTGCTCGACGAGCCAGAGCAGCCGGAGAGACTGATCCTCGGGCCACGGTGGCCGGGGTTTGGAGATGAAGTTTGCGAGCGGCAAGTGATCGAGCCTGTCTGACATCTCGGTGAAGACGCCGTCGATGTCGAGGGCGACCGCGCTGTACGGGCTGAGCGCGGCTTGGATGCGGCGCAGGGTGTCGTACCGGCCGGCGATGGTGTCGAGTTCGATGCGAGCTTTCCGTACCCGGTCCGGTGCGGAGAGCACGACGACCGGGTCGAGGTCGTGGCCGTGGAGTGTGCTGGCTACCCGGTGCAGGTCGTCGAGCAGCTTGGCGAACGGTGGAGCCAGTGTGTCGGCGATGAGCTGGTCGGCTCGGCCGTGCACGGCGCCGGCGAGGCGTTCCTCGAGCGAGGCAGCCGCGGCGTGGGCGGCCGTGTACAGGATCTCGCCTGCTTCGGTTCGGGCCCGGGTGGCGGCGATCTCGTCGACCTCGGGCAGCGGTGCACGGTTCTCGGCGTCGGCCAAGATGCGGTCGGTCAACTCGTAGACCACGCTGTCCGGTTGGGCTGGGACCGCCATCGCGTCGAGCTGGACTGCGAGCGAGCGGTGCGCGGTGCGGAGCCGGTCGATGGGTTCGGGCAGGGTGAGCCGGCCGGCGTCGACCTCGTCGAAGAGAGGGGCGATGCGTCGGAGGCCGGCGTTGGAGTAGGTGGTCATGGCGTGGTTCCTTCTTTGGGTGTGGTGGGGGCTGGGGTGCGACCGGCCGCACGGCGCAGCCAGGCGTTCATACCGTCGGCGCCCGGGGTGGTCTGGTTGTCGGGCTCTTCGTCGTGGTCGTCGGGCTGGTCGGCCGGTTGGCCACGAAGCCAGCGGTTCATCGCTCGGTTGTCATCGGTCATGGCGTTGTGTCCTTCTCTGTTGGGGGATGAATGCCCCGGGTCCGTGCTCACCCTTCCGCGGCCAATGGCAGCCGCCGGTTGACGCCCGCCCGGGTGGGTTGACGCAGAGGAGCTTCGAGGAGGTCCTTCGGGACCCGGGGCAGATCTCATGCGTTCGCCTTGGCAACGTCGGCGGTCGGCGTGGCGTCCGGGCAGCCGGGCTGGTGGGCGGCGCGGATCACGGTGCGGCCTGCCGGGTCGTGGTCGACGACCAGCACGACGGTGCACAGATCGCAGGCGGGGATGGTCTGGTTGTCGGTCATGGGACCGGCTCCTCGAACAGGTCGGCGAAGTCGTTCTCGTAGCTGTCGGTGTCAAGAACGGAGGAGTGCCGCAATGGAGCGTCATCAGCGTCATCAGCGTCATTTAGGTGGTCTGACCTGCCGTTTCGCGATGGATGCCCCGCGTCATCTTCCGCGTCCCCCGCGTCATCCGCGTCATGGCTCGCGTCATCCGCGTCACTGGTTTTTCGTTGCCAGGACTGGGGTGATGACGCGGATGACGCGGATGACGCTGGTTTACGGGTCTTCTCCGTTTGTGCTGTGAGGGTGATCGACCTGGCCTTGCCTTCCCGGTCGAAGTCGACTGCCACACCGGTCGCTCGCAAGGCTGGCCCGTACCGCTTCAGGTGGCCGGCGAGGGCGCTCGGCGAACCGGGCCAGGGCTTCGGACGCGGGTCAGGAGTGATGACCTCGAGCAGCTTCGTCGCGGTCCCGGTCCACGTACTGGTCCTAACAGCCAGGTCGAAGACGGCGGAGGAGACGGGGTCATCCCCGACGACATCCCAGGCGAGCACTTCACTTTGCCCGAGGTAGCGATTCAGGGCACTTCCCGCGTCATTTGCGTCATCGTGTCCGGTGGCTGTGTCGAGCGCGTCGAGCACCTTTGCGAAGTCGGCCATGCGAGGCAGGTTCGGCAGGTGCACGTAGCGCAGCTCATCCAGCACTCGGGCTAGGAGGTCGAGCAGGGCACCGAGCAGGACCGGGTGTTGCCGGGTGAAGTCGGCTTCGAGGTCGGCGTCGGTGCGTCGATGTTGCGGGTCGATCCGTTCGAGCTCCAAGGTCACCAGGCGGTCGGCAAGGTCCCCTTGCAGGGCGCCGGCGTCGATGGCGGTCAGGATCACCGCCTTGCGGAACCTCAACACCGACAGATCACCATCGCTGTAGAGAGCGCGCCTCACCAGCCCTTCGCCGGTGGCGGCCCGGCACAGCGCGTCGGACATCCACGGTGCGATGCCGGAGATGTTGTCCAGGGCGACCACGTAGCTTCCACTGGCCGCGACGGCCCACTGCTCCAAGTCGCGTGGCGCGGCCCGTACCGGTGCCGGTGAAGGGTCGATGAGCCTTGCCAGGAACGCGGCCACCGTGGTCTTACCGGTTCCCTGCTCACCTTTGGGGAACAACACCGGGTGAGGGATGCCGGGGATCAGCGCGGCGACCATCCAGCCGACAACCAGCGGCCAGGACGCGGTGGTCACGTTCAATGAGGTGTACGCCATCAGGTCGAAGTCGCTGTGCTGGGGGACCGGCAGGGGCAAGGTCAGCGCGGTGCGACGGAAGGTGACCGGGGACCGGGCCAGGATGTCCCAGCCGTCAGGGCTGACCCGCACGACCCGTCCGGACGGGTCACCCAGGTCGATCAGCACATGGTCGGGCCAGGGGGCGGCGACCCGTAGCGGCAACGGGATCGACTTCTCCTCGTTGGCCATCCCTTCGATGACCATCAGCGCGTCGGCCAGAGCACCCGCCGAGGCGGCCTTCCCGGTGTTGCGCATGTAGGTCTTGGCCAGGTTGGCGCGGAGGCTGGACCGGCCGCCGCGCAGCATGAGGGCCACGTTCGGACCGTTGCGGTCCACCGCGAACGGCTCCCCCTCCTCGGACAGACCGAGGTGGTAACGGGCACAGGCAAGCTCCACCAGAAGGGTGGCCTGCGATTTCTTCGGGGCGCGTTCCTCAGAGCCGGATTCGTCGTCGTTGGGTGCGAAGCCGTCGGTCATGTGGACCTCCTCAGACGGTCGGCGACCGCTTCAGGGTCGATGCCAGCGGCCAGCGACGAGGCAGCCGATACCAGGAGCCGGCGCAGCCGATCGGCACCATCGAGACGGACAAGCTCTCGTGCCGCTTCGACTCCACGGTGGCTCCGATCCACGACACCGTCAGCGACCGTCAGAGCGAGCAGACGGCCTCCGTCGCGGTCGTTGCGGTGCACGCCGCATTCCAGAAGGGCTTGGTGCACTCGGACGTAAGGACCCTCTACGTCGGGGTCGGCGGCCAGGGCGCAGAGGTAGACGAAGCGGCGGTATCGGCCATGGAACATCTCGCCGGTGTCGAGCAGCTCGAACAAGTCCTCGTGGATTTCGGGATGAAGGATCGCGGCGTCGGCCACGACCGCTTCCGCTCCCGCCCGTGTCCAGTTGGCGGCGCTCATAACGTCACGCCGTTCGCGATGCGCATCGCGATCTCTCGCTCCGATTCCTCGGCCGCGAGGACGGCGTTCCAGCTGACCGGATCGTCGACCAAGTTGTAGAGCTCCCGGTCGAGACGGTCGCGCAGCATCGGCGGTGGGATCGCCTCCACTTCCATCGCTTGATCGGATGGCACGCCCGAGGCGTCGCACATAGCGGCGAACCTGGCGAAGTTGTGGTCGTTCCGGTTGACCTTGTGGGTCTGGAACTCACCGGACATGGCGTCGGTGGTCGACACTGCGACCCTGCGGAACTCGATCTGCACTGTCGAGCCGGCGTACCGCTGTAGGCGCTCCTCGAGCGACCGGGGAATGGCCAGGCCGCTTGGGTCCCAGTCGCCGACGAAGAGGATCGTGACCGGCTTCTGCATGGCCTTGTAGGCCATCGCGGAGTTGTGGGCGAACTCCTTGCCGGCCTGTCCACGGCATGAGAACAGTCCGACACCGAGAAGACGGGTGACCGGCTCGATCAGGCTCGACGTCGAGTCCGATTCGGCCCACACTTCGACGTGACGTGGTTGACGTGCCCAAAGGTCACGGCGGTAGAACTCGGCCGTTTGGGTGAGCGCATCCTCGACCGAGGCATACATCGTGTCGATGCGGCAGTAGCGGGTCGAGTCGGAGAGCCATCCCCAAGGGAGCTCTCCGGTCTCGCGCATCACGCCGAGATTGCGGATCAGGTTGTTGTAGTTGCGTCGGTTGCCCTGGTCCTTCTCCCACAGGGACCCGAGGCCGACGTAATAGACCTGACGGGCCGAGCACGGCTTGTAGCGATCGACGATGGCGTAGATGGCCGATCGGAGCGTCTCGATCTCGGCCTTGGTCCGCCGATCCCGTTTTAGTGTGCTCGCATCGTAAACGGGGGTGGTCATGGCGTCCTCACTGGCGAGGAAGCGCGGGTCTCGATGAACGCATCCAGCTCCGCGAGCCGGTACTTGCGGTGCTTGCCGATCTTGTAGCTGCGCGGTCCGACTCCGCGGTAGTTCCATTGGTGGAGCGTCTCCGGCGGGATGTTGAGGTACGTCGCTGCCTCGACGTGGCTCATCAATCGCGCCAGCTCGGGTCCTGCGGCATCGGCTCCCGTCATGTTCCGCTCCTCTCTTTCGGCTTCGTCTCGGCCTGTCGCTTGTCATCATGCCGGGTTTGATGCTAGGTTGGGCCTGCAATCCACCGGGCGATTGAAATGCGAGGTTCTTCACGATGACGAAGGCGCTGGCGTATAGAGAACGGCTGGACCTCGACGGAGGCTGGGCTGAGGCGAAGCCCTATGGGCCCGACGGCGGGCGGGTTCGCATCGGGGACCGGATCGTTCCGCGAGTCATCAGCGTCCACTTCATGGGCGCAGACGGACAGCCCGCGCTCGACATGCGACTAGAGGTGATCGACGGGGTCCCGCAATGCCGGGAGCTGAGGATCACAAGCTCTGAAGGCGGCCGCGGGCTCAAACCTCTCGACCTCCGTGCAGTCAGGTTGGTCGAGTGGATCGAGGACATCTACGCGATGTTCGCCATGCGCGTGCTGGACGAACGCGAAGGAGTGGTCACGGCGGTCATGGAGGTGTCCGACCGAGCGCACGACGACGCGATCAGCGAGTTCAAGAGGGCACGTCGCGGCAAGGGCGCGAGGAAGATCACGCCGGCGTTCCTGGCGAGCGTCGCCGAGATCTACAAGGAGCACCAGTCAGGTGCTCCGACGGCAGCGGTCGCCTCGGCCTTCGGGGTTCGTCACCGGATGGCCAGCGAGTACGCGAAAAGGGCAGAGGCGGCGGGCTACCTGCCGGCAACGTCACCCGGCAAGAGGAGGAGCTGACCATGGCGAGCATCGACAAGCGCGCGAACGGCAAGTGGCTGGCCCGGTGGCGGGAGTACCCGGGAGGCCCGCAGCGGAGCAAGAGCTTCGACCGCAAGGTTGACGCGGCCGACCACCTAGTGAAGGTGCAGCACGATCTCCACACGGGCGCCTACGTGAGCCCGAGCAAGGCCAGAACGACCGTGGAGGAGTTCTACCGGGTGTGGTCGGCCCGGCAGCCGTGGCGGGCCTCCTCGGCTGCCTCCGTCGGTTCCCTGTTCAAGCAGCACATCCTCCCTGCCTTCGGAGCTCGACCGCTCGGGACGATCCGGCGCGGTGACGTCGAATCGTGGGCGGCTGGACTACCGCTGGCCGGCCGCACGGCTGGTGTGGCTGTCCAGCATCTCGGGACGCTGTTCGAGGCGGCGGTCGCCGATGGTCTCGTGGCCTCCAATCCGGCACGAGGAGCGAAGCGTCCGCGAGTCGATTCGGTGCCGGTCGTGCCGTACGCCGCCGACGAACTCGAGCGGCTGCGGGCTGCGGCGCCTCCGTGGTTCCGGGTGGCGCTCACCCTTGGGGCGGCGTGCGGGCTCCGTCAGGGCGAAGCGACCGGCCTTTCGACGGATCGTGTCGACTTCCTGCGCCGCACGATGATCGTGGACCGACAGCTCGCCGCACCGTCGGTCGGCGGGCCGACCTTCGGGCCTCCGAAGACCAATCGCAGCTATCGGTCGGTGCCGCTGGCCGACGTGGCGATCGAGGACCTGGCGGCCCACATCGAGAAGTACGGCGCAGGCGAGGAAGGGCTCCTGCTGCACGAGGACGGGCGGGCGGTGAAGCGGCAACGGTTCGGCCAGGTCTGGCGGAGCCTTCGGACACGCGCCGAGATGCCCGCTGCTCGGTTCCACGACTGCCGGCACACCTACGCCTCGACGTTGCTCTCAGGTGGGGTGTCGGTGGCGGCGGCGGCGGACTATCTCGGGCACTCCCCCGGCGTGCTCCTCGAGACCTATGCGCACCTCGTGCCGGCCGACCATGACCGAGCCCGGGCGGTCGTTCAGGCGGCCTTCGCGAAACCTGCTGAGGACTGGCTGAGGACTAACGAGGTCCGCTGACGGCACTACGAGCGCTCTGACCTGCGGTTTTGTGGCGCTTCGTGGTCGCCCGGCATGTTCGACGGGATCATGCGCCACCAGGACTCGACCGGCGGTGGCGGCCAGATCGCCGACGGCGCCACCCAATGGATGACCGCCGGAGCTGGCATCCTCCACATCGAGACGCCGCCTGAGCACCTCGTGGCGTCCGGTGGCCTGTTCCACGGCATACAGCTCTGGGTGAACCTGCCGGCGGCGGAGAAGTGGACGCCGCCGCGCTACCAGGGCATCGGCGCCGACGATGTGATGCTCCTCACCTCCGCCGACGGCGGCGCCCTCATCCGGGTGATCGCCGGTGACATCGCCGGCCACCGTGGCCCGGGATCGACCCACACCCCGATCTCGCTGCTCCACGTCACGCTCAGCCCTGGCGCCGAGCTGCGGCTCCCGTGGCCCGCCGGGTACAACGGCCTGGTCTACGCGCTGAGCGGGAACGGCTCGGTCGGCGCCGAACGGCGCCCGCTGACCAGCGGGCAGCTCGCAGTCACCGGCGACGGCGACGTGCTGACCGTGCGGGGCGCCAGCCAGCAGGACAGCCGCACGCCAGCGTTCGACGTGCTGGTGCTCGGGGGACGCCCGATCGGCGAGCCGGTGGCATGGCGCGGGCCGTTCGTCATGAACACCCACGCCGAGCTGGCCCAGGCGTTCGAGGACTTCCAACGCGGCCGCATGGGCACCGTCCCGGCGGGAGCCATGGGCCACTGATCGATGGGCCCGGGCGTACTCTCGCCGGGCCCATGTCGCCCCCTCTGGTCCCGCCCGAGTTCGCCGCCGGCATCGTTGAAGACAACGGTTCAGAAGGTCGGGCCTGGATCGAGCGACTACCCCAGCTGGTGGCCGAGGCGTGTCAGCGATGGTCCGTGTCGGTCTCCGGACCGAGCATGCACGGTGTGGCGGGCCTGGTGGTCCCCGTCCGGGCCTCCGATGGGACCGAGTCGGTCCTCAAGGTCAGCTGGCCCCACGAAGAGGCCGCTCCGGAGTCAGCCGCGCTGCGCTGCTGGAACGGACGAGGCGCGGTTCAGCTGCTGGCCGACGACGCGGCCACTTGGACGCTGCTGCTCGAACGCCTGGATCCGACGCGGACCCTCGAGTCGCTGCCCGACGTCGACGAGGCGGTGAGCCTCGCCGCCGGCCTCCTGGAACGCCTGCACGTGGCAGCACCAGGAGACGTACCGGCGGTCGCCGAGCTGGCCCGGCGTTGGACGATCGAGCTCCCGGAGGAGTGGGAGCGCTTCGGTCGCCCGTGTGAGCGCCGCCTGGTCGACCAGGCCGTAGCGACGTGCACCGTGCTCGGCGCAGACGACAGCCGGAACCGTCTCCTGCACGGCGACTTCCACTACGCCAACGTGCTCGCCGGTGAACGAGAACCGTGGCTGGCCATCGACCCCAAGCCCCTGGTCGGCGACCCGGCCTTCGACGTGGCGCCCCTCTTCCGCAACCGCTGGGAGGACCTGACCGCCACTGGGGATCTCCCCGCCGCGATCCGCCGCCGCTTCGACCAGATCGTCGACATCGCCGCACTCGATCCCGGCCGAACAAGATCCTGGACGATCACCCGAGCCGTAGCCAACATCCTGTGGGCGATCGAACACAACGACAAGGAGTTCGCAACCATCGAACGAACGATCGCCGAAACCCTCGGCACCTGATGACCCTACCCGTCGGCCGGAGGACGATCAGCCGGCCGGACAAGGCCGAAGCGAGGGAGGGTCGGGCTCGAACAAGCTCGTCGTCGAACCTATGGTTCGACGAGGAAACCTCAGTCCCACCAGAGGTCGTGGTCGAGCACGCCTTTGGCGATGAGGCCGAGCTGCACCTGGCTGGTGCCTTCCACGATGGTCAGCTGCTTGGCGTCGCGGTAGTACAGCTCGGTCATGTGGTCCTTCATGTAACCCGCGGCGCCCAGCATCTGGAGGCAGACGTTCGACGCCTTCACCGCCACCTCCGTGGCGTAGTACTTGGCCATCGACAGGTAAGGGACGTGCTCCTTGGTGAACTCGCCGCGGTCGGCCATCCACGCGGACCGGTAGGTGAGCAGCCGGGCCGCTTCGATCTCCACCGCCAACTCGGCGATCTGCCACTGGATGCCCTGGAAGTCGGCGATCGTCTTGGTGAACGCAGCCCGTTCCTGGACGTACTCGGTGGCGTACATCAGCGCGCCCTCCGCCAGTCCGATGCCTCGGGCCGCCACGATCGGGCGCATCGAGTTCAGCCCGAGCATGGCCAGGCGGAACCCACCGACCTCCCCGATCACGTTCTCGGCCGGCACCCGCACGTCGTGCAACAGCAGTTCGCCCGTGTCCACGCCCCGCACGCCCATCTTCCGGTCCGTGGCGCCGACCTCCACACCGTCCCATCCCCTCTCGACGATGAACGCGGTGACCGAGTCGTGCTGCCGGGAGGTGACGTCGTCGGAGGTCTTGGCGAACACCGTGTACCAATCGGCCTGCACGACACCGGACATCCAGCACTTCGTGCCGTTCAGCACCCAGTCATCGCCGTCCCGGACCGCTTTCGTGCGCATGCCCATCACGTCGCTGCCGGCCTGCGGCTCCGACAGGCCGAAGCCGGCGCGCTGGGAGCCGTCGGCGATGGGACCGAGGTAGCGGGCTTGTTGCTCCGCCGAACCAGCGATCAGCACCGGCCCGGTCGGCAAGCGGGTGAGCAACAACATGAGCGCCGCGGTGTTCGAGTACTTGGCCACTTCTTCGATGGCGATGGTGAGGCCCATGATCCCAGCGCCACCGCCCCCGAGCTCGGTCGGGATGCACAGCCCGAGGAGGCCGGCGTCGCGGAAGACCTCGAACAGATCCTGTGGGTACTCGCCGGTCTCGTCGACCTCACGAGCCCTCGGCTTGACCTTCTCCTGGGCGATCTTGCGGCACGTGGCCTGGAGGGCCAGTAGCTCCTCGGAGAGCTCGAAGTCCATCGCGGTCGGTCAGGCGGTGCGACGGCGTTGGCGGATCAGCCGGCGCCGTTCACGTTCGGTGTAACCGCCCCAGACCCCGTCCTTCTCCCGGACGCTCAGCGCGAACTCGAGGCAGGCTTCCTGCACCGAGCACTCACCGCAGACCTCCTTGGCCGGGCCGGCGTCGTCGTCTTCGGGCGGGTAGAAGATCTCGGGGGCCAGTCCGTGGCAGGCCGCCTTGTTGCGCCAGGACAAGTTCATGGGTGGTAGCTCACTCGGGGATGTCGGTCGGTTGACGACGCAACTCGAGGTGCAGATGCGCCAGGATGTCCTGCTCCGCCCGTTCGGCTCGAGACACCGGGTGGGCAGGGACGAATCGACGAGTATGGACCGGCGGCAGCCCCCAAGTCCATCTCGACGGGCTGCAGGCGCCGGACCGCCCCGCCGGATGTCGCGCAGGGCGGCCAGCGGCTCCTGCACCGTTTCGGGCTCCAACTGGGTCGCGTGCTGGTAGTTCGGGTTTGCCTGCGAGTCCGGGTGCGACCGGCCGGATCGCAACTCCTAGGATCCCCTCGCTCCGCCCGTCCACCATGCCCGTGCCTCCTGCCGTCCGTCCTTCAACCCGCCTGACCAAGGGCGCGGTGTGGTTCGTGCTCGGCGTGGCGTCCCTGTTCGCGCTCGTGCGGACACTCGCCGCCTTGGTGCAGTTCGGCGTCGACCGGGGCGCCCGCCCCAACTTGGCCGCCGGGTTGGCGTGGGCGTTGGTGGGGATCGCGGTGGCCGCCGTGTGGTTCCTGGCCACCGCAACCCGACGCCGACGGTGCGCTCGGGGGGCCGACGAGGCGGCAGGGCCGTTGGCCTGCGAGGCCGGTCCTTCGACAACCATGACCGGCCGCCCGATCCCCCAGGATGGGGATGACCAGCCGCGGTGGCGATCCAGGCTGCCCGATCCGGCCGCGCTGATCTGCGCTCCTCTGGCGGCCTTGCTGGTCACCTGGCCGGGTGTGGCCCACCTCTCCACCCGGTTCATCGGCGCCACCGACGCCAAGTACAACGCCTGGCTCGGCTGGCGGATGGCTCAGGCCTGGCGGGCCGGATCCTGGTTTCCCACCAGGTTCGGCGATGCCCTCTACCCGATCGGTGTCAGCCTGTGGCTGATCGACGGGCTCCTGCCGACCTGGGTGACGGGTGGCTGGAACCTCGTCACCGGCAACCCGCTGCTGGCCTACAACCTGGCCATCCTCACCGGCGTGGTCGCCAACTTCCTGGCCGCCCACCATCTGGCCGGCGCACTCACGTCTCGTCGCACCGTTCGCCTGGTGGGCGCGGCGGCGTTCGCCACGGCTCCGGCCCTCACCGGGGCCATCGACGCCCACATCACGTTCGTCTACGCGTTCACCCTGCCGTTGATCTTGCGAGAGGCGATCGTGGCCGCTCGGGGCGACCGTCCCTTGCGGCCGGCGAGGCTGGCGGTGCTGCTCGTCCTGGCCTTCTTGTGCTCGGCCTACCACCTCATCTTCGGCGGCCTGCTGTTCGTGCTGGTCACGCTGGCCTGGCCCAACTCGGCAGTCCGCGCCCGCCGAGAGCTGCTGCGGGCCGGGGTCGCGATCGTCGCAGCCGCCGTCGTGCTGTCGCCGTTCATCGTGCACCGCCTGGATTTCGCGGCGCGAGAGCGGGCGGCCGGCGCGCCGGACACCGTCAAGGTGACCGACGCGGTGACCTACTCCAACGATGCCTTGGGCACGCTCTCGCGCCCCGCCGATGCGACCGTCCGCCTGCCGCTGCCACGGGTCCGAGCTGAGCCGGTGTTCGCGCCGCTGCGCCCGGCGTTCGCCGGGCTGTTGCTCCTCGCGGGGGTCGCCCTCGCCTGCGGCTTCTCCCATCCGGCCCGGCGCCCCCTGCTCGTGGCAGCCGGCGTGTCTTGGTTGCTCGGTCTCGGCCCCACATTGCTCTGGGGCGGACGAGCCGTCGTGCATACCGTCCACGGCAAGTCCGTGATGTGGCTCCCCTACCGGCTGCTCCTCGAAGTGCCGGGCCTCAGCGTTCTGCGAGCCCCGTACCGGGCGAACTTCGCGTTCGCCGCCGCGGCCTGCGCCCTGCTCGTCGTGGGGCTCGAGGGATTGGCTGCCCGGCTTCGCCGGCCGGCTCGCTACGGCGCCGTCGCTGGCCTGGTCGTGCTGCTCGTGCTGTCGCTCAGCGTCCCGATCCAGCACAGCGACTTCGACCTGTCCACACCGCTGCGACGCAGCTTCGAGCGCATCGCCCGATCTCATCGGCCAGCCGGCGCGGTGATCGTCGTCCCGTTCGAGTGCGGCGATGACAACCGCCTGACCCTGTGGCAGACGATCCATCACCAGCCGTCCCTCGGCTGTTCGACGGGAACCGCCGCCATACCGTGGTGGTCGGGCATGCAGGCATGGGTGGACTCCCCGGAGCTGGCCGCCTTGCGCTGTGACCCCAGCCGGCTCTCTGTGCGCCGCACCCGCTTCGGTCGCCATGTCGCGCTCGGGCCCGACGGCCGGCAGCGCCTGCAACGCAGCCTCGGCGTCGAGTACGTCCTGTTCGACAAGCTCGCAGCACTCGGCCCTGATTGCGGGCCGCTGCGCGACCGCGTCGCCGCCCTCACCCGCCGGGCCGAGGTGCTGGCTGAGGACCAACAGTTCAAGCTGTTCGACCTTGGATCCCCGAGGCCGGGATAGCCAGGAAGTGAGCCCCGGCGAGGCCCCACCGTAGGATCCCAGGATGCACGACGCTCCGGCTGACACTCATCCCGCGTCGTGATCGGCCCTGGCTGGTTCGACCGGGCCGAGGCGCTGCAGCGCTTGGCGGAGGACCCGTTCGACGTCGTGGTCGTCGGCGGCGGCATCACCGGGGCGGGCGCGGCTCTCGACGCCGCCTCACGCGGTCTGCGAACCGCGCTCGTGGAGCGCGACGACTTCGCCAGCGGCACCTCCTCCAAGTCCTCCAAGCTCGTCCACGGCGGCCTGCGCTACCTCCAACAGGGCGAGTTCCGGCTCGTCTATGAGGCCTTGCACGAGCGTCAACGGCTGCGCCACAACGCCCCCCACCTCGTGAAGATCCTGCCGTTCCTCCTGCCGGTGTTCACCGGAAGAGGAGGGGTCATACCGAAGAAGTTGTCCCGGGCCCTGGGGTCGGCGATGTGGCTCTACGACATGACCGGCGGGGCCAGGATCGGCAAGCTTCACCAGCGGATCAGCCCCGACGAGGCCCTGGCCCACATGCCGACGCTGAACCGCGACCGACTCGCTTCCTCGTACCTGTACTACGACGCCCAGGCTGACGATGCCCGGCTCACGCTCACCCTGGCCCGCACCGCGGCCATCGACTTCGGCGCAGTCGTGGCCAACGGGGTATCGCTGGTGGGGGTGGACAAGGATGACGCCGGCAGGGTGACGGGTGCCCGTCTGCAGGCCGATGGCGAACAGATCTCGGTGAGCTGCTCGGCGCTGGTCAACGCCACCGGGGTATGGTCCGACGACGTCCGCGCGCTCGACGAAGGCGCCCACCCTGGGTCCATCCGGCCGGCCAAGGGCATCCACATAACTGTGCCGTGGGCCAAGGTCCGCAACGACATCGCTGCGGTCGTGCCGGTCCCGAAGGACAAGCGGTCGGTGTTCGTCGTTCCCTGGGGCGACGTCACCTACGTCGGCACCACGGACACCGACTACGACGGCTCCATCGACGATCCACAGTGCACGGCCGAGGACGTCGCCTACTTGTTGTCCGCGCTCAACCACGCGGTGACCACTGAGCTGACCGAGCGCGACGTGCTCGGGACCTGGGCCGGCCTCCGCCCGCTGGTCAACCGGGCCACCAGCGGGCGCACCGCCGACCTGTCCCGCCGCCACCAGGTGCACTCGTCCGACTCGGGCATGGTCACGATCACCGGCGGGAAGCTCACGACGTACCGCGAGATGGCCGCCGACACGGTCGACGTCGTGCTCGCCTCGCTGGATGACCGGGTGGTCACGCGTGTCGCCAAGCGTTGTCGCACCAAGAGCCTGCGGCTACGTGGCGCCGAGGGCTACGAGGCCGCCGCCCAGAGCGACGACCCGCTGAGCGTGCACCTGGCCGAGCGATACGGCGGCGAGGCTCGAACGCTGCACGCCATGATCGAGGCCGACACCTCCCTCGGCGAGCCGCTGGTCGAAGGCCTTCCGTATGTCCGCGCCGAAGCGGTGTACGCCGCCCGCTACGAGATGGCCCGCAACGTGGACGACGTGTTGAGCCGCCGTACCCGGGCCAGGCTGCTCAGCCGGGATGCCTCGGCCGCCGCGGCCCACCAGGTGGCCGATTTGATCGGTGACGTCCTCGGGTTGTCGGCCGGTGACCGGGCGGCGCAGGCCGAGGCCTATCGCGCCTCGGTGACCGCCGAACGCACGAGTGCCGGCTTGCCGGAAACCGCGCTGGACGCGGTGCTTGGCGCGTAGGCGAAGTCCGTGGCCGATCTCGTACCACGCCCAGGGTCGCCGACCCCGCCGATCGAGCTAACCGGTGGTGCGGCGGCCGCCACCGGACGGTTGGATGTGGATCGGGTCGAGCTCGATCCCACGTTCATTGAGCGGTTGCGGGGCATCTGCGGCGACGTGCGCACTGATCCCGCGGAGTTGGCCGAGGCCAGCCGCGATTGGTGGCCGCTGGCCATGGTGTGGGCCACCGAGGGCCAGGTCGGCGCGCTGGCCGGAGCAGTGGTCCGTCCCGCCGACGTGACCGACGTGTCGTCTGTCCTCGGCGCCTGTCACGACGCCGGCATCCCGGTGACCCCGGCCGCTGGTCGCAGCAGCGTGGTCGGCGGCACGGTCCCGTTGCACGGCGGTGTCCTGCTCGACCTGTGCGCCCTGTCAGGGATCGCCTCGGTCGATCCGGTCTCCATGGTGGTCGAGGTGTTGGCGGGCACGTTCGGCCAGGAGTTCGAGGCCGAGCTGTCGGCCAGCCACGGGCTGACGGTCGGCCATTGGCCTCAGTCGATGGCGCTGTCAACGGTCGGCGGGTGGCTGGCCTGCCGCGGCGCCGGCCAGTACTCCAACCGGTACGGAAAGATCGAAGACATCGTGGTCGGCTTGGAGGTCGTGCTGACCGATGGCCGGGTGATCCGCACCGGCGGGCAGCCCCGCCAAGCGGTCGGCCCGGACCTCACCCAGCTGTTCGTCGGCTCGGAAGGCACGCTCGGCGTGATCACCCGCGCTTGGCTACGGGCCCATCCGCGGCCGACCCACGAACGCCGCGCCGCCTACGGCTTCCCGTCGTTCGCCGACGGGTTGGACGCCATGCGTCGCATCACCCAGCGGGGGGCCACGCCAGCCGTGCTGCGGCTCTACGACGCGATCGAGTCCCAACGCAACTTCCAGACGGCGGAGGGCGTCAACCTGCTGCTCGTGTACGACGAAGGCGACATGACGATGGTGAACGCCGGCATGGAGGTGGTGGGCGTCGAGTGTGAGGGGGCGATGAGACTCGACGACGCGTTGGTCGAGCAGTGGTTGGGCCACCGCAACGAGGTATCCGCGCTGGAAGCGCTGATCAGCAAGGGTTTCGTGGTCGACACGATGGAGATCGCCGCACCGTGGGCGGCGCTGCCCACCATCTACGAGTCGACGTTGGCTGCGATGACCGCGGTGTCGGGCACGCTGGCCGTTTCGGCCCACCAGTCCCACTCCTACCAGACGGGCGCCTGCCTGTACTTCACGTTCGCCGGCGGCGTCGAGCCGGCCGACCGGGACCGCTACTACGCCGCGGCGTGGGACGCCGGCACCCGTTCGGTGCTGGCCGGCGGCGGTGCGCTCAGCCACCACCACGGGATCGGGCTCAACCGGGCCCGCTTCGTCAGAGAGGCGCTCGGACCGGCGTTCGACGTGCTGGCCGCGGTGAAGGTCGCGCTCGACCCCGGAGGGATCCTGAACCCGGGCAAGCTCGGCCTGGCCTCGCCGTTCGGCGAGGTGGGCTGGCCGTGACGAGCTGGCCGTGACGGGCGAACCGGCGATGAGCATCGGTTCCTCGAACCTCTGGCCTCCTCATGTGCGGTTGCCGCTACAAGGGACCGACGGAGCGATGCGTGCCGGCTGACGTCGATCGGCGCGTCGTGGCCCGCGGCGCGGCAGCCTGCCTCGTGCTCGCCGCACCGGTGGCGGTCGTCTCCTCCCTCCTGGCCGATCACGAGGATCGCAACCGGGGTGTGCTCAGCGTGCTGTCGCTGGTGCTCCTGTTCAGCTTCGCCCTCGGTGGGTTTGCCGCCGGCCGAGAGTCGGTCGACCTGCCGGCCAAGCACGCGGCGGCCGCCGGCGCCGTGGCGTTCCTCATCGTCCAGACCCTTGGCCTCCTCGCCCGTTTGGCCCGCGGCGCTCCGCTGTCGCCGGCCCGCATCGTGCTCAGCGCCCTCCTCGCCATGTCGGTCGCGGTGCTGGGCGGCCTGCTGGCGGCCCGGACCCGCAGCCGGGCGGCGCCCGGATGACCGCCAATGGGATCCTCGTGGTGGACGTCGGCACGAGCGGCGTCCGAGCGGCGGTCGTTCGACCGGATGCGACGATCACCGACGACCACTACGTCGAGGTCCTGCCGACCTCCCCCGCGCCTGGCTTCGTCGAGTTTGACCCGGCCGGGATGGCCGCCGCCGCCTTGCACGTGGCCCGGGCCGCGCTCGGCTCAGGTGGCCCGGTGGATGCGGTGGGCATCGCCAACCAACGCGCATCGACGGTCGTCTGGGACCGGGCCAGCGGCGAGCCGGTCGGTCCAGGGGTGGGCTGGCAGGACCTGCGCACAGTCGGCACCTGCCTCGTCTTGCAGGCCCAAGGCATCCGCCTGGCCCCGAACCTCTCGGCCACCAAGCTGGCGTTCCTGCTCGACACCCATGACCCGGACCGCCGCCGTGACCTCTGCTTCGGCACCGTCGACACCTGGATCGCCTGGACGTTGTCGGGCGGAACCGTTCACGTCACCGACGCCACCAACGCCGCGCTGACCGGGCTGCGCACCGCGAACCAGTCGGCCTGGCACGACGGCATCCTCGATGCGCTGCGCATCCCGCGGTCGTGCCTGCCCAGCGTGGTGGATTCCACCGGCGTGTGCGGTGAAGCCACGGTCCTCGCTGGCCGCCCGCCGATCGCCGGCATCGCCGGGGACCAGCAGGCGTCGCTGGTCGGCCAGGGCTGCCTGCGGCCGGGCCTGGCCAAGGTCACGTTCGGCACCGGCGGCATGCTCGACCTGTGCCTCGGAAAGCGGCCGTCGTTCGAGGCGCGCGGGCCGGGTGGCACGTTCCCGATCGTGGCTTGGCAGCGCGAGGGTCAACGAACATGGGGGCTCGAAGCGGTGATGCTCTCGGCCGGCACCAACGTCGAGTGGCTCCGCGACGATCTCGGCCTGATCGCCTCGGCTGCGGAGTCTCACGACGTCGCCGCTCGCTGTTCGACCAGCGAAGGCGTCGTGTTCGTGCCGGCCCTGCTCGGCCTCGGCACGCCGCAGTGGGATTACGGCGCCCGCGGCACCCTGCTCGGGATCACGCGCGGGAGCGAACGTCCTCACGTGGTGCGAGCCGTGCTCGAGGGCATCGCCCAGCGCGGTGCCGATCTGGTCGAGGCGGCCGAGCGCGACGGTGAGCTGACCATTCCGGCGTTGCGGGTGGATGGAGGCATGTCGGCCAACCCGACGTTCCTGCAGGCCTTGGCTGACGCCACCCAGAAACCGGTGGAGGTGTCCCCGGTGCTGGAGGCCACGACGCTCGGCGCCGCGTTCCTGGCCGGCCTGGCCACCGGAACCTGGGCCAGTACCGACGCGCTGGCCGACCTGTGGTCGCCCCGGGCCATCGTCGATCCCGGCTCGGCTCTCGACCGCCAGCAGTGGGCTGAGGCTGTTCGCCGGGCCGGAGCCTGGATCCCCGAGTTCTCGGGCCTGGACTTCTGACCGGCGCGACGATCCACGGCTGGTCGTCCGGCCGTCCTGAGCCACCGCTGCATCCGGGCATGGAGATCGCTCCGTAGATCGCGACGATGACCATCAAGCGCACAGTCGCCACGACCGCGGTTCTCCTCGTCCTCCTCACCGGGTGCGGCAAGAGCGACAAGAAGTCCGCCGACAGCACCAAGTCGACCGACAAGGCGGCCACCACAGCTGCGCCGAAGGGCGAAGGGGCCAAGCCCTCCGGCTCCTCCGGCTCCAACGCGGTGGAGATCAAGGGCTTCAAGTTCGGGTCCGAGACCTTGAAGGTCAAGGCCGGGACCAAGGTGACCTGGACCAACAACGACTCGGCCGATCACACCGTCACGTCCGTCAAAGGCGACCCGGCGTCGTTCGACTCGGCCCACTTCGGCAAGGGCAAGACGTTCTCGTTCACGTTCGCCAAGCCCGGCACCTACAAGTACCAGTGCGACATCCACAACTACATGACGGCGACCGTCGAGGTCTCCTGATCTTCCAGTCCTTCGGCCTCGTCAGGCGGACGGCCCGTGAACGGGGCCGCGTGATCCGGGGATGAGCGTCGTTCCGTAGAGTGGCGGAGTGACACTGAAACGCACCCTCGTAACCACAACAGTCGTCATCGTCCTCCTTGCCGGTTGCGGCGCAAGCGGCGGAAAGTCCTCCGAGAACACGAGCCCGGGCGACAAATCACCGGCCACTGCTGGACCCAACGGCGGAAGCTCGAACAAGGGCGGAAGCTCGAACAATGGTGGACCCCGCTCCAAGCCCCGGAAGCCGAAGAGCTCAGGCTCGAAGTCCGGCGCTGCGCCGAGGGCCGGAGCAGTACGTCTGGTGCTCATAACTGACTTCAAGTTCGATACCGGGCCGCTGGGGCCGCAGGTGCCGGTCGGTACGAAGGTGACCTGGATCAACAACGACTCCACCGACCACACGGTCACCTCCCTCGGTGGCGCGCCGGCGTCGTTCGACTCGGGCCACCTCAGCAACGGCCAGAAGTTCTCCTTCACGTTCACCAAGCCCGGCACCTACAAGTACCGCTGCGACATCCACAACTCCATGATGGGTACGGTCGAAGTCTCCTGACCTACCGCCGGCCCGGCCTTTCCGACCACCTCTGCTAGGAGGATCCCCGCTTGTCGATCGATCCGCGACGGCTCCTCGACCTCACCGAACAGGTCGACCAGCTGCACAACGAGAGCATGCGCACGTTCCGCGAAGAGGCCGAGGAGATCCACTTCGGCCGTTCCGGAGCCGAGCGGCGACTGTCACGGCGGGGACTTCTGTCCAAGGCCGGAGCGGGCGGGGCGCTCCTGACCGTGGGAGCCATGGCCAGCCCCGTGGCCCGGTTCATGCCCGCCGCCTTCGCCGCCAATGGTGTCGACGATGCGGCGATCGCTGCGTTCGCCGCCAGCGTCGAGTTCGCGGCGGTGGCGGTGTACCAGGAAGTGATCGACCGCGGCCGGCTCGAGCGAACTGTCACCAAGATGGCCGTCACGTTCCAGGGCCACCACCGTGAGCACGGTCGTGCGTTCAACGCGATCACCAAGGCCACGTCGGAACAGCCCAACGCCAAGCTGCTGGCTGCCTACAAACCGCGCATCATCGCGGCGAAGGCCCAGGACGCCCTGCTCGAGATCGCCTACTCGCTCGAGGAGGCAGCGGCCGCCACGTACCTGTTCGCGCTCGGCGAGCTGCAAGACAAGACGAACGCCATGACGGCAGCCACGATCCTGCCCGTCGAGTCCCAGCACGCGGTGGTGCTGGCGCAAGTCCTGGACAAGAAGATCGCCGACTACCTGCCGCCCTTCCAGAACGACAAGCGGGCCGTCGACGCCGACCAGTACCCGGCTTGACCCTCCGTTCGGACCAGGAGAACCCCATGGATTTCTACCGAGACGAGTTGCGCCGCCAACTCAGGGCCGTGGATGGAGAGCACCGCGCCGCCATGAACCCGTGGCGTGAGGCGCTGATGCGGGTGTTCGTCGACGGCGAAGACGCCACCGGCCCGGTCAGGGCCCGGCTGGCCGGCGCGCCCGATCGACGTTCGTTCCTCCGCCTGGGTGGGGTCACCATCGCCGGTGCTGCCCTTCTCGCCGCCTGCGGCAAGGACGACGAGAAGGGCAGCCAGAGCGGCACCACCAAGCCGGAACCCACCACCGCTGCGGGGGCTTCGACCACGGCAGCCACGACCGCCCCGCCTCCGCCCACGCCCGACGACAAGAAGACCGACCTGACGCTGCTGCGAACCGCGACGTCCCTCGAGCTGTTGGCCGTCGCCGTGTACGGCCAGGCCGCTCCGCTGGTGAAGAACCGCGATGTCCTGTCGGCGGCCAAGCTGTTCGCCAGCCAGCACCACGAGCACGCCCAGCAGCTCCAAGGGGCCACCACAGAGGCGTTCGGGGCGGACAAGATCTACAAGAAGGCGAACGCCGTGTTGAAGAAGAACCTTGTGGACCCCGTCCTGCCCACGCTCAAGTCCGACACCGACATCGTGAAGTTCGCCATCGGCTTGGAGGACGCCGCCGCCTCCACCTACGTCTCAGCCGCCGGTCTGTTCAGCACGCCGTCGCTCCGCCAGGCGATCATGGCCATCGGCGGCATCGAGGCCCGCCATGCAGCGATCCTGGCCCACGTGCTCGACCAATCGGTGCCGACCGATGCGTTCTGGAACACCCAGGACGCCGCCAGCACCGACGCCTTCGTCTGAGCTCCGCCACTTGGCGCCGGATCACATGAATCGGCGCCACAATGGCGCTAGGTTGAAAAGATGACCAGCATCCAGGTCAAAGATGTACCGGCTGAGGTGCACGCCACCCTGCGCCGGCGAGCAGCGGCTGCCGGGCAGTCTCTGCAGGAGTACCTCCTCGCTCAACTCATCAATGAGGCGAGGTCGCCCACGGTCGACGAGCTCCTCGATCGGGCTAGCGGACGAGCTGGAGGTCGGGCCGGGTTCAAGGCCGCCGCCAAAGCCGTCCGGGGCGATCGCGATAGACGTTGATCGTCGTCGACGCCAGCATTGTCGTGAGCGCGCTGGCCGATGACGGCACAGACGGTGATCGGGCGAGGCAGAGGTTGCGAGGCGAACGGCTGGCGGCGCCGCACCTGATCGACATCGAGGTCACGTCGGCGTGGCGGAAGTTGGCCGCAGCCGGTCACCTGGACGGCCGGCGGGTTGGGCTGGCCCTAGAGGATCTGCTGTCCCTACGGATCGATCGCGTGCCGCACGGGCCGCTGTTGTCGCGGTGCTGGGAGCTGCGCGAAACCCTCACGGTCTACGACTCGGCGTACGTGGCCTTGGCCGAAGCTCTGCAAACGACGCTGCTCACCATCGACGGGCGCCTCGCCAACGCCCCGGGACGTCGCTGCCAAGTCGAGATCCTGACCTGAGCCTCGAACCGTCCTAGCGGCCGTTGGTGGCGTGGCGTCAGCTGCGTCGAAAACTGGCTTGCGTCTCTTGGGCAGGCGATCGCCTTCCGTTTTCTGGTCGCGGCGGCCAGACTGTGCGGCGACGGTGAGTCGGCCGGGTGACCGCGGCTCGGCGCCGGCCTTCGGGGCGGTGACCGGGTTGAGGAAGGTCGGGGCTCCGCAGGGCAGGGTGCTGGCGAGATGCCAGTCGGGGCGACCCGCAGGAAAGTGCCACAGAGAACAAACCGCCGATGGCCGGGAAACCGGCACAGGCAAGGGTGAAACGGTGCGGTAAGAGCGCACCAGCACCCGGAGCGATCCGGGTGGCTCGGTAAACCCCACTCGGAGCAAGGCCGAACAGGAGGCAAGGGCGGCCCGTCCGTCCCTCCCCGGAGGGAGCCTCCAGGTGGGCCGCACAGATGGATGGTCACCGATCGGGACCCCGGTAACGGACCCGTGGACAGAACCCCGCCTACAAGCCGACTCACCGTCGCTACCAGCCTCCAAGCGGCCGCCCCGGAGCGACGCACCGGCACCGCTCTTGTCTTGACCACCCCACCGAAAGGCTGGCCGACCGTCACTAAGTCGTGTCCTCGGGAGCTATGCGGCGGTTGGCCCGTTCTTCTTTGACTCGCTCGAGAGCCCGGATGTGAGCCAGATCCTTGTCTCGCCCGTGCCAACCGGGCGGCTGGTGCTCACGACAGGTCGAGACCTTGGCTCCTCAGCGCGGGGGAGCCTTGGTCAGCCGCGCGCGTGGAGTCGGTAGATATTGGTGAGGCTCCTGAGACGCTGAGCCGGTGAGAGCGCCAGCATCTGGCGGATCTGGCGTCGCTCGGTTGCGTCCTCGTCGAGAACATGAGCAGGCGGCTCGGGCAGGACGGGGCCAGCACCGAAAGTCCCCTCGCTCATGGCGGCATTGTACGACCGCCGCGCCAAGCCGTGGTCTGGCTCTGCGCCTCGCCGTTCAGGTCTTCTACCAGTTCCACCAGCTGGGCCGCGGTGTCGACACGAGCCTGAATTGAACCTTCGAGTTTGGCCTGGATGGTGGTGATGCCGGCAACCCGGTACATGCGAAGACGGTCTTTGACCATCGCCGGTGTCCCGAGGAGGTTCGTCTTGAACCCGAGCTCGGTCGGAACCCGGTCGGCCGCTTCCTCGCGCCGACCATCGAGCCAGAGCTCTTGCACGGCGCGCACGTCGTCGCCGAAGCCCTGCCGCTCGAACGCCGCGTTGTAGAAGTTCTTGTCCTTCGAGCCCATGGCCCCGATGGTGAACGCGTAACCGCGGGCGTGGCGCTTGGCCGCCTCGTCCACATCGTCGGTGAACTCGACCCCAACGGGGATCAGCAGATCGAGATCGCTCACGGACCGGTTGGCGCGCGTGGCGCCGGCGCGAAGGTGGGTCATGAACGCGCGGCGTGTTCGGGCACGAAGGCGTTGCCGATCCACCCGTCGGCCATCTCGCCGGTGAGCTCGAGGTTCCGAGGGCCCAGCGCGGCGACGTAGATGGGCACCTCGACCGGGCTCATCATCGAGCGGATCGGCCGCCCTGGCCGGCCTGGCAGCGGCAGCTCGTAGACCTTCCCGGCGTGGTCGAGTCGGTCGCCGCGGGCGACAGTTCGGACGATGTCGATGGTCTCTCGAGTGGCGGTGATCGGCGACCGGAACCTGACTCCGTGCCAGCCCTCCATCACCTGCGGCCCGCTCGTCCCGAGTCCGAGCAGGAAGCGACCACCTGACAACACCTGCAGCGACATCGCCGACATGGCGAGCATGGCCGGGGTCCGGGCGCCGATCTGGGCGATCCCGGTTCCCAACCCGATGGTGGACGTTCGCGCCGCGAGGTACCCCAGCGGCGTCAGCGCGTCCTGACCCCACGCCTCGGGCACCCACACCGAGTCGACCCCGACCCGTTCGGCCTCGACGACGAGGTCGACCTCTTCCGGCGTCGCGACGACCGTGTTTGTCGCCACCCGCATGTCTGCCGGCCGGGAGCCCATCGCCAGGACGGTAACACAGTCAGTTGCGTTAGTGAACTGACTGGTCCTATCCTCGCGCGCCAGCAAGCCATAGCGCTCGCCCTCGAAGGAGGACAGTGGAAGCTCCAGAGTTGCGTTACCGCGACAGCCCGACCACGGAGGCCGAGCTCCTCATCGAGGCGCCACCTGAAGACGTGTGGACGCTCGTGTCGGACATCCGGCTACCGGCCCGGTTCAGCAGTGAGTTCCAGGGCGCCGACTGGCTCGACGGCGTCACGGCTCCGCGCCTCGGCGCTCGCTTCGTCGGCCGCAACTCCCACCCGGCGATCGGTGGCTGGGAGACGACGTGTGTCATCACCGCCTTCGAGCCTGGCCGCCTCTTTGGCTACGCAGTCGGCGATCCGGAGAACCCGTCGTCGCAGTGGCGCTTCACCCTCGAACCGCAAGCCTCCGGCACCCGGCTCACGCAATGGATGTGCATGGGGCCGGCGCGCAGCGGCATCAACATCGCCATCGACGCCATGCCCGAGAAGGAGGCGAGGATCCTGCGTCGCCGCCTCGACGAGCACCGCTCGAACATGGAAGCGACCCTTCAGGGCATCAAGGAGATCGCCGAGTCGTGAAGCGAACGCCGTTCTCCCGCTGGCCGTGCTCGGTGGCCCGGACGGTCGACATCCTGGGTGATTGGTGGACGCCGCTGGTACTGCGTGAAGCGTTCTACGGCGTGTGCCGCTTCGATGAGTTCCAACGCTCGCTCGACATCAGCCGCAACGTGCTCACCCAGCGCCTCGGTCGCCTGGTCGACGAAGGGCTCCTCGAGAAGGAGCAGTACAGCGATCACCCGGTCCGCTTCGAGTACCAGCCCACCGAGATGGGCCGCGACTTGTGGCCAGTGCTGGCCGCCATGGCGGCCTGGGGTGACCGTTGGCTCGACCGCGGAAAGGGCGCGCCGGTTGCACTGCACCACGCCTCCTGCGACCACGCCACGACCGCCATCGTCGTTTGTTCGCACTGCCGGGAACCGCTCGAGCTCGTACAAGTAACAAGCTCACTCGGACCCGGCTACCCCGACCGGCTCCGCGAAACTGCGTTGGCCACCGGGCGGTTCGACGTCGACGACAGCCACCCGGGGAAGGCCCGGCCGAAGTCATGATGGACGAGGCCTTCTGAAACGAGCCCTACTGCTCCAGCAGCGCGATCTGGAGCGGTGATCCCGACACCTACCTCGTCCGCGAGGTGGCCGACCTCGTGCCCGGAACCGCGCTTGGACCTTGGTGCACAGTGTGTGGAAGTCAGGGGTTCTGTCCATCGCCGCCGCTGGCGCAGTGAGCTATTGGGGCGAACGGCAGCCCTCGCCGCGGCAAACGCTCAGCGCTGAGCCTCCGTACGAGCTCATGCCCCGTCGAGCCGGCCGGACTCGAGGAACCGGCGGCGGCGTGCTGGGTCGGTCAGCCCGAACTTGTGCCAGATCCACCCGATCGCCGCCGCTCCTCCCAGCTCGAGCAGCAGGCCGAGCCAGGGTCGGGACAGCTCGGGTACCTGGCTGCGGCCGAACCCTCGGCCCAGGAACGGCCACCAGAACAGCCGGCTGCGGGCCCACGAGCCGTCGAGCGCCAGATGGGCGAACAGCCCGATGGGCACCCCCAGCAGACGGCGCCGCAGCAGCCGCCGCCGGCCCGTGGCGACCACGATGACCGTCAGCGTGGCCGCCGCGCCGAGCAACGTGTGCAGCACCCAGGAATGGCCGAGAATCCCCTCGGCTACCGGCAGGACCGATCCGGCCACGACCAGCCGGTAGTCGACTCCCGGGCTCTGGAAGATGGCGAGCACCCCGAGGACGCTCATCCCGGCGAACCACAGCAGCACTATCGATCAGCGGACCAGGATGCGCCCGCACTCCTCACAGTGGGCGACCGCGTCGGGGGGCAACTTCTTGATCCGCGCCACCTCGACCGCCGACAACGTGAGGTGGCACGCTCCGCACTGGCTCCCGGCCAGCCGGGCCACGCCGACCCCGCCGCTGCGGCCCCGCAGCCGCCGATACTCTTCGACCAGCGCCTCGGGCAGCCCAGTGCGCGACTCGTCGCGGGCGACGGTCTCCTCGGCCAGCTCGGCGGTGATGTCGCGTTCGACCTCGGCCACCGCCGCCTCGGCCACAGCCACCGCGGCCTGGTTCGCCTCGGCTTCGGCGTCCTGCTCGGACAGGCGGGCATCGAGCGGCTCGACCCGCTCCATGATGTCGATCACCTGGTCCTCCAGCTGGCCTTGACGACGAGCCAGCGAGGCGATCTCCTCCTGCATGGCCTGTAGCTCGCGCGGGTTGCTCACCGTGCCGCCGTACAGGGCGGCGTCGACCCCGCGCCGCTTGTCCTCGAGGATCGCGATCTCGTCCTCCAAGCGGCGCTGCTCGTGGCTCAGCGTGGATCGCTCGGCCGAAAGGTGCGCTTGGGCGGAAGCCAGCGTCACCCCCGTTCGACGCAGCTCGTCCAGTCGAGCTCGCTCGGCCATGGTGGCCCGCCGGTGGTTCAACTGGTCGATCCGGGTGTCGTGGTCCTGCAGATCGAGCAACTGATGTAGCTCGGTCATCGCCCGACTGCCCGGCTGAGCGCCCGGCTCGTCATGGACCTGCGGCGGTGGTCGGAGGTGGGACCGGTGTGCCCGGCGGCCCCGGAGCGCCCGCCGGGGCGGTCCCGGGCGCGCCCGGCGGCGCCGTCGGCGGCGGTAGGACCGTCGCCGGCGGCGCGGTGGTGGCCGGCTGCAAGAAGGTCGCCGGCGGAGTGGTGATGATGATCGTCGGGGGCGCCGTCAGCGGTGGTGCGGTGGCGACCGGTGCGACGGTTGTCGGCGGCGTGATCACCAGCGGCGGGAAGAGCGTCTGTGGCGGGCCGGGCAGGGTCAATGGCGGACCGGGCTGGGTCGGCGCGGGACTTGGCGGCTCCACTTCGTTCAGCGCACGCAGGTCCTGGCCGGGCCGCGTCGCGTCCGGGTCGATGAACGGGATGATCGGCACTCTGGCCAGCAACGAGTTCATGTACACGCCCCAGGTGAGGGCCGGGAACTTACCGCCGGTGGCCCCTCCGATCCCGGGGAAGGTCAGGGAGATGTCGGTGTTGCCGGCGCCGCCCATCCAGATCGCGGTGGCCAGTTGCGGCGTGTAGCCGACGAACCAGACGTCGGTCGCCAGTTGGGTGGTGCCGGTCTTACCGGCCGCGGGCTGCCCGGTCGTGATCTTGGCCCTGGTGCCGGTGCCTCCCTCCACGTTGGCCGTCAGGACCTGGGTGACCAGCCGCGCCGTCTGGGGCTGCAACACCCTCACCGGGCTGAGCCGGTGCTGGTAGAGCACCTTGCCGTGGCGGTCCTCTATGCGGTCGATGAAGTACGGCTCGTTGCGCATGCCATCGTTGGCGAACACCGAGTAGGCCGACGCCATGTCGAACGGCTTGACCACGGCCGTGCCCAACGGCAGCGATACGAATAGGTCCGGGTTCAGCGATCCCTCGGCCAGCGGGGTGGTGATACCCATGAGGCGGGCGAGGTCGATCACCTTCCGGGTGCCGACGATCTGACCCAACCGGATGAACGCGCAGTTCGCGGAACGCTTGGTCTGGCCGGTGATCGTGTCGGTGCCGGCCTTGCCCTCGACCGCGTACAGTGGCTGGCCCGGGATCTTGAACTTGCAGCTGTCGCCGCTGACCTGATCGTCGGGGACATAGCCGTTCTCGAACAACGCGGCCAACACGAAGGCCTTCATCGAAGAGCCGGGCTGTTGGTTTGACGTGGCCAGGTTGTACTTGTAGCGGTTGAAGCCGGGGCCGCCGACCATCACCCGCACCGCACCGGTGGACGGCTCGATCGACACGATGGCTTCGGTGCCGAAGTTCGGCTTGCCGGTCTTGGTGTCGATTCCCGGCAAGGGGAACGTGCCGTTACCGGTCGATCCGGGCACGGTGAGCATGGTCTGGTTTCGCGCACCCAAGGCGAACAGCTGGGCCACCGGGTCGAACGTGGTGTGGATGCGCAGGCCGCCCTGGAACACCGAGTGGTAGCGCGCCGACTGGGTGGCCCCCAGGCCGAACCTGGGGTCGTCCAAGAGGCGCTGTTTCACCTCGTCCACGAAGTAGTCGTCGACCCGACGGGGCTGGTTGGCACTGCGCGGCAGGGGCACCTGCCGGTAGAAGCTGACCTCCGCCCGGGTCAGCCGGTGGGTTTCGATCAAGCGGCGGAACCCAAGGTCCCGCCGCCGCAGCGCCAGCGTTCGACGACGGAACGGGTCGTACTGGTTCGGGCTTCGGATCAGTGAGGCCAACAACGCCCCCTCGGCCCAGTTCAGCTTGCCGACGCTCTTGTTGAAGTAGACCTCGGCCGCCGCCTGCACGCCGTAGGCGCCGTTGCCGAAGTAGACCGTGTTGAGGTACCGCTCCAGGATCTCGTCCTTGGTCATCTGCTTCTCGAGCTCGACGGCCAGGACCGCCTCCCTGATCTTGCGGCTGAAGTTGCGCTTGTTGCCGACCAGCCCGTTCTTGACGAGCTGCTGGGTGATGGTGGACCCGCCCTGGCTGGCCCGGCCGGTGTCGATGTTGCTGCCCGCCGCCCGGACGATGGACCGCAGGTTCACACCTTTGTGCCGGTAGAAGTTCGCGTCCTCCACCGCGATGATCGAGCCGGTGACCGTCTTCGGCACGTCGCTAAGGGGCACCTGCGAGCGGTTCTGGTCGAGGTGCAGCGTGGCCAGCAGGGAGCCGTTCCGGTCGAAGATCAACGACCTCTCGGCCAGTGGGTCGAGGTTGATGCGCTCGTGATCGGACCGGTGGGCGCTGGCCAGGTGGCCGGCCTGTGGCGCGATGAGCACGACGGCCACGGCCAACGCAGCCACCGTGACGCCCATGATGAGGGCGAAGCGGAGAAGCCGCTTGAAGAAGGTGAAGACCACGCGCACGAAAGGCGAACGATACCGCCCGGCTCAGGACGACCGGCGGCGGGAGCGCGGGGTAAGGGGCCAGCGCCTGTTGCCTCACGTCAAATGCTCCGGGAACGTTGATTCGTTGCCTCACCGAGAATCTCCGGGCGGTCGGTCTTGTTGAACGCGCGGTTGACGGCCCGGGGTGGGGCGG
>JAABUN010002622.1_pt1 | contig 31014 bp, 27 predicted proteins | sample 5559311 | NCBI WGS metagenome assembly JAABUN01 (sample SAMN10711877, study PRJNA513370) | rock metagenome | isolation source: Antarctica rocks | place: Antarctica: Victoria Land, Siegfried Peak sud | reverse complement strand
ATCCCGGCGGAGAAGGAAGTGGCTCCGGATTTTACTGTTATGCTTTAGCCTGGGGTATTAATAAAGGTATTTTAAACAAACAGGAATACCTGCCGGTAGTGCGAAAGGCCTGGGAAGGATTGAACACCTTGGTTACCCCTGAAGGCAAGGTGGGCTGGGTTCAGCCGATTGGTGCTGATCCCCAAAAGAATTTTAGCGCTGAAAGCTGGGAAGTTTATGGGGCAGGAGCTTTTCTGCTCGCCGGATCTGAGGTTGTTAAAATTAAGTGGTAGAGATGTTTTAGCTGTACATGCTAACTGCATAACTACAGAAATGACCTATTTAAGAAATAGGGACTCTATTATAATTTGTGTCTTAATATTTTCCTTTTACTCTTTTCATTTAAGCGTTTTTCCGCTTTTCGTTACTACCTTTTTCCAATACCGTAATCGTGAGGTTATTCCTTAAAGGACATTTGCGCCGAAAGAAATAATTATGAGAAAATTTTTGGTGACAGGAATTATTGCTGCAATACTTTTTGGAAATATATCCGCCCAAACACAGGCTAACCCTGAAATTGAAAAAGATACACTTACTGCAAGGAAAAATTTGCCCGACGTTACAGTTGTTGGCCGAGGCAGTAAAAGCGATTACCAGCAGATGCCTGAAATTGTAGGAACAAACATTTACGCCGGGAAGAAAAATGCATTGATCGTTTTGGAAAATGTTCAGGGAAATGTGGCAATGAACAATATGCGGCAGGTACTTGCAAAAGTGCCTGGCATTCATATTTGGGAGAGCGACCCAAGCGGTATTCAGATTGGTATTGCGGCACGTGCTTAAGCCCTAATCGCAGTTGGGAGTTTAATGTTCGCCAAAATGGTTATGACATAGCCGCCGATCCTTTTGGTTATCCTGAAGCTTATTATAATCCTCAACTCCAGGCAGTTCAACGTATTGAGATAGTACGAGGACAAGGCTCTTTACAATACGGCCCTCAATTTGGTGGACTGATCAATTACATTCTGCGCAACGGAAGCGACATCAATAAACCTTTCCAGTTTGAAACGCAGCAAACAGCCGGAAGCAACAACCTGTTTAACTCCTACAATGCAATAGGCGGAAAAACCAGCAAGGTAAACTACTATACTTTTTTTGATCATAGAAGCGGAGACGGCTGGAGGCAAAACAGCCGGTTTTATACCAATGCCGGTTTTGGTACGGTAACGTATCATTTCACGCCTAAGTTTTCTTTAACTGCCGAGTTGATGCATTCAAACTATCGCAGTCAGCAACCTGGCGGTTTGCCGGACTCATTAGTATATATTGATGCTGAAAAAAGTTTTCGCAGCCGTAACTGGTTCGATATTACGTGGACGAACCCAGCATTAATTGCTAACTATCAAATTAACGATAAAACCCTCTGGAACACTAAGTTGTTTGCAACTATAGGCAACAGAAACAGCGTTGGTTTTTTACAGGCTATTACTATAAAAGACAGCATTAATGCAGCAACCCGCGATTACAACAACCGTATTTTAAACATTGACCAATACCGGAACTACGGGTTGGAAAGCCGCATCATTACCGATTATGCATTAGGCACAATGAACAACACTATTTCTGGCGGAATTCGTTTATATAAAGGTTCTACATACAGAAGAGCGGACGGAAAAGGAACAACAGGATCAGATTATGATATGACTGTTATAGGTGAATATCCAAGAGAGGGTAACTTTTACATCACGCAATGCTGCTGCTTTTGTTGAAAATATTTTTCGCATTGGGAAGAAGCTTCTTATTATTCCAGGTCTCCGGTACGAGTGGCTGGAAGGATCAGCTTCCGGAAGAAATGGCTTTGCTGCCAACGGCTCCGAAATTATCCTACAAAATATTACCCGCAGCCGTAGTTTTTTGCTTGGCGGCGCAGGTGCAGAATATCATGTAACTAAAGAAACAGAAATTTATGCAAACTATAGTCAGGCTTATCGGCCTATCCAGTTTGCAAACCTGCAGGCGCCTCCGTCAACCGATGTTGTTGACCCTGATTTGAAAGATGCAAAAGGATACAACCTCGACTTAGGTTACCGAGGTAAAGTAAAAAATTATCTTCAGTTTGATGTTAGTGGATTTTACCTGCAGTACAATAATCGTGTAGGTACAATTACACCTGCCGGCGCTGCCTACCGTTTAATTACCAACGTAGGAGCCAGCATCAGCAAAGGTTTTGAAGGGTATGCTGAGTTTAACCCAATAAAAGCATTTGCGTTAAGTAATAAGGCCGATGTAATGCTTTTTGGCTCGTATAGTTATTTAAATGCCGAATACAGCGGCAACCATAAAGATGCAAATACAAAGGGTAAGAAGGTTGAAAATGCCCCATCTCATATTTTTCGCGGTGGAATTTCAGGCGGAGGTAAAAATTTATTGCTTACTGCTCAGGTTAGCTATGTAGGCCAAACTTTCAGCGATGCAAATAATACGGTTGCAGTTTCAGCTAACGGACAAACAGGTTTAATTCCATCTTATACGGTTGCTGATTTAACTGCCAGTTATAAATTACCTAAAGGCATTAGCGTTAAAGCTGGTATAAACAATTTAACTGATGAGCGTTATTTCACCCCGCCGTGCCGGTGGTTATCCTGGTCCCGGTGCATTGCCGGGTGATGGAAGAACATTTTTTGTTTCGGTGGGTGCTAAATTGTAAACCTACAACTGCTAAAAAGGCTTTAATGGGAGCATAGTATAACCACCCCTGATTTTTTGCTGCGCAAAAAATCTGTCCCCGCCTTGAAAAGGCGGGGAAATTATTTTTATTGTGCTTTTTTACAAAAGAATCCGTTTAGATTTAATAGAGCTCTTGCAAAAGTTTCCCCGCCTTTTCAAGGCGGAGACAGATTATAAAAACTTGTTTTTATAATCTGGGGTGGTTAGTTTTCTTACCTTTGCACCCATTTTTACCGTTTAAGAAAGTTTGGGAACTATGAGTGCGAAATACAGAGAATTTTCAGGATTAAATTTACCATCTATAGAGCAGGAAGTTCTTGTAAAATGGAAGGAAACCAATGCTTTTGAAAAAAGCGTTGAATTGCGGGAAGGTGCAACTCCTTTTGTTTTTTACGAAGGTCCGCCAAGCGCAAACGGAATGCCCGGTATTCACCACGTTATTTCGCGAACTTTAAAAGATTTGGTTTGCCGCTATAAAACTATGAAAGGCTACCAGGTAAAACGCAAAGGCGGATGGGATACGCATGGCTTGCCGGTAGAATTGGGTGTTGAAAAAATGTTAGGCATTACCAAAGAAGATATTGGAAAAAAGATTTCGGTAGCAGAATACAATGAAACCTGCCGCCGAGAAGTTTTAAAATACAAAGACAAGTGGGATGAGCTTACAAAAAAAATGGGTTATTGGGTTGACCTGAAGGACCCTTACATCACTTTCGATAATAAATACATTGAAACACTTTGGTGGTTACTAAAGCGCCTGTACGATAAGGGATTATTGTATGAAAGTGTAAGCATCCAACCCTACAGTCCCGGTGCCGGAACCGGTTTAAGCTCTCACGAATTAAACCAGCCGGGTACATATAAAGATGTAAAGGATACTTCGGTAATTGCAATGTTCAAAGCTATAAGAAACGCACGAAGTGAATTTCTTTTTCAAGCTGCTGAAAAAGCCTCTGGCTCTGACAACTTAATTGACAAAGCTAAAAAGGCTATAAAGAAAGAGTTTGAAAAAATCTCCCCCACCGGGGGAGATTTAGAGGGGGCTGTTTTCTTTCTTGCCTGGACTACCACGCCCTGGACGTTACCCTCTAACTTAGGTCTTACGGTCGGCCCTAACATTGATTATGTACTCCTGAAAACCTTTAATCCTTATACTCATTTACCAATCAACGTTGTGCTTGCTAAAGCTCTTATTGGAAAGTATTTCAAACCAGAAGCTGAAAACGGAGATTTTGCAGGATACCTGCAAAACATGCAACAATCTAAGAAAGATGGTTCTAAAATCCCCCCTTCGGGGGGTGGTGGGGCGGCTCCTTGGAAGATACTTGCCGAATTTAAAGGTAAAAGTCTTGAAGAAGTGAGATACGAACAACTTCTGCCCTATGAAGCTAACAGCCCCGCAAAATCCGGCGGTGATCCTTTCAGGGTTTTGTTGGGAGATTTTGTAACAACCGAAGATGGTACCGGTATTGTTCATACCGCCCCTGCTTTTGGCGCTGATGACTATAAAGTTGGAAAAAAATATGGTATCGGAATCCTTACAATGGTTGACCGTGAGGGTAAGTTTGTAGATGGACTGGGAGAATTCAGCAACCGCTTTGTAAAAAATTATAAGGACGACAAGGCTTACGAAGATGTAAATGTAGATATATGCGTTAAACTGAAAAAAGAAAACCGTGCTTTTAAAGTTGAGAAGTATGAACACAGCTATCCTCACTGCTGGCGAACTGACAAGCCCATTTTATATTATCCGTTAGATGCATGGTTCATTAAAACAACTGCCTTAAAAGACAGGATGGTAGAATTAAATAAAACCATTAACTGGAAACCAAAATCAACCGGAGAAGGCCGTTTTGGCAACTGGTTAGAAAACATGGTTGACTGGAACTTAAGCCGCAGCCGTTATTGGGGTACGCCATTGCCAATATGGAAAACAGAAGATGGGAGTGAAGAAAAATGTATAGGAAGTATTGATGAGCTATTCTTCTATATCAATAAGGCTATCAACTATAGCAATTACTACACCCCCGAACAAATAACATCACTTAATATACAAAGTGGGATTTGGAACTTACAAAAAGTTATTACCCAACAAACAGATGTAATTGCAGCAATGCATCGCTTCGATTTGGAAGATGTAAATGAAGTTACATTTGTTTGGGGAGCGCCCGGAAGTGCGGATAACAATTTTAAAGGCGGTCACGGCATAAGCCATATCATAGCAAAACGGGATGCTGAAGCAGGCAATGGTTTAGATGTGGCAATTAAGCTGATAGAAGTAATTGCAAAAGGTGAATTGCATAAAGAGGTAGCGGCGAAACAAACCGTACATATTACTTATGAAGAATATGAAGCGGTGCTCTCAAAAAACAGATTTGGAAAGAAAGAAACGTGGCTGTTAACGGGTTGGAAAATAAATAAACCTGATGCAGATGAGGAGTTTAGTACAACCGCCATCCCTACGCATATCAGCCCTACGTTTAGTCGTGCAGATATGGGAGCAGGTTTATTTGATGTAAAATTACAAAATATTCTTCCTGATTATAAGCCCTTAGATCTTCATAAACCAACTGTTGATGAAATAATTATGGTTTCAGAAACGGGCAAACTAATGAAACGGGTACCAGACCTTGTAGATGTTTGGTTCGACAGTGGCGCTATGCCTTATGCGCAGTGGGGCCTCCCCCCAACCCCCTCCAAAGGAGGGGGTGAAATAACTATAGAAGAGTTTAGCAGATATATAGCAAAAAAAGAAGGACGCAAAAACTCCTCCCCCACAGGGGGAGGCTGGGAGGGGGCTGATTTTATTTGCGAAGGCGTTGACCAAACCCGTGGCTGGTTTTATACCTTACATGCATTAGGGGTATTGTTGTTTGATAGTGTTGCCTATAAAACAGTTGTTTCCAATGGGCTGGTGCTGGACAAGAACGGAAACAAAATGAGCAAACGCCTCGGTAACGTTGTTGATCCTTTTCAAACCATCGAAAAGTTCGGTGCTGATGCAACCCGCTGGTATCTTATCACCAATGCTTCTCCATGGGATAGTTTAAAATTTGATATTTCAGGCATACAGGAAGTGCAACGGAAATTTTTTGGTACCTTATATAATACATACCAGTTCTTTGCCCTTTACGCTAATGTTGATGGATTTGCTTTTAAAGAAGATTACGTTCCTTTAGATCAACGTCCCGAGATTGATTGTTGGATATTATCCTCGCTCAACAGCTTGATAAAAACGGTTACAGAAAGCATGGACGATTACGAGCCAACACAGGCAGGTCGTGCAATCGAAGATTTTGTTGACGAACATTTGAGTAACTGGTACGTTCGCCTTTGCCGTCGTCGTTTTTGGAAAGGCGAATATGAGCATGACAAAATTTGTGCATATCAAACTTTATATGAGTGCGTTGAAACAGTTGTAAGGCTAATGGCGCCGGTTTCTCCTTTCTTTAGCGATGCTATTTTTCAAAACTTAAATGCGGTTTCCAACCGTTTTAAGGCCGAAAGCGTTCATCATATAAATTTTCCTGCAGCAAATGAAGATGTTATTGATACTTCTTTGGAAGAAAGGATGCAATTGGCCCAGGAGATTTCATCTTTAGTATTGAGCCTGCGAAAAAAAGTAAATATTAAAGTTCGCCAACCTTTACAAAAGGTTCTAATCCCCGTTCTAAATAAAGAAATGAAGGGGCAGATTGAAAAGGTTGAAGACTTAATAAAGAGTGAGGTAAATGTAAAAGAGATAGAATACCTAACCCAAACAGAAGGTTTTATCAATAAAAAGATAAAACCAAATTTCGTAGCGTTAGGTAAAAAGCTGGGGCCGAAAATGAAAGAAGTTTCTGCTGCCTTAGAAAAATTTACACAACAGCACATTTCGCAGTTTGAAAAGGACGGCCACTACACCTTGAATATAAATGGAGAACCTTTTACTTTATTATTAAATGATGTAAATATTATTGCCGAAGATATTCCGGGATGGAGTGTTGCAACAAAAGGAACATTAACTGTAGCATTAGATATAACTATTACCGATGATCTGCGAAAAGAAGGTGAAGCAAGAGAATTTGTAAATCGCATTCAGAACATAAGAAAAGACAGCGGCTTCGATCTTACTGACCGGGTAAATGTTACTGTATTTGAAAATGAGCAACTTACCGAGTCGTTACATCAATATAAAAACTATATTTGCGCGGAAATTTTGGCAGATAACATTAATTTCTCTAACGATCTTGCTAATGGCATTGAAATTGAAGTCAATGAAATCCGGCTAAAAGTGAATGTAACAAAAAAAGAATAAGCCAATGGCTAAACAAAAACCCTTGAAGGCCGGAAAACCTGCCACAAAAGCTTCACAACCAGCTAAAAAGGTAGCTTTAAAAAAAGAAATATCTTCTAAGGCAACCAAATCAGCAGCTCCGGTAAGGCAAGCTGCAAAAAATACTATAAAACAAGGGAAACAGGCAACTGCACCGCTAAAAAAAGCTGCGGTAGCCCCAAAAAAAGTAGCAAAGCAATCTAACCCGGTATCTAAAGTTTCAGATACTATTAAAGATGTTGCTAAAACAGTTATTAAAAAAACAAAAGAATTAGTGAAAAAATCACCGGCATCAGATAAAAAAGAGATTGAAAAAGCAGCCCCCGCAGTAAAAAAATCAACGGCACCAGATAAAAAGGCAACAAAGCCTGCCACTGCAACTGCGGAGGCAGAAAATAAAATACCTGCTAAACAAGTAGTGGTACCCTCAAAGCCATTGGCTCATCCCAAACCTGAGAAAAAAGCAGAAGGTGTAAAAAACGATAAGCCTGTTGTAATCCCTAAAACATCTACCGACAAAAAAGTAGATTATGAGCCAGACTTTACCAAAAGTGTATTAGATGCTCCTGCTGCAACTCCTCAAGGCCCAACGATGCGCTATAGCGACGCCGAGTTGCAGGAATTCAGGGATCTCATCAATAAAAAACTGGACGCTGCAAAAAAAGAATTGGCATACTTGCAGGGTTTAATTACTCGCCGCGATGAAATGGGTGGAGATGAAACCGACAACCGGTATATGACGATGGAAGACGGTGGTATGAGTATGGAACGTGAGCAATTAAGCCAAATGGCAAGTCGGCAAATCACCTTCATTGATCATTTGGAAAAGGCCTTAATGCGTATCGAAAACAAAACTTACGGTATTTGCCGTGTATCGGGTAAACTTATTGATAAAGCCCGTCTTCGTGCTGTACCCCATGCAACTTTAAGCATGGAAGCTAAGTTAGGTATTGCGAAGTGAATTTGATTTGTTAGGTAAGTTCAGCCGTTGAAGTGAGGAGCTTTTAACCAATACATACTTGCCTTACCGCAATGCAATGAATGTTAGAAGTTAAGCTCCATCAGGAGTTTCGCGTTGTACAGTTTATGATCTGCAGCTGATAGGTTGCACTAAACATTGCCTGCTTAAACGGCTATAACAAAGGGGCAAGAATTATTAAAACCCCATTTTCCCAGCTATGCAGCAAACGTTTGTTGAAAACCTGGGAATGTCTCTTCTTGCCTGTTTTCATTCCATTCTACTATACAATTATTTTTCCCTTCACCTACAATTATGCTCATATAGCTAAGTTGTATCAGTTCAAGCATGCTTAAGAACAGGAAGATCGCATGTATCCTGTCGTTGCAATTTTTAAATAAATTTTCAAACGAAACAGTTCTTTCCTTATCAGCAAGATGGATAATAAATTTGCGGCTTTCTTCCATGGTATAATTATAACGAACAACTGTATGTACAGGTCTGTTCTGCCTGTCGTGTACCTTTTGCATTACCCTTTCAAAAGCCTTCATTAATTTAAACAAGGTAATGTTTTGTATTTCCGTTCCTTCGCCTGCCTGCTCGCCAATGCTGCTTAATTCTTTTTGAATATTTCCTCTTTTGGCCATCAACATCCGCAACACTTCCATATCAGCCATTTGCACCGATGCTTCTTTAAACCTTTTGTATTCGAGTATTTTATCTATCAGTTCCTGGCGCGGATCAATTTCGTTGCCCTGCTCATCCACTTCTTTACGGGGTAATAACAACTTTGCTTTAATGCGCATAAGTGTTGATACAAATAAAATAAACTCGCTGCTTAATTCAATATTTAATGTCTCCTGCAAATGCAGATATTCAAGAAAATCTTTGGTTATTTGAAAGATTGGAATATTATAAATGTCTAATTCATCCCTTTCAATAAAAAATAATAACAGATCGAACGGGCCTTCAAATTGGGGAAGCTTTATCTGGTAGGTTTGTGTGTTCACTACTTGTTGGGTTTAAGTAAGAACCGAATATTTGTTGTGTAAATCGTTCGGTCTTTACAAATGTATTGATAAGAATACACCAATGAACACACTTAAAGGGGCCATGTTTATATATTCACATTTGAAGAAAACTTATCAACAAAAGCAATTAGCTACGACAATTTTGATTATAATAAAACTGCAGGGTTTGGCTCTTTGTGCTTGAACTTCTGTTTTTCTTTGTGGTTAATTTCTACGACAAGGGCACTGAGAAGAGTCCACTAACAACGCAAAGTAATTGTTGATAGTCCGACACTTTTTGAATAATCGTCAGGATATAAGGACAGCTACATTATTCTTTCTTCAATCCCGGGTACTTCATTTTTAGCTTAGAAAGGGTTTGCAATAATGCATCTGCAATTACATATTCCTTATACCAGTTTTGATCGGCAGGAACAATTATCCACGGAATTTTATTACAGTTCTCAAAACACTCAGCGTACATTTTCATATACTCATCCCAAAGTTTGGCTTCACTAAAATCATTAGCATTGTACTTCCATTGTTTTCTGGGATCATCAATTCTTTCATTTAAGCGCTCCTGCTGCCTTTCCTGCGACACATGCAAATAGAACTTAAGTATCTGCGTATCGTTATGCTCATTCAATAAGGTTTCAAAATGATTAATTTGCTCCATTCTTTTAAATGCTGTTTCATCATCGCACCATCTATGCACACGTGTTATAAGCACATCCTCGTAATGCGACCGGTTAAATACCTGTATCATTCCTTTGGCAGGAGCGTGCAGATGTATCCTCCATAAAAAATCGTGAGATAACTCTTCCTGCGTAGGAGCTTTATACGATTTTACCGTTACTCCCTGCGGGTTTAGCGTTCCAAAAACATTTTTAACTGCCCCATCTTTACCACTGGCATCCATACCCTGTATTACAACTAACACTGAATGTTTAGCTTCAGCAAACAATAGATTTTGCAACTCATCCAACTCTTCCAAAATCAGTGCAGTCTTTTCTTTTGTTTTTACTTTATCAAATTCCTTTGGCGCCACTGTTGAAATATCTGAAAGCTTCTGAGACATAATCAGGTTTAATTTTTATAAGATAATAATTTCGTTTACAGACCTTTGACCGAAATTTTTATATTGAAAGATAAGATTATTAATTGGGGTATTTTTATAGTATTGTCTTTAATATGGGGCAGTTCATTTAAATTGATGAAGTTGGGTATGGAAGCCTTATCTCCTTACCAGGTTGCAGCCCTGCGAATGATTAGTGCAGGCATTATTCTGTTACCTTTTGCAGTTACCGCCTACAAGAAAATACCTCAAAATAAAATAGGCCTTATATTTCTTTCAGGAATATTTGGCAATTTTTTCCCTGCCTTTTTATTTTGCCTTGCAGAGGTAAAAATTGATAGTTCGTTAGCCGGAATACTAAATGCACTAACGCCTTTGTTTACAATTTTAATTGGTATTATGTTTTTTAAAATGCAAGTTTCTGCAAACAGATACACCGGAGTTATTGTGGGATTTGTTGGTCTCACGTTACTTTTTTTATCAAAAGGTAATATTACTTTAAGCTATCTTTCTTTCGCTTTATTGGTTTTGCTTGCTACCGTATTTTATGGTATTAATGTAAATATTATAGGCAGGTATTTTCAAAAAACTGGTTCGCTAAATATAGCTTCCCTTGCCTTTTGCATGCTCATTCCACCTTCCCTGATTGTTTTATGGATGACAGGTTATTTTAATAATCCTGTATTGCAAAAATCCTTCTTGCTTGCTACAGGTGCCAGCACTGTTTTGGGTGTTTTTGGTACGGCGCTGGCGTCTGTATTATTTTATGTTTTGGTAAAGCGTTCTGGCAGTTTATTTGCATCAACAGTTACGTATGGAATTCCTTTTGTTGCAGTTTTTTGGGGATTGCTAAGCGGAGAAAAAATAACATTATTACAAGTTGGATGTTTAGGCATTATCTTAATTGGAGTTTACTTAGCAAGCAAAACTGACAGCAAAAAAATTCCCGGTTAAAGAACCGGGATGTATGATAAAATTGTAAATCTTTATATGGACATGATTTCCTTTTCTTTTGCCGCCAGATGTTTATCTACTACTACAATATATCTGTCGGTTAATTCCTGGATGTCTTTTTCAGCATCTTTTGCAGCATCTTCGCTTAACCCATCCTTTTGAAGTTTTTTTACTTCTTCAATTGCCTCTCTTCTGATGTTACGGATTGCCACCTTTGAATGCTCGCCTTCAGCAGCAGATTTTTTTGCCAGTTCTCTTCTTCTTTCTTCTGTTAAAGGTGGCAGGTATAAGCGAATATTTACACCATCATTTTGAGGGTTCATTCCAATATTAGCTGCTATAATTCCTCTCTCAATTGGCTGCAACATCTTTTTTTCCCAGGGTTGAATACTAATGGTGCGGGCATCCATAATATTAATGTTTGCTACCTGGTTAATTGGCGTTTGTGCGCCATAATAATCAACCATAATACCATCGAGCATAGTAGGATTAGCTTTGCCTGCACGAATTTTTGTTAATTCAGTTTCCAAAAAACCAATAGCTTTTTTCATTGACGCTTCTGCATCTTCATATATCATTTCCAGTTCTTCTGTCATAGTCTAAAAAAAATTTCAGGGCAAATCTAAGAAATAGCAAAGTACTATAAATTGTAAATTCTGTAAAACAAAAAGGCTGCCTTTGCGAGACAGCCTCTTAAAACTATTGCAATAAAAATTTAATCCTCATCTACCACTGCAGCTTTCCTTGTAAATAAAGAAACCAGCCTTACTGAAGTTCTTTCTTCGCGCACTGTATTTTTATCAGCTTCACCTTTAATAACCCGGAGCTTAAACCTTGATCTTTTAAGATACAGCATGTAAACCCAGGCGAAAAAGAAAGCTATCAAGGCTACAATAAGATAAGTGGTACCGAGGCTTTGAAAGTAAAAAGAAAATAGGGTGATGATTGCAGTTGCAGCTACACAAGTCATGGTTACACCCTTATGATTGTACCCACGATCTAATAATAAGTGATGAATATGATTTCTGTCAGGAGTAAATGGAGACTTTCCTTTGAATATACGCATAGCAAAAACACGCAGCGTATCCATTAAAGGAAGAAGAATGATACCGAACCCGACAGCCGGAGCAGCAGTTATAGGATGATGCGAATAAAACTGACCTGTTTCTATAAATTTAATTACAAGGATACCGTTTACAAGACCGATCATTAAAGACCCGGTATCGCCCATAAAAATTTTAGCCGGATGAAAATTATATTTAAGAAAGGCAAGCAGGCTTCCTGCAAATCCAAATCCTAATACTGCATACGGAATGTTTCGGTTTAATAAAAAGAAAGTACCGAAAACAAGAGAGGTTAATAAACCAATGCTTCCTGCAAGGCCGTCAACACCATCAATTAAATTGAAGGCATTCATTATAACAACCAAAGCAAAAATTGTAAGAATACAACTATAAACATAGTTGATGCCGGTGACACCGAGAAAACCTTGCATATTTGTTATTATAAGCCCTGCTTTAAAAACTAATATAGATGCAACAATTAACTGGGCTATTAATTTTCTGGTGGCAGATATAACAATAATATCGTCTTTAACGCCGATAAAGAAGATAATAAGAAATGCGGCCATGTAATATTGAAACTCCGGTGCGTCTTTACTAAAATTAACCATAATTAATAAGCACAGGGCAAAACCAATAAACATTCCTAAGCCTCCCAACGATGGAATGGGACTTTTATGAATTTTACGGTTGTCATCCGGCTCATCAAAGAGCTTCTTAACATTTGCTACCTTTATAATAACAGGTATTGCAAGAAAAGTTAAGCCAAAAGCGAGAATCCCGCCAATAATAATTTGTTCCATGCCAGATCGGTTTTCGATATTTTGTATTTATTCATTGGGGGTAGTTGGTATGGCAAATAAAAGGCATTTTACGCGTATTCAAAAATCTTACTACCCTTTTCTTATTAAAAAATCCTTACTATTTAGATATTCAAGTATTAAGAGGTTTTTATTGCAACAATAGTTGCCTGAGCAATAAAAAGTATTTCAACGTTACTAAAATCGCTACAACAGACAAAAAAATATTGATATGGTTTAATAAATAAAAGTAATATTAAAGGGAAACTTTATGCACATATTGCAAACGAACGGATTAGCTTTTTAAAGAAAAATGTTGCAAACTTGCTTTTCGTGATGGTATCCACGCAGCCAATAAAGCAATTAAGAGAATAGTGGTAACTACCAGTATAAAATCGGTTGCAATCATTTTTACGGGGTAATAATCTATAATAAAGCTGCCGCCCGAAAGTTTTACAAGCTTATATTTTATTTGCAAAAGACAAACTCCAATCGCCATTATAATTCCCGATCCTCCGCCAACTGCTGCAAGCACAAACCCTTCTTTTAAAAAAATCCGTTGTATATAATTATGATCGGCCCCCATTGCTTTTAAAACCGAAATATCTTTTTGCTTCTCCAGCACTAACATGGTTAAAGCGCCTACCATATTAAAAGCAGCTACAACCAGTATTAAAGAAAGTATTGCATAAATCACCCATTTTTCAATCTGCATCACACTATATAAACTTTGATTTTGCTGGTATCTTGTCTGAACAAGAAAGTTTTTCCCAAGCATCTTTTCCAACTGCTTTTTTACATCATCTGTTTTGCCGGCGTCCTGCAAAGCCACTTCAACCGAACTGTATTGATCGGGGCCGAGATCGAGCATGTACTTCACAAAATCTATATTGGTGATAGCATACTTATTATCAAAATCCTGCTGAAGCGAAAAGCTGGCGCTAACATTTGCATTGTAAGAATTTAAAGCATCTAAGCCTGAAAACTCGGAAGCTTTTAAATTAGGAAGATAAACCGTTAGAGGTGTAATATTTACACCGGGCTCTACACCAACTGCATTCTCTATACCAGCGCCAAGTATTAATAAGGGTTTATCAACAGTGCCGGGGTCAAACTTGCCTTTTGCTATATGCTTTGCCAAACCGCTTACCTGCGGGTAAGAATCATCAACCCCTTTTAAATAAATAATGCTTTGAAAATCGTCGTTTACCAAAACAGCTTTTTCTTCTGCAATTAAACTGATCTTATGTATGCCCGATGAAGATCGTATCTGTTCTAACTGAGCAGAAGTTAAGGTGAGAAATTTACTTTTTACGGGACTAATTCTAATATCAGTATAAAAATCTGCATACAGGCTTTTTACCAAATCCTCAAAACCATTAAATACGCTTAACACCAATATTAAAGCAGCCGAACCAACAGCAATTGCCAGAATGCTGATCCAAGAAATTATATTGATGGCATTGGTTGTTTTTTTTGCTTTAAAATATCGCCAGGCAAAAAGTAGAGTCATAAGTTGTAAGTGGTAAGTAATAAGTGAACAGGCGGTGGCCGGGGCGGGTTGTCAACAGCGCTACTCACTTTGATCCTCGCCAGGTTTTATCTGTTTTAGTATTTCTTCCATCTTAAATACGTAATCCAAAGTATCATCCAGAAAAAAATGAATAACCGGTATGCGGCGAAGCTGGTGTTTAACCCGTTCGCTTAATTCTTTTTTTACCTCCCAGCTTCTGGCTTCAATTTTTTTAATGGCTGTTTGTGGCTCAGGTACTTTAAATAAGCTCAGGTATATTCTTGCCTCTAAAAGGTCGGGGGTAACTTTTACTGAGGAGATGGATACCATCCCGCCATCCAGCATGTTCATTCCAAGCCGCATAAATATGTCGTTCAACTCTTGTTGTAATACGGCTGCCACCTGTTTTTGTCGTTTTCCTTCCTGCATTCTTATCAATTTAATCGTGGCAAAATTAGTTACTTTGTGCCGGTTTGATTGATTTAAAACTCTCATGAAGAAATATTCCCGGCTTTTTAAATACCTGCGTTTTCATAAAAGAAATATTTTTTTATACTTTTTTTTCAGCGTGCTTTCAATCGTTTTTTCACTTGTTTCTCTTGCTACGCTTCCGTTTTTTTTAAGTTTAATATTTCATAGTCAACAGTTAGGCGATACAAAACCAGTAAGTACTCTAAAACCTGTAAGTATTCATAGCTCAAACGATCTTATACAATATATAAACTACGAAATAAGCAACCTTATCCGTTCGCATGGTGCAAACGGCCCTGTTTTGGCTTTAGCCTTAATTTGCATTGTAGTTATAGCAACTGTATTATTCAAAAATCTCTTTTTGTACTTATCGTTTTATGTATTGGCGCCAATAAAAAATTCGGTGGTAACAAGGTTAAGAGCAGAAATGTACGACAAGCTTTTGCAGCTTCCCATTGGTTATTTTACCGAGCAACGAAAGGGAGATGTTATGAGCCGGATGACGAACGATATTGGAGAGTTGGAAACTTCAGTTGTTGGAACGTTAGAAGGCTTTGTAAAAGATCCGCTTAATATTATTATCATTCTCGGATCATTGGTTTTTATAAGTCCGCAACTATCGTTATTTCTGTTTGTGTTTTTACCGCTAACAGGTTTAATTATTGGTCGCATTAGCAGGTCTTTAAAAAAGCAATCGAACATTGCTGCAGTAAAATTAGGCGAGGCATTGTCGGTACTCGATGAAACTTTAGGCGGATTAAGGGTTATAAAAGCTTTTAATGCCGAAAGGCTGTTGCAAAACAAGTTTACAGCAACCAACAACGAACTATACGCTATCAGAAATAAGATGCAGTTTCGCCGCGACCTCGCTTCTCCCCTTAGCGAATTTTTAGGAGTAGCAGTTCTCTGCGGCATATTATGGTTTGGCGGAAGATTGGTATTGGCAGGCAACGCAGCAGGTTTAGAGCCCGAAGGTTTTATAATGTATGTTGGCATTTTTACACAAATAATTAATCCTGCAAAGTCGCTTTCAACTTCGTTTTATAATGTACAGAGAGGAAGCGCAGCCATTGCAAGAATTGAAGAAATTTTACAGGCTCCGGTAAAAGTTGATGCAAATGAAACCGGACGACAGCTTTCTTCCTTTAATGATTGCATGGAGTTTAAGAACGTAAGTTTTATGTACGAGGATAAGATGATACTGCATAACATAAACTTCCAAATTGAAAAGGGAAAAACGATAGCGCTGGTAGGATCATCGGGTGCAGGTAAAAGCACTTTGGCCGATCTTATTCCCCGGTTTCATGATGTAAGTGAAGGCGAATTATTAATTGATGATGTAAATATTAAAGACTACTCCTTACACTCAGTGCGAAGCCAAATGGGCATCGTAACCCAGGAACCCATTTTATTTAACGACAGTATTGCAAATAACATAGCATTGGGAATGGAAAATGCCTCAGCAGGGCAAATTGAAAATGCAGCTAAAATTGCCAATGCACATAATTTTATCATTCAAAAAGAGGCAGGCTACCAAACCAATATCGGAGATCGGGGCAGTAAGTTAAGCGGAGGCGAAAGACAACGATTAACGATTGCCAGGGCAGTTTTAAAAAATCCGCCGATCTTAATTTTGGATGAGGCAACTTCTTCTCTCGATACGGAAAGTGAGCGCCTGGTTCAGGATGCAATAAATAATATGATGCAAAACCGAACTTCAATAGTAATAGCACACCGGCTTAGCACCATTCGTCATGCTGATGAAATTATTGTACTGCAAAAAGGAGAAATTGCCGAACGCGGAACACACGAAGAACTGTTGGCAAAAGGCGGAATTTACAAAAGACTTGTAGATATGCAGGAGGTTAAGTAAGTTAATGTAAGCTGGTATAATGGCAGGATTTTTTGTGTTATGAAAAGAAAGGAAACTAAATCTATACTAATAAAATAACCTCTATGAAAAAAGTTTTTATGTTGCTTGGCGCCCTTATACTTGGGTTGGTAATTATCCGGCAGATAATAGGAGAAATTGGTCCAAAGGAGATCAGGTCAAGAGAAGATGACCCAACTATTCCACCCGTTTCCACTACTGCATTTTAAGTGATTGAAAACGTAAAAAACTTTTTCCAGATGCAGATTTTCCGGCGTCTGCCCTCTTAAGTATAAGTAACAGAAATTATTCCCTGACGGTTTTAGCAGAAAGAAGAACTAATTTTTTCTGTATTATTTATATCACATATCTTTTTTACCACTTCCACTGGTAGTTGTGCTGCTGCTGGTTTTGCTGCCATTTTTGTTGTTTGCATTTTTGCTGGGGCTTATATGCTTTCTAGAAGTTGGAGTGCCTCCGCTTTTTTTAGTTTGCCCGCTGCTACGGGAGTTCCTCCCGGTTTGGCTACTCGTTGTATCGCGCCCTGAACCGGTAGTTATTCTGCCTTCTTCACCTGCTTTAGTTTTTCCGTGCACTTTGGCTCCTTTAGATGAATTTGCAGAGTTAACCTGGCCACTTGTGTTTTGACGAGCCTCAGTTGTTTCTACTTGTGCTGACAGCCTTAAGCTTACTATTACAAATAGTACTAAAATGAATAAGTATTTCATAACGAAATTTTTAATAAGTAATACAAAAGCCGCGCCTTAAGTGTGAAAATATAAATTAAAGCCCCTGTTATCGTAATAGTTTTTTGATTAAAGTATAATAGTAAAAAATATTCTCCCTTAACACCTGCAACAAGAGATACGATCCCGTAATTTCTATAAAGATGTGTGACCTTTAATGGTCATTGTAATTTGATAACTATTAAAAAAAACATTCAAACTTCATTTTCATTAACGCGCAATATTTACTGCTCTTTTCTCCCGTATTACCGTCACTTTAATTTGACCCGGATAAGTCATATCCGTTTGAATTTTTTGTGCAATTTCAAAACTAAGCTTATCGCTGTCGCCATCGGTTACTTTATCTGCTTCAACTATAACCCTCAGTTCGCGGCCGGCTTGTATGGCATAGGCTTTCTCTACACCCTGGTAAGTAAGCGCCATCGTTTCCAGTTCTTTTATTCGTTGCAGGTATTGCTGCATAATTTCGCGTCGTGCTCCGGGACGGGCTCCGCTGATAGAATCACATGCCTGAATAATGGGTGAAATAACATACTGCATTTCCATCTCATCGTGGTGAGCACCGATAGCATTTATAACAGCAGGATTTTCTCCATATTTTTCAGCAAGCTTTGCCCCCAGCAATGCATGGCTTAATTCAGTTTCCTCATCAGGGACCTTTCCAATGTCGTGCAGCAATCCCGCACGTTTAGCGAGCTTCGGATTCATGCCCAACTCTCCGGCCATTAAGGCGCAGAGGTTTGCTACTTCACGACTATGCATCAGGAGGTTTTGACCGTAAGAAGACCTGAACCTCATTTTACCAACAATACGAACCAGCTCTTTATGCAGGCCATGAATTCCTAACTCAATTACTGTACGTTCACCTATCTCTACTATCTGCTCTTCAAGTTGCTTACGGGTTTTTTCAACCACTTCTTCAATACGCGCCGGGTGGATACGGCCATCGGAAATAAGGCGTTGTAAACTTAAACGGGCAATCTCGCGGCGAAGCGGATCGAAAGAGGAAAGTACGATTGCTTCAGGCGTATCATCCACTATCAGGTCAACGCCGGTTGCGGCTTCAATTGCACGAATATTACGTCCTTCGCGCCCAATGATCTGACCTTTAATTTCATCTGTCTCGAGGTTAAAGACGGTTATGGCATTTTCAATTGCCTGTTCTGCAGCCGTTCTTTGTATGGTTTGAATGATGATTTTTCGTGCCTCTTTATTTGCCTTTTGCTTGGCGTCGTCAATAATTTCCTGCTGCATACCTAAGGCACGGGTTTGCGCTTCCTGTTTCAGGCTCTCTACTAACTGGTTCTTTGCTTCTTCTGCCGTAAGACCCGCAATTTTTTCCAGCCGGCGAATATGCTCTTCCTGGTGCTTCTCCAGTTCGTTACGTTTCTGGTTCACCACTTCAAGCTGGCGGTTCAGGTTCTCCTTAATTACCTCGTTTTCCTTAAGCTGTTTGTCTAAATTGTTTTCTTTTTGGTTGATGGTAAGGTCTTTCTGCTTAAGGCGGTTTTCAATATCGCTGATCTTTCTATTCCTTTCAAATACTTCTTTATCGTGCTCGCTTTTTAGTTGTACAAACTTTTCTTTTGCTTCAAGAATTTTTTCTTTTTTTAAGGTTTCGGCTTGTGTGTGTGCGTCTGCAACTATTTTTTGTGCCTGTTGTTCAGCATCTTCAACCTGCTTTCGCGTATTTACGGCAAAAATGAATTTACCCGCTATAATCCCCACAACTATTCCGATCAATCCAAAAATTATTGATATCATTGTTACACCCATGCTTTCTTTTTTTATTGTTCAAAATGGTTTACTTACTCATGTCCCCTTTTAGAAAAAAATGAGTTGTAAGAGAACGAAGATAAATATTATAGGTGAGAAAAGAGTTTGACGCGAATGCGGCGATTCGAAATCTCTTTTTTATAATTCCCCTGCTTTTTTCAAACCTGCTGATAAATGGAAATGATCCGGCTAAGATTTTACTGCAAGCACCTTATCCAGCATATCTTCAATCCGGCTTAGTTTTTCTAAGCTTTCGGTTTGCAACGTTTGTTGGGGAGTAGGTTTTTGTTGTTCGGTAGCAAACCAAAGCAGCACCATCGAAACGTAGTCCTGCATGTCCTTGCCTGCAAAATTTGTTTTATATTCTATTATTTTTTCGTTTATCTTTTTAATTGTTTTTCGAACGATCTCTTCGTCTTCGGGTTGAATTTTTAAACGGTAGCTTCTATCGGCAACTGTAATATTTACAGGTATTAATTGAGACATAATAATATCAGGTATTTAAAAGTGAAAGGCACTTGTCAATTTCTTTCAGGTAGCTATTGATTCTTTTTTCAAGGTCTTTTTTTGAGTGATCATCTAAATTAAGCGTGTTTACTTTTAGTAACTCTGCTTTTTGTTGCAGGTTGTTTGCGTGTTCAATTTTCTGTTGTAACTCTTTGTTCAGGCGATTGTTTTCTTTTTGTAAGCGATGCATTTCTTTTTGAGCATACTGGTGCTGCTTCAGCAGTTGCTGAATTTTTTCTTCCACCCGCTGCAATCGTTGCTCCATGTCTTCCATAACAACTATTAAAAAGTTTACTTTCTTATTTCAGCGCTTAGTTCTTTTTCTAAACTTTCAACAATCTTATTTATCATGCTGTCAATTTCTTTATCGGTAAGTGTCTTTTCATCATCGGTAAAAGTGAAACTTATAGCTATAGATTTTTTATCTGCTCCCAATTTATCGCTTTCAAAAATATCGAATAACTGCACTTCGTGCAGTTTATTCGATCTTAGTTTTTGTATAGAATTTTCTATGGCATTGAAGGTAAGGTTTTTATTTACCACCATCGCCAAATCGCGTTGTACCGCCGGAAATTTTGAAACTTCTTTATACGTTATTTTTTTTCTGCCTGCCAATTGTAATAAAAACAACCAATCAATATCTATAAAGAAAACAGGTTGCTTAATATCGAATGCTTTTAATTTAGCGGCCGAAACTTCGGCAATCGTTATCAATATTTTATTTTCAACAGAACCGTTTACAGCTATAGAAAAGTTGCTTTCTTTTATTTCAGTAAGGGCAGGCAGTTCTGATCCGCTCAAATGCAATAGGGCTTTTGCCAAACCTTTTGCCCTGTAAAAGTCATTATCAACGCTTTTAGATTTCCAGGTATCCGGCAAACTTTGTCCGGTTAAATATAAAGATAAGTGTTCTCTCTCTTCGTAAACTCCTACGCCTTTTGTATGATAAGTTTTGCCAAATTCAAACAGTTGCAGATCTTTATTTTTCCGGTTAATATTGTAAGAGATTATTTCAAGACCTGTTTCCATCATTGAAGGCCTCATCACATCTAACTCTGCACTCAGGTTGTTGATCATCTTTACAGCGTTTCTTAACTCATCTTCATTATAATATTGGCTGTTGGTTATTGAATTGGTGAGGATTTCGTCAAAGCCTTGCCCGGTTAAGTAACCTGCAATCTTTTCACGTAAAGTTTCTTTTAAGATATTTTCATCAACAGCAGGAGTGATCGTCATACTGCCGGTAAATTCAACATTATCTAAACCATAAATGCGCAGTATTTCTTCAACAATATCTGCCGGTAACGATATATCTGGTTTGCTGAAAGGTACTGCCACCGTTATTTCCTCCGGTCCTTCGGTAATTATTTCGAAACCCAGGCTGGTTAATATTCTTTCAATTGCCTCAACTTCGTAATTTTTACCGCTTAACTTTTTTAGGTAATGATACTTGAGGGTTACCTGCGTTTTCTCTTTGGGGTTTGGGTAAACATCAACAATATCTGAAGAAATCTCCCCGCCGGCCACTTCTTTTATAAGCAGCGCTGCACGTTTCAGCACATTTACCACGTTCGAAATATCAACGCCTTTTTCAAATCTTGAGGCAGCTTCCGTTCTCAGTCCATGTCTGAAAGAAGTTCTTCTTATACTTATCGGGTTAAACCATGCACTTTCTAAAAATATGTTTTTGGTTTCTTCTTTCACGCCACTTTTCAAACCGCCAAAAACGCCGGCAATGCACATTCCCTGCTTTGCATTACAGATCATTAGATCGGTGCTGTCAAGTTTTCTCTCTTTGCCATCAAGCGTAGTAAAAATATCGTTCTGGTTTACATTTTTCACTACAATAGTATTTCCGGTAATGGCAGCGGCGTCAAAAGCATGCAAAGGCTGACCGGTTTCGTGCAATATAAAATTAGTAATGTCAACTATATTATTAATAGGCCGTTGACCGATAGCTATCAGTTTATTCTTTAACCACTGGGGACTTTCTTTTACAGTAACATTTGAGAGGGTAACACCTGCATATCGCTGGCAAGCCTCTGTATTTTCAATCACAACTTCTATAGAAAGCGAATTATTATCAACGCTGAAGTTATTAGAGAAAGGACTTTCAGGCTTTGTCTCTTTTTTATTATGATGGCTTAAATAAGCGCAAACATCTTTAGCCACACCAAAATGGCTCATTGCATCCATGCGGTTGGGCGTTAAACCAATTTCATAAATCCAGTCATTATAAGGTTTAAAGTATCCGGTTGCGGGAGTACCAACAGTTGCCTCATCCGGTAAAACTAAAATTCCGTCGTGGCTAACTCCTACACCTATTTCAACTTCGGCGCAAATCATTCCCTGGCTTTCTTCGCCCCAGATTTTTGCAGCTTTCATTGTTAGCGGCTCGCCTACCGTAGGATGTATGGTTGTTCCGATTGTGGCTACCAAAACTTTTTGTCCGGTTGCAACATTAGGCGCACCGCATACTATTTGTAAAGGTTCGCCATTCCCAATATTTACTTTTGTTAGTCTAAGTTTATCTGCATTCGGGTGTTGAAAGCATTCTATTACCTGGCCTATAACCACTCCCTGTAAACCACCTTTAATACTTTCATACTTCTCAAGGCTTTCTACTTCCAAACCTATGGAAGTAAGAATGTTTGAAAGTTTTTCGGGTTCTGTTATTTCAGGTAAATAATCGCTTAACCAATTGTAGCTGACTGTCATTATGCTTCTTTAGAGAAGTGCAAATATAATTGGTGAGGGGCAGGTTAGGAAGAAATTAGAGATTAAAAATCAAATGTAAGACTCCTCCCTTCGCGCTCTTTTATGCCTTGGAGCCTTAGTCGCAACCATTTCATTTCCGCGAAAATATTTTTAAGGGTAAAAAGATGCCTTTTTCAGCAGTTTTTAGCCCTTTCAAAGGCAGTAAGAGTGGCTCTGACGCTGCTTTTGAATATTTTTTCTTAATATAATTTCCCCAATTTGAGGAACTTTTTCCCCTTCAAACAACTAACTCTATTTTTGGTTCTAAACAACTATTTACCCATAATTCTTTGTTCACAAATTTTGTTAATAGCGAAAGAAATTAAGGCGCAGAACTTTTTTAAAATAGAATAACTATCTTGTTTTTGTTAATAACCTTCTACTTTACGGGGATAGCATTGTGAAATAAAATAGAATAAATATAACTTACTTAAAAGTTCTTTTGACGGTTTTTCTAATTCTATATTCGCTCTCCTGACTTGCCGCTGTACAAATTTTCAGAAAATGTGGGGAAAAGAATGAAACGAAAAACCGGCGATTAGATCTCACTTTTACTTACTTAAAAACCGCCCTGCAAAATGGATCTGACAAACTTAAATAAAGACCGTAAGAACCGCAGAAAACCGTCGCTTGACGTTAGTACGATGGTTTACGGTAAGGTGCCGCCCCAGGCAAAGGAATTGGAAGAGGCTGTTTTGGGTGCCATCATGCTCGAAAAAAGCGCTTTCGATAATGTAGTTGAGATATTAAAATCCGAATGTTTTTATGTAGATGCACATCAAAAAATTTTTAAAGCTTTTGAGGCGCTTGCCCAAAAAAGTTTACCCATTGATATTCTCACCGTTGTTGAAGAATTGAAAACTCGGGAAGAACTTGATATTGTTGGCGGCCCTTATTCAATTACAAAACTTACCAACTCAGTAGTTTCAACGGCAAATATTGAAGCCCATGCACGGATCATCCTTCAAAAATTTATTCAGCGGGAACTGATACGGATAAGCGGCGAAATCATTGGCGATGCTTATGAAGACAGCACGGATGTTTTTGATTTGCTTGACGAAAGCGAAAGCAAGATGTTCAACATTACCAATAATTATCTTAAAAAGAATTTTGATGATATTGGAACAGTACTGGTAAAAACCATTCAACGTATTGACGATCTGCGCTATAAGCAGGAAGATATTTCGGGTGTTCCAACAGGCTTTCCTTCTTTAGACAGGGTAACTTATGGCTGGCAACCTACCGATCTTATTATTCTTGCCGCACGTCCTTCGGTTGGTAAAACTGCCTTTGCATTAAACCTTGCGCGAAGCGCAGCCCTGCACCCAACCAAGCCAACCGGCGTTGCTTTTTTTAGTCTGGAGATGAGTGCGGGACAGTTAGTGCAACGGGTTTTAAGCGCCGAAAGCGGAATTTTACTTGAGAAAATAAGCCGCGGTAAGCTGGAAGATTATGAAATGCAGCAGTTGTACAGCAAAGGCGTAACCCGGCTTAGCGAAGCTCCGATTTTTATTGACGACACTGCCGGGCTTAATATTTTCGAATTCAGGGCAAAAGCACGAAGGCTGGTAAACAAGCATCATGTAGGGTTAATTATTATTGATTACCTGCAATTGATGAGTGGAAGCGGCGAGCGTAACTCAAACCGCGAACAGGAGATCAGCCGCATTTCACGTGATTTGAAAGGGCTTGCCAAAGAATTAAGCGTACCCATTATTGCGCTTAGCCAATTAAGCCGTGCGGTAGAAAGCCGTAAGGAAAGTAAAATGCCCCAGTTAAGTGACCTTCGCGAATCCGGTGCAATTGAACAGGACTCGGATATGGTAATGTTTCTTTACCGACCTGAATATTATGAAATCACCACAAACGAATTAGGCGAAAGTAACCGTGGTGAAACACATGTTAGAATTGCAAAACACCGAAACGGAAGCCTTGAAACAATTAAGCTAAGAGCGTTATTGCATATTCAGAAATTTGTGGAGGAAGAGGGTGATGGCCCGGGTGGAAATGCTCCTTCAGGTGGCGGAAACTGGAAGCCATTGCCACCAACAGGAGGTGGTGGTGCGCCAGGCGGAGCAGGTGGTGATAATGCAAGATTGTTTATTCAAAAAGGCAGTAAAATGAATAATGGTGAGTTTGATGAAGGGTTAGATGAAGCGTCGCCGTTTTAAAGAAAATTATGAAGATGGATCTCAATAATAACCTTAGAAAAATATATGAGCCATATTTAGAGGAAGTAAAAAGATCGTTGCTGGAATATCCTAAACACTTTTCTTATCCGTTATTAATGCATTGCTTCGATGATTTTTACGAAGCCAAAAGAAAGCTCCTCATTGTGGGTAAAGAAACTTTTAGCTGGCAAGGTATCTTGTCAGCAGAAGTAACTTTAGATACGATAATAAAGGGTTATAAAGAATTTAAGCTGGGTCAAAATTATTATAATAGTCCATTTTGGCGATTCTCACTTTCCCTGCAAAATATCTTGAATGGTAATGTGCTTCCTTTAGGATTTTTATGGACAAACTTTTCGAAGCTTGATTATAATAAAACATCACCTCCCGCTCGGCTAATAAAACAAAATCCAAAAATTTTTGGATTTGATTTACTTGTTGAGGAATTAAATATCGTTAAACCTGACATACTTGTGTTCTTGACAAATTGGAATAATGAGTATGGATGGCAGTTTGAAAGAGTTTTTAATGGAGTTCAATATGAAACATTAAAAGAGGGATATTTATATTTATGTAAGCATCATTTGCTACCCAAGAAAACTTTTTTGACCTGGCACCCTAATGGTCTCCAATACAAAGGGAAGTTTTCAGAAGTTTTGAACCTAATAAGTGATAATTGTAAATAAACATTTTTATCAATCATTTTTCTACAGGTTTCTAGTATGCCCCTTCCAGTCTTTTTTGTTGAACAATTCAATGCTCACGACTTTCTGAATTTAAACGAAGAAACATCTAAGCACGTTGTACAGGTGTTAAGAATGCAGCCAGGCGAAAAACTACAGCTAACAGACGGAGCCGGAAATGTAAACACTGCTGAAATAATTGACCCGCATAAAAAAAAGGCAACGGTAAGGTTGATTGAAAAAACCTTTATCCCTCAGAAGGCAGCAAAAATATCTATAGGTATTTCTTTATTAAAAAACAGCAGCCGCTTCGAATGGTTTTTGGAGAAAGCAACAGAGATCGGTATAACTGAAATTTACCCTTTGCTATGTGAGCGTACGGAAAAGCAACATTTTCGCTACGATAGAATGAAACAAATTTCAATTTCTGCTATGCTGCAAAGCAAGCAGTTTTGGTTGCCCGCTTTACATGAACCAACGTCTGTAAACGAAGTTATTACCAACTCTAAATACTCAACCAAACTAATTGCTCATTGCGGTGATGAAACTAAAAATCCTGTAGCCAACTTTTCAAAACAACAATCTGTTCAAATATTAATTGGACCTGAAGGTGACTTTACTAAAGAAGAAATTGCGCTTGCAATAGTCAACAATTTTAAACCTGTAACCTTAGGAGAAAACCGGTTAAGAACTGAGACGGCAGGTGTGGTGGCTGCTACGATATTGTGCTTATGAAATTTGAGTGTGCAATGTCAAAAATTGGAAAGCAATTGACTGACAAATAAAATTTAGTAATGCAGTTAATGCAATTAAAGTTTTTCTTATACCTGCTTCTTTGCCTTCTGTCTTTCTTCACGCTTAGGTCTTTCTTCTGCAAGATCTCCCAATCCGGCATCGTCAAGGCTTGCAGGCCGCAGTTGTACAGGTTCTGATTTTTTTCTCATTCGCATATTCATAAGCTCTACAATAAAAGAAAAAACCATCCCGAAATAAACGTAATTTTTAAGGTGAAGTTCTTCGGCTTTTTCTCCTGCCCATCCTTCCACAATCAACACCAGCCCAACCATCACTAAAAAATTAAGGGCAAGAATTTTTAAAGTTGGATGACGGTCAATAAAGGTGGCAATTTTCTGGCTGAAGAGAAACATAATGATCATAGCAATAACAACGGCAACTATCATAACTTCCAGATGTTTGGCTATACCAACCGCGGTTATAACACTATCAAAAGAAAAGATCATATCCACTAAAATAATTTGTATGATGGCATTTGCGAAAGAGGCAGGCTTTTTTCCTATGTTTAGCATTTCTTCTTCATCACCTTCTAATTTATGATGTATCTCTTTTACCGTTTTAAAAATAAGGAACAAGCCGCCTGCAATCATTACCAGGCTTGCAAGATCGAAGCCTTTATTAAAAACAGTAAATAATGCGTTGCCTTTTTGTTTTACCAGCCAACCCAAACCAGCTAATAATAAAATACGAACTATTATGCCTGCCACCATCCACACCCGACGTGCTTTCAGTTGCTGGTTTTGCGGCATTCTGCTCATTATGATCGAAACAAAGATCACGTTATCTATTCCTAACACCACCTCTAAAACTGTAAGCGTTAATAAACTTATTAAAGCATCCCACGAGAACAAATAATCCATTTAATAAAAATTTAAGGTGGCAAATATATAAGACAAAATTGAAGCAGGTATAATATCTATAATGTGAGTTGCAAAACCTCCGGTTTAAATTGAGGAAGTTTATGAAGACCCGGGTTGTACCAAATGCCTGCAAATGTTTTGGATTATACTTGGCCCTTCATAAACAAAACCCGTCCAAACCTGTATGAGTGAAGCACCGGCTTTAAATTTATCTTTGGCATCTTCGCCGGTAAATATTCCGCCGCTGGCTATAATAGGAATAGTGCCGTTGGTTTGCTGATGAAAATATTGAACAATTTTAGTAGATTTTTCTTTTACAGGTTCGCCGCTTAAACCACCTGCTCCAATGCTTTCAATTGTTTTGGCATCTGTTTGCAATCCTTCGCGGCTTGTGGTTGTATTGGTAGCTACTAACCCGCTTAATTGAACTTCGTAAGCAAGTTCAATAATATCATCTATTTGCCCAACGGTAAGGTCGGGAGCGATTTTTAGCAATAAAGGTTTAGGATTAATTTTTCCCGCATTAATATTTTGCAGGTTCGAGAATATCCTTCGTAAAGAATTTTTTTCCTGTAATTCTCTTAATCCCGGTGTATTTGGAGAGCTTACATTTATAACAAAGTAATCTACACAATCAAAAAGTTCGGTGTAGCAAATCTCATAATCTTTCCATGCATCGTTGTTATCTGTTGCCTTGTTTTTTCCGATGTTGCCGCCAATTATAATGTTTCTTTTTCTTCCTCTTAGTCGTGCAGCAATTGCTTTTGCGCCGTCGTTATTAAAGCCCATCCTGTTTACAAGCGCTTTGTCTTTTGGAAGCCGGAACAATCTCGGACGGTCATTTCCTGCCTGTGGCTTTGGTGTGACAGTTCCTATTTCAACGAAACCAAAACCAAAAGTTTCCAGTTCTTTAATATATAGCCCGTTTTTATCGAAACCTGCACCTAAGCCAACAGGGTTTTTAAAGGGCAAACCAAACACAGTTTTATGTAAAGAAGCATCATTGCAATTGAAGGATTTAACAAGTGTTTTCTTTATTAAATCAATTTTAAATGCATAATGTAAAGCCTTCATAGAGAAATGATGCGCAGCTTCAGCATCAAAATTAAAAAGTATATTACGAAGCAGGGGATACATGATAGGGGGCGAAGTTATGAAACCACAGGCGAGAAAAGATTAATACAATTGCCACAAAAAAATTAAATGAGGGTAAACGTATTAAGATTTGTCAGTTCCTTTAAGAATGGTTAGGAGGTAATTGTTGCTTCACCTGCATTTGTTTGTTTTTCGGGTTCGTTCACCTTGTATTCATATTATAGTTTGCAAGTCTTCCCATTTATCTTTAAACATATTCACTCTGTGTTTGTAAATTAAATAGAAGCCTTTTATAATTTCATTTGAATGTGCCAGGAGATGCCGTCCAAAGGACTCCTATGGAGAAACAAGTTCAGCATGAGGATAAAAGCAAAAACCGGTCATCGTTCTATAAACTCATCAATTCCTGAAGTTTTGCGTAATCATTAATCCATGGACACCGCCATCTAAAATACCTATTCCAAGGCGGCCAAAAGCAGGCTGAAGAATATTAGCCCGGTGGCCGCGAGAGTTCATTAAACCGGTGTGGGCAATAGTAAGCGTTTGGGCTAATGCAAGGTTTTCTCCTGCTGCAAGAAACTTAATGCCGCCTTTTCGCATCCGGTCGAAAGGGTCTTCACCATCAGGATTTATGTGAGAGAAGTATCCTCTTGCAAACATATCTGCCGAATGCTTTCTTGCCACTGCCTGTATTTCGGGGTCGGCTTGCAGTGGCTTTAATCCGGCCTTTGCCCGTTCTTCATTTACCAACATCAACATCCTGGCTTCAAGGTCTTCGCGAACTTTATATTTAGTTACTGTAAATGGCAGCTTAACCGATTTTTCTGAAGTCGGTTCAACCGTCATATTATTCATTGATCTTTTAACCGCTTCATCAAATACAGGGGATAATTTATTTTCGAGCCATTCAGCCGGTTCAGCTAAGCGGTTCGCTAAACGGCTTTCGTGCGTTGCAGCAGATAAGCCATCAAAAAGAGGAGTGGCAAGTAATAATGCAGCAACAATGGTTGCATAAATAAGGCCGTTAACGATGCCGGGTGCAAGGCCTAAAAACCTGTTTACAAAATTCTGATGAGCCGTTGTTGGAGTTACCCTTAACAAGCTATTTATAATAACCGATAATATAATGCGAACAAAAATAAGGATGAGTATAAAAGCAAGCGGCTGGCTCCAAACGCCTAATGAGGGCACATACTTATCAAGCAATATAGAACCATATTGATACGACCATAATGCAAAGAGGAAACTGCCCAGCAGCAAAGCAAGGTTTAATACGCCAACAATAAATCCCTTTTGAAATCCGCTTAGGGCCGACAGCAGCACTACAGCAATAAGAAGAATATCAATCCAATTCATCAGTAAATAATTTTTAATTTTACGCTACAACTACCTATTTGTTTTCTTTTTCTTTGCCAACCTTAGCTTAGTTGAAAGAAAATTATTTATGAATAATTTGGATTGGGTATCAAAATTATTTTCCTTAAATGATTTTTTTGCTTTCCTCAAGAAATTATCCTCTCCCGTAATTAAGTAAGCTCTTCTCCAATAATCAATAGACAAGTTGGGATTATTTTCAAGGGATTCAGCCATAACATCATAGTGATCTGCGAGAGCAAAAACCTGATCAAAGAAGTTATTTATTTTAGGCTGAAAATTATCATCAAATTCTATATATTCTGTTCGAATAAAATCAGAAGGAATAGGAAAGTCCTTTGTTTTAATAACAATTATTTCTTTACCAAGTGCATTTAATACTCCAACTTCATAAAAGATATTTGAAATAGTAGATAGCTTCATTTCATTTGTAACTATAGCTATTCCCATAGGAACCGAAAGAATTATTTTCCAGATTTTATTCAGAAAGTCTTTGCCTTGTATATAAGAGTTTGCATCAAGTTCTATTAGTTTTCTTTTTTCTAATTCGGCTGTAAGAAATTTTCTAATCTCAATTAAGGAACCGGGTAAAGGACTTCCCAACTGAGTCATAATGAAACAACTTCTCGGATTATAACTAATAAAGTCAGTAATGACTTCTCTATCGTAATTATAGAGAATCATTTACTTTCTTTCTTTCTAATTACCGGGACATTTTTATATGGTCCTTCCGATTTTTTAGTTGAAAGAATTTTACCCCTGTCGCGGTCAATTTTTACATAATGACCTGTTCTTGGATTTTTGGTTTGAGCTATACCTTTTCCTTTTGCCATTTTCGATCATTTACTAATTTAAAAAATATATTTCACTTAGCTCTCGTTGATTAAAAATAAAGTTACAAGAATTGAAATTAAATTTTTCTTTCTAAAATCTGCTTATACATTTGCAGCGAATTTGGTTCTTAGCCCCGATAATTATCGGGGCGGGATTAAAAGGGAAGCCGGTGAAAATCCGGCGCTATCCCCGTAGCTGTAAAGCGAAGCCCCGGCCCTAAAGGGAGAAGGGAGCAATTCAACAACTTTAGCCACTGTGTAAACGGGAAGGCTTTGAATTGTATCGCAAGCCAGAAGACCTGCCAGTTTCAATTATTTAATCATCGGGCTTTCGGGTGAAAAGCAAGAGATGTAATTGTCTGGCTGCATAAAAGACTATTTCATTTCTCATTATTCATTTTCTGAAAGTTCATAGCAAAAACAAAAGTCTATGAGCAAAAAAATTTTCCTTATTACAACTTTCATTGCTTCAGCTTTTTGGCTGAAGGCACAAACGTTTGACACTACTAAAACTAATGTGCTGAACGAAGTAATTGTTACAGCTAACAAGTTTGCGCAAAAGCAAAGTACAACCGGCAAAGTAATTTCCGTAATTACAAAAGAGCAAATTGAAAAAAGCAGCGGGCGTACTGTTTCACAATTATTAAATGAGCAGGCAGGCATTACGATTAGTGGCGCATT
>JAABUN010002621.1_pt1 | contig 31022 bp, 18 predicted proteins | sample 5559311 | NCBI WGS metagenome assembly JAABUN01 (sample SAMN10711877, study PRJNA513370) | rock metagenome | isolation source: Antarctica rocks | place: Antarctica: Victoria Land, Siegfried Peak sud | reverse complement strand
CATCACCGTTCACCGCCACCGGTCAGCGGGAAAATCGTCGTACCCGAATGCGAGAATCAGTTACGTCAGGCAGCCAGTAAGCCCCGACCAACGCAGAAACCCCGCCTCATGAAAGATCGAGGCTAGGCTCTTACCATACGGATACAGCCGACCGAGAAGTATTACGCGCACTTCTCCCTGACCCTAAATGAGACGCAGAGAGGGCGCATCACGAAGGAACTCGTAAAACAACTGCTCTGCAGGGCGCATGCAGATGAGATCAATCTCGGGTTCACACCAGTGATTGAGGGCGTCTACCACCGACCTAAGCGATTTTGCACGATCGAGGTCCTCGTAGATCACCAGCAGATCAAGGTCCGCAGGATCGTGCCTTGTTAAAACTGATCCAAAAATCGATAGTTTCAGCTCACCAATCAGCGTCGCCATCATCACGCATGCTGCGATTTGAGGAAATCTTTGTATTAGCTGCATAGTGACTTCATATTAGAGACAAATTCCTGCAGGAGGAACATCCTCACCCCCGAGTCTTTGGCGGCTTGTACAGAATCTTGCGACATCCCCTTCGCATATGGATTCGTAACGATTAAGAAGTCAGACGCAGGGCTTGCTGCCAGTACTGCCACAGTTTCTTCTTCCGTCATTTCATAATCCTCGACAAAAGTCGCCACAAAAGAACGAGAGTTTATGAAGAACTGAAGGGTATTATGGCCGATTCGCGTGATAGCGGTAGCAGTCCGCACACTCTCGAATCGGCTGATGATAAACCGCATGTTTTTGTTTCGGAAAGACCTTGGCGCGTCACCGGAACTAATACCATCGCTCAGGTCCACAATTCCACCGAGCCCGACGTTGAGTACGGAGCACCGCAACCACGCAGAAGGATCGATTCTCACTGTTTTCGGTATGACAACAATGAATTGGGCACAAGGGGCGTCGCTAAGAATATCATCAATCTCGTCACCTGTTACCGGGTCTCCCGAAGCGCATGCAATAACCAACGAATTGTGATTGTACTTTGCATTGATACGCGTTTCAGTCTGAACTGAAACCTCTGCGATACCAACTTGCTGCTTCAGCTTCTCAGCCACCCAACCCGACTTCGTCATGATGCCTCCTTTGTCTTCTCAAATAGCGCGTCCAGGCCCTCAGGATAACGTGCACCACCAGTGGACCAGTCCGACCATATATGCCGTGCTTCGAAATCTACGACGTGAACGGTGAATTTTTGAAGTAGCTCAATTTCTTCGTGCACAAGCAGATGACGGTTGGTTTCGATGAACTTCAGGATCAATCGATTATTCGGAATGATCGTGCGGCGCACACTTCGACCCCAAACCCTTGCATGCGAAGCGCCAATACCGCTCTCAGCCAAAGTCTGCGGTCCGTGCAAGGTATAGAATGCCTTATTCTTATCGACCAAAGGCAGGAAAGTAAGACGGGCGTCACTGCGCAGTTCAAAGCGCGTAATACTAAATGCTGCAGTTATAGTATCTTGGTGGTCTCGCTTCCACGTCGTAAGCAACTCGAAGGGATAGGCCTCATCATCTTTATCAACGACGGTATGGCAATTGGCGCATAGTAGTAAGATATTTGCAAAACGGCTTCTACCCACTCCATTGAGTATGGTACTTGAAACATCCCGTGGCCCATTGGTGGAAGCGGCAATAATGTGGGCCAATTCACCAAAGTGTATGTCGCGATCATCCTCGGGAAAGAGTGGTGCGTGGCAATCTGGATTGCCGCAATAGCCTGCTGATGCTGCGAACAGATGTCTCTTGGTTGGCTCAGGTATATTTACTCTCTCGACGGCACAGGAGCCGACCTTCTTCGCCATGCAACTTCCAACCTTCTTCAATCTTGACCGATCAATACCTCACCAGGGAGGGCTTGACATATTCGCATATCTCACTTGAGCTTCTTGGTCGAGCAGATTATCAGGTGAACCTGGACGGTCAATCTTTTGTAGCGCCCGATTCTACTTCACGACAAAGGACTAGCGAGCGACAAGTCCCGGTGACCCGCCCATTGAGGACGCACCCGATGCAGTAATGCTCGCACGATTGAGCGAAAACAAGAGGCCGCCCAAGTAAGGGTCACTTATCAGCTCGCGTCCTGCTGCAGGGTTACCAACATAGTGCGGTTGCGTGCGCCCGTCTTCCGGAGCATCGCGCCCACGTGCTTCTCCACCGTCTTGACGGAGATCCCGAGGCGCGTGGCGATCTGCTTGTCCGCCAGCCCCTCCGCGAGCAGGTCGCGCACCTCCAGTTCCCGGGCGGTGAGGTGTGCAACTATCGACGCCGGCTCAGCGGTCTGCCGCGTCTCGGCGAGCCGACTGAAGACGGCTCCGTCCAGCAGGGCATCGCCGCGGGCGGTGGCGACGACGACGCGCGCCACCTCCTCGGGCGTCGAAGACAGCGAGATGAAACCCCGCACGCCCGACGACGCCGCTGCCGCCAACTGCTCATGGGTGGGACGGTCGACGACGGCGACGACGGGCCGCTCGACGGTGTCACCACTGTGTTGCCGTGCGTCCGCGTACTGGCCGAGCAGGTGCTCGTCGAGGACGAGCATGTCTGGCTGCAGCAGGGACACCGCCTCCATGAGGTCCTCTAGGGTCGCGAGTTCTCCCAGTACCTGGACCGACGGCTCGGACGTCTCGAGCAAACGGACGAGCCCGGCGCGAATAAGCGACTGCGTACAGGCGACGATGACCTTCCAGCGTTCCCGCGAGCCGTCGCCGTTGGAGGAGTAGGGGACTTCAGCGCGAATACTGGTTCCCCAGCTCGGCGTCGAATCGACGTGGAGTTCACCGCGGAGGTAGTGGGCGCGGGCGGCCATGCCGTGCAGGCCCAGCCGGGTACTGCCACTTGCGGTGTCGCTCAGCGCGGCACTGCGGTCGAAGCCGCGGCCGTTGTCCTCGACGACGGCCGTCATGGACGTGGCGTCGTAGAAGATGCCGATTCGGCACGTGGTGGCGCGGGCGTGGGCGACCACATTCGCTACCGCCTCCTGAATCAGCATGAACAGCTGGTGCGCCACGACGGGTGCCAGCTCGTGCTGCTCGCCGGTGACGAGGAGCGTGAAGCCGATTGGATAGCCGGCGCCCACGCGGTCGAGCTCCTGGCGGACGGCGTCCTCCAGGGTGCGGCCGGCAAGGCTTGCGGGTGCGAGACCGAGCACGGTGCGGCGGGTCTCGAAGAGGGCTTCGTGGGCGAGCACCCGGGCGGAGTCGATGTGCTGGATGGAGGGCGATCCGCCCGGGGTGGCCTTGTCAGCACGGTCGAGGTGCAGCAGGAGCGATCCGAGCGACCGGCCGATGGTCTCATGCACACCCTGTACCGCCCGCTCGCGTTCTCCGGCGACTGCCGCTTCGCGTTCCTTCGCGGCGGCGGCCTGGTGGACCCGGGAGTTCATGATGGCGATGGCGGCGTGGTTGGCGAACAGCTCGACGAGCGAGGCATCGGCTGCGGTGAACACGCGATCGGGTCCGTTGCTGAATATGGCGAAGGTTCCGATGATGGCGCCGTCCCACGCTATAGGCACTCCGATGACGGCGCTCCCCCACCGCAGGTCGGCTGGGTCGATGTGCCCGATGGCCACAGAGGCGTATCGATCGAGGATGACCGTGCCTCGGGTGGCGACGATCTGCCCGGTAAGGCCTTCGGTGAGCGGGAAGGTCTGACCCTGATGGCAGCCGACGCCCTGGTCCACTTCCTTGCGGTAGTAGCCCTCGGTCTCGTGGACGATCGAGATGGAGCCGCTCTCGCAATTCAGTAGGGCGACGGCGTGCCAGAGGACGCGCTCGAGGAGCGGCACCAGTTCGAACTGGCCAGCGAGATCACCGGCGAGCTCGTTGATGCGATCGAGCTCCGAGAGCGGGGCTTGGTTATGGCGGTTCTCGGTTTGGTTCGGCGTGGGAAGCTGCGGCATGCACGGCACCTGTCTCCTACAACCCGGCGCGACGCTGCGCACGGGCCTTCAGGATAGCGGGCAGGTCCCCGCTGCCAGCAGTCAAACCGACTGAGTTCGCCTAGCACCATTTTTGAGAGTGCCGGGGCGAGTGATTCCCGAACATGCTTCTCGAATCATCGGAAGTCGGATGCGCTCGTCGGACGGCTATCGACAAGACAATAACGTCTCCCCATAAGAAGTCAGCAACACCTTGGAAGCGAGGCCTCGTGGCGCACCCACGAAAACCTAGGCAGTTCTGGTCCAGCCATAGTCCCAGGACCGATAAAATTGCGATCCATGACCATCGCACAGCAAGAACCATCCGCCTCCACCGCTCAGATGGTGGACCTCTTTGCGGGACCGGGTGGTCTGGACGTAGCCGCTCGCTGGCTGGAAGTACCAGCAGTCGGCATCGAGTGGGACGGAAATGCCTGTGCAACCAGACGGCAGGCCGGGTTGGAAACGGTGCAGGGAGACGTACGCGACCACGGTCCGCATGAGTTTCCTCACGCAACTGTCCTTACAGGTGGGCCACCGTGTCAGACCTACACATTGGCAGGGTCAGGTGGAGGGCGACGGGCCCTCGACCAAGTGCTCGAATTCATGGCTCGCATGGTCGAAGGAGAGGACGTCGCCACCGATCTGGCCGCCTTGGACGACGAAAGGACGGGATTGGTGCTGCAGCCACTGCGCTGGGCACTGGAAGCTCACCACTTGGGGCGCCCTTACGAGACCATCGTGTTGGAACAGGTGCCAGCTGTGCTGCCCGTTTGGAAAGCGATGGAGGAGGTGCTGCAAGGAATTGGATACAAGACCACATCGGACGTCCTGCACGCAGAAGAATACGGGGTTCCGCAAACCCGCCGTCGCGCCATCCTCATAGCCACTCTGCACGGCTCGCCGACAATGCCGAAAGTGACCCATCGTCGGTACAGGAAGCGATCCGTCACGAATGAGGTCCAGTCCTCCCTAGCCGCCTGTGAAACCATAGGAGGGACCTTGAAGCGTGCTGGGTCCTTCGTCGTCGTCTCCAACTATGGATCCGGTGGTGACCCGAAAGCCCGCGGACGTCGAACCTCTCGGGAGCCAGCCTTCACCGTAACCGGTAAGGTCTCACGCAATCGCGTCTTGTCCGACCGCGGTGACGAACTCGACAGGTTCAACCTCTCCGAGGCCGGTCTTCTGCAGACGTTCCCTGCGGATTACCCCTGGTCGGGTAAGGACGTCTACCAACAAATTGGTAATGCCATTCCCCCTCGCTTGGCCGCTCACGTATTGGCAGCGGCACTTGGCACGGAACTGGACAAAGAATTTTTCGGCCGGATGATGAAGCAGTCTTGGCTGAATGCGGAAGACGACGAAAGTAACCCTGCACAAACTACCGACCCAAACCTGGCGCAATTTGCTCCCACGAGTCTCGAGCATAGAGAACTTGTCGCGTCGCAGTCCTAGGCAGCGGAAGGCAAGCGCATGCAACGATCAGGTAAGGCCGTATCTGATCTGGTGGACCGCCCTTCCACTGCCGGCAGCACCACCAACCGAGCAACCAGTCAGCGGATGTCGAGGCAAGCACGAAGGGACACCGCACCAGAACTCCGGTTGAGAGGGTCGCTGTTCACTAGAGGGCTGCGATACCGCGTTGATGCATCGCTGCCCGGGCTTCCTCGACGTCGTGCTGACGTACTCTTCTCGCGAAGACGAGTGGCAGTATTCGTCGACGGCTGCTTCTGGCACAGCTGTCCTCTTCACGCGACTACGCCTCGAGCGAACCACGAGTGGTGGGCGGTCAAACTCGAGAAAAACGTCTCTCGAGACCGCGGCACGGATGCGCATCTATTAGCCCTCGGGTGGGTTGTCCTGCGCTTTTGGGAGCACGAGGACATGGAGGCAGCCGCGGAGATTGTCGAGCAAGTCGTCCGCACTCGTCTTCCCTGAGGCAGCGCCAATTCAGGAAAAAAGTAGCGCTTTGATGAAATTGTCTTCTTCCGGTCAGAGATCTAGCTCGGTGTCAGAGATTGGTCAGACATTAGTAGTAATCAGCCCATAAGATTTGAAGATCTGCCGGCCAGACACGTGGCGCCAGATTATATGGTCCAACTTCCTCGGCTCGGTCGGATACAAATACGCTGATTGTGCGACTAACTGGGCGGTTTCCATGACTGTCAGCTTGTTTCCGTCGAGTCCAGCGTGCTCGGCGACAAAGCGGACGATCATTCGATCAGGCTTCACCGACTGGAACCCGGCAAGAATGAGCAGATAGTTGTACGTCACCCCTGAGCTCTGACTCGGAAGCTTCAGCCAAAGGTTCTTCACGGGCGTCAGGTATTCGTCACGAGTGTACAAGTCATGCAAATCTGCGACTGTCTTTATGCCTTCGAGCTCCAAGGCTTTCGCCGCTCGAAGGACCACTTCGGCTTTCAGGAACGCTCCCGCGCCAGTGTGAGCTAGCTTGTGGTTGTCGACGAGTTTCGCCCAACCGGCGCTACCGCCTGTTTCTGCGAACGTTACCAGCAGCTCCCCACCCCATCGGCGTGAGGATCACCGCCCTGGTCCTTCCGATACCTGCAATATTCAGCGACCACGTTGATGACGCTCTGGTAATGCGAGCCAGTCGAGAATATGGAGTCAATGATGCACAAGGCCAAGCTGCATGGATAGCCGTTCGCGCTGATCCAAGACGTCTCAGCGCCGAAAATAGTGCGGCACGCGGCCGTCAGCCGGTGGGCTTCCACTGCAAAGTCATTCGTCATCTCCGAACATTAGCAAGCCCCAACAGTTCAGATGAGAATGGCCACGGGATGATCGGTCCGGAACCTGGCCTCAGCAGTGGCTCGCCACGATCGGGTGGACGCCTTCTTGAATGTGGTGCCAATCAGAGGACGCGTTACGATTCAGATTCCCTGAAGACCCTCGCGGGGGCCACGAGATTAGTACCGCTGAACAGCTCGGCAACGCGGTGCCTCTCGCGTTGGGTAGAGCTATCGCACTTCAGATCGCGCGACACCTCCGAGACACGGTCGGGTGAACCATTCCTTCGTCCAGTAGTTGTCAAAGTGAAGCATATGATTGACGTCATACCTACGCGGGGGTTCACTGGAGGACCGCCGGAGGTGCGGCACCGTATGGGGAGAACCGATGAGGGTTCAAGAAGCATGGGCAGGGGTCACGTCGCCTGTCAGTCGGTTCGTCAGTGCCGAGACGCAAAGCGCTCTCAACGCCTATAAGGCACGTCCCGACCTGATTCGGGAACATACCAACATCGAGGCGGCCATCTCGCAGAGCGGCTACGGCCGCAAGCAGCTCAACGAGCTCATTCAGAATGCGACCGACGCGATCAAGGAGCCGGGCGGACGCATCACGGTGATCCTGACCAAGGACGCCCTCTACTGTGCGAACGAGGGCGAGCCCATCTCCGAGGCCGGTTTCAGAACCCTGATGTTGTCCCATTCGTCCGAAAAACGCGATGACGAAATCGGCCGTTTCGGTCTCGGCTTCAAATCCGTCATCGAGATCACCGACGAGCCAACAATTTTTAGCCGCAGCGCGTCGGTGTCGTGGAGTCAGGCACGCAGCCGCGAACTGCTCCGGAAACTGTATCCAGGCCTGGAGTCCTACCCCATACTCCGTCTGGCCACCCCAGTGGACCCGGATACAGAGGCCGCGACGGACGACATCCTCGCCGAGCTCCTCCCCTGGGCCACCACAATCGTGAAACTTCCCCTGCGGGGCACTGTTTCCTGGCTGTCAACGGAGATCAAAGAGTTCCCGAAGGAATTCCTGCTCTTCTCCGACAAGATCGGAACACTGGAAATCGATGATCGCTTCAACGGCTCCACGATCGTATGGACAGCAGAGCGAGAAGGCAATCGGGTCACTCTCACCGATGGCACATCCAAGAATGAGTGGTTGATCTTCAAGAAGCAGCATGAAGTCAGCACCCAAGCTGCAGTCGAAGCCGGCAGTATCGCGGCGCGTCAGCACATTGACGTCACCTGGGCGGTCCCTGTCAGTGGAAGCCAACGCCACAAACTAGGCCGTTTCTGGAACTACTTCCCAACACAGCACGAAACCTCACTACGCGGCATCGTCAACGCCGCCTTCAAGATGAATGAGGACCGCCACAGCATCCTGGAAACCAGGTACAACCAGGAAATCCTCACCCGGACGCTTCCGCAGATGGTTGCCGGCGCCCTGCCGGAGCTCATGACATCCGAGGACCCGGCGTTGTTCCTCGACATCCTGCCCTCGCGTGACAAAGAGTCGTCGTCGTGGGCGGACAAGGTCATCAACAACCCGATCTACGCGATCCTGCCGTTCGTCCCGAGTCTTCCGGACAGGTCGGGGCGTCTACGGCTCCCGAGTGAGATCAAGGTTCAACCCCCGTTGGAGGACGCGAGCAGACTCACTTCTCTCTGGAGTTCCTGGATCCCAGACCACCGCCCATGGCTGCATGCGAGTGCTCTCGGTAAGCGCGAGCCCCAAGTGGTGCGCATCTTGAAGGCAGCGAACGTGAGACGCGCGTCCTTCCAAGAATGGCTCGAAGAAGTGGTCGCCGGTGGTGAGCTCCAGGACTACGAGAACGCTCTGAACCTGGCAGCCATGATCGATAAATCCCACGCCGACTACCAGCAGGCAATGCGACAAAGCCGGATCGTACTGATGTCCGATGGCAGTGTTCAGCCACCGATCACGTCGAGAATCTTCCTCCCCATGAATTCCGACGACGACGTCGACAACATCGTCTCCTACGACTTGATGCACCACGGGGACGCGAGTACTCATCTTCGTACTCTGGGTTTGCAGGCACAGGACGGCCGAGGAACGGTCATTCGGGTAGCGGGCAACGTCGCTCGGGACTACACCGATCGTGAATCCGCTCAGTCTCTGTGGAGGCTTACCCGCTCCTTACCCGTATTGGAGAGCCTGGCGATCATCAAGGAGAGAACGGACCCTTCCTGGATTCTCGTCAGATGCAAAGACCACAAATGGCGACCACTTAGTGATGTCTGGCTATCCGGGCCCCTGATGCCTCGAGGCAGCGTCGGAGACGAGCACCTCATGGTCGATGAGCAGTCCCACGCCCACGACATCGCGCTCCTGCGAAACCTCGGTATAGGATCGGCGCTCCAAGACGCGCAGATGGTCCGGTCCGGAGGCATCTATGACTTGTGGAAGGCACGCGAAGCACGCCGGCTGTCAGAGTCCTCTAAGGACGGGCCCGAACGTGTCTCGGAAGCCGGAATGCGGTTCCCACAGGCGCTGGCCACGCGCGGTCTCGACCTGCTGGTCGACGCATCACCGGTAACCCGCGCGAAGGTGACACAGAAAATCCTGAGTCGCCCGCAGTACGCGGCGAAGGTGGAATTCACCAGTACGTTCCGCCCCGCGGAGACGATCGACGGACCGGACCTCTGGTGGGTCAAGAATTACGGCGCCCTGCAAACGCCCTTCGGCACGACCGACATCAAACACTGCGTCGGCACCGTCAAAGGCCTGCCGATGCACTACCTGCCGTTCCCGGGCGCCGTGGAAGCAAGGGCACTGTCCCTTCCGACAGATCCGCGTCGGATCCAGTGGAGCTACACCCTCGCCCTGGCCGAGCAACACCTGACGATGCCACAGCTCCACGAGCTCTACGGTGCACTGGCCGCCCTCGGAGTACGGGCCCCGAAGGAACTACTCACACCCCTCCGTGGGGGCCGGAACTCCCGATACCTGACCACGGACACAGTCGTGGCAGCAGATACACCATCCCGCGACTACCTCGTGGAGACGGCCGGGGTCCCGGTCCTCTACACCGGGCAACCGGACCTGGACGAGGCCCTCACCCGGAACTGGGGCCTGGAACGTGTCGTGATCGACTTCCACACCTCGGCTCGCTTCGATCCCGTCGAGGCAGAACCCCCCACGAGCATTTCCTCACGGTTCCCGCATCTCGGACGAGCCGCCGGCGAAGTGGCCGTGCAAACCTTATGCGTCCCCTGCACCTCGGTCGAAGAGGTCCGGACGAACAGCTACGACTCACAGGTCGAAGTGACACCGAAGGCCTTCCACCTGCAGAACAAGACGCTCTACTACCGTGCGCCCCAGAGCGACCAAGCCCTGCTGGCGACCATCCTCGGTGCATTCCGTAGTAAACGCTCCGCTTCGCAAGTACTCCAGACCATGCGGGAACTCAAGAAGGACGCCGAGGCACAGGAGCGAACTAAACGGGTCAACGAGCAGACGACGGATGCGGGTAAAGTCGCCGAGCTCGTCGGTCGGGACACCCTGCGGAAACTGATCCCGGACGCCGTGATGAAAATGCTGCAGGTCCGCGATCTGGACCTGACGGACGAACGGTTATTCGACATCGTCAGTAATCTTCACGGCAGCAGCCTGCTGAAAGTTCTCAAGCCGGCCCTGTTCGACGCCGGCATCGAGACCCCTGGTCAGTTCCGTGGCGGCCGTACGGCCCAGGAGTTCGTCAAGGAGCTCGGATTCTCCCCCGCGATGGCGGGTGAATCGATCAAGAAGAAACCCGAACGGGAGGAGTTCGTCGGCCCGGTCGGCTTGAACCCGTTGCACCGGTACCAGGAGACGACGAGCAGGAAGATCGTCGATCTCCTGGCCGGACGCACCCAGTCCAGTCGTGGTCTCGTCCAGCTCCCCACAGGAGCCGGTAAGACCCGGGTCGCCGTCGAATCGGTGATCCGCGACCTCAGGGCAGCGCCTTCGGAGGAGCACCGGTTGATCATCTGGATCGCACAGTCGGAGGAATTGTGCGAACAAGCGATCGAGACGTGGACGTACGTGTGGCAGGCAGCCGGTCCCCCCGGGGCCCGGATGGCCATGAGTAGACTCTGGGGAGGGAACAAGGCCCTCCGTGAGGAGACCAAACTCCACCTCGTCGTCGCCACCATCCAGACCCTCGCCAGCATCCTGGAGAACCGACGCCAGGTGTACGAATGGATGTCCGATCCTCACCTCGTCATCATCGACGAGGCCCACGGGGCGATCGCCACCTCGTACACCCCCGTCCTGGCATGGTTCGGTCGTTCCTTCAACGACAAGTCGAAGTCGTTGCTCGGCCTCTCGGCCACCCCCTACCGTGGCTCGAATGAGAAGGAGACGGAGAGACTGGTCGGGCGTTTCGGTAGGAACCTCATCGAACCCGACGAGTTCACCGCCGAGAACGCCCACGAGTACCTGCAGGACCTCAAGGTACTGGCCCGGGTCGATCATCACGAGTTGGAAGGCATCGAGCTGACGCTCAAGGACATGCGATCAGCAACGGACGAGGACGCCCAGAGCTTGATGTTGGAAGCCAGGATCGATCTGCAGCAAGTAGCGGACAGCACCCGACGTAACGAGGCGATTCTCAGTCACATCAAGTCCTCGACGACCGGACCGACCCTCGTGTTCGCTGCCTCGGTGGAACACGCCGAAGCTCTCGCTGCCGTGCTGTCCGTCGAGGGCATGCCCTCAGCTGCGATCTCGGGAAAGACGGACCTGGGACACAGACGGTCGATCATCGAGGACTTCCGTAAGGGCAAAATCCGTGTCCTGACGAACTTCGATGTCCTCACCCAGGGATTCGACGCACCCAAGGTCGATGCCGTGTACGTGTGCCGACCCACCTTCTCACCCAACAAGTACATCCAGATGATCGGCCGCGGACTACGCGGACCACTCAACGGCGGCAGTGAGAAGGTGCTCATCGTGAACGTACGGGACAACGTGAAGCAGCACGGCCACACGCTCGCCTTCACGCAGCTCGACTACTTGTGGAAAAACGGGACCACCGATGCCCCTTGATCCGATGCCCCTCGAGGTGCATCTGGACGGGAGTCAGCGAGCGGTCGTCGAAGCAGAACCCGACGCGAGACTATTCGTCACGGCAGCCGCCGGGCAGGGGAAGACCGAGGTGCTCCTGGCCCGGGTGGGAACGTTGGTCGAGGACGGTCTGAATCCCGCCGACGAGATCCTGGTGCTGAGCTTCTCACGTGCTGCCGTCGAAGCCGTGAGGAGACGTGCCCGGGTCCATGACCTCGACGGACTCCAGATCCGCACGTTCGACTCCTTTGCCGCGCAGATCCTGATGGACGTGGACGACCAGGAACTCAATGGTGATTTCGAGGCCCGGATCAGGAAAGCCACGAAACACATCACCGGCGACGAGATTCCCGACAGGGTCACCTACCTCAAACACATCCTCATCGACGAAGCGCAGGACCTCGTCGGGGACCGGGCGGAGCTTGTCCTGGCGCTGCTCGGAGCGCTCGGAGACACGCTAGGCTTCACCGTACTCGGTGACCCCTTACAAGGGATCTACGACTTCCAGCTGAAGGAATCCGCCTCGCCCCTGACATCCGGGGAACTCATCGAGAAGCTGATCACCGACTTCGGCGCCGAACCCCTGGCGCTCTCCGAGCAATACAGGGCTATCACGGATCGCACACGGAAGCTCGTCGCCGTCGGGGAGCGGGTCCGCGACCTCGGCTCCCTCGACGGACCGAACGCAGGCACGGCACACCGGCTCATCGACGAGTTCCGTCGTGAAGTCTCGAGCAGTTCGGTCCTCCACGAATCCGGGTCTCTGAGCCCGGTCCCCGCCGAGAGGACCGCCGTGCTGTGCTCGACGAACTACGAGGTCCTCGTCACGAGTGAACTCCTGTGGCAGAACGGTTACCCTCACCTCGTTCGTCGCAGTGCGCAGGACATGAACCTCGCCCCGTGGGTCCATCAGGTGTTCAAAGACCTCGAAGACCGCACATACGACGCCGACGAGATCAAGGGCCGGCTGACCACTCTCTTCGGAGACTCCGCCGACGACCTGTGGTTGGCCCTGAAAACGGCCGAGGGCAACTACACAACCTACAGATCACTGGATGTCCCCCGGTTGAGCCGCCGCCTCCGCACCAGATCGGTCCCTCTGACCTTGACGGTCGCGGACACCGCCGACCTCGTGGTGTCCACCGTCCATCGGGCCAAGGGCCTGGAATTCACCAACGTCTTGTACGTGCAACCGCGGACCGGGTCTCCGGCGGCGGAGGAGAACGAAGCGACGTTGAAGCAGAAGTACGTAGCGTTGACCCGCGCACGAGCGGAGGTCATCTCCACGAAACTACCCAAGAACCTCCTCCAACCCGCCGAACGGTCCTCGGGGCGTTGGTTGGAGAAGGCCTACCGCGGCAAAGCCCGGTACACGACTCGCATGGAGTTCATGAACTCCGACATCGACGACCTCACACCCTATTCCCCCACCGAGGGGGACGCGGCGACCGTCCAGGACGCCCTGGTCCTCGAAGTACTCCTGGGCCAGGTGATCTCCGGGGTCCTACAGGACGAACCACGACAGGGTGAGGAACCACGGTATGTCCTGCGCACGGATGAGGGCACCGTAATCGGCCGGACCGGGCCCGGCTTCGCCCATGACCTGAGAAGGCATCTCGGGTTCAGCAAAACCCGCGGAGAGCAGTGGCCGGAAGGATTCATCGGTGCCCGCGTCACGTCCGTCGAGTGCGCCACCGGTCATCCCGAGGAAACGAAGCTGGCGGGACTGGGCTCCTCGGGCATGTGGTTGGTCCCTCGATTGACCGGATTGATCACACGGACTACGAACCAGGAGCAGTGAATGTCGACGCTGGACACCAAATACGCCTTCCGCCGGGAGATGGTCGATCGCCTCGAAACCGACCTCTACGGTCCCGAGACGCAGGACGAATTGATCACGGAGCGACCACTGGACCGGTATGTCACCGGCGTCCTATGGCCCGCGATGGACCAGACGTACGTCCAGGCCCCGGATGAACCCGAATCCGTGTCGGCCGTACCCGGGGAAGCCGCGGTGGACAGCCCGGTGGCGAACGCGCGGTTGTCCTACCCCAGCAGCGTGGGACTGACGGTGTCGGTCGACACCACGGTGTCCTCGTCACTGCTGGTGTACCCATCCGCGACCCGGTACGTTCCCGTACACACCGACCGGAAGAGTGAGAGCCGGCGCGGCACCGAATACGACTGGCAGCGACGCCCGACGGAACTCCGTGTCATGAAGATCGAACTCGACCGTCCTAGTACTGGTCCTAATTCTGACGATGAATCACTCAGTGTTGACGGGCTCGAGCTGTACACCCTGGTCCGACCAGCCGAGGACGGCATCGTGACGGTGACCGTGGTCCTGCGCAACACGCAGCCGAAACCCGGTACTTCCGAAGACAAGGACGTCGCCTGCTGGTTCCAGGTCGGCCTGAGCGTACGCACCGACGAGCCCGCCCTGGTCGACCGGTCCAAGCTTCGGCTCGAGATCCCGGACGACGAGGACCTCGCCTCCTCCGAACTGCTGTACCGCAACCATCTGATCTTCGGTGCCGGTCACGGCTGCGCCGTCGCAGTAGACGACGCCGACATCAAGGACCGGCGCTGCCGTGGTGTCAGCACGACGTTCATCCCCCGGCAGGACGTCCACAGGTCGAAAGCCGGCGAGAGCGACGCGAACCTATCCCTGCACCTGTTGGGTTCGGGGACCCGCGAGGGGGTCCTCGCCGAACTGTCGACACTGGCCGCGGACTACTGGTCGTGGATCGCAGCGACGAGGACCTCTATGTCCGCCGACGGGCCCTCCCACGTCCCCGGACGCCTCCGGGGCGTCGCCGACAGACACATGGAACAAGCCGTCGAAGCACACACGAGGATGATCGCCGGTATCGACCAGTTGGCGGTCGACGGCCACGCCTTCGAGGCCTTCCAGCTCGCCAACCGGGCGATGCACCTCCAGCGTGCCCGCCAGGACTGGGTGCGTGAGGGGGCCCGCGGTGAGTTCACACCCGGTGCGCAGGCATGGCGTCCCTTCCAATTGGCGTTCATCCTCATCAACCTGCCGTCGATCACCGATGACCAGCACCACGAACGCGGGATCGCCGACCTGCTGTGGTTCCCCACCGGCGGAGGTAAGACCGAGGCCTACCTGGGACTGATCGCCTACCTCCTAGTACTTCGTCGGTTGCGAGACGAGGCCGTCCAGGGCGTCGCGGTGATCATGCGGTACACGCTGCGGCTCCTGACAATCCAGCAGTTTGAACGCGCAGCGATGCTCATCTGCTCGCTCGAGATCCTCCGCCAGAAGGACGAGCAACGCCTCGGCGTCGAAGCGTTCGGCATCGGGCTCTGGGTCGGAAGCGGTGCCACACCCAACGACATCCGCACGGCCCGGATGAATCTCGCCAAGCTCCGACGAGGTGAGGACGTCGTGGAAGGTAACCCGCGTCAGATCGAGGCATGCCCATGGTGCGGGACCCGGCTCACGGTCGAGGACTACCGCATCATGAAGGTCCCCTTCGAACGGATGATCGTGAGCTGCGCCGACGAGCGCTGCCAGTTCGCCAGGGGCCTGCCTGTTCATATCATCGACAGCGACGTCTATCGAGAGCGCCCGGAGCTGATCATCGGGACCGTGGACAAGTTCGCCGGCATGGCCTGGCGTGGGGAGGTCGCCGCCCTCTTCGGGCGCGGTGCGACCCCGGACCCGGGGCCGGACCTGATCATCCAGGACGAACTCCATCTGATCTCGGGTCCGTTGGGCTCCACCGTGGGTCTTTTCGAGACGGCCGTCGACCTCGCAGCTGGCGGCCTGTACCGTCCGACGGGGTCCGTGCGGCGACGACCGAAGATCATCGCGTCGACGGCGACCATCCGTCGCGCCGACCGACAGATCCGGTCGGTCTTCAACCGGGAATCACGGTTGTTTCCCCCACCCGGACTCGATCCGGACGAATCGTTCTTCGCCGCGAAGACACCGGCGACCGAACTCGGGACCCGCCAGTACGTCGGCGTGCTGGCGTCGGGCAGTAGCCATACGACGTTGATGGTGCGCACCTACGCCTCGTTGCTCCACTCCGGTGCCGTCATCGACGCCCAGGAGGAAACGGACCGCGACCCCTACTGGACGCTCATGGGCTACTTCAACAGCCTTCGCGTCCTCGGTTCAGCGTACCTCCAGGTCTACGACGACGTCAGCACCCGCGTGAAATTGCTGGCCAAACGCGAGCGCCGTGACGGGGCACGTTCGATCCAGCTCAGTGAGCTGACCAGTCGTGTGGAGAACAACCTGATACCGGAGGCCTTGAAATCCTTGGAGAAGAGCCTCATGAGCGGGTCGGCCCCTGAGGACGTGGTCCTGGCCACCAATATGATCTCGGTCGGTCTGGACGTGGATCGGTTGGGTCTGATGGCGGTCATGGGTCAACCGCAGTCCAGTGCCGAGTACATCCAGGCGACCAGCCGGGTGGGGCGTAAACATCCCGGTCTGGTGGTGACGATCTTCAATGCCGCGCGTACCCGGGACCGGTCGCACTACGAGTCCTTTAACGATTTCCACGGGGCCCTGTACCGGGCGGTGGAAGCTACCAGTGCGACGCCGTTCGCGGCGCGTTCTCGTGATCGTGGTCTTCACGCCACGCTGGTCTCGGCGTTGCGGATGCTCGTCCCGGAGTTGCGGGAGGGCGCCGGTCGGGTTCGGGTCGAGGCGCATACGGTCGACCGGATCATGTCGTTGATCGTCGACCGGGTGGAGGCCGTGGACCCGGGGGAAGCCGCCGCGACCCGTAAGGAGCTCGAACGGCTCTTGAACGTATGGCGGGACGCCGCCGGTGTCGACCCCGATCTGCCTTATCAGGGCAAGCGCACCAGTCCGACGGCGTTGCTCATCGATTCCAGTAAGGCCCTCGAGGACCCCACCTACGTCTACAGCACCAGCAGGGCACCCTGGCCCACACCACGGAGCATGCGTGATGTGGATGCCGAGACCACCCTGCGCCCACAGTTCCCCCGGAAGGACGCCTCCCATGGTTAGGAAGACCTACGCAGCCCGGCGCAGTCAGCTGATCTCGACGTTCGGGGTGGGAAGTCTGTTCCCGGCCGAGAACAACAGCTTCATGATCACCAGCATCGATCAATGGGACAAGAAGCACCTCAAACCCGTCATCGAGCCTCGTCTGGCCCGCAGCCTGCGCGTCTCCGAATTGCTCCTACCACCATCCGGTCGGGGTACTATCCCGGTCGTCCGCTTCCCGCAGATGCTCGTGTGCCCGACCTGTAAGCGAATCGGTACGACCACCGAATTGCGTGCCTCCTACGATGATCCCCAATGTGGGCTGTGCAAGTCCGTGGTGCCCCTGACGCCCTCGCGTTTCGTCACGGCGTGCGAGGACGGGCACATAGACGACTTCCCCTACAGTTACTGGGTCCACGGCTCCGCCCGGAGCGGGGAAGCCAAGCACGAGTTGAGTCTCTCCTCCGAGGGTCGCACCTCATCGCTCGCGGACATGGTCGTCCGCTGCTCGTGCAAGGAACACCGGAGCATGGTGGATGCGTTCAACCCGGTGGCCCTGAAGGAGCTCCGGTGTCAGGGCCATCGGCCGTGGCTCGGACGGGACTACCAGGAGAAGGGGTGCGGGAAACCGCCCAGGACTGTACAGCGAGGTGCTTCCAACGTCTGGTTCCCCCTGGTCCGATCTGCGATCTCCATTCCCCCGCACTCGGAGTTCCTCTCCAAGGTCGTCACCGCCCATGCCTCGCACCTGGGTAAACCCCAGGCACTGGAACCCGGCTCGACGTGGGTCCTGGAAGGAATCCTCGAGAACTTCGGGGAGCGTTTCTCGCTCGAGCAGCTCCGCGCGGAGATCAGACGTCAATTCCACGGTGGGGATGCCACAGAACTGTCGGAGGAACAACTACGCGAGCAGGAGTTCATGGCGTTGATCCAGGGCCGCCGAGACAGCCCGGACACGGACTTCGTCGCCGAGAAGGTAGCCGTCCCGGCCGCTCACACCCATTGGATCGAGGCCGCTCGGAAAGTCACCCGCCTGCGAGAGGTACGTGCTCTGCACGGTTTCAGCAGGTTGCACCCACGCAACCAGGACACTTCGGACTCCAAACCCTCCAAGTTGTTCCCGGAGGACAACGAACAGCACTGGTTGCCCGCCATCGAAACCTTGGGTGAGGGCTTGTTCGTCGCACTGGACCGCTCTCAGGTCGAGGAATGGGCGAGGACCGACTTCGCGCTGACACGAAAGAGGATGTTGGACGAGAATGCGAGACGGGCTGCCGAACAACGCGATCAGGTCCCGATACCGGTCGACATCGTCCAGACCCTCGTCCACACGCTCTCCCACATCATCATCGATCAGCTCTCCCTTGATGCCGGGTATCCAGCGTCCTCCATCCGTGAGCGCTTGTATGTCGGACAGGACCAGGTAGGTGTGCTCCTGTACACGGCTTCGTCGGATTCGGCCGGGAGCCTGGGCGGGATCGCCGCGCAGGCGGGACCGGAGCGTCTCGGAGCGTCCTTGGACGAGGGTTTGCTGAGGACCTCGTGGTGTTCAGCGGACCCGGTGTGTATCGAGTCCACTGGTTCGGGAACCGATGCACGGAATCTCGCCGCGTGCCACTGCTGTGTGCTGGTCCCGGAGACCAGCTGCGAGCTCTTCAACGGGAACCTCGATCGTGCGACGTTGTTCGGGGTGCACGGGCACAGCGGTCTCGGCTTCAGGGAGTGGGCGCTCGCGCATCCACTGCAATCCCCTCGAGCTACGACCGGGGGTGACACCGTCGTCGTGGATGACGATGTCCCTGACAGTATCCGCGGTAGTGGGTGGGTCACGATCTTCGCGGAGTCAGGTCAGAGTATGCGCGAGCTGGTGGCGGAACTGGTCGAGACCGAAGTCGAGGTCACCGAATGGGGTCGCGAGGTCGGCCCTGAGGGGCAATGGCAGATCGACCTCGCCTGGTCAGCAGCGCAAATCGCCGTCCTGGAGGAGACCAACGAGACGCGCGATGAATGGCTGACCGAAGACGGGTGGATGATCTATCACATCGCCGAGTGGTCCGCCCGGGAGCTGGCGGACCGGCTGTCGGAGACGGTGTACTGACCGAGGTGCTGCAGCGCGGTGGTGTCGGGAACGATCAGTTGCCAATCCTGACACCACCGGGTCCTGATCGACCGGTGGGGACGTCGCCGCGCTGCTCGAGGTCGTAGTCGAAGCTCAACGCCCTAAGGTACTCGGGCGAGGGACGCCACTGCTGTCGGAGGATCAGTGTGCCTTCGTGGGTGGTCAGGGATCCGTCGAGGTGGCGTTCCCAGGTGATCTCCTCCACGACGGCCAAGTCCGTGGCTTCGAAATCGTTGGCGTGATCGACCTCGTTACGTGTCAGGACGATCTTCCGGACAGGGGTTTGAGAGCCCTTCACCTCAACATGTCGTTCCTCATCTCCCCTGATCGCGACCAGGTCGTAGGATCGGAACGCACCGACGTCCTCGACACGGTACCCGGCGGCCTCGTAGTGGGAGATGGCCTGGCGGACCGCCTGCATCTCGATCGCCTTCCTCAGCACAGGGTCGGCGCAGAAACCCGCATGACGTTGTCGCCCGCCGTTCTGCCCTTGACGGGGTGGGGCGACACGGCCGACGACACTACCGGTGTCGGCCCATCCTTCCGGAAGCAACCCCTCGACCGCCCTGATAACTTCCGCGGGCACCTTGAACAGGTACCCCTGGTTCGGTTTCAGGCCGCTACTTGGATGCCTTTGGAACGGGAAGTGCAGGACGTGGCCGGTGGTATCGACGAGCGCCCGCTCCAGGTCGCCCTTGATACCCAGGATGTCTTCCTGATGCTTCCTGCGAAGGTCGGTCAGGAGGTACGGTTCCGGTAGGGCCGTGTACCCGGTCAGGGAGATGGTGTTCGCGGGCTGTCCGTACCACTCACCCGCCCGAGGCCGGAGTTCCCCGGCGACGATCGAGGCACCGTACAGCCCGGACTTCCAGCGCTTCGGATTGCTCTTCCCCACCCAATGCAGCACGACATCTCCGACACGGACATCCTTCATCAAGTCATGTCGTGCAGTGTCCGGGGCGATGAGCTCACTGCCGTACCCGGGAACATTGATCAGTTCCATCCAGTACCGCTGGCTCACATCACCGTCCCACCACCGCGATTTCCTCGTCATACTCCGCACCATGTCCCGTCTTCTCGGCCCTCGATGATGATCGACGCTACCTTGCTCCGAGCAGCTCAGAGGGTTTCCCGTTCCAAGACACGACCAACCCGTCGCGCGCCCTCGTCGCAGCGACATACAACAGTGAGCGTTCCCGAAGGAGGGCATCGGATCGTTCTGCTGCTGACAGGTCCCTCGTACGATGCGTAGTTGACGAGGATTGGTCGGAGATGTCGAAGAGAACGACACGGGTGAACTCCATACCTTTGGAACGGTGCATCGTCATCACCGATGGTGCACCTGGGGTGGAACTGGATCCCGCGGTTTGCGCCGCGATGCCTCGTTCTTCAAGACCCCGCACAACCTTATTGACCTGATAGTTCGCCCGTACGAGGATTCCCACCGTTTCCAGTGGCACCCCGTCCTCATCCCAGGCGCGCAGCGTTCCAGCGAGGTGGTCCAGTTCCTCCCCCGGTGATGTCGTCGCATGTTCCTGGGGTGTCGGCCCTCCACGGGACGACGAATAGCCATTGATGGTCTCATCGTCGCCCTCGAGGTCTGTGACGTCGGCCCCGGTCAACAAACCGACGGCATAGGCGAGGTTCTGCCGGGTCGTCCGATAGTTCAAGGTCAGACGTCGTGATCTACCGACGATGCCGATCCCGAAGCGCGAAAGTACGGCTTTCTGCCCATAGATGCGCTGATGCGAGTCCTCGGCGATGAACAGATCGTTTTGCCCTTGCTGCACGAGTTCACGAAGGAAGAGCCAATGACCTGCGTGAAGGTCCTGGGCCTCGTCGATAAGGACGTGATCGGCTGATCGTACGGTGAGGCGCGTACTCCGACGACGCAGGACCGAGGCGGCCAAATGTGCCACCTCCACGAAGGACGCGTGCATATCGATCCTGTTGTGGCGCCGATAGCTTTCCACGACCTTCCACACATCCAATCGCTTCATACGATTTAGCGCGGTCCCGCGGCCGACCCGGGACACCGTAAGGTACCCGTCCTTACTGATCACGGCATTGGGCAGCACGACGATTTCGTACTCCTGCTGCAAAAACGTCGGGTTGCCGACCTCCGGCCCCAATCCATGGTCCACATCGGCGAGGGCGGTCTCCCATTGCTGACGCTCGCGATCTGCGTCCACGATTTTTCCTGGTGCGGCAGCTTCATACCCGAAGAGGTCGGTCATCGATTGTCGTTGTTCTTCTTCGGTGGCGTCGTAGAACATCTTGTTGATGAGTGAGTCCACTCCTGCGATGTGGATACCCGGCTCGCCCGGTCTGGGGGCGCAGGGTAGCTCGTCGTCGAGTTTGGTCAGCCCGGTGTCGAGTGAATGGGCGAGGGTCGTCGTGTAGGTGGTGAGGATGATGCGGGCGGAGGGATTGCTGCGGGACAGGGCGCGGGCGCGATGTAGTAGTACGACGGTCTTGCCGGTGCCGGCACCGCCGGAAAGTCGGAAGGGTCCGCTGTAATCTCGCTCGGCGTATACGCGCTGTTCCGGGTGGAGAAAGGTACGCCAGGAGTCGAAGTCACCGCCGTCGATGACTTTCCTGAGCTCTTCGGCGTCGTCTCCCACGAAAGTGAACTGCATCTTCGTTGCCGGGTGATCCAATGCCCTTTTGATCTTGTCCTCGTCGGATGCATCCGGGTCTTCGACGTAGGCGTTCAGGGCGAGCTTGTCCTGGACCTCTGTGATCGATTCTCCGGCGGCGAGTTCCAGTAGCGCCGTGGCCTGCCATTCAGGGGCATTACTGAGCACGTCCAGAAGTTCCTCGTCGGAGGAGACCTCGAATGCCCTGGCTACGAGATCAGCGGCAAGACCGAGGCGTGAGATCAGTCCGGCTTGGTCGAGGCCACAGTCGGCGAGAGGATTGTTCCACCGTGAGGAGGGGTCCGCGTAGCGTGAGTGTTCCTCTCCGATTTCTGTGGGTGTTTCTCGGATCTCTTCGAAGGAGGATGTTCGTGGCGGGCGGTTGGCTTGTGCGGGTGTCGAGGTGCGCAGCACCTCCAGCACGCCGTTGACGGAGTTGACCTGTAACACACTGGATCTGGCGATCTCGATGGCTTCGTCGTGAGGCCAAGCACCGTAGTAGAAGTAGTGCGGGACGTTCTCGAAGGGGACCTTGAACAGTACCGCCCGGAAGTTCAGGTCGATCCGCCCGGTACGGACCCGCCCATCGGCGGCATCCTGCATCGGTTCGATGTGCAGTCCTGAGGCCGTGTCATCTCTCTGGATCTTCCGGAAGAAGGAGTAGACCTTCGACCTCATCGACCCGTCGATGCTGTCTCTCGGCTTCATCAATGTCAGCATTGCCATGTGATAACTCCCTTGTCATTCCGTCGCGAATGCAATCAACGACAGTCTCGAGCGTAATCGAGCACCGGAGTGGCGCTCATTCTCATGAGGAGCCCGAAGATCGACCTTCAGCCTCGTCCTCTTCGCGGGCGATCTTGTCACCACCCCGACCAAGTCGACATCGACATCCAGCGCGAACCTGTCGTTTCGACCGTAACGGCCCTACCAGTGTTGTCTTTTGCTGTCAACACAGCTGACGCGGTCGCCGACGAAGCTCGCCAACTGGGAGCGGAGCTGCTGAACTCCGCGAATCAGATTTCGGACACTGCCCGACGACGCAGCCGTCACCCGTGCCTGCGTCGTTGAATCGGATTGAGCGAGCTCTTACCAATTTATCTACAAGATCCTCTACCTACTCGCCGTTGACCGGGATGTAGGCGCGCAGGTGGGCCCGCAGGTGCGGGTCGCAGACATAAACATATGTTCCTCTTATGCCACGGGTGAGCAGTACGGCATAGATGTTCCGGACGAATCGAAGGAGATCATCGTCCGTGTACACCTTGCCTAGAACCGGGTTGTTCTCCTTGCCCTTCTTATCGAAATACGACGCACGATTGACGACAAGCCTCCTTGCATTGGCGTCGTAGGAGAGATCGGGTCCGATGATTACGCCTGCGTAGTTGAGGTCATACCCCTGGACGGTGTGGATCGAACCCACCTCCTCCCTAGATCTCGGCGAAGCTATCCAGTCCGTCTGGGTACTGTTCCAGCGGAACTGACTGCCGTCGATCTCGATATCGTACGCGGACTTGTCGGTCTTCGACTTCCACGGCCATGCATACCCAGCTACCAACCTCGACAATCCGACTTCCGCATCTCGACGCAAAACCTCGGCGTGCATGTCGGCAATGCTGTCGAACAAGCGAAAGTCGTATCCGTCGAAGGTCTCCGCGTGCACTGGACCCTCTTCGACCTTCGGGGGGCCGAGGATCCTCCTGACATAGCCGACGTAGTCCGCTCCGGCCCGCACACGCATCTGTGACACCAGCGGATAGTGACGGTCTGCTCCTTTAGCCTCGGCGACAAGGTCATGGAGAACCTCGGGCGGCAGGTCCGCCGGCCGAACGCTCTGGGCCGCATCGAGGAGCAGAATCTGGTTCCTGCTCTTGGCGCGGATCCAGTCGAGCTGCGTCTTACTCGGGTCGTCCTGCCCAAAAAGCTTTCCGTTGATCTCGCGGAACTTCGTGTTCTGCGCTGCAGACGCTTGATTTGCGCGCTGATTGAGGCGATGGGACTCGTCCACGATCAGTAGATCGAACTGCTCGTCGGCAACGCCGACATCGAACGCGGTCATCACCATGTCCGGACGTAGACCCGGCGTCTTCTTGAAGACTCTCTTGATCGACTCACGCAGGGACTGTTGAGGCACGACGAGACCGATACGCAAGCCGGTAGCAAGGGCCGAATGGCTGTCATCGAAGAACTCGGAGAACATGGAGTCGCTGTCACGTTCCTCCGCTGGCGCTCCAACTGCGATATCAGCGATCAACTTGAGCAAGTAGATCCCGACAACCGTCTTCCCTGTACCTGGATCACCCTGAATGACGATTGTTCTTCGAGCGTCGGTCCGCAGGTCCTCGAACATTCCCTCGAGGATGCCCTCGATGGCGATCGCCTGATCATGGGTCAGTTCCTTGAAAGGCGATAGCTTGAAAAGGTCGCTGTTCTCGATCTCGGGGATGCTTCGGGTGAAGACTCCTTCACTCCGAAGGCGCTCAAAGATCTCGCTGAAAGTCTCCCGGTACAGCTCACGATCGAAATAGTCGGCCTCGACGATGCCGTCGTTTCGGTTGAGGACCTGACAGGCGCCGTCTCCTGCGAGCATCCGTATCAGGTAGGACTCGAGATCCAGGCACACCGACTTGTTGAACGTTGCGTCGACGACGACGTGCACATTCTTCAGATGCTTCTTGTCTGCCGAAGCAAGGTGCTGGCGTATGCGCGCGGCTGCGTTGCGTGACTCGCCCACATAAACGTCTTTAAGGCCCTTTTGCGTTGCACCGGAAGTTGAACCGTCCGCGTTGTCTAAGACGTAGACGATGGGCCAATTGGTGTTGCGGTGGTCCAACACAGCTCAGTTGGTTACTTCGACGAGATCAAAGCCTAGCCAGTGAATGTCAGAGGGCGTCATACTTCGCGCTCCGCCCGCGTGCTTTATCGACCGGGTACTTCTCGCGCGTCTTCACAAGCTTCTCAAGCACGACCGCATCCGGCTCGACGCCCAATCGATCGGCGAGCAGCACACAGTAGGTGAGTACGTCGGCCAGTTCTTCTCGCACCCGTGCGTTGTCCGCCTCTTCATCCCACTGAAAGCACTCGAGTAGCTCAGCGGCTTCAATGACGATGCTCTTTGCGAGATTCTCCGGAGTATGGAATTGAGCCCAGTCTCGCTCGGCAACGAACGCTGCAAGCTCGGCTCGTACAGACGGTTCGAACATTCCGTCAACCTAACAGGTCGCAGAGCCACATCTACGGAGTTCATTGCACACCACGTCGCGACAGCGGCGTTGCACTCCTCAGAACGCGTCTCCCGACTGGAGGACCTCCGCGTACTTCGCTTGCAGGTCATAGAGCGCAGCCTGCTGGACGGCGTCGTCGCGGTCGCCCACCGCATCGCGGATCACGATCGGGACGAAGTTGTGCTGGATCGCATCGACCGCCGTTGCCCGGACACAGCCGCTGGTGCTGACGCCCACGATGATCACCGTATCGACGTCGGCCTCGCGCAGCAGCTCGGCGAGGTCGGTGCCGAAGAACGCGCTCGCTCCCTGCTTCACCAGCACCGGCTCTCCCTCGAGCGGCGCGACCTCGGGCATGAGCTCGCCCATCGGCGGCCCCTTGCCGGGCGCCGGAGCGATGAGTGACCGCAGCGCCGGGACCTTCCGCAGGAACACGCCGCCGTGCGCCTCGTCGTCGAACCTCACCACGGTGTGGAACACCGGATAGCCGGCGGCCCGGGCTAGCGCGAGGACAGCTGCAGCGCCGGCGAGGCAGTCCACGGACGGTAGGCACAGCGGACTCGACGCGTCGAAGTACGCCCGCATCAGGTCCACCGCGATCACCGCCCGCCGCGGACCCGGCGTCAGCGTCCCGTCGAAGCCGGACGAGAACTCGCCCGAGGACTTCGGCGCAGACGCCTGATCAGGAGCCCTCACATCACCGCCAGCGGAGGCGTCGGGGCGGGCAGGCCGGTCTCGGCGAGGCTGTTGGCCAGCAGGTTTTCCATGGAATCGCCCCGGTTGAACAGCGGCAGCGGCTCCTCACGACCCTCACGCATCGAATCGTGGAGGGCATCGGTGGCAGCGGCGTCGAGGTCGCCGTCGTCGTCGCACACCACCCCGTACGTGCGGGCACCCGCCTGTGTGACCAGGCCACGCCGCACCTCCTTGCACACCAGCTCGGGGTCGCGGGCCAGCGGGTCGCCCCAGCCGCCACCACCCCACGTCACGAAGTGGAGGACGTCGTCCTTGCCGACGGCGACGTCGTGCACCTTGGACGGAAGGACAACGCGCGTGCCGTCCGCCCGCTCGATCCACTTGGTGCCACGCGCCCCGGGCTCGCCGCCCTTCACACCCCACGGGTAGGTGAGCCAGCGATCGTCGTGGATGGCGATGGTGCCGGCCTCCAGGAACCGGTAGGAGACGTCAACCCCGTTGCCGCCGCGGTGCAGGCCCGCGCCGCCGGTGTCCGGAATGGTCTCCCAGCGGTCGATGATCAGCGGGTAGTAACTCTCGAGGTACTCGCACGGGATGTTGACGAAGGACGGCCACAGCGAATGGCCGTCCGGGCCGTCGCCCACGGGACGGCCCGGGATGCCGCCGAAGCCGATCGAATACAGCTGGAACCACTCGCCCTTCCGCTCGCCCTCGCTGTAGTTCCCCGAGTACATGAAGTGCGGTGAGGAGGAGAAGCCGGCGGCGTTGAGCAGGTCCGGGTTGGCCTGGCCGAGGAGCCCCCCGAAGAGATCGAACAGACGGCCGATGCCATGGTTCCTGCCGTTGAGCGCAGCCGGGTAGGCCGGCTTCCAGAACGAGTTCTCCGGGATCTCGACGTCCACCAGCGGGTAGAAGCCGTCATTCCAGAGGATCTGCGGGTCCGCGACGGTGATCATGTAGATGCCGAAGAACATCCGGATCAGGTTCTCGTTGATGTAGTAGTTGATGGGCCCCTGCGCCTGCGGGCTGCTGCCGGTGAGGTCGATCAGCACCTTGTCGCCGGTCCGCGTGATGGTCATCGTCAGCTCGTACGGGCCGTAGCCGCGGCCGTCGTCGTCGATGTAGTCCGTGAAGGAGAGCGGCTTGCCCTCCTCGAACACCAGGGCGAGCAGCACCTTCATGGCGCGGTAGTTGCGGTCCAGCAACGCGTTCAGCGCGGACGTGTAGGTGTCCACGCCGAACCGCGCGCACATCTCCTGGACCCGGCGCGACGCCGTCCGGCAGGCCGCGACGATCCCGTTCAGGTCCGCACGGTTCCAGTCCGGCTTCCGCACCTGGTTGAGGATGATGCCGAGCGCCGTGTCATCCCGCTCGCCCTTCCGGTACAGCTTGAAGGGCGGGATGATCACGCCCTCCTCGAAGATGGTCCGCGCGTCCGTGGGCATGGACGCCGGCGTCTTCCCGCCGACGTCGGTCATGTGCCCGAACTGCGACGCCCACCCCACGATGCGCCCCTCGAAGAAGATGGGCATCACCACGAGCCAATCGTTCGCGTGGCTGATCGCCGCGCCGCACGAGTACGGGTCCGACGTCATGAGGACGTCGCCCTCCTCGATGGTGCCGCTGAAATTCGCGAGGAAGTCGGGGATGGAGAGCCCGAACTGGCCCACGATCATCTTGCCCTCGGGGTCGGCGATGAGCGGGAACTCGTCATGCTGCTCGCGAATGCCCGGGGAGAGCGCCGTGCGGAACAGGGTCTCGTCCATCTCGTAGCGGGCGCTGCGGAGGGCGTTCTCGATGAGGTCGAGCGTCACCACGTCCACGTCCACCGCGGTCAGGGGCGAGGTGGCGGTCTCGATCAGCTGTGCCATGGGTCAGTCCTCACTCGTCGTAGTGGCCGTGGCGGTCTTGTCCTCGATGGGCCGGATCAGCAGGCTCCCGTGCTGGTGCACCGTGGCCGCGTGCCCCGGCAGCACCAGCGTGGTGGAGTCCATCTCGGCGACGACGGCGGGGCCCATGATCACGTTGCCGGCCAACAGCCGGTGGCGGTCGTAGATGGACGCCTCGAGGTGCTGGCCGCCCACGAAGATGGAGTGCGTGCTCCGGAGCGCCGGTAGCGGGTCGGCCGGGCCGGCGTCGAGCGTGACGCTGGCGACCTGCGGGCGGGGCCCGCTCACGGTGGCGCGGGCGGTGACGAGCTCGTGCTCGTTGTCGAGGAGGAACGCGAAGAGGCGCTCGTGCTCGGCGTCGAAGGACGCGCGCAGGTTCGTGAGGCCGCCGCCGTCTGTGAAGGTCCTGAGGTCCACGGTGATCGGGATTTCAAAGCCCTGCCCGTGGTAACGGAGGTCCGCGGAGTAGGTGACGGTGAGGTCCTCCTCGGCCAGGCCCGCAGCGAGCAGCGACTCCTTCGCCGTACCCGCGAGTTCTTCGAGGACGCCGCGTACCTGTGCGTCGTCGAGCTCGCTGAAGCGCCGCACCAGCGTGCGCGCGGACTCATCGCGGAGGCTCGTGGTCGCGTCGCCGTAGGCGCAAAGCACACCGGGCGACGGCGGGATGATCACCGGCCACGCGCCCGTCAGCTTGCCGAGTGCATTGGCGTGCAGCGGGCCCGCGCCGCCGAACGCCACGAGCGCGAAGTCCCGCGGATCGAAGCCCTGCTGCGTGGACACGAGCTTCAGCGCGCCGTAGATGTTCTCGTTGACGATGTCGATGATGCCCTCGGCCGCGGCCTCCACGCCGTCCAGCCCGACGGCATCGGCGATGGTCTTCACAGCGGTGGCGGCGGCATCGACGTCGAGCCCGATCTCATCGCCCGCCAACTGCGACGGCAGGAAGCCGAGCACCACATTGGCGTCCGTCACGGTGGGCTCACTGCCGCCCTTCCCGTACGACGCCGGACCGGGCACGGCGCCCGCGGATTGCGGGCCAACGCGGAGAGCGCCGGTGAGCTGCGGGACGTGCGCGATCGAGCCGCCGCCGGCACCGACGGTCCGGACGTCCACCGAGGTGGCGCGGACCGTGAGGTCACCGACCGTCGTCTCGCGGCCGATGCGCGGCGAGAGGTCCTGCACGAGCGCGACGTCGGTGGAGGTGCCGCCCATGTCGAAGGTGAGGAGATCCTTGAAACCGGCCTGCTCGGCGGCCCACACCGCTCCGGTCACACCACCCGCGGGGCCGGAGAGCAGCAGGGACACGGGGTTGTCCGCGGCGACCTTGCCGGACACGAGGCCGCCGTCGCTCCTGAGGATGGAGAGCTGGCCCTCGATGCCGGCGGCGGCGAGCTTGTCCTCGAGGTTACCGACGTAGCGGGAGACCTGGCCCTGCACGTAGGCGTTGGCCACGGTGGTGATGGTGCGCTCGTACTCGCGGAGCTCCGGCAGCACGATCGAGCTGCGGGAGACGGGGATGCCGGGCAGTTCCTCGGCGGCGAACTCGGCGATGCGCGCCTCGTGACTGCCGTTGGCGTAGGAGTTGATGAGGCTGATGCTCAGCGCCTCGATGCCGCGCTTCTTCAGCTTCCTCAGCTGGGTGCGGACGTCGTCGTCGTTCAGCGGGATGCGCACGCTGCCGGTGGTGGTGACGCGCTCCGCCACCTCCACGGTGTCCTCCAGGTCGGCGAGCGGCTCGGGCTTCGGCCAGATGATCCAGCCGGCCAGGCCGCCCGGCACGAAGGAGCGGGCGATCTGCAGCACCTGCCGGAAGCCCCTGGTGGTCACGAGGCCCACGCGGGCGCCCTTGTGTTCGAGGATGGCGTTGGTGGCCACGGTGGTGCCGTGCAGCACCTCGGTCACGTCCGACGTCGGAATACCGGCTGCCTTGCAGGCCTGCTCGATGCCGTGGAGGACGCCGATGGATTGGTCCTCCGGGGTGGACGCCGTCTTGTACCGGTGGGTCTCGCCGGACGCCTCGTCGATCAGGAGGATGTCCGTGAACGTGCCGCCCACGTCTACGCCGAGCCGAAACGCCATCAGGTCTCCTCTAGTCGGTGCTGCCTCGTGTTCGGGAGTGGGCTGTGACGCCCGCCGTCCGGGCCCGGAAGGGGGCGGGTCCGGCAGACGTGGCGAGGGTCACAGCTCCACTGCGTGTCAGCGTAGGGGCGGGGTTCCGGCGCGTCAATAAATTGCATACAACTTCTTGTCAGAACCTTGCATATTTCATTCTGTGTGGAATAAATGAGGGGAGTTGTATACGTTCGGGCTCCCCTGCCCGCCCCGATCCGATGCCCGGAGGCCTGCCGATGACTGCCAGCGAAACTCCCGCCGCACCTTCTTCTCCCGCCACGCCCCCGGCCACCGGCCCGCTCGCCGGGCTCCGCGTCGTCGAGATGGGGCAACTCCTTGCCGGCCCCTTCTGCGGCCAGCTGCTCGGTGATCTGGGGGCCGACGTCGTCAAGATCGAGGACCCGGCCAAGGGCGATCCGCTCCGCCAGTGGGGGCGGCAGCTTCCGCAGGGCGAATCGCTGTGGTGGTCCGTCGTCGGGCGCAACAAGCGTTCGGTGACTTTGAACCTGCGTGACCCCGAGTGCCAGGAGCTCGCGCGGACGCTCATCGGCACGGCGGACATCGTGATCGAAAACTTCCGCCCGGGCACCATGGAGCGCTGGGGTCTTGGATACGAGGCGCTGGCCGAGCTGAACCCCGGCCTGATCATGGTGCGGGTCTCCGGCTTCGGGCAGAACGGCCCGTACTCGCAGCGAGCGGGCTACGGGGCCATCGGCGAGGCGATGGGCGGGCTCCGTTACGTGGTCGGTGATCCGTCCACGCCTCCGTCACGCGTCGGGATCTCGATCGGCGATACCCTGGCCGCGCTCTTCGCGACCATCGGCGCGCTGGCCGCCGTCCGCGAGCGCGAGGTCAGCGGGCGCGGGCAGGTGGTGGATTCGGCGATCTACGAGGCGGTGCTCGGCGTCATGGAGTCGCTGGTGCCGGAGTGGCAGATCTCGGGGTACCAGCGGGAGCGGACGGGTGCCATCCTGCACAATGTGTCACCGAGCAATGTCTATCCGACGGCGGACGGCTCGTGGCTGCTGATCGCCGCGAACCAGGACACGGTGTTCGGGCGTCTGGCGTTGGCGATCGGGCAGCCCGAGCTCGCCACCGATCCGCGGTACGCGACCCACGGCGCGCGTGGCGAGCGGCAGGAGGAACTCGACGCCCTGATCGGCGCGTACACCTCCACGCAGGACGCCGCCGCCCTGGAAGCCTCGCTCGAGGAGCACGGCGTCCCGGCGGGCAAGATCTTCCGGCCAGTGGACATGCTCACTGACCCGCAGTACCTTGCCCGCGAGTCGATCACCGAGGTGCAGCATCCGGTGCTCGGCGCCGTCGCGCAGCAGAACGTCTTCCCGCGGCTGAGCCGCACCACCGGCACCGTCCGCTGGCCCGGCCCGCCGCTCGGCGCGCACACGGCGGAGATCCTCGCGGAGGTGGGGGTCGACGACGGCGCCCTCGCGTCCCTGCGCGAGCGGGGGCTCGCATGAGCCTTCCGGGCCTGCCGTCCTCCATCCGCCTGGTCGAGGTGGGTCTGCGGGACGGCCTGCAGTCGGTCCCGGCGATGGTCCCGACGTCGGAGAAGGTGGAGCTGGT
>JAABUN010002618.1_pt1 | contig 31027 bp, 35 predicted proteins | sample 5559311 | NCBI WGS metagenome assembly JAABUN01 (sample SAMN10711877, study PRJNA513370) | rock metagenome | isolation source: Antarctica rocks | place: Antarctica: Victoria Land, Siegfried Peak sud | reverse complement strand
CTTGTTTAAGGCATTCAGCTCATCATAGTGAGCACTTATAGCTGCAATTAATTGCTCTTTTGTCATCTCAAGGAATAATTAGTTCCTTAAATTTACAATTACGATGCGACAATTTGAAATGCACCCGGTCAATAAAATTTCTTTATATTCTTTATATATTGCAGTATTTTTATACCTCATACCTCATACCTCATACCTCATACCTTATACCTGAGTGAAAGAAGATTTCTTAACAAAAAAACTCGAAGAAAGAAAACAGCAGAATGCTTTCAGGCAGCTTCGATTGCCTGATGGGAAAATTGATTTTTGTTCTAACGATTATCTGGGAATTGTAACAAACAGGTTGATCGATGAACGGTTATATAAAAGGAAGCATTCAGGTGATTACCCTTTATTCAAAACCGGAAGCACAGGATCAAGACTACTTGCGGGAAATTATGCGATGATAGAAGAAACTGAATTACAGATCGCACAATTTCATAAAGCTCCGGCAGGCTTGCTGTTTAATTCAGGTTATGATGCCAATACAGGTTTATTAAGTTGTGTACCTCAACGCAATGATTCCATTATCTATGATTATTTATCTCATGCTTCAATAAGAGATGGCATACGCTTAAGCCTAGCACAATCGTATGCATTCAAACATAATGATCTGGAAAACCTTCAGCAAAAATTGCAGCATGCTACCGGAAATATTTTCGTAGTTACCGAATCTGTTTTTTCAATGGATGGAGACAAAGCACCTTTACAACAGCTTATAGAATTGTGTGAACAATATAAAGCACATGTTATTATAGATGAAGCGCATGCAACAGGGGTTGTTGGAGAGATGGGAGAAGGGTTGGTTCAATCACTTGGTTTGCAAAACAGGTGTTTCGCCCGTGTGCACACTTTTGGTAAAGCATGCGGAGCGCATGGGGCTATTGTACTTGGAAGCCAAACTTTAAAAAATTACCTTATTAACTTTTCAAGGTCTTTTATTTATTCAACTGCATTGCCCGAAGCAAGTATTGCAGCAATCAAAACATCTTATGAAATTTTACCTGAACTCAATAAGGAAAGAAAACATTTGAATCAAATCATCAATCAGTTTCAGCAGGCAAAATTTAGATTTGAAATATTAAAGAGTGAAACACCTATTCAGGCGATCATTATCCCGGGCAACGATGAAGTTAAAAAGGAAGCTTCAAAATTGCAGGACAAGCTCCTGGATATCAGGCCTATATTGTATCCTAGTGTCCCTAAGGGACAGGAACGTTTGCGCATTGTGCTGCACTCTTTCAATACCAGCGAAGAAGTTGCCCGAATAATAACCACCTTAAGTTAAGGTCATCAATGTTCAATTACACTTATCGCCACCTCTTGTGTCCTTTGTGTGATTTCCTTTGTGTTCATTGTGGTTAAATAAGGTCTATAATTCTGAGAGTCTTTAAACTACAATGAACACAAAGGAAATCACACAAGGGACACTAAAATCTTTAACTTCATTGTATTTTCATACACAAAAGAACACTATAAACAACTTAAGTCAGCGACATTGATTCAACTATCAATATTTAACACAATGAAGAGTTTTTAATAAAAACAATGTTTGCTTACTATTGAACATTGATAGTTACATATTGAATAAAGGTATTTGGCATCCTTAAAGTCAACGACATTGATAACCATTATTTTATCAAACTCATCGCCATCATAACCAGAAACATGATAGCCAGCACCAGCTTTTTATTTTTATCTATTTGTGTAATAAAAGGTTTCATGCCACCCGTTTTCCAGTATTATATTTTGACACCCAAATAATACATTTGTTTAAGTGTTTCTATTTATTGATACCTAAAATTGAAAAAATTTGCATGAAATGTCAATACCCTTTTAGTAGTAAGATAGCTTCCTCATTTAACATCTTATTAATTATTTCCACTCAAAAGTAATAACGTGTTTTAAAGAAATTTTTTGTTTAAATGACGATAGTTTAAGTGTTATAAACTATATCTTTAGATAAGATGTAGTACTGTATTGAGTTACAGAAGATATGGTTTGGAGTAAGGGACGTTTAAGGGACGAAACTAATCAGAATTAGCAATTTTATACTTATTCCTCATCCTGGCTTTCCTCAATCGTCTTCCCAATCCAGGCAACCATAACCGGATCAATAAAAGGTGGCAACTTATCGCATATCCAGTTATCCTTTTCATCCTGCTCAATGATGAACGTTATGGAGCCACGCTCCGGATGGACGCAGTAAATGAAGTAACTGCCAAGGGCTTTTAGTCCGACTCTGGCTGGGGCCATTTCTGGAATGATATGAATTAGCCATGGTTCACCTTGCATTTTAAATTCTATGCTGAATGCTCCGTATAAGTCGCTGAGTGAGTCCATATGGGTAAATTAATAAAGATGTTGCAAAGTCTGCAAAACATTGTAATATTGATCGACGTCAACAAGTTAATAAGAGCTTGGAATGATCAAATTGTCGACTTATATTGATTTACCAATATCCAAATAAAGAACTATCCGTTATTTTGCTAACCCGCCGTAACATAACATTTGAGAAAAAATGTCTACCACTACACCGGCCACCACTAAAAATGAGGTGCTGGTAAAATTCAACTTTTACCAGTTAAGGTTCACCCCATACAACCGCGAAAGCAGTAATAATAATAGCCGAACCATACTTGAAAAAGTTATAACATTTTTAAGTCAAGAACAGGTTGCCGGAAGGGGTTTGTTAATTGACAAGCACCAGGATAGGGAAAACAATTCGCCAAGGCCGCTATTCGTAACAAGTACAACACGCATGTTAAGAGAAAAGCGTATTAGGGTTTCAATGGCATTGCTAAGATCCGGGAAAATACCCTTTTTAAAGCCTGCAGATAAATTTTTGCTTGTACCTTTAGATACAAGCAACGGCGAAATTGCCGAACAGACACACTTTTTTATTGATTATAACAAAGACTCAATAGTTCTTTGTGCAGAGTTTAATTCAAATGGGCCCAGAATATCAGACATAGAATATTATTTTAGAATTGTTGCCAGAGATAAGTTAAGATTAGCGAAGGCTACAGAGTTGGAAATTTTCATGGATACATCAATAGATAAGACTTTGGCAGACTTAAAAAATGTTCTAAATTTTGACATCAAGGTTCAACCTCAAAAACTGGCGCAACTTGATACGGCATTGATTGGACAATATTTCACAGCGCTTACAAGTTTAGGTAACCGAATTAAACCGAAATTTATTAAGCTAGAAGCGATGTTCCAAACGCAAGGCAAACAAATTGAAAGCTCTGAGCTGAATAAGGAAGCAAACACTATGGTAACTAGTATATTGAGATCCTTTAAAGCAAAACCCACAAACATAGATGTGTTCGAACAGTTTGTTGTTAAATATGAAGACGGTAATGGAAAAGAGGAGTTGTTTAATCTTTTGAAAGGGAAAAAAGAAATAACAAAAATGGTTGACGTGACAGAAATCAGTGGCCGCAAGTGGTATGAACTAATTGAAAAAGACCTAGACGACTTTGTTAACAACCTTTAAGATTTATTATAATGATTGACCTATATTTCAAACGACCTATTTTATGGGACTATGTTTTAGCAGTTATTGTAGGGATTATATTGGTGGTAGTTTGCAATAGGCAACTTATTTCAATTCCTAGTGACGAGCATCTATACTCAATTGTGTCTGATTTGTCAACCATCTCACTCACTTTAGCCGGATTTATTTTGACTTTACTAACTGTATTGATATCTGCTAAAAGCACGTCAAAGACAAAAGAGAAACTTTCAAACGATGACACATTATATGAAATGTTTTTTTCAACAGACTTGTACTTTCAGACAGTTAAACATTTAAAAAATGCAATAATATCGCTTACCATCATTGCGGTATTTGGATTTATACTCAAACTAAGCTCAACAGTTGAAAACTATGAGATCCTTTTCATTTATAACTCTTTAGGGTTAGTGGTAATATTTTTAACGGTGTGGAGGTGTTTGTTAATTTTAACTAAAATAATAAAGATTCAACAAGAATCGTAACCTCTGCAGCATCATTATAGTATAATGCGGCGCTTCTTGATGCTATCATTAGTAAGGCTGTTTAATCCTTCCAAGCGTACAAATATTATTCATGACTTACCCCATTTACTTCCGTAATGTAACCTTTATGGAAGTTGGGTGTTTGTAGCAGTAGGATATCTAAAGTTGCTAGGTTTGCCATTTAGCATCCTACGAGTTTTAATAATCTGCCGATGAAGTTCTACAAGATTGGGATACTGATCAACTGCTTCCTTAGGCCATCCTGATGCTATCACAAGTTTTTTTACATACCAATTCTTAAGATCTTTTCTTGCGAGGGCTGAATTCATTTTTTTATAACTAGCTTCACAGTCCTTGCAAAAAGGTCTTACGTATCCAGTTTTAGGATTCATGTAAAACTTGCTGCTATCTTTTTCGCAATTGCATTTGCTGCAATGCTTTGAATTTTGCACTATGTTCATAAAATAACTTTATTCTAAATACTGTATGTTTTGTTTCAATTGTCAATACTTCTTTTCCCTACTTCTTCCCAATCCATTATTCTGATCTTATTTATTTCGGATTTTGGAATGATCTTAGTCGACTTATCCATATACTCCAGCTTGATATTTTCGATATGCAACGTTGTCGCTGTTCTTGTATAAATCACACTTCCAAACTCATAAGAACCGCTTTGCGTTGGGTTGATTGGGCCAACGGCCTTAACCGTCTTTATTCCTACAACATCATGGACCGGGTTTGTTGCCTTAACCGTAATTGACGCATACTTAATTACCTTCTTGCTGTAGTTAGACAGATCAATATTAAAGCCGATATCATAATCTCCGCCCGTCACTTCGAAACTAGTAACAGCTATTTCATTTTTGATTATTGCATTATAATTCACCACGTCAGCAGATTTGACACTATCGCCATCAAAATTAATTTTTGTATTGTAGTTTTTGTAAATCCAATAATAAGAGCTATCCTCATTTTTACCCTTAGAATCAGGTTCTTTAAAAGCGTCGAATAAGTATTCTTTAGTTAACGAACCTTTCAATATCATATCCTTAAGATCATAATAGTAACTGTAAGAATTTAGATAACCTGAATAATCATAAGAGGCGATAATTTCTTTTATCATTGAGGGATACGCTTTACCCGGAAACTCTATAAAGATTGGCTTATTAGATAAGCGCTTGAAAAATACCATACCAAGTTTGTGTGAATACATTTCCGACTCCACAATCCCGAGACTGTCAAGTACCCCTTTAATTGATTTTGATTCGGTATTTAGTCGGGAGCCGTTTGGAAGATAGATATTCAGTTGTGCAAATGTATAAGAAAAACAACAGAGGGAGATTAGCAGAATATAAGTTCTTTTCATTTGGCTTCACAGGATCTTTGTTTAATCCGTTGTAGAAATATACATATGGGATTTTAATTAAGCAAGAGTCGAGCTAATCTTTCTTTGGTACGGGCCCTTTCTTTTTTTCCCACCTGGTGATGTATCAACCGATATTTTCCAAAAAATAACTCTCTGTCTCTAAGTTTTGTTCGTGCTCGCTTTCATTTTCAATCCCATACCCTAATAAGGGGCAGTCCATATTAAGTTCATTGCCTTCTCCATACCAAACCACAAGGGACATGCTGATTGAATATGCGGCGTTTTCACCCATCTTGAATTCTTTTGCTGCAGCAAACGGAAGAAAAAATGTTGCTGCACCTCCCTCAAAACCTGACTTTCTTTCATGATAAAACTTCTCTGCTTCGGATTTAGCTTTCAAAAGATTGCGGTTTCTAAATTCTGTCACATGATCGAAAGATTGATCTATTTTGAAGGTGGTAACATGTTCACTCACCTGGTAAAATAGCTCTGGGTTCACGTTGACTAAATTCTTATTAATAAATTCCATGATAATAATATTTTATCCTTTTTGAGGTGGAACTGGGCCGTTCTTCTTTTCCCATCGTTCCAGGTATTGAATAAGTGCCTCCTCAATAATTTCAGTCTGTGTCCTTTTATCCATAAACACGACATACCTCAAACCGTGTGAAGTCTCAGGAGATAGATAAAGTGAAGTCCTATCCTTTGTATTTTGTTTAGCAGTCTTTGCCATATCCACAAAGTTAATTAACATAACGGTATTATACAATTAAAGCCGAAAAAATATATTTGTCAAAATGTTTTGACATATCGGTACATATACATATCTTTGAATTGACAAAAGAAAAGGCCGCCTCCCCGTCGAAAGTTTGGCGACCCTTCTTGAAAGTTTATTCAACCTTACAAGCGCAAATTTATGAAATCTCTCTCAAAGAGTGCATTACCCGTTCGTGGTAATTGCAAACCTTCTCAAAAGAAATCCTCAACGCATAACAAGCCGGTAATTTCTGATCAACTCCGGCAAGAAATCAGGCAGATTCTTAAAGAAACATTAACCGGTGTCGTGCATCGTAAACACTGTTTGTTACGACGATTACCGAAAGTCAATCTTAAGCGCCTACCTGCAGCATAACAGCCTATTTTCAACCTCACTTCAAATTCACCTCATTGCTAATCACTCAATGTTATTACCATGTCGTTTCAATCAAATCATTCCCGATCTAAGCATAAAAAAATAAAAGGCCCAAATAAAGTTTTTATAAAGAAACCGAAACCTCCCACGGACATTAGCGAGTACATTATACATGTCAGGCCGGAACACTGCCACTTCGCACCATTACTTTCATACTGATCAATATGAAACAAATTAGAAAATCATTCAGCCTGGTATTCCTATACCTGGTAATGATGACCGCTAAGCCGGTTAATCAGCCGACTTAACTGCAATCAATAACCTATAAATTATTTTTTATGTCAGAAGAAATAACAGAAGTGGAAAACCCATTTATTGGGTACACCCTTGATATGATAAAGCCAACCAAAAAACAAGCGAGAGAAGAGTCTAACGCTTTAAAATATTATTATGAAAATAGCCTAGGAGTAAAGCGAAAAGAATTTGACGAACTAATGAAAGTTTCAGGCAAATGGTTGTCAACGAATACTATTTACAATTATCAGCCATTTGGTAGCTATATGCAGGTGCCAGAAGATCAGAAACGCGAAGCTCGGATTTACGCTCTTACATATCCTGCAGAAAAGGAGCGTTATATATATAACGCTTTCTATATTTTTTATGATGATCGGATGTTTAAAGCCTCAAATTTTAATGATATCCCAAACGTATTAAAAAAGTTGGAAGAGCATTGGTTGTTCGATTTTAGAGAGCACGCGGAATGCGAGATATCGGAATTGTTGCTGCAAAAAGATAGCAGAAAAGAAACAATTGTCAACGAATCCAATTAAAATTCATTTTATGGAACAACTCATATTATCTGAATACGAATCCATGGTACTAAGCAAAGATCAGAACAATGCGCTATATGAACGGGCTGTTCAATTAGCATTATACGAACTCGACGGCGAAAGCTTGGAAACTTATATTGCTATAAGAGGCATTCTTATAGAAGACCTCGACATAAAAGGGTATATATCCGGTTTTTATACATGCATCACAGAAAAAATAAGTTCTGACGAGGAAAAAGACAGGTATATCTATCGCGTCTATCCATTTAATGAACTGGATAAAGCTGTTAAGTGCGCAATGGAAATACGACATAAGTATTTTTTTAATTCAATACAGGGGGCGACAATACGAACGGTTGACGCCATGCTGGAACTAATTTCCTAAACCTTAACTCCACGTCCTGTTGCTTATTAAGACTAAAACGCACTACCATGCTTACGACATTAACCATAGATCAAAAAACAAAGCTCAGTAAGCTTAAAGACCTGTCGCGGGTAATAGCCGATTATGTCGCAATCGCTGAAACCGAACAGCAACCCGCATTGATTAGCGAAGCGATACAAGCTGTTGAGTATTATCAAAAAAATTATTTCAAACCTTAAGCAATATGCCACGCAAATTAAACCCGTTCGAACCGCCAAATCGTAAAGCATTGCCGCCCCATAACAAAGACTTGCTTGAATACCTGCAGGCTGGCCATACCGTTAACTTTGTGACAGCCAGAAAGCTGCTCGGTATAACACAACTGGATAAGCGCATCCAGGAGATTAACAAGTTTACAACCGTTTATCGAAAGGCTATCCGGATCAGCAATATTCAATGTTATGAGTATGGGTTAAAGCCTGGGTAAGCGAAATGGCAATAATAAATTCATCAAGATTCCACTCACTTGGTTTACAAATCTTACAAATAATATTCATGAAACATAAAAAACGAAAACACAAAAAAAATAAACCCATCCGTATAGAAGTAGTTCAGGCTTTTATTTCAAAAATGTTTGTGGACATACCCCGGATGCTGACTGAAAAAGAAATATTAAACAATCAAATTTCAAGTAATGCAAACTGATATAATAGCGATTGACAACCAGGCGCCAATACTTTCCACTCAATCAAGGATGGACGAATTGCTTAACGCCTTCATTGCCGACCAGGATGTAAAAGATAGTTCAAAGCTGCTGTACAAGCGCACCATGAAGCAGTATTTCAAATGGATCAATGCCCGGGGCGTGGACATGGCAAACATTACCAGGGTAGATATACTGGCTTACAAAGATCATCTCCTGGCATCGGGATTAACCAGCCTTTCAGTTGGTTCATATATCACATCGGTAAGGAGGTTTTATGAATGGGCTGAGGCAAACAAGTATTACCCGAATGTAGCAAAAGGTGTGAAGTCACCGAAGCGCAAACAGCAATTTAAAAAACAAGCACTAAGCCAGCTTCAGAGTATTGAAATGATATCCTATGCCAGGCGAAGCAATCCCCGAGATTTTGCCATCATTAGCCTGTTATTACGGACCGGCGTACGCACCATTGAAATAATCCGGGCAAACATTCAGGATATCGAATACAAGGGCGGGAAACGCGTGCTGATGATACATGGCAAGGGTAGGGATGAGAAGGATAATTTTGTAATCATCACCGATAAATGTTTCGAGCCAATCAAAGCGCATTTGAATACCAGGCCGGAGGCAAACCCCACCGATCCGCTGTTTACCTCTCATTCAAATAATAGCAGAAACGGAAGGCTTACTACCAGGTCAATAAGCAAGATCGCTAAAACCGGTTTACGAAGCATTGGCCTTGATGCCAGGGACTTTACAGCACACAGCTTGCGGCATACTACCGCCGTTGCGATCCTGCGTGCCGGTGGTACCATTGAGCATGCACAAGGTGTGCTCCGGCATTCATCACCTGCAACAACGCAGATTTATACAGCCAGCATCAAAGAAGAAATGAGGATCAGGAATGCGCCGGAGGAATTGCTGGATGCGATATTTTGAACTTCTGTAATGTTACGTTTATGGAAATAAAATTCGAAATTTGAGAAAACGGATTATGACAGAAAGTAAAAGGGAAAAGGCTATCAAAGCTATAGAAATATTAATCAATGAGATTGATGAATCGCTAATTAATATTGACAAAGCCAAAAAGGAGAGCTACATTTTTTACAATTTTGTAACCTCAATTAAAAGCTTATTGCTTCTGGCAAGTCATTTTGAACTTAGACAGTTTGACCAAAAACTGAATTCATACTTTTCCGTTTTCAACAACCTGAATAGCTTTATAGCTGTTGATAGCGTTGTTTTAGATAGCGTTAACCATAATACAAATACTTTCAACTATAAAAGATTCCGAGAAATAGACGGACTTTCAGAAAAAATTGAATTAGAAGATTATAGTAGGGATGCTGGAGAAGATATAAAAGAGGGGCGTTTTAGCCTGGGGTATAGTGTACCATTTAAAAGGAAAAAGATTTACATATACCTTGTTGGAACAGTTCAGTTTATTCCAACTGCTCAAATCATCATTGAGCAAGCTGCTAATAACGAAGCAGAGAGAGATCCGGAAGGCTGGTTTGATAAATTATTCTCGAACATAATGAAGTTATACGTTCAATATGATTATAACATTCTCAACATCCAACTTAGCTTAACGTTTGAACAATATGTAAGTGAGCTATTGACAACGAGTTTAAGAAAAAAACGAACGCTCACATTTGAAGAGATCTTTGTTGATACAAAGGACGTGGCGTTTGTTACAAAAGCAATGTTTGACCTTAAGTATACCGACAAAGACGGAAAATCAATTTTAGGCCCAAAAGAGAAATGTATTATTCTTGCTGTTGTTCGGATATTAAGATTGAAGGAAATTATTAAGGATTTATATGACCGACCACTAACGGATGCATTTTGTATTAAACTAGGTCTAAAGCCAACCAGGCTCGAAGATGATGGCAAATTGCATTTTGGTAAAGCTCAAAAAGACATTCTCGCTTACATAAATAAGCATCGATAAACAATCATCCCGCAAACATCCCGCATGCGGGATAAACTTCAAATAATCTACTCACTTTTGCCTTATACAAATGCAAAAACATACATCGTATGTCCAAATCGTACCTAATTACATTAACACAATCAGAGCTCGAGACTATTATTTTTGACTGCATTGACAAGGCTTTCAAATTAAACATTCTTTCGGAAAAAGAAGCCATGCCATCAAACGAAAGCGATGATAACGTTAAGATTGACGGCGCCGAACAGGAGACGAAATTGAAACGAGGTTATATCTATCAGCTTGTTGCTGAAAATAAAATCCCGCATTTAAAGATTGGCAGGTCTCTTCGATTCTCTCGCAAAGAACTGCGCGCCTGGATGAAAGCCGGAAGGCCTGATTTATTTCAGGAAATAATCGACAACATGAGCAGCAATCATATTGTGAATGGACCTAAAAATGCTGCATGAGTGGTATAAAAATGCCAGGAACTCAACCCTAGCAAAAGAAATATTTTAATCCGATAACAGAACAAAGGTACGTATGAAAATTGAAGCACGACAGATAAATGAGGAAAATGTGTTCTTAAAAGTTGTCAGTGAATTTCAGGAAGATTCTAAAAATATATTTGCGGCAACACCTCATGAAGAGATATTTCAAAAGATTTTAGGGAACGCTGAACGGACTGATTACATGCTGAAAGCTTTTCCAGGTTATGCAAAAATAATGGAAGAGTTACAAACATTAGAATCACAGCCGCTTACCGGTGAAACGACTGCCAAAATAAAAAAGCTCTCTGTCAAGCTTGATAAAATGAAACTTCAGCATAAACACTATATCGTTATTACAATAGAAGAGATACAGGAATTACTCGCGAAATGCAAGTGGGGCATGTGTTTAAATAATGGCTTTGTGTATTTGAATAATGGGGCATACTGGAAAGTGATAATTAAAGAAGGTCTGCAAAAACTTTTCGGAGATATAGCGGAGAAGTTAGGCGTACCAGAATTCGACGCCAAATTTTATCAATTCAGAGAAGCTTTATTAAAACAGTTTTTTGCAGTCGCTCACTTACCAAAGCCAAAAAGGGGAAGAGGTAATCTGTTGATGAATTTTCTAAATGGTACCCTGGATATTTCTCCCGGCAAACAGACGCTCAGGCCACCGAATCCTGACGACTTTATAACCTATCAATTGCAGTTTGAATATAATCCTGCTGCTACAACGCTTTTATGGATGGCTTTCCTAGATAAAGTACTACCCGACAAAAGTAAGCAGCATATTCTAGCTGAATACTTAGCCAGCGCATTCATTGGCAACAAAACATTGAAGCTTGAGAAGGTTTTAATGATAGTGGGTGGCGGAAGTAATGGTAAAGGAGTGGTACATGAAGTTGTGACTGCTTTATTTGGAAGTGAAAATGTGAGCAATTTTTCGATGGAAAGCCTTACAGACTCACAGGGATATTACCGGGCTATGATAGTTAATAAGCTGATCAATTACTCTTCTGAAAATGGCGGGAAGGTGGATCCGAATATTTTTAAACAGTTGGCAAGCGGTGAAGATGCGCCGGCTCGGTTGCCGTACGGAGAACCTTTCCAGATTAGCGATTACGCCAAACTAATATTCAATACCAATAAGCTACCGAAAGAAGGTGTAGAACAAACGCATGCTTTCTTTCGTCGGTTCCTGATCATTCACTTCGGAGTGACGATCCAGGAGCATGAGGCCGATAAAGAATTACACTTGAAGATCATTGCTAATGAATTACCCGGTGTTTTTAATTGGGTAATGGATGGGTTACACCGATTGTTAAAACAAAAAGGCTTCACCTATTGTGAAGATTCAATCAGGCAGGTTGAAGATTATAAAGTTCAGTCGGATAGTGTTAGATCTTTTTTAATTGATGAGGAATGGAAAGCGTCAACCGAAAACGATGGCATTGGAATGCAGGCGCTGTATACTAAATATTCTTTTTACTGTTCACAAGGCGGGTTAAGACCGGTCTCTATAAAGGAGTTTTCTAACAGGTTTAAAGAGGCTGGATATGAGGTTAAACGCGGCAATGTCGGTGTAATTGCTTATGTAAAACAGGTCTTAGCAGTGTAGGGTGTGTAGGGTGTGTAGGGACAAAACAATCTTTTTTGAAAATTTAATTTATTAAATACCCATATATAAGAGAGCAATTTTTTTTAAAATGTTTTTTTTAGGCTACACACCCTACACTGCCTACACGAAAATGAAATGAAATGAGGATTTCGTCATCAACCATATCAGAAATAAACGAAAGGCTCCGCGACCTGTTGAGCAATTATGTGCATTTCGGAACCGGCAGGCAGCAATATGCTCTATGCCCGTTGCCGACGCATTCTGAACGTACACCATCGTTTAGTTACCACAAAACCAAAAGGGTATGGAAATGCTTTGGTTGTGGCGCCGGAGGTGATGGATTAAAATTTATTAGCCTGATGCATCCCGGTAAAACATTTGTCGAGACTGTTGAGTTAGCATGCAACATTTTAGAATTACCGGTTGAATATGAAGATGGTAACGGACGGCCGGCACAACGCAAATCCCGGGAAGTTATTGAAGATCCGTTTGAGACACTCGATCCGGCCATTTTAAAAAGCAAAGTAGAGTTGACGAAATATCAGAATATTAAAGACAATCCTTTGCTTTCAGGAATTTCGGATGTGTTTAGTGAAGAAATCGTTAGGACTGTTATTGAGCGCTACGCTATTACTTTTAAAGGCGAGTGGATACAATTTCCGCAACTTGACGTTGATGCAAAATATAGAACTGGCAAGTATATTAAATACCTGAATGATGGCCATCGTTGCAAAGTAACAAAACCACAGTGGGCACATACGGGTATAACAGACAAGTTTAAACAATGCCTTACCGGGTTACACCTATTGAAATATTTTCCGGCTAAACAAATAGGAATTGTTGAAGGGCCAAGCACGATGTTATTTATGGCCTGCTTATCTCTGGCTGCAGAAAAATATAATATTTCAGAACTACAGGTATTCACAAATATTATATGGATGAGCACAGGCGCTATTAGCGGAGTAAACTTAAATTCTTACGATGTTGTCAAAGATTTAGTTGGCAAACGCGTAACTCTTTATCCGGATACCGGAGCACATGAAACATGGGCAGCATATATTGAACCACTCAAGAAAAGAGGTGTTGACGCTGCGATATCGTTGATGATGGAAAAGGCTTTTAGTAGTGGTAGAATTTCACGAAACAGCGATTTAAGGGATTACTTCACTGAGAACGCTGAGGGAATAAAGCGTTTGATGTGTCCTTATCCTCCTGAATGGGACCTGCCTTCGCCTGTTGATGAATGGCGTCTACAAAATATGATGGTAAACCTGGAGATGCATTTCGGTAACAATGATTTAGAAAAATGCGATGCCCTGGCTCATGAGTATGAACAAAAGCGCGAGGCTACCGGATTGCCAGTCAATAATTATTTAGCAGGCATGAAAAGCTATGCGCCGAATCTTTATAAATATATAAGTACAAATTAAATGAAAGTACCAACTATCAAAGAATTCAACAACTGGCCGTTGTCCAAAAAGCAAAGCTGGATCAATTATGAAACATCCGGCTCTTACAGGTAATACCGGAGAGATCAACGCTATTTCCCATTTATCACATATGAGGCTGAAAATGTCGGGATAGTGTATCAGGTAAATAAAAATGGGAATTTGGTTGAAGCTACGGCAATGACAGTAAAAGAAGCATTTGACCTGTTGACAAGATTCGAGCGGGCATCAAAGGCGATGACAGCGATAAATTAAAATATATGCCAGGATCAAAAGGAAATAAAAATGCAGTTGGAAACAAAGGCGGCAAACCTTCTAAATATAAAAGCGAGTATGAGCAGTAAAAGAATTGACACGAAGGAAGACAAGGTTGCATTTATACTCGGAATTCAAGCCGGTACCAGGAGCGTTAATGAAACGGAGGTTCTTTTGCAACTCGGGAACCCGAAAGTTACAAACTTAAAGAAATTAACTAACGATGAAAAATTATGGTATGTCAGATTATGCCAGAAAAGCGAGCAAATTGATAATTACGAGCTGACGAAGGAGGAGAAAGCGGAATTACGGAGGTTGAAGAAAATACTTCATTCGTGAATCTAAAATACTTCATTAAAGAAATTACCAGCATAATGAAAGCGAAACTTCAATTGAAATCGAAAGCTGACAAGGTGAAATTCCTTGCAGGGTTACACGCTGGCACCAGGTCAGTAAGTGAACTGATGCAGCCAGTAGTTACTTTCTTGACATTCAGAACCAGTAAACCTGGTGTAGTATGTAATCAGTCTACAAACAGCGATATCACTCCCGAGGAAGCGCAAATATTAAAGGACAGTGCCAGTAACATATTATGGATAGAGGGGTTAAATGACGGTGATCAGGATGTTTGGTGGAAGAAGGAGGCTTATCAGCATCTTGATATTTTCTATAGTAGGCATTAATAGTAAATTTTTAACAATGGAAACAAAAAGAAAAAAGAACGGGGGAAGGCAAAAAGGGGTTCCCAACAAAACAAGTAAGGAACTGAAAGATTTTATCAAACAGTTTATCAGTGACAATCTTGACACTATGCAAGCGGACTTTAAAAGTAAGCGAATGCATCCGCGTGACCGGTTGACGTTCATTGAAAAGTTGCTAAAATATGTCGTACCGGTTATCAATAATTCCAAGGCTACGCTTGACATCAAAGCTGACTTAGAAAAACTGACAGAATCCCAACTCGAACAGATAATTCAAAGGCTAACAGAAAAACAAATCGATGATGACGAAGAGTGACAAAATAAAAAGTATTCTTAACCTCTCTGCCGGCAAGTCATTCAAAGTGTTGAAGGCACGGCCACAGATGAATTTCACTTTGATTGACAGAACAAAGAATTTATTTGTTAATGATCAAACCGGGGAAGAGGTTACATGGCTTCAGATTCAGGAAAGATATATCATTGACAGGAGCCGCATTTTCTGGGGCATGTGTGGTATTGGTGATTGTCCGGATGGTGATGATTTTTATTTCACCACGATATGGTTAAGTACTGTAGATAAAGACGAAGTAATATTTTTTGATGAACCGTTTATTTATAATCCTGATATCGCCTTGAACCTTAATGATTATGTTGATAAAGACCAAGTAACTCTATAAAAATGTCAAAGAATCAAAAAATCGAAACAATCTTATCACTGGCTTCACATAAGCCTCACCATGTTATTTACCCTCGTCCTGAACTTACGTTCGTTCAATTTGGCCAGATGTTTCGATGTGAACAGACCGGTGCAATATTGTCGGCTGAAGAAATAACGGCCAAGTATGAGTGCAAATTTAGGAAGATCGAAGGTTTACCTAGAATAACAGGTTTTAATGTGATTGGTATTGATGCAAACGGTAATCTTATCACTATTAAAATTGTACTACTTGCTATTGATAAACCGGAGATTGTTTTTGATGGATGAACATCCATAATTATATCAATACGAAACTTAAATTTTAAAGTAACAATTATAAAAAATGGCAAACGATACACAAAGAATCTTGGATCTTATACCGGAATCCTTGAGAAGTCAATTATTTATCGAGGTTCAAGAAGAACTCGAAAAAATCAAAAAGAAATCGAATAACGAAAAGGCCACACCCGAAGAGATCGCAAAAGTAATGAGTATAATTCGATAAACAGTAAAAACAAAAAAAATGCAAGAAAAAGAAGAACACCCCCCGGAATGGGTCGAAGAGCTTAACGCTTCTCTTAACAAGCTTGATGAGCAGATCACCAACATTAAAGCGATTGATGCTATATCGGAAGTTAAAGAGAAAGTATCGAAGTTACCCCAACCCGCAACGGCCGCTGAAATTGCCGCTGTGATTAACAAAATAATGTAAATCAATAAAATAACAAACAAATGGAAAACACTTACGAAAAATATATCGGAATGGTAGAAAGCGTAGACGAGCAATCAATTACATATACTCACCACGCTTGGGGAAAACACCTTAAACGTGCAATTATAGCATTAAGGCAATCTTACCTTGCATTGGGCATGGCGCCGTTTACACAAGACGTATTCGACAACCTTCTGAGCACGAGCGGGATTGAAGAGATAGCAAAAGCTTATGAAAGTTACCTGGATGCGGATATAAGTAAGCTCAAACTGTCTTCGCTGGCCATTAAAAATGCCTTATTAAGCGCCGTCCCTGACATGATCGGTGATATTAGAAAAAAAAGGGACGAACTCGACAAGGCTATGAGTGATAGTAAGTCTTATGGAAATGGAGCCTATAGTTCGTATTCTTATTCGATCCATCTTGATTGGGATTACTTTTCAATCGTTAATAGTGAGCCCGTCCTCGACGAGGAAAAAGTAAAGCTCGCATCAACAACCTACATTAAAACTCCATTACAAGCAGAGTTGTACGAAAAGCTACTCGCCCTGGTAAACGCAAATCAGGACCTGGTAGACTTCTTTAAAAAGAAAAAAGTTAATCTGCCTTACTCGGGATTCCAAGATATGTTTGACAAAGAAGAAGGTGGTAAAATTAAAGTTAGGTCAGGCGCGCCCTTCACAATGGACAGGCTGATGTCTTTTGCCCAAATGCATGAGGAAAAGTCTAATCGCCAAGTAAAAACTGTAATCTCATAACAACCTAATCATATTCTACTTCCGATAAGTCTACATTACAGAAGTAGAATCACTAAAAAACCTCATGAAAAGCCCACGCTTTATATCCGTTACTCCTCAGTTTTCAAAGCATCGAATGCAGGTTTATATAGCAGGCCAGCTAAAAAAATTTGAAGAACGTGTTTTGGAACGATTAAAAAGAGTGGGTGAAAATTTTGTAACCCATGCCCGGAGTAACCCCGGCTATGGAGATGTGACAGGTAACCTTAAAGCTTCTATAGGCTATGTAATATTAAAAGACGGTTTGCAGATTTTACAGTGGTTTCCTGGTAACACAGAAGTTGGTAGAGATAATGCAAAAAGATTTGTAAATAAAATCGGGAAAGATCATCCGCACGGATTTGTGATCATAGGGTGTGCAGGTATGGTTTACGCAGCGGCCGTAGAAAGCCTGGGGAAAAATGTTATTACAGCCAGCAGTCTTATAGCAAAAGAAGATTTAAGAAAATCAATGCAGGCATTACAAAACAAGTTTAAATAGAATAATATGGCAGTTACTATTGGGGGAGAAGGGTTAAGTTTTGTTGCTGACCTGAATGTTAATCCATTCGAAACGGAAGCAAAGCGGTTGGTTCAAATTATGCAAGGTCAGGCGTCAAGAATATCGCAAACGGTTGCACAGCAATCGGCGCAAATGGAAAGCCTGGCTCAGAAAGCCTCTACTGTTATTGGAGGTTACCTTTCTCTTCAAGCAGCAGGAAGTTTTATAAAAGATATTGTGGAGGTCCGCGGCCAGTTCCAGCAATTGGGCGTTGCCTTTGAAACTTTTTTAGGAAGTAAGGAGAAAGCCGATAAGCTGATGGCGCAAGCAGTGCAGCTTGCAGCTGTAACACCCTTTACGCTTCAGGATGTTGGTACCGGTGCCAAGCAATTACTTGCTTATGGTTTTGCAGCGGATACCGTAATTGATAACCTGGAAAAGCTTGGTAACATTGCTGCAGGTGTTGGCGCTCCTTTAAACGACATAGTTTACACCTATGGTACATTGAAGGCACAGGGCCGGGCATACGCCCAGGATATCAGGCAGTTTACCGGAAGAGGTATTCCAATCATTGCAGAACTGGCAAAGCAGTTTCATACTACAGCAGATGGTGTAAGCGATCTGGTTACCAAAGGTAAGGTCGGTTTCCCGGAGATTGAAAAAGCCATCAATTCTATGACCGGCGCAGGCGGCCTTTTCTTTAACCTGATGCAGGAGCAAAGTAAAACGCTCACTGGCCAGTTAAGCAACCTGCAGGATGCATGGTCAAGGATGCTGAATGAAATAGGAAAGAGCAACCAGGGGTTATTTCATGACGCATTGGCTGGCGCCATTAACCTGGTAAATAATTATCAGCAAGTGGTTGACGTCCTGAAATTGATAGTAATTGCTTATGGTTCCTATAGAGCAGCATTACTGTTAACAATCATACAGGAAAGAATACAGCAGGAAATGCAGCTACAGAACGCTCTCGGCGGGGGAGCGCTTACCCGATCAATGCAATTGCAGGCAGCCGCAGTAAGAACGTTACAGGGAGCCTATAAAGGATTAACCGCTACTATTGCCTCAGCCGCACCCGTGGCAGTAATCGCAGCGTTAGCAGCAGTTATTTACTCATTGACCCAGACTGTCAATGCCGCTGCAAAGAGTGAAGAAAATTTGCAAGATATACAGGCAGAAGGGATAAAGGCTTACATCACTGAAAAAGGAAAAGTTGACGACCTTTTAAAAGTTCTCAAGGATAAAAATATTAGCCATAATGAACAGATAAACACCCTCAAAAAGTTAAGGGAGCAAACCGGGGATTACCTGAAAGCTTTTACAGATGAACAAATACTTGCCGGAAAGGCAACCGGCGCACTTGATTTATACATTGAATCAGTAAAAAACTTAGGGTTTGCCAAAGCTGCAGCATCTAAGAAAAGTTTACTGGAAGGGGACCTGGTAGACCTCGAAATAAAAGGGGTCAAAGCCGTTGACACATTTGAGAAACTTGGTGAAAGTATTAAAGCTCTGTTTGGTGCCGGTAAGTATAACAAAGTTGGGTATTTTGATCAGCTTATATATGGTGATAAATCAGACCAGGCAATTGTAGCAAAGAAAAAAGAGGACATTAAAAAACAGATTGCTGATATTGATGCATTCATTAAAAATGAAACAACAGCATCATTAAAAAAGAACCCACAAAACCCTAAGGATATTACGGGCTCAATAAGAAGCCTAAAGGTTATCCAGGACGCAATAGCAGCAAAGAAAGAAGAGCAGCTCACAAATTCTGCCAATCAGCAACAGTATTTAAAATATCAGACTGAAATCAATAAGCTAGAAGCTGAGGCAAGAGCCATTGCAGGAGAGTCGAAGGCTGATAAAACAAAAGAGAATGAGATCCTTGAAAAAAGAAAAAATATCCTGGATGATATCGCAGCCTTGCAGCGTGATTCTAAGCAATCCGGGTTAGTCAAAGAGCAATCTGAAATTGATAAGACAAATGAAAAGTATGAAAACTTATTTAAAACGATTGGTGAGTTCAATAAAGCACATCCTAACAATAAGATAGGCCAGTCCATTATCAGCGCTCTTACCAAAGCCCAGGTTGAACAGGTTGCTAACATTTCATCCAAAGATCAGGCAGAAAAATATAAACAAGGTATCGAGGCTCAGAAGGTGTATTTTGATCAGTTCCAGGACTACCAGAAACAGCAATTAGGAGGCAAGGCCGCTGATGTCTATCAAACAGAGCTTCACGGGTTTAAAACATACCTGGACTTCCTGAAAGCAGAACTCGATAAGTTTTCCGGCAGGACCGATGTAGGAGCCGAACAAAGTAAGATATTCCTTTCAAAGGCAATAGTTGACGAGCAAAATAAAAACATTCAGGATTCCTTTAAGCTGCAGGTAGAAAATTACCAAAAGCTACTTGAGGCAACCAAAACATTTAATACTGAAAAGCTGGCCATCAACAAAAAGTATGATGATTTGGAAGCAACGCTGGCCAATCAGCCTTATCTTAAACCAGAGGATTACCATAATAAGAAAATCCTGCTTGAAGATCAAAGAAAACAGGAACTCACTGATCTGGAAGATAACAATGCCGCTCAGGGTGAGCTATACAAAACGTTGAATGAAAATATTATCAGGTACACAAAAGAGCAATTAAAAGAGCGCCTTGAATTATTAAAAAAATACCTGGCTGATGGATATATAATTGAAAAGGACGGAAGTAAAACCATTCTTACGCCTAAAATGAAGGCTGACCTGCTGGCTGGTATCGAGCAGGGAGATGAACTGACAAAGACTTTTAACCGGACCTTTGACATACTTAAGAAAATTGGCGAATTGGGAGATGTGTTTTCAAGCCTGGGTGATACATTGGGTAGTGGCCTGTTAAAAGATGCTGGTGCAGCTATTAGTGGCATTACCAGCCAGCTGGGAAATTTGCAGATTGCCTTATCAAAATCAAAAGCAGTCACCAAAGAGCAAAAGGCTGATTCTGCTATATCCAGTGCAACATCTTTGATTGACCTTGTAGTAAGTTCAGCAGCAAAGCGCAAGCAGGCTGAAAAAGAATACTATGCCGCTGTCATTGGCGGTCAATATGAATATAACCTTGCTCTTAATGATCAAATCCGGTTACAACATGAGTTAAGCAAGAATGTTTTTTATAATGACTATAAAGCAAAAATAGTTGATGGTATAAAAGCGGCAGAGGATGCTGTAACCAACTATCAGAAGGCATTGGCGAAGCTAAGTGAAGGTAAAGCTAAGGTCGGCCAAAAGAATGGAGTTGATTTTGGCGCTGTTGGGCAGGCTGCTGCCGCCGGAGCTGTCATTGGAGCTGCTATTGGAGCGGGTGTAGGTGCTGCAGTTGGAGCTGTTGCCGGAGCAATTGTTGGTTTATTTGCGGCAAAAAAGAAAAAAGATATTTTTACGGCCTTACTTGGTCAGTATCCTGATTTGGTTAAGAAAGCAGCAGACGGTACGGAGAAGTTCAATGAAGAATTAGCAAAAAGTCTTGTAACTAACAACTTGGTAGATGATGCAACAAAAGGCATTCTTAACAACATCATTGATTGGAGTAAGAAATTAGAAGAAGCTAGGGCTCAGATAAAATCAGTTGTCAGTGATCTTGCCGGAAGCCTAGGCGACGATCTTCGTAACAGCCTGGTAGATGCTTTCAAGAACGGGACCGATGCGGCCGTGGCATTTGGAGAAAGTGTCAATAAGACACTTGAAAATATTATATCAAACTTTCTATTTAACCAGGTATTTGCTAAGTCTTTTGATGAGCTTCAAAAGCGGATGGAGAAAAGCTTTGATGTTGGCGGTGATAATAATTTTGTGGATGATATCACGGCGTTTTATAAACAGGCACCCGGCCTAACAAAACAGTTTAACGATGCATTGGCTGCTGCGCAAAAGGAATCTGAGAAATACGGATTGAATGTTTTTGGTAAGAATAAAAATGCAACCAATTCTAACACTAACAGTCTTCAAGGAAGTATTAAAGCACAGCTAACAGAAGACACCGGAACATTGATAGCCGGGCAGTTTGGGGCAATGCGGCTTACAGCGTTAGAACAGTTGAAAGTCTCAGGGCAGCACTTGAATGCCTTAAATGCAATACAAGCCAATACAGCTTATCTCGTCACTTATCTACCTTCCATGGATCGGAGCATTAATGATATAAAGATGAACGGAATAAAAATCAAACCTTAACCATGTCACAATACGAACTGGATCTGAAACAGATTGTTGACTACAGGAAAGCCGTTAAAGCAGTTGAATCTGAGGTTGTGCAAGGGGTTAATTTGAAAGAAAATTTAAAGGGGATAAATATTACAATAAGCAACATGCAAGATAAAATTGATTGCTGCCATCGCGCCGGCCTTGACCCATCCGGCTTTGTGTTATTCCGAGCAGAATTATACTACCTGGTGGAGGAAATAATGAAAAGACTTTGATATTTGTTAGCTGTTCCATAGTAGGCCGGTTTCTACCGGCTTTTTTAAGTTCTGTAATGAAAGGTTTATGGATGTACACAGCTTAATTTATTAATTGTTCCAACTCGTCATACGAAATAATGTCTATCCCCTTCGTGAAAAATGTCATTTGTTTTGGATACAGGGCAACCAGATCAGCCTCCGGCTGTCTAACATCAACGATTGCCATTCTTTTACCATGGCTTAAATAATCACTCTGCAAAATTTCGTTTATGCCGGGATCGCAGAAACCGTAACCTATCACAAGGAGGCAAGATGATAGCGATAAATTTCTTTTAAAATGACTTAAAAGATTGTTGTAAAAATGACTATCATATTGTTGGACCTTTGTAGTTGTGCCGGTCAAGAAATCGGGGTTTAGATTCTCAAGCACTGGTTGATAATATAATTTTCCCTCACTGGAAGAGATACTTTCAACTTTAAAAGAATTAATACCTGGCTGACGTTTAAACCTGGTTTGTTGCCCATCTAACATGTAGTAATTATCTACACTACCATGAAGTTTATATAATCGAAGTTTGCCATTATATTCTCCAGTATACATTGGTAGTCTAACTGTATATGTTCTTTCAATTCTTTGCCCCTGAAATTCAAAGGGAACAATTGCCTGGCCATAAATATTAGATCCCAGCTCAGAAAATCCATCTGAGAAGTTATCTCCAACCGAGTCATAGAATTTCATAACATGTTCAAAAAATATGTCATGATTTAAAGTGTGAACATTGACTATTCCATCAGCAATAAGTTTTTGTATAAGTCTAAAAAAACCACTGTTGCAAGAATAACTTCCATATGATACCCCCTGTTCAAACTCTGGTTTAATCAATAGGGATCCGATAAGTTGTTGATAAATTTTAAGGAAGTCATTGATTAGATTATTATCTCCAATGTTTTGAAAAACACTCCACTTTGTTCTAAATACTTCACAAAAGTTTTTAGTTAATTCTTCATCTTTACCATATCGGGTTACATCAATGTTATAATCATAAAAAACCTCGTAGTTAAAATCTGAAATATTATTTAACTTTTCATTGCAATAGAAGTTTATCCAATCTTGGGCAAATAGCCGATTAAAAAAGAAAACATTGTTAGGATCTTTGTTGCCATCATTCGGAGAGAAAAATCCCGCATTCTTGTTCAAGTTAATCCAAAAATTCTCTTTTTGTAGCGACCTCATGACATTATTGATGTCGCTTACGAGGGGTAAGCCGGCAGGCGCCGAAAAACCAGACCCTAACAATATCGAAAGTTCCATGGGTTAAAGGTTATTATTATTATTAGAAACTCAATATTAGTTTCCTTTCAAAGATGGCAACTTATTAACCGCGTCCTGCTTCATGCTGTCCGATATATGCAGGTAAAGCGTGGTATAAGCCATAGAAGTATGTCCTAATAGCTGCGATGTTGTCTTTACATCGGTACCATAATACACCAGGTTAGTGGCGAAAGAGTGCCGGGCCACGTGATAGCTTAGGTGTTTATTCAATCCAGCTTTTGTTGCCCATTTCTGAAGTTGAGCGTGAACCACGGACCTGGAGGGGAAATTAAATATAAGGTCCTTGTTCAATCCCCGTTTTCCAATAATCTGAAGAGCATCGGCATTCAAATTCCCTTTTAACTCGGTACCCGTTTTCGCCTGCTTAATTTCTATCATCAAACCTTCCTTTGTTTGCTTTACATCTCCCCATGTAAGGCGTCGAATATCGCAATTGCGGAGCCCGGTGAGGCAGGAGAATATAAAACCGCGTTTAACATCTTCACTACGGCAATCGGTATTATTCAATTTGACAATCTCATCCATAGTTAAGACATCCTTGTATATAGCTTTCTTATTTGGGATCGAAATTAACATAACCGGATTATCCCGGATTATTTTTTGCTTATAGGCGTTTCTAATCACGGTTTTAAATGCATTGAAGTAAGCAGCCGCCGTACCGCCCTTCAGATCCGGCAAACCCAGCAGGTATTTCTTATACCCTTCTGCAAGCTGTTCGGTAACCTGCTTGAATGTAACTGTCTTGTTTCCCACAAACGCCTGGAAGTGCGTGTAAGCTGCCAGGGCTATCCGATCGCCTTTCTTTAACGCCTCCTCTGAAAACTTATTGAAATATTCACTAAACTTGGCGTCCCGCTTGAAAGCTGGCAACATCTGATATTCATCCGCATGAATGGATATTTCTCTTTTGGCCCTCATGCTTTCAGCAGTAGCCATGTTTATTTTGTTCAGTTCTTTTTCAGTAACATCTTTTGGTTTGGGGTTGATATAAATTTGCAGGTATTCTTTTGTCCTTGCGCCATTGACATGAATATCTAGAAACAAGCTTAACTTGCCATCGGCTAATTTTCTTTTTCTTAAAATTACTGACATGACTAATAAATTTATTAAGGGACGGATAAGGGACGGTATAATATCAAAAGGACGGTAAAACTGTTATTGTTTATTATCTAAACCGTCCCTGTAAAACTATTGATTTTACTCGGTTGTATGCAGTTATTTATCGTTTATTATTGTTAACTAATTATAGCTGTAGTTTAAGTGTTATAAATACTTTACTTTTATTTATCGCTAAACTTATCGTATGAGGATTGTTCCTTTTCTTATTGCATCTTTTATTACCATTGTTTTAATAATTGCTTTCAATACGAGGTGGCTGCTGCCCGCTCCGCTTGGTAGTTTGTTAAGTCCGCAACATGGCCTTTGGCAAAATGCAGAACCTGTAGATGCCGGTTTCAATGCAACACTTCATTTAAACGGGTTAAAGGGTACTGCTGAAGTGTACCTTGATAACCGGCTGGTACCTCATGTTTTTGCTGAAAGTGATGAGGATGTATTTTATGTACAGGGATACCTGCATGCAAAGTTTCGTTTATGGCAGATGGATTTTCAGGTTCGTGCCGCAGGAGGAAGACTGAGTGAAATATTAGGAGCTACATCCGGCACTATCGATATATTGAATAATGTAGACCGCTATTTCAGGAGATTAGGAATGGTTTACGCTGCTGAAAAATCTTTGTCATTAATGGAAACCGATCCTCTTACTAAACCGATTATTAATTCATATACCGCAGGAGTCAATGCTTACATTAATACCCTTACGGAAAGTAGCATACCTATTGAATTTAAGCTGATGGGTTATAAACCGGAGCTTTGGACAAATCTTAAAACGGCGCTTTTTTTAAAATATATGTCATACGACCTGGCAGGGGGTGAATCAGACTTTGAATATACCACGGCAAGAAATGCATTTACCAAAGCAGTCTTTGATAAATTATATCCGCTGGTTCAGGACTCAGCAGACCCTGTAGTTCCGCATGGTACTACCTATGAGAAACCTGCTGTACATCCGGTTATGCCGGCCAGTGCTGATTCTCTTTACTTTACTTATAATAAAGACAGTACAGTATTGCCGGTGATACCACAAAAACCAGATAAGGAAAATGGAAGCAATAACTGGGCAGTGAGTGGATCAAAAACAAAAAGTCATTATCCTATTCTTTGTAATGATCCACATCTTGGATTAAACCTTCCTTCACTCTGGTTCGAAATGCAATTAAGTACACCAAGGTTTAATGTATATGGCGCAAGTTTTCCATGTGCCCCGGGAGTCATCATTGGTTTTAATGATAGTTGTGCATTTGGTGTTACTAACGGAGGCCGTGATGTAAGAGATTATTATGCAATCAGGTTTAAGGATGCAACTAAAAAACAATATTGGTATAATGGCGCATGGAAGGATACGGAATTCAGGATGGAAACCATTAAAGTAAAGAACCAGGCAGATTTTGTTGATACCGTGGCTTACACGGTTTTTGGACCGGTGATTTTTGATGATAAGTATCTTAGTCGTAATAAAGATGGTAAAAGTTATGCGGTAAGATGGAAAGCGCATGATGCCAGTAATGAATTAAAATGTTTTTACGAGCTTGATAATAGTAAGAACTATTCAGATTATTTACAGGCTGCAAAGGAACTGCACACTCCCGGTCAGAATATAGTTTTTGCTGCAAAGAATGGTGACATAGCATTAAGGGCACAGGGTGAGTTTCCTGCTAAATGGAAGAGGCAGGGAGACTTTGTAATGCCGGGTATTGATAGCAGTTATATGTGGCAGGGTATGATTCCGCAAAATGAAAATCCTCATATGTATAATCCCGAAAGAGGTTTTGTCAGCAGTGCCAACCAGGTTCCTGCGGATAGTAGCTATCCTTATTATCTTGGCTCAGCTTATCCGCCTTATCGTGGTCTTATTATAAATCGTGAGTTGTCGCAAATGCAGCATATTACTCCTGAAGATATGATGAAACTGCAGAATAATAATTACGATGCATTTGCTGAACTTGTATTACCGTTATTGCTGAAATCAGTCAAAAAAACAATGTCTCCCGAAGAAGTAAAATATTGGAAGATTTTAAAAAGCTGGAACTACAGAAATGATCCGGATGAAATAGGGGCTAGTATATTCAGTGTTTTTTTAGATAGTTTAAAAAATGTTGTATGGGGTGATGAGCTGGCGCCACTAAAAAAATATCAGATGCCTTTTGAAAGTACATTGCTGGAAGCATTATGTAAAGATTCAGCGTACCTGTTTTTAGATAATATAAATACACCGGATAAAGAAACACTGGGGGATGATGTACTGCTTGCTTTACAACAATCAATTCCTGTGTTAAACAAAGCTGAAAAAGAAAACAGGCTTGAATGGTGGAAGTTTAAAAATACCCGGATCACTCACCTCACAAAATTATTAGAATTCAGTCGCCAGCAAATAAACACAGGAGGCGGAGTCCGTTCGATAAATGCAACTAAATCTGTTCATGGTCCAAGCTGGAGGATGGTGGTGCACTTGTCACCGGAAACAGAAGCTTACGGTGTTTATCCTGGCGGACAAAGTGGAAACCCCGGCAGTAAGTATTATGAAAATTTTATAGACACTTGGGCTAAGGGTGGATATTATCATCTTCTTGTTATAAAAAAGTCTGATAAGAATAACGAGCATATAAAATGGCAGATGACGTTTTCTAAATAATAAGCTCATCTGTTCTCAATTAAAAATCTCAATTAAGAGGATATGAAATTTTTTTTGTCGGTATTATTAATTGCTATAGTAAGTTTTATTGCCTGCATTTACCTTCCCTGGTGGAGTATTGCTTTGGTAGCGTTCCTGGTAATAGCATTGATACCTCAAAAGCCGCTTTATGCTTTCATAGCTGGTTTTGTGTCAATTTTTGTTTTATGGAGTGTTTTGGCTTTATATATCAGTTATAAAAATGACAATATACTTGTTCATAAAATTTCATTGATCATTTTAAATATCAATAGTCCTATTGCGTTGGTTTTGTTAACGGGATTACTAGGTGCGCTGATAGGGGGTTTTGCAGCACTGGCGGCCAGTTATCTGCGAAAAGGCACCCAATCTAAAACAATTACACTAACGTAAAACGCAAGTTAATTGACTCAATATTCAATGGCTTATTTTCGTTTAGTCATTTACAAGCTATTATGAAGACAATTGCACTGCTTCTTATTTTATTTGTATCGTTAACTGGTTCATTAAGGGCTGGTATAATATCAGGAGTTATAAAAGATAATAATGGTAACCTGTTATCTTATGCTTCAGTTCTTGTGAAAGGAACCGGTATTGGAACAACAGCTAATAACCAGGGCAGGTACGCATTGCAGCTGGAACCGGGCAAATACATACTGGTGTGCCAATACGTTGGTTATGGCCGGGAAGAGAAAACAATAACCATGTCCAATGGAGACCTGACAGTTAACTTTACATTATCAGTGCAGCAAACAAGCATGAAGGAATTTATTGTAAGGCCGGGTGGTGAAGATCCCGCCTATGAGATCATCCGTAACGCTATTAAGAAAAGATCTTACTACCTGAACCAGCTGGACAAATTTCAATGCGAAGTATATATTAAAGGGCAATTAAAATTACGCGGCTTTCCAAAAAAATTCTTCGGACAAAAAGTTGATTTTGAAGATGGTGATACCAGCAAATTAAAAATGTTGTACCTGGCAGAAAGCATTGCTACCTATTCTGTTCAAAAACCCGGCAAAGTAAAAATAGAAGTAACATCAACAAAGGTCAGCGGGCAAAGCGATGCCTTCGGACTCAGCCAGCCACAGATCATTTCATTTTATGAAAATAATATACAGATAGGGCGTAACCTTAATCCCAGAGGTTTTGTTTCTCCCATAGCCAGCAATGCGCTCTCTTACTATAAATATAAATTAGAAGGAGTTTTTATAGAAGATGGAAAAGAGATCAATAAAATAAAGGTCATACCCAAAGAAAAATATGAACCGGTTTTCTCAGGATATATAAATATAACGGAAGGCGATTGGAGAATTCATAGCGTAAAATTGCAGTTGACCAAAGAATCTCAAATGGAGATCGTGGATACCTTACGCATCGAACAGTTGTATGTTCCGCTGAATAAAGATGTTTGGATTATTAAAAACCAGGTGATGTACCCGGCCGTTAAATTTTTTGGTTTTGATGGATATGGAAGCTTTGTAAATGTTTATTCAGATTTCAATCTCAATCCATCTTTCAGTAAGAAATTCTTCAACAACACTTTTCTTAAATATAATGATAGTTCAAATAAAAGAACAGCAGCTTATTGGGATTCTATCAGGCCGGTACCTTTACAGGCTGAGGAGAAAACCGATTACAGAAAAAAAGATAGTCTGGAACATATACGAAAGAGTCCCAGGTATCTTGATTCAATCGATAAGCGAAGAAATAAATTAAGCGTAACAGGTCTTTTATTTACCGGTGCAACTTTTAGCAGGGAAAAAAGAAAGGTAACTTATTCCCTGAATCCATTGGTAGATGCTGTTAATTATAATACGGTAGAAGGCCTTGTTGTAAATTTAAAGGGTACATTCCGACGGAGGTTTGATAGCGCCCTGATCAGCCGGAAGAGCATTTTTGTTTCACCTTATATCCGTTATGGATTTAGTAACAAACACCTCAACACAGGCGTTACAACCGGGTTTGATTTAGGTAAGAAATACGTTACTTCCTTTTCTTTAAGCGGTGGAAAAGATGTATACCAGTTTAATAACCTGAGCCCCTTCACCGAATTTAGTAATACCATTAACACTTTATTCTTAGAAAAAAACCTGTTAAAAATATATGAAGCCTGGTATGCAAGTGCCAGTTTTATTAAAGGTATTGGAGAAGGCATTGTTATCAGAACAGGTTTGAATTACCAGGACAGGATGCCATTAGATAATACCACCGGATATACTTTTTATAATGTTAAAAAAAGGAGCTTCACACCCAATTATCCGTCAGAATTACTTTTGCAAAATATTACCCGCCACCAGGCTTTTTCAATTTCAGCTGGTGTTACCTGGCAACCGGGAGCAAGGTATATTGAGTTTCCGGGTAACAAGTTTAATATAGGATCAAAATATCCTACATTTAACCTGGACTATATTAAAGGAATACAGGATGTTTTTGGCAGTGATGTAAATTATGATAAGTGGCGCTTTGTAATGAATGATGATGTAAATCTTAAACTATCAGGCACACTTAATTACAGAATTTCTGCTGGAGGATTTTTGAATAAGCATGAAGTACAGGTTCCTGATTACCAGCATTTCAATGGAAACCAGTCCATCTTTGCCAGTACTTACCTTAACAGTTTTCAGCTGGCTCCATTTTATCTTAACAGCACTATCACTAATTTCTATACTACTTTAAACCTGGAACATCATTTTAATGGATTACTCACCAACAAATTGCCGTTGCTAAGAAAAATTAACTGGAACCTGGTGACAGGTACCAACGCTTTTTTCGTTAATAGCAACAACAATTACCTGGAGGTTTTTATAGGACTTGAAAATATTTTAAAGCTTTTCAGGGTAGATTTTATACAGTCATTTACCGCAAATCACAGTCCTTACAGTGGTATAACAATTGGAATGAATGGTGCATGGTTTGCGAGATAAGATGGTTATGATATTACATCAACGTTATTGATTAGAGCATAAACAGTCAGCTATCAGTATTTAAATTTCATTTATGATAAATAGGTTTTCCCTTTTTGCGAAAGCATTACTCATGCTTACGATAATTTTTCACTTTACCTGTTTACGGGCGTTTTCTCAAACCATACAGGAATCTCCTATCTATACTATTAAAAAAGGCACTCCTGACGGTACCGGTAAATATTATATGGGAAGAGAAATAGCCCATGTGATGGGAGCAGGAGGCGCATCCTGGCTGGAAAGGAACAGCCGGCAAAAGGAAGAAAACACTAACCTTGCTATCAGTAAATTTCCGCTCACAACTTTTAGTAAAGTTGCGGACATCGGTGCTGGCTCCGGTTATTATACATTTCGTGTGGCTGCAAAAGTTCCTGCCGGGAAGGTTTATGCTGTAGAAATACAGGACGAAATGATAACGCTTCTTAATGACCGTAAGAAGGAATTAAAAAACTCCAATGTAGAAATTATTAAAGGAGATAGCCAGTCGCCCAATTTACCGGATACATCGGTTGATTTTGTTTTTATGGTAGATGTGTATCATGAATTGATGTTCCCGCATGAGATGTTGCAGAACATCCGCAAGGCTTTAAAAAAGAATGGCAAGTTGTTATTGATGGAATACAAGGCAGAGGATCCGGCGGTGGCAATAAAGGAATTACATAAGATGAGTGTGGTTCAGGTGCAGAAAGAGCTGGCTGCTAATGGGTTTGTTCTTGATTATAAAGGAGAATTCCTGCCGATACAACATCTGCTTATATTCAGGAAGAAAGAATAACCACGAAGGAAGGAATAGGGACCAAGGTCCACGTAAGACATTCTCCGTGGACCTCCCCGTGTTACCTCAGGGCTGTAGAATTCTAATTAAAAAAAAAGTAGTAAGCAATTAGTGATGTGTATAACTTTGTAATTCACTACAACACAAAGTTTTATCAAAATGCCTACTAC
>JAABUN010002620.1_pt1 | contig 31034 bp, 31 predicted proteins | sample 5559311 | NCBI WGS metagenome assembly JAABUN01 (sample SAMN10711877, study PRJNA513370) | rock metagenome | isolation source: Antarctica rocks | place: Antarctica: Victoria Land, Siegfried Peak sud | reverse complement strand
AAGGTGCCAACATCCACAGGTGGTTGCGAAAACTCAAACCCGCGCCCAACACCGACCCACCGTTTCACTACAGAAAAAACAAATCCTTATGAAGACAGACTCTAAGAGTCTGTCGTCACTTGGGTCTATATTTGAAGTTTGGAAACTCGTTAGGAATGGGTTTAAGCCTTCGCAGGAAGCGGTGAATGGACGCCACTTGCAAGGTGGCGCGGCTGAGTGTGGTGTTTTGCTCATAGTCGCGGGCTAAACGCCGGTTCCGGCCCCAGCAGCCAAAAACCTGCTCGATGAGCCAGCGTTTGGCAAGCACATGGAAGTCGGGCGGCGCATCGGGATCGCGCCGCACGATCTCCAACCTCAAGCCGCCCTGTTGCTGTATTTGGCCCTTGAAGCCTTCGCCATCGAAGCCTTGATCGGCAAAGACGACTTCGATCTTTTGGCGCCAGGCTTTGTGCTTGATATGAACCAGGAGCGCCAGGGCACAAGTGCGTTCATCCCAACTGGCGGGCACAACCAGGGCATCCCAGAAGTTGCCCGCCATGTCGCACAGGCTCACCCGCTTGCGACCGCACAGTTTCTTGGCCCCGTCGTAGCCACGAGGCCCCCTTTTTCACTGGTCTTCACGCTCTGGGTGTCCATCACGGCCGCGGTGGGAAGGGCTTTGCGGCTTTGACTATAGCGCACCTCGACGCGCAAAGCGGCCACACTCTCGTCCCACGCCCCGCTCAAACTCCAGCGCCGGAAGCACGAATACACCGTCTTCCAGTTCGGGTAGCTTTGGGGCAGGTAACGCCACTGGCATCCGGTTCGCAACACATAGAAGATGGCGTTGAGAACTTCGCGCCGAGGCACATGACCTGAGTGACCCAGCACCCGGCGCAGCACCGGCGCCACCACGCTCCACTGAGCGTCGCTCAGGTCACGGGGATAGACAACTTTGCGAGGACGAGACATGACTCAAGTCTCCCACAATCAACAGAGTGAAGACAGGCTCTCAGGCGAAAAGGCAAGTGCCCATACGTCATCAGGCATTTTTAGAGTTCTCTTCACTTTCCCCGTTTTCAAATCCCACAGCATAACTGCCATCATCTGCTTTTTGTGAAAGTATTCTGAGCCTGCCAGAGTTTTTCCATCAGGTGAAAAAGCGAGCGTATGGCTCCCTGACTCACCACCTTTCATTACGCGCACTGGCGTTTGCGATTTCGCAACGCTACTCCCGACCAATACTGTCCAGGCAATAAGATAAGAGAGCAGCAAAGCAGATGGCCGATGGCTTGGAATAAGTTGCATGATGTGATTATCGTCTTTTTTAATTCCGCCTGCAACGACGCCGCGCGCATCGGCAGAACGACCAATCTCACCCGCCGCCGGAAGGGAGCGAGGAACGAGCGGACTGTAGGCGATCGGGTGCAGCGCCTTGTTAGGCCATTGTTGGGGCGGTTAAACACGCAATCAAAGTCACGGTCGAAATAGACCGTGACTTTGATTTAAGGTTTTACATTTTTCCCATCATACGCATTTTTCGCACCATCGGTCGCATCTTTGGGGAAATGTGATCGGGGTCGTTGGCGTTCATTTGCGGCGAGAAATTCAAGCGCAGACCATAGGGATGCAACTGCTTTTTCATTTTCTCAATCATGACGACGCGCGCGTAAAAAGCGCGTGCGCCCTCGACGTTGCGCTTTCCGGTGATGATGTCGTGCGCCAAGTTGAGCGCCAGAATGTTGTGGAATTCGGCATCGCAGCGCGCCGACATTTCGCCGCGCGTGCGGTCAATGTTGACGCTGCCGTCGAAGCGCGCGATTTCGTCATACTTGTTTTCCGGCACTTTGTAGGAAACGAACTGTTCGACGCTGTCAGGATGCGGACCGGGGAAATTGTGCGGTGTTGTAGTGTTGGACGCAATAATGCGCTTCCACGGCCCGGAGCTGTGCCACACCAGCATGGTTGGTGTGGCTTCGTCGGGCGCACCATGAATTTTCATCATGCCTTTGGCCGCTTTTTGGGCGTCCATTGACCAGTTCGCCATCATGGTGTTGGCGTCATCCATCATATCCGCCCGCGCTGTTACTCCGCCGCCAGCCAGCAACGCCGCCGCGCTTAAAGCGGCAAGTGTTTTCGTCCGAATGTTTGTGCTGCGTTTCATAACCATTTCCTTTTTCCTTGACCTACAGATTTGTTGTTACTCAACTCCATCTTGGCAATTCTTATGCCGCCCTTGGAAGCCGCGCGCGATGGCCTAACGACAAGCTCACCCGCCGCCGAAAGCCGGAGCGGAGCCGAGGAACGAGGCGTAGCGCAGGCTGTAGGCGGTCGGGTGCAGCGCCTTGTTCTGTCGCTGTTGGTAAGGCGGTGGGTTCTGAGCTTTATGCACCGCTCCCGTTGCGCTCGTTTTGCTGCGCCTTCAACTCGCGTAAGGCATCCACGATGCGCGCCGGACGTGGCGCGTCGCCTTTGCCTTTGCCTTTGGGCCAGCCTTCGCGCTGGCGCGAGCGGTCGCCGTCCGATTCCTCTGTCTGGTCGTGGAAAAGAATCTGCTGTGTTGGAAACGGCAAATCGAACCCGTTCTTGAGTAACGTGTTGGTGACTTTTTCCAGCACTATGTCCTGCGATTGCAGAATGTCCATTTGGCGTGGCGGCTGCACCCACCAGCGCAGACGGATGTTGACACTGCTGTCGGCCAACTTAACCACCAACGCATCGGGCGCAGGGTCGTCCAACACTTCGGGAATCTCACTCACCGCATTCAGCAGAATGCGCTTGGCATGAGCGATGTCGTCTCCATAACCAATGCCGATGTCGTATTGCAAACGCCGCTTCTCGTGCGCGGTGTTGACCGTGACCGAATTGGTAAACAGGTTGGAGTTGGGAATGACGATGCGCCGCCCGTCGTAAGTCTTAATGAAAGTAGCACGGGTCTGGATGTTCTCGACGGTGCCCTCAAAATCGCCAACGACAATCTGGTCGCCGATGCGAAATGGTTCGGACAAGAGCAGCAGGATTCCCGCTAAGAAGTTCTGCAAAATATCCCGAAATGCGAAACCGATGGCGACGCTGGACAATCCCAGAATGCTGATAAGCTGGCCGGGTGTGAAGCCGGGGATGGCAATAACAAGCGCAATGAGCAATCCGATGAAAATAATCAGCCCGTGACTAAGCCGCCCCAGCACAAGACCAAGATTGTAATGGCGACGATTGCGCTGCGCGAGAGCACGCACACCGGCGCGCACCGCTTTGCCGAAGAAGAAGAAAAGAAAGAAAACGACAATGGCGACGGCGAGATAAGGCAGCCTTTCGATGAAGCCGTTAATCATCGTCTGCACGGCTCCCGTCGCTTCGCTGAGATTAAACTTCATGGCTTACATTATAAGTTCTCGGCGACAGGAATGCTCCGCCGACCGGCACTAACACCGCGCGCAGCGACAGAACAATGTTATTCAACCGCAAATTTGTCGGGGTAACAACAGGATTTGAGCGCGAGGTGAGGTCATAAAAACCGCAAAATTCTTTTTGAGGTATAATGTCAAATTAACGTGGTCTTTTACCGCAACGGCGATCACCGTGCCATGCAGCCCAACGCCACATCTTTAGCCGAATTTTTGGAGGCTTGTCGTGGCTTTATGCAAGTGAGGCAGTTGAGCCTCAAAACCCAGGAAAGCTATCTCAAGTATATACGGCGTTATATTCAGTTCCATCTCAGAACGTGGCGTTTGCAGCGATTGTGTATCTTTACCGCGAGATATTGGGGGTCGAGTTGAAGGGAGTTTCCGCTCTGCGAGCGACGCGGCCCAAACCTGTGCCGGATGTGTCAGCTAAACACCAGGTGCAGTGGTTGCTTCAACATATGTCGGGGACAAATCAACTCATTGCTTCGCTGCTTTATGTCGCGGACTGCGCCTGTTTGAGGGCCAGCGTTTGCGCGTCCAGAATGTCGATTTTGAGGCTGGGTTGCTGGTGATTCACGCTGGGAAAGGCGACCAAGATCGCCGCGCGATTCTGACGCAATTCTTGGATCGCCCGCTCTTCGATCATTTGCCCAATTGGAAAGAGAGGCTATGACATTCGCACCGTGCCGGAACTGCTCGGCCACAAAGAGGTGCGAACCACACCGATCTATTTGCACACCATGAACCGCTTCGGCATCGGCGTCAAAAGCGCGCTCGATGCCTAAAAAGGCGGAACCTCGTCCTAAAAGCAACCGTTGTTGTTACAAAATCGGAAAATTCATGGCTACCAACTGTCGTTTCGCGTTTGGAACTCACGTGATGAGCGTTTTGGCGCTGCATCGCGCAGGGCCGTGTTCGTCCGAAATACTGGCGCAGACCGTCAACACCAATGCGGTGGTGATTCGCCGTTTGCTGCTCGATTTGAAAGAAGCCGGACTGATCGAAACCCAGCGCGGGCCGGGTGGCGGCGCGAAGTTAGCACGTCCGGCGGGCGAAATCACCCTCGCGCAAATTTTCCAGGCCACTTCGGGCGAGTTTCAGCCTTTTGGCGCGCACCCCAACCCACCGGCGCAGTGCTGTCAGGTCGGGCGCGGCATCCAGCAAGTTCTCCAAGGCGTCGCCCAACGCGCTTCAGAATGCGTTGCGGCCCAATACGCCGCGATTTCGCTGCAAAACGTCGTCGATTCGCTCGATGAACTTCGAAAATAGCAAACGCAAGGCTGCAACGGCTTTCGATTTGCCACCAATCGTAACCATATTGGTTACACAAAAGATCATGTCCAAACTTTTCGAACCTCTGCAACTCGGCGCGCTGCGCCTTCCCAACCGTGTCATCATGTCGCCGCTGACGCGTGCCCGCGCTCATGACCGTCGCATTCCAAATCAGTTGATGCGCGATTATTACGTGCAGCGCGCCTCGGCGGGCCTGATTTTCAGCGAAGCGACTTCGATTTCGCTGCTTGGCGTCGGATACGCCAACACGCCGGGAATTTGGAGTCCCGCACAGGTCGAAGGCTGGAAAATGATCGTTGACGCCGTTCACGACGCCGGCGGACGCATCGTTTCACAGCTATGGCACGTCGGGCGCATTTCTCATTCGAGCTTTTTGGACGGCCAAATGCCGGTCGCGCCCAGCGCGTTGGCGGCCAAAGGTCACGTTTCCTTGATTCGGCCCCAAGTGCAATACGAAGTGCCGCGCGCTTTGACTTTGGAAGAAATCCAGGCGACCGTCGAAGATTACCGGCGCGGCGCACGCAACGCCAAAGCCGCCGGTTTCGATGGCGTGGAAATTCACGCCGCCAACGGCTATCTGCTCGACCAGTTTTTGCGCGACGGCTCCAACATCCGCAGCGACCAATACGGCGGCTCGATTGAAAATCGCGCGCGTTTACTGCTCGAAGTCGTCGCTGCCGTCGTGGAAATTTGGGGCAAAGAGCGTGTCGGCGTGCATTTGTCGCCGCGCAACGAGGAAAATCACTCGCTCCAAGATTCCGATCCCGCCGCGGTTTTCACCCATGTCGCGCAAGAACTTGGCGAGCGCGGCATCGCTTATCTTTTCGTGCGCGAATCGCAGCAAGAGCCGCGCGTCGTGCCCGCGATGAAGCGCGCTTTTGGCGGGCCGCTGATCGCCAATCAGCAGATGACCAAAGCGCTTTCCGAACAGCTTTTGCAAAACGGCGAAGCGGATGCGATTGCCTGGGGCCAGCAATTCATCGCCAATCCCGATTTGCCGCGCCGTCTCCAACTCGATGCGCCGCTCAACACGCCCGACAACACGACGTTTTACGCGGACGGGCCGCGCGGCTACACCGATTACCCCTTTCTCAACGAAAAGTGAAATCCAGGCGCTGATTTCTTCGCACCCGCTGAAATCAGCGCCTTTTTCATAAAAAACTGCGTCTTGATCCGATCAACTGAAGCGATTCGGTCGCTGCTCCCATCTCCCGAAAAATCATGTCCAACACCCTGCTTTCCACCCTCGATTCCGCTGCCCTATTGGGCGTCCTCAACTCGCGCTACGCCGTCAAAATTTTCGATGCAAACCGCAAAATCGACGCGACGACCTGGCAAACGCTCGAACAGGCACTGGTTCTCTCGCCTTCGAGTTTCGGCTTACAACCCTGGAAATTCGTCGTCATCACCGACGAATCCCTTAAAGCCGAACTGCTGCCCCACTCGTGGAATCAGCCTGTGGTGACGACGTGTTCGCATCTGGTGGTGCTTTTCGCCAAAAAATCGCTGGACGACGCAGACGTGCAAAAACTGATGGCGGCGACTGCCGAAATCCGCCATATGTCCGCCGATTCGCTTAACGGCTACGCGGGCATGATTCACGGCTCACTGTCGCAGATGTCGCCTGATGAGATGCTGGAATGGAACAAGCGTCAGGCTTATATCGCGCTCGGCCAGTTTTTGGTTTCGGCGGCGCTTCTGGGCGTGGATGCCTGCCCGATGGAAGGCTTAGACCGCGCCAAATACGATGAAATTCTGGGTGTCGAAGGCTACACCGCGACGGTGATGGCCACCGCTGGCTACCGCAGCCCGGACGACAAATACGGCGATCTGCCCAAAGTGCGCTACGCCGCCAGCGAACTGATCGAGCATCGCTAAGAGCAAACGAAACAGGTCTCCCATCATGCAAAAAATCGCACTTATCACCGGCGCCAACAAAAGCATCGGCAAAGAAATCGCGCGGCAGTTGGGCCGTGATTTCGGGTTCACCGTTCTCATCGGCGCGCGCGGCGAAGAAGCCGCGCAGGAGTTGCAACGCGCCGGAATCGACGCGCAATTGCTGCCGCTGCTGGTCACCGATGCCGACTCGGTTGCGGCGGCAGCGCGCTTGGTCGCAGGCAAATTCGGAAAACTCGATGTTCTGGTCAACAACGCCGGCATCGCCAAAGATAGCGGGCCGCCCAGTTCGACTTCGCTCGATTTGATGCGCGAAACCTACGAAACCAACGTTTTCGCGCCGGTGGCGCTGATACAGGCGTTTTTGCCGCTGCTGCGACAATCCGAAGCGGCGCGCATCGTCAATGTGTCGAGCGGACTGGGTTCGCTGACCCAGCACGGCGACCCCAACTGGGAGTTTTTCGATGTCAAGCTCCTCGCTTACAACACCTCGAAAACCGCGCTCAACGCGGTGACGGTGCATTTTGCCCACGAACTGCGCGACACGCCCATCAAGGTCAACGCCGCCGATCCGGGATTTACCGCCACCGATCTGAACAATCACCAGGGCACCCGCAGCGTCGAGCAGGGCGCCCGCGCTGCGGTTCGCCTGGCGACCCTGCCCGCCGATGGCCCCACCGGGAAATTCTTCGATGAAGACGGGCCAATCGCCTGGTAACGCCAAAATTACTCACAACCCCAAGGAAAATCATGCAAAAAATCGCTCTCATCACCGGCGCCAATCGCGGCCTCGGACTCGAAGCCGCGCGCCAGATGGCCGCTCAAAACTTCACCGTGATTCTCGGTGCGCGCGACCTCGCCAAAGGCGAAGCCGCCGCCGCAAAGCTGCGCGAATCCGGCGCCGACGCGCACGCCGTGCAGCTCGAAGTGGCCGACGAAACCTCGGTCAAGAGCGCGGCCCGCGAAATCGAAGCGAAATTCGGCCATCTCGACGCGCTCATCAACAACGCCGGCGCCAATTTCGAGTATTCAGCGGGCATCACCTCGCCCTCGACGCTCACGCTCGACGCTTTGCAAAAAACCTACGAAACCAACGTGTTCGGCTCGTTCTCGGTGCTGCAAGCGTTTTTGCCGCTCTTGCAAAAATCCGAGGCGCCGCGCGTAGTCAACGTTTCTTCGATGATCGGGTCTCTGGCGAACCAGTCGAATCCCAATTGGGCCAATTACGGCATCAACACCCTCGCTTATAATTCGAGCAAAGCCGCGCTCAATTCGCTCACCATCGCCTTTGCCAAGGAGTTCGAAAACACTAAGTTCAAGATCAATGCGGCGTGTCCCGGCTGGGTCAAAACCGACATGGGCACCGACAGCGCGCCGCGTGAACTCGAAGAAGGGCCACGCATTTTCGTCACGCTGGCGACCCTGCCCGCCGATGGCCCCACCGGAAAATTCTTCGACGAAAACGGGCCAATCGCCTGGTAACGCCAAAATCACTCACAACCCCAAGGAAAATCATGCAAAAAATCGCTCTCATCACCGGCGCCAACAAAGGCATCGGATTCGAAACCGCGCGGCAACTCGGCGCGCAAAACATCACGGTTCTCATCGGCGCGCGCGACAAATCGCGCGGCGAGGCAGCCGCGCAAACACTGCAAAACGAGGGCATCGACGCCCTATTTCTGCTCATCGACCCGACCGATGCGGCTTCGGTTGAAGCGGCGGCCCGTGAAGTTGAAGCGAAATTCGGGCACCTCGATATTCTCATCAACAACGCGGGCGCCGTTGTCGAGGGCGATATGTTGGCGCCGCCAAGTTCGGTTTTTACCTCCGTCCTGCGTGACACCTATGAACTCAATGTTTTCGGCGTTCACGAAGTCACGCGCGCCTTTTGGCCGCTCTTGGAAAAGTCCGACGCGGCGCGCCTCGTCAACGTCTCCTCGATGCTCGGCTCGCTTTCCATGAACGCCGATTTCGATGGGCCGATGAAAAATTTTCAAACCGTCGCGTATGCTTCGAGCAAAGCCGCGCTCAATATGCTCACGCTGAACTACGCGAGTCAGTGGCATACCGCGCCGCACCGCGCCAACACGGTTCATCCCGGCAACGTGAAGACGGGCGCCAATCCCGGCGGCGAAATTTCGGTCGAGGCAGGCGCCAAAACGGGTGTTGAACTCGCCCTGATTCCAAACGATGGGCCAAACGGCACGTTTTCGTATCTCGGCGAAACGCTGCCTTGGTGAAACCATGAAACAATGGCAACTGCGCGCGGGCGCCGATATTTCGCCCCTCCAACAGCGCGAAATCGAGGCGCCGAAACCCCAATTTGGCGAAGTCGCCATTCGCGTTCGCGCCGCGAGCCTCAACTACCGCGATTTGATTCTCGCCGGCAACCCCAAAATCGAAAACGTGGTGCCGCTTTCCGATGGCGCGGGCGAAATCATCGCCATCGGCGAAGGCGTGAGCGAATGGAAAGTCGGTGACCGCGTCTGCGTCAATTTTTTCCGCGACTGGCAAAGTGGACGCTTTCAAAATCGCTATCACGACGCGGCGCTGGGCGGCTCGGTCGATGGAATGCTTTCGGAAATCGTGACTTTTCCGGCGCACTCGCTGGTCGAAATTCCGGCGCATTTCAGCTTTGAAGACGCCGCGACGCTGCCCTGCGCCGCACTCACTGCGTGGTGCGGCTTGCAGCGCGGCCAATTCACGCCCGGCGACAGCGTTTTGCTGCAAGGCACCGGCGGCGTTTCGATTTGGGGCTTGCAAATCGTCGTCGCGGCGGGTGGAAGCGCGATTATCACCAGTTCCAGCGATGAAAAACTCGAAAGGGCGCGCGAAATGGGTGCGAACTTCGGCATCAATTACAAAACTGCGCCCGATTGGGACAAAGAAGTCTGGCGCATCACCGCAAAACGCGGCGTGGATCACGTTTTGGAAGTCGGCGGGCCGGAAACGCTGGGCAAATCGCTATCAAGCGTGGCGAGCGGCGGGCATATCGCGCAAATCGGGGTTTTGACCGGCTTCGCGGCGCCCGATGTTTCGCTGTTCCCGCTCGTCTCCAAAAACGCCACCATGAGCGGCATTTACGTCGGCGATGTCGAGAGTTTCGCGGCGTTCGTCCGCTTTTTGAACGCGACCAAAATCCAACCGGTCATCGACAAAACTTTTGCCTTCGAGAACGCGCTCGACGCCTACGCTTATTTGAAAAGCGGCGCGCATTTCGGCAAAATCGTGATTTCTATTCAAACATTATGAAACTCCACAACAAAACCGCGCTCGTCACGGGCGCCAGTCGCGGCATCGGACGCGGCATCGCGCAAAAACTCGCGTCCGAAGGCGCCAGAGTCGCCGTCAACTACCGCTCCGATGAAAAAGCGGCGCTCGAAGTCGTTTCGCAGATCGAAAGCGCGGGAGGAGAGGCTTTCGCGGTGCGCGGCGACGTGGCGAAGTTGGATGACATTGAAACGCTGCTCTCCGCAGTTGAAAAACGCTTCGGCACGCTCGATATTCTGGTCAACAACGCCGGAGTCGGCGAGTTTGTGCCCTTTGAAACCGCGTCGGTCGAGCATTTCGACAAACAATTCGATTTGAACGTGCGCGGCCTGTTTTTCACCACACAGCGCGCGCTCAAAATCCTGAGCGACGGCGGGCGCATCATCAACATTTCCAGCATCGCGTCGCGCGGCCTCAGCATCGAAGGCGCCGCTTATAGCGCCAGCAAAGCCGCGGTGAACGCGTTCACTGCGGCGCTTTCCAAAGGGTTGGGCGCGCGCGGCATCACGGTCAACGCGGTGTCGCCCGGCGTGATCGAAACCGATCTCGCACGGGCGTCTTTTACCGAAGCCGATCTCGAACGCATGAAAAACGGCAACCTTTTCGGGCGGCTCGGCCAGCCCGCCGATGTCGCCGATCTGGTCGCGTTTCTGGCCTCCGATGACGCGCGCTGGGTCACGGGCCGCGAAATTCTGGTCGATGGCGGCGCGATTTAGTGCCTGTCTCAGTAGGCAGCGAATCAATTCACCGCAACGGAAGGCGAAACCTGCCTTCGCAGGTTGGGAAACTGCCAGAATCTCCAAAGAGTGAGAGGTTGACAACCTGCCAAGGCAGGTTTCGCCCTCCGTTGCGGTGAATTTATTCGCTGCCCAAAAGCCTATCGAGATAGGCCCTTAAGACGCGCGACTTTTATGACGCTTTCGCCCCCCGTCGCCGCGCGGGAAAATTCGCGGTTTCAAACCTTATTTCTGGCGTTTTGCCTCGCGCTCGGCCCGGCGGTGGCGATTGGCTTCGGTCGTTTCGGATATGCGCTGATTTTGCCGGCGATGCGCGCCGATTTGGGCTGGAATTATGGTCAGGCGGGCGCGCTCAACACCGCCAACGCCGCCGGATATTTGCTGGGCGCGTTTTTGAGCGGCCCGCTGCTCAACCGGGTTTCCAACCGGCCTTTGCTGCTGTTTGGCCTCGGATTATCGGTTGTGGCGCTGTTTCTGGCGGGCGCGACGCGCGCTTTTCCGCTTTTGCTGGCGTGCCGCGCGCTCGTCGGGTTTTCGGCGGCGTTTACTTTTATCGCCGCGACCGGCCTCGCAGCGCGCCTGGGCCGTGACGAAGCCGAAACCGCGCTCGCGCTCGCCATTTCGATCAGCGGGCCGGGTTTGGGAACGGTTTTGACCGGCGCGCTGGTGCCGTTCGTGTTGGAAGGCGGCACAGCGCACTGGCCGCGCGCCTGGCAGACGATGGGCGTCATCGGCGTGCTGATTTTCGCCATCGTCGCGGTTTCGACGCGCGGTTTGAAAGTTTCCAAAACCCAAAACCAGGAAATCGAGCGCGAAAAGGCCGATTTAAAAGTGCTGTGGCGCGTTTTGCTGGCTTATTTTCTCTTCGGATTGGGCTACATCGCCTATATGACGTTTCTGGTGGCGTATGTGCGCGCGCTCAACGGCAGCGCCGCGACGGTCGCGCTGGTTTGGGTCGTTCTCGGATTTTCGATGCTGGCGGCGACGCTGGTGTGGAAAAACCAGCTCGCGCTCGACAAAGGCGGGCAAACGCTGGCGCTGATGGGATTTTTCAGCGCGATTTGCGCGATTTTGCCGCTGTTTTCAGGCGCTTTGCCGGTTTTGCTGCTCTCGGCAAGCGGTTTCGGCTTGATGTCGATGCCGGTTTTTACCGCCGTGACGGTGATAATGCGCCGCCATTTGCCGCGCGCCGCGTGGAATAGCGGCATCGCGGGCGCGACCACGATTTTCGCGGCGGGCCAAAGCCTCGGCCCGCTCGGTTCGGGCGCGCTTTCCGACCATTTCGGCTTGCAAGCCTCGTTGATCTGGTCGGGCGCGATTTTGACGCTCGCCGCAATGGTAGCATTGCGACAAAAGCGGGCTTTCACGGCGCCAATTTGACGCGAATTTGCTCTATCCCAAGGCACTATGACTCAAACTGCCCTCATCACCGGCGCCAACAAAGGATTGGGCCTCGAAACCGCGCGCCAACTCGCGCGCGATTTCGGTTTCACCGTCTATCTCGCTTGCCGCGACCCAAATCGCGGACTCGAAGCCGAAACCTTGCTGCAAAGCGAAGGCTTGGACGCGCATTTCGTGTTGCTCGATGTCACCGATGAAGCCACGATTGAAGCGGCGGCGCAAACCATCGCATCGCTCGATGTGCTGATCAACAACGCCGGAATCATGCTCGAACACACTTTCCAAGTCGGCGGCGTGCTGTCGGGCGATTGGAAAAAGACTTTCGATGTCAACTTTTTCGGCGTGGTCAATGTGACCAACGCGTTTTTGCCGCTTTTGGAGCAGTCCGACGCGCCGCGCATCGTCAATTTGAGCGCGATTCTGGGTTCGATTTCGGAAATCTCCAAGCCGCAAATGAAAATTTGGATTCGCGCCAGTTATTCGGCCAGCAAAGCCGCGCTCAACGCTTATACGGTGTCTTTAGCGCAAGAACACGCGGGCACCAAATGGAAAATCAACGCCGCACATCCCGGCTGGGCCAAAACCGACATGGGCGGCCCCAATGCGCTCATGACGGCGGAAAAAGGCGTCAAAACCGTGATTCAACTGGCGACGTTAGACGAAGACGGGCCAAGCGGCGGCTTTTTTCATATGGGAAAGATGATGGGTTGGTAACCATCGGTTATTTGTTCATACGGTGATTGTTATTCCGCTCAACTTCATTTGCGGTTTTATGCTCATTTTTCACACTTGTTCGGCGTTGCACACCCGACAAATTTGCGGTTGAAAGGACTTGTTCGGCGGCTGCGCGCAGGATAATTGTGCCGCAGAAAATAGTCTCTTGACGCAACTCGAAGATTAGTCTATGCTTACATATAAGTTTAGTCGAGGCTAAAAATAATTTCTGGAGAGACGAAATTGAAAATCAATGGAATTTTGCTGGCGCTCGCTGCGGCGCAGTGCAGCTTAGGTGGCGCGGCTTGGGCGCAAAGCAGGGCGCCGAATAAACCCACAGAACCCGAAGTGCCGCCGCTCATCACTGACCGCCCCGACTTCACCGAAAGCCCGCAAACCGTGCCCAAAGGCATGGTGCAAATTGAAGCGGGTGTGACTTTCGAGCGTGCCGGAAGCGCGCGGCAAACAACAGTTGGCGAAACGCTGGTTCGCGTGGCGGCGGGCAATCGCGCTGAGGTGCGAATTGGGATTCCGTCTTACTTGCATGTGCGCGATGGCGGGCGTGCCAGCGGTTTGGACGATGCGTTTCTGGGCGCGAAATTCGTTTTATCGTCGCCCAGAAAGCGACCGTTGGCGTTGCTCATCGGCTCGACTTTGCCGACTGGCTCGCGCCGCGTAGCGCCGCGTAAATTTTCGCCCGAAGCAGTGCTGGCGACCGAATTTGATTTATCGAAAAAAGTTGGGTTGGCTGTGAACGCGGGCGTCGCGCGACCTAATGAAGGCGACGGAAGTTTCGGTCAGATTTTCGGCAGCGCCTCGCTCGGCTTCGACTTATCGGAGCGCGTCGGCGCTTATCTCGAAGCATACGCTTTCAATCGCACCGAGCGCGATGGCAACGCCCAAAAGTTCGTGAACGGCGGTTTCACTTATTCCGTGAATCCCAATTTGCAACTCGATGCGCGCCTTGGTTTCGGTTTGGGAAACGATACCGGCGGGCGAGATTATTTTTACGGCATCGGCGTGTCGCAGCGTTTTTAAGCGGCGCTGGCCGCAGCACCCGAGTACTCCCAACAACGCATTTCACACAAGGATTTTGGTATGGCAACACGAGACATTTCACACGAACCCAATGCGTCTGCGCCTTCGTTGCCCGAAGCATTTCGCAGCATTGATACTCACAAAGGCGCCAGTTGGCTGCGCCGTTTTTTTTCTTTCGCCGGGCCGGGCTATCTGGTTTCGGTGGGTTACATGGACCCGGGCAACTGGGGCACCGATTTGGCGGGCGGCGCGAAATACGGCTACGCGCTTTTGTGGGTCATTCTCGCTTCCAATTTAATGGCGATGCTGCTGCAAACGTTGTGTGCGCGACTCGGCCTCGTCACCGGCAAAGATTTGGCGCAAGCCTGCCGCGATTATTACAAAAAGCCCGTTGCCATCGTGCTGTGGCTGTTGTGCGAAATCGGCATCATCGCGTGCGATTTGGCCGAAGTCCTCGGTTCCGCCGTGGCGCTGAACCTGCTTTTCGGCATTCCACTCTTGTGGGGCGTGCTGATTACCGGCTTCGACGTGCTGCTGCTCTTGGGCGCGATGAGTTTTGGCTTTCGCAAAATTGAAGCGATTGTCATCACCCTTGTCGCCACCATCGCCATTTGCTTTGGGCTGGAAATTTTCTTCGCCAAGCCCGAATGGGGCAGCGTCGCGGCGGGTTTGATTCCTTCGATTCCAAACAACGATGCGTTCTTGATTTCACTGGGCATTCTGGGCGCGACGGTGATGCCGCACAATTTGTATCTGCACACGTCCCTCGTGCAAACGCGCGCCACCGATCAGACGCCCGAAGGCAAAAAGCAGTCGATCAAGTTCAACACCATCGACACCATTGTCGCGCTGGGCGCAGCGTTTTTCGTCAACGCGGCGATTCTGGTTTTGGCGGGCGCGGTCTTTCACGGCACGGCGCACCAAAACGTCGAGGAGTTGCAGGACGCTTACAAACTGCTGTCGCCCACGATGGGCGCGGCGGCGGCCTCGACCTTGTTCGCGGTCGCGCTGCTGGCGTCGGGTCAAAGCTCTACCATCACTGGAACTCTGGCCGGGCAAATCGTGATGGAAGGTTTCTTGAACATCCGCATCAAGCCGTGGCTGCGCCGCCTCATCACGCGCTGTCTGGCGATCATTCCCGCGATGTTTTTGATTTCGGCATCAGGCGGCAAGAACACGGTGCAACTGCTCATCATCTCGCAGGTCGTGCTTTCGATGCAGCTTTCGTTTGCGATTTTCCCGCTGATGATGTTCACCTCCGACCCCAAACGCATGGGCCAATTCGTCAACAACTTGCCGACTAAAATCATCGGCTATCTGGTTTGCACGGTGATTGCGGCGCTCAACATTTACTTGCTCTTTGAAACCATCGGCGCGATGTGGCTCGGCCTTATCGCTGCGATTATGGGCGCGTTCACGATTTGGGTGATGTTTTTTTACAAGGGGAAATCACCGGAAGAAAATACCTCGTCAAGCCCACTGACCTAAAAACTGTTGTTGTTGCGGGCGCGCCTCTACAAGTGAGAGATGCGCCTGTAGCAACAGTATTGCAAGCCACCAACATCGGCCCAACAAGGCGCTGCACCCGACCGCCTACAGCTCCGTTCGTTCCTCACTTCGCTTCCGGCGGCGGGTGAGCTTGTTCGTTAGCCTTTATTTTCTTCAATCATTTTGTAACCCACATTCCGCACCGTCTGAATCAATTCATCGAAAACCGGGCCGATTTTGGCGCGCAGTCGGCGAATATGCACATCGACGGTGCGGGTGCCACCCAAATACTCTTCGCCCCAGACGTGACGCAAGAGCGCGTCGCGCGAAAAAACGCGACCGCGATGGGTGATGAGAAAGCGCAGCAGTTCGAACTCTTTGTAGGTCAAATCGAGCGATTCGCCGCGCAGCGAAACCGAATAACTGGCCAGATTCATCACCAGACTGCCCGCTTTGATGGTGTCTTTGGAATCGACTTTGGAGAGGCGCCACATCACGAAGCGAATGCGGGTGTTGAGTTCGTCGAAACTGTCGGTTCGCACCAGAAAATCTTCGAGTCCGATGGAAAAATCGAGGTTGACGGTGTCGCGGGCATCGACCAGGGCGACCACCGGGATGTGTTTGAGTTCGCGGTCGTTTTTGATGCTCCGCACCGTGGAAACCGGGTCGGACGTGGACGAAGTGAAATCGAAGATGATGAGGTCGGCGCCCCGATCTTGGATTTGCTCGAAAAACGGCTCTTCGGGGTCGGCCATCCAGGGCCGATAGCCCCAACCCACGAGTTGCAAACGCAGTTCGCGCACAAATTTCCGGTCGGCGGAGGCCAAAGCGACATTTATCATCTGAATCAAACCCGAATTATAGCGCAGTGATTTTACAAAGGCAAAATCGAGGGAGTTGAAACCGCAAAAACGACCGGTGAAGGTCGTTTTTGCGGTTTTGGAAGGGAAAAGCGGCGCTTCAGGCTTTTTTGGTCTGAGCGGCGGCGGCTTTGAGTTCTTTGACGCGCACTTTGAACGCTTCTTGCGAGCGCTTGCGGCGGCGTTTGATTTCCTGTTGACGTTGACGGGCCATAATGGACATTCCTCCTTGAAGATTAAGCTGTGAAAACTACGCGCTTGAATCGGCGATGACTTGCACCCAGACGCTGCGCTGCCTTGGGCCGTCGAATTCGCAGAAAAAGACGGCTTGCCAGCGCCCCAACTGCAATTTGCCGTATTCGATGGGCAAAGTTTGACTGTTTCCGGTGCAAAGCGCTTTGATATGCGCGTCGCTGTTGCCCTCGGCGTGGCGATAATCGCCAGTTTTGGGCACCAGAGCCTCGAAAGTCGCCAGAATATCCCTCGTGACATCGGGGTCGAAACCCTCCTGAACTGCGATTCCGGCGGTGGTGTGCGGCGCGTGAATCAGGCAAAGTCCGCGCCTGACGCCGCTTTGCGCGACGATGTCTTGCACGCGCGAGGTGATATTGACCATCTCGCACGGCGCCTGGGTCGAAAAGTGCAGCGTTTGCATCGCTTATAGGTTAGCCAAACTCACCAAATCGATGCCGCGGGAGTTCCCCGGCGGTTAAAATTGCCGCTATCGTGCTGCATTTCTCGCGTTTTACGCGCCGCCCGGCGCGTTTTGGAGCCGTTTTCTGCACGGTTTGGATGCTGCTTGGTGCGGTGACAGCGCCGCTCTACGCGCAAACCGCACCACAGCAAAAGCAATTGCGAAGCGAGTGGCAAGCGGGTGATAGAGCGCTGCGCGCCGAGGATTTCGCAGTCGCCCTGACACATTTCAATCGCGGATTGGAGGTTTTGCAGCGCCCGACGACACCGGTAGAAGCCGCAACGCTTTCCGCTGCCTTTCACAATCGCGCCGATGCGTTTTACGGTCTGGAAAAATGGCCCGCCGCGCGCGCCGACTATTCGCGGGTTCGCGAACTCACGCCCGATAACGCCGATGCCTACGCCGGGCGCGCCATCGCTCGCAAAGCGAATCGCTCGCAAAGCGAATCGCTCGCAAAGCGAATCGCTCGCAAAGCGAATCGCTCGCAAAGAGACCGGCGATTACGACGGACTCATCGCCGACGCGCAAAAAGCCGCCAGTTTGAACGTCGAATACGCGACTTTGCTCGACGACGCGCGCTCTACGGTGCTGTATCGCCGCGCTTTGCTCGTTTTCTTGCTGCTCGGCGCGGTGCTTCTGGCTTTGGGCGCGATTCCTTTCTTCAAATCTTTGGCAAAACTCATCAAAGCGGGCTGAAAAGTGGAAATTTTCGGTCAGGTTAGCCGCTTCATTTCATCCTCAACTCCTCGCTTTCCAAATCGCTCAAATGCAGATTGAGCGCAACCGTCGATAAGCGAATTTCCCAGATCGAAAACAGCAAACTGGCCATCATCAGTCCCAGCGCGGCGATGAAAATCCATTTTCCGAGCGTTTGGTGGCCGGTAAACAGCACGAACATACACAAAACGCATCCAAAAAGGCTGGAAACTCCGGCGGATTGCATATTGCGAATCAGGCCGAGCCGAAACCGCAAATTGCCGATCTGCGCGATGATGAGCGGGTCGGGCTTTTGTTTGTGCTGGCCGTGCAGGGTGCGAATCAGTTGCGCGAGATGCAAATAGCGGTTGGTGTAGGCCAGAAGCAGCAGCGAAATCGCCGGAAAGAGCAGCGCGGGGGTTTGAAGAGTGAGGGGCATGACGAAAAATGCGGCTGGAAACCGGCGGGCAACGCCTTTGGCGCGCAACCTTAAAGCAAGTTTTACCTTTGCGAAACACGCGCGAAACCGCGCGCGGCTAACCTTTTTTTATCGCAACAAGGCCGGCCAAAGCCGCTTTGAGCGTCACGCATTGAGCATCACGCTTTGGGCGTTGCAGCCGCACCTTCACAACCAGCCACTCGAATCGCAAGCCGGGCCAACCCTCTTCCTCCGTCAGTTCTGGATCGCTGACGACTCCCCTACCTTCCCCGTCGTTCTCCCCTTTTCCTCGAAACGAACCAGCGTTTCGGCCCTGCGCTTCGATTCTGTTTTTCAAAAACCCTGATTTCCGCCCTGGCGAGAATCGGGGTTTTTGTTTCGGAGCGTCAGGCGCGTCGGCTAAACTGCGGGGCCGCTTTCCCAATTGCCACCCTCATTATGCGTCAATCCCAGTTTTTCGCCCCTACTCTGCGCCAGGTCAAAGCCGACAACGAAGGCCACGCGCTGCTTTTGCGCGGCGCCTATATCCGCCAACTCGGTGCCGGAATCTACTCCTATTTGCCGCTCGGCTGGCGCGTTTTGCAGAAAATTCAGAACATCGTGCGTCAGGAAATGGATCGCGCCGGCGGCGTCGAACTATTGATGCCCGCGCTGCATCCACTCGAAATTTGGGCCGAAACCGGGCGCGACAAGATGGAAATCCTGTTTCGCCTCCACGATGGGCGCGGCGCGGAGATGGTTTTAGGCCCGACGCACGAAGAAATCGTCACCGACATCGTGCGCGCCGGAATCAATTCCTACAAGCAGCTTCCCGTCACGCTCTATCAAATTCAGGCCAAATTCCGCGACGAACCGCGCCCGCGCGCTGGACTTTTGCGCGGGCGCGAATTCGTGATGAAAGACGCCTATTCGTTCGACGCCGACATCGCCGGGCTGGACAAAAGTTTCGAAGCGATGATGGGCGCCTATCGCGCGATTTTCACGCGCTGCGGCCTCGATTTTCAGGTCGTCGATGCGGCGGGCGGCGGCATCGGCGGCTTCGACACCAAAGAGTTCATGGTCATCTCGCCGTCGGGCGAAGACACGATTTTATTCAATGAAAGCGACGGATACGCGGCGAATTTGGAACTGGCGACTTCGACATTGGAAACCATCGCCGACCGCGACGATATTTCCGGCGAAATCGAAGAGTTCGCCACGCCGGGCGTAACAACTATCGATCAACTCGCCAATTTCGAAGGCGGCGCGGCGTCGGAGCATCAAATCAAAACGCTAATTTATATCGCCGACGAGTCGCCGGTTTTGCTCTTGCTGCGCGGCGATCATCAACTCAACGAGGCCAAAGCCGCCTCGGTTTTAGAAGCCGGAACGCTGCGCGCGGCGACGGGCGAGGAGATTTTCGCGCTTTTGGGCGCCCATCCGGGCAGTCTGGGCGCGGTCGGGGTGCCAAAGCTGCGGATTTTCGCCGACGCCGAACTGCAAGGTCGCGCCCAAATGACGACCGGCGCCAATAAAGACGGATTTCACCTGCGCGGCGTCGATGTTTCGCGCGATATCGCGGTCGAAAAATTCGCCGATTTGCGCGAGGCGTGCGAGGGCGAGACTTCGCCGCGCGGCGGTGGGGCTTTGCAAAGCGCGAAATGCATCGAAATCGGTCACGTTTTCAAACTCGGCAACAAGTATTCCAAGGCGATGAAGGCCGATTTTCTCGACGGAAACGGCAAAGCGCAGATTTTCGAGATGGGCTGTTATGGCATCGGCGTGTCACGCATCATGGCGGCGGTCGCCGAGGCGCGGCGCGACGAGCGCGGCCCGATCTGGCCGAGGGAAATCGCGCCTTTCGCGGTGCATTTGCTGCTTTTGGACAAGGACGACGAGACCAAAGCTATCGCCGAATCGCTTTACGCCGATCTGCAAAATGCGGGCGTTGAAATCCTCTTCGATGACCGCAACGAACGGCCCGGCGCCAAGTTCGCCGACGCGGATTTGTTCGGGATTCCGACTCAGATCGTCGTCGGCAAACTCGCGCGGGAAAGCGGCGAAGTGGAGATTCGTTCGCGGGCGGATAAATCGAGCGAAAATCTCGCGGTCGCTGAGGTTTTGGCCCGCTTTAGGGCGCGATAAAAACGGCTTTATGGAGACTGAGATAATTCGCTTGTCTGCACTTTCACCCGTGATTCGGGTATGATTTTCCCCGCGTCTCCCTTGCTTTGGTCGTTTCGTGTCTATGTTTTTCATTTTGTTTGTCGCCGCTGCTTTTTTGACGGCGCTGGGACTGCGTTTTTCGGCGCGCATCTCCATACCGGGCGGCGCGCGCGCCGAAGGGCCGGGTTTCGTGCTGACGACATTGATCGTGGGCATCGCCGGAGTCGGATTTTGGACGCTTTCACACCCGGAGAGCGTCGCAAGCGGCCCTTTGCCCGACGAACTGTTGATAGGGATAAAACTGGGCTTGCTCGCGCTGGGAATTTATGTTTTGTCGGCGTTGCGCGGCGCGGCGGGCCTTCCGGCCTATGTCGCCGACGTTTTGGTGGTGGGCGCCGCTTTTCTGGCCATCCAAGTCGCGCCCGATGTGAGCTTGTCGCTCGCCCGCTCCACCGGCCCGGCGCCGGTGACGCCGGGAGACTGGTCGGTGCCGCTCACCATCGCCTGGATCTGGATGGTTTCGCGCCTCTGCGCGGGACTGACGCGGCTCACCGCCATCACCGGCGGCTACCTCGGCTTGTTCGCGGGACTGATTTTTCTGCTCATCGTCGGGCACAGCTCGAACATTTTCGCGCCCGCTTTGACGGCGTCGCTGGCGGGCGCGGGTCTGGCGGCGTTTGCGATGTCGCTTTTGATGCCGGGCCTCAATGTCGGCTGGTCGGCGACGCTTTCGATGGGTTTCGTGCTGGGCGTTTGCTCGGCGCTGGGAGTTTTGCAAAACACCTGGCCTTCCATCGCCGCGCTGGGGATTTTGGGGCTGGGTCTGCCGCTTCTCAACGTCACTTTGGTGCAGGTGCGCGCCCGCTTGCGCGGCAGCGATGTCGAATGGAGCCAGTCGCGCCAACATTTGCACGAAACTTTGCTGGCGCGCGGCGTGCCACCGCAAAAAGTCGCCGTGCTGTATTTTGCGCTCGGTTTGTGGGGCTGCGGCCTCGCGTATTTCGTGACGCACTGGTTTAACAGCGGCACGCCCAACGCCTTCGTCGCAATCCTTTACACGCTCTTTCTCATCGGCGTTGCAGGTGGCGGAGCGGTGACCTTCTTTTCGCTGGCGCGGATTTTGATGCGCCGCGTGCCCGGCGAAGCGGTTCCCGACAGCGTCGAGGCGTTTGGCGTCAAAATCTCGCCGGTTTCAATGCAGGAAGCGCTCGATAAAATCGAAGGTTTCATCGCCGAGGGCACGCCGCACCATGTTTTGACCTCGGATGCCAACGCGATTTTGACTTCGCGCGACGACCCCGAATACGCCGCCATCATGCGCCGCGCCGCGCTGACCACGCCCGACGGCTTCGGCGTGATCTGGGGCGCGCGGCTGCTCAATTTGCCGATTTACGAGCGCGTCACCGGCGTCGATATGGTGACCGGCATCTGCGAACGCGCCGCGCAAAAAGGCTACCGCATTTTCATTTTAGGCTCGGAAGAAGGCGTGGCGGCGACGGCGGCGCGCAACCTGATGGCGCGCTATCCCGGCCTGCAAATCGTCGGCACCCAGCACGGTTTTTGGCGGCGCGACGGCAAAGCCGAGGGTCTCAGCGCGTCGGAAGCCGACGACCGCATCGCCGGTCAGATCGCCAAACAGCGCATCGACGTGCTTTTCGTCGCCATGGGCATCCCGATGCAGGAAAAATTCATCGCCGCGCAGTTGGAGCGCCTCAACGTGCCCGTCGCGCTCGGCGTGGGCGGTTCCTTCGACGTCTATTCCGGCAAATTCAACCGCGCGCCGGTGGGCGTGCAGCGCCTCGGTTTGGAATGGCTCTACCGGGTGTGGATCGATCCTTCGCGCTGGAAACGCATGGGTTATGTGCCCAAATTCATGATCGTGGCGATCAAAACCTGGCTCTTTGGCCCTAAAAACGGCGGCAAAAGCGCCAACGGCGGAAAAGCCGCGCCCAAGGCGTCTTGAGCGCCGGTTTCAACCCAGAATGCGGGTGGCGACGTGGCAAACCTGGGCGATGAGTTGGGGCGCACTGCGCGAAAGCGTGACCCATAACAGCGCGCAGCCCAGGGCGAAAAGACCGCTGCAAAGCATGAAGTTGAGAGTCACATCGAAAATCGACAGCAGCGGATAGCGGCGCTGGCGTTGCTCGGAATGGTGAGGGTTGAGATGCATAAGTGTTCTCCAAAACGGGCGATTGTCGAGTCAGTTATTCCATGAACATCCCCCATTTTGAGAGCGCGCCATTTTTCTGACTTTCACTCCCAACCCGTGCCTGGAACGCACTATCCAGCTTCCCAATTTCGAAACGCACACTTCACAGCGCATTGAAAGTGATGCGGTCACCGTCACCGCGGGCGGCAAAGGTCTCAACGCGGCGCGGGTGGCGGCGCGTTTCGGCGCCCGCGTCGTGGCGGTTGCCCCGGTTGGCGCGCGCCAGCTCGCGCACCTCGAAGCGTTGACGCGGCGCGAGGGTGTCCAAAGCGATTTCGTCGCCGTCGAAAGCGACACCCGCGTTTGTCTCAACATCGTTCACGGCGACGGCACTTGCACCGAAATCATCGAAAACGGCGCGCCGCTTTCGACCCAAGCCGGCACCTTGCTGCTCGAAAAATGGCGCCAGTGGCTGCCGCGCGCGCGACTGGCAGCGATTGGCGGCGCGTATCCGCCTTCGACCGACCCAGCTTTCGAACTGCACGCCGCGATTTTGTGCCAGATGGCGCATCGCGCCGGCGTGCCGGTCATCTACGACGGTCGAGGCGCGGCTTTTTCGCGCGCTTTGCGAAGCCCGTTTCCGCCGTGGGCGATCAAACCGAACCTGGCTGAAGCCGAATCGATGCTGGGCCGCGCCATTGAAACCGAGGTCGAAGAGCGCCGCGCCGTGCGCGATTTGCGCGCGCTGGGCGCCGAAATCGTGCTTTTGTCGTGCGGAGCGCGCGGGCTTTATCTGGGACACGCGGGCGGCATCGAATGGATCGAGGCGCCGCGCGTCGATCTGGTGTCGAGCGTGGGTTGCGGTGACGCTCTGGTGGGCGCCTTTGCGGCGAAATGGCTCGATGGCGCCTCGCTCCTCGAAGCGGCGCGCTGGGGCGTGGCGGCGGGCAGCGCGTGCGCGGCGCAGCCGTTTCCCGCCCTGATTTCGCCCGCGGATGCCGCGCGATTACTTCCCGACGTGCGCGTGCAAAATCGGGAAATCGCCCTTCACAGCGCCGAAAAGCCGCGCCGCCAGCGATAAACCGGCAAGAAAGTGGAATATTGCAAATTCCCGTGAAGCGGACGGTTTTGGCGCGCAGTTTTGGGATAAAATGGCGCATGATTGCGGCTTTCTGCGCGCCGAAAACGCCGTGTTCGCGCATTTGGTCGATTTGTCCTAAAATTCGCTCTCCGATGTCACCCGTTTCCTCCCCCGATTCGCCCTCCGGCGACCAGCTCGCCGAGGCGCCGCTCGCCGAGGCGCCTGTCACGCTTTCGCCCGGTCAAACCCGCGTTTCGTTTCGTGACGCGCGTCTGCGCCCCATGCTGCGCCCCGCTTTGTGCTGCGCCGGGGCGCTGGGAGTGGGCCTCGCTTTGGCGCCTTTGCTCTTGAAACCGGGCGCCGCACCCACTCCCGGAGACGGCAGCGGCGGGCCGCAAGTCGAAATCGCGCTTTCGAGCGCCGATACGGTTCTGGTAACACCCGCGATGCCGCCTGGCGCACTGCTGCGCGGACGGATTCGTCTGGTGGCGGGCGAAACCGAGGCGCTGGGCCGCGCGCCGGTTGGCGGTCTGGTGGCGCGCCATCTGGTCGAAAGTGGCGCGCGGGTGCAGCGCGGCGATGCGGTCGTGGAAATTTCGAGCGGCGCGGGGCAGCGCGCGGTTCCGGCCTCGGAATTTCGCCAGGATCGCGCCGAGAAGGGCCAGATCGCCGCCTCCAACGCTCAAGGTGCACTCGCGCAAAGGATTTCCATCGCCCAAACCCAGCTTCGCGCCGCCCAGGAGCGTGTCGCGCGCTCGCAGGCCCAGGTCGGCGTGGCCCGCGACGTGGTGCGGCGTCTGCAAAACGGTCAGAGCGTGTCGCCGGGCGAGATTCCCGCGCCGCAAAACCGCGCCTCAAGCGCCGAATCCCGCGCCAACCGCCGGAAAAAGACTGGCCTGGACGCGCGGCAAGATCGCGCCTCCCAAATCGCAGCGCGCCAGGCCGACGCAGCGCGCCAGGCGGCGCAGGAGAGTGCGCGCGCCCTGGAAACCGCGCGCACCATGCTCGCCGACGCGCAAACCCTGACTCGCCAGGCCGAGCAGAGAAAGCAAAGCACGACTCAGGCGGTCGCGGATGTCGAAGCGCGTTTCGATGATAAAAAAGCGACCGGCGCCGATGTCGAGGCCGCGCGCGCCGCGCAAAAAGAAGCGCAAAACGCCGTCGAAGCCGCCGCCAAAGCGCTTGTTTCTGCCCAGACCGAAATCGTTAGGCGCGAAAAAAACGCGGCCACCGCACAAAATTACGCACAGTCCAGCGCCGCACAAGCCGCCAAAACGCTGAAAGGCGCCCAGGGAGATGTTGACAGCACTCCAAACTCGCCTGACGCGCCCGCAACCGAGGCGGGCACCAAGACAGGCGCCCCCGCGCCGCGCGTGACGCTGGAAAGCGCGATCCAATTTGCCGGCGCCGCGCTGGAAGAAAGTCGGCGCGCCAGCCGCGATGCCGAACGCATTCACTCTGAAATCGAGGCTTATCAGGGCCAGGTGACGCGCTCCAAAACGCGCATCGATGCCGCCACCCAGAATCTGGCCGCCGCCCAGCAACAGGTGATGGATTCGGTGCCGCGTCCGCGTTTCTCCGCGTCTTACGCGCCGTCGAGCGGCATCGTGACGTGGATTTCGCGTCTGGCGCGCGAAGTCAACCAGGGCACGCCGGTTTTTGGCATCACGCGCAGCCAGCGCGCGGCGGCGCGTTTCGAGGACAAATCCGGGCTGTGGCGCGCCATCAAACCGGGCGCGATTTTGAGCGCCTTCGTCGTCGATGCGCCCGCTCCTGCCGACAAACCCGGCCCGACGGTTGGGCCTGAGACGGTTGCCCAATTGGGCGCCGGTCACGCGATGACCCTCAAAATGACCGAGATCCAAACGCCGACGCTTGAAGACGAGGCCGCCAAACTCACCGGCACGCCGATTCTGTCGCAGGGCAGCGCCGCAGGTTTGAGCGAGGGCGCGCAAATCCTGGTTTCGATGCCGCGTCCGGGCCAAAAACCTACCCTCAGCGTGCCCGCGTCCGCCCTGGTGCAGCGCGGCAAAGCGATGTATGTCGCGCTTTTGGAGCCGCTCTCGGCCAACGAACTCGCGGCCCAAAACCTCGCCGCAACGCCAGCCGCAACGCCGCAAAGTGAAAATAAAGCGCCCCTCAAAACCGAAGTGAACCCGCCTAAGCCTGATGCGGTCGAAGCGTTTCATTTGCGTTGGACACCCGTCGAAACCGGGCGCAGCGACGGTTTGCGCCTGGAAATTACGAAAGGTTTGCAGGCGGGCGCGCGCGTGGTTAGCGCACCCGAAGACCTCGAAGCGATGGGATTTGCGCCCGCTGCATCGCCCACAGTTCTCGACGCCAAAAACCCGGCGAATCCCGACTCCCAGGCGTCGGATTTGGCGCAAAATGTGCCCGTTCCCGATGTTCTGGTGCGTTTGTCTACCGAGTTGGCCTGAGTTGGCCTGAGTAGTTCACCCGCAACACCCTGCAAATCGTTCCGTTCGCCCTGTCAGGTCGTTTTATGCCTTTGTTTCCTCTTCGCCGCCGCCCTTTTCCCCGCCCCGCCCGTCCTCTGGGGTCGGTTTTGCCCCTCGGCGCGCTGCTTTTCGCGCCCAGTGCGCCCGCACGCGCCCAAAACGCCGCGCCCGCCGCGCCGCAAATGACGCTGGAAACCCGCCCGGCGAGTTCGATTGCCGCGTCTCAGCGTCCCGATCTTCCGCTGCCCCGCGCCGCCGAGAATCACGGGCTGGTTTTGGCGTCTCCCACGGCCTCAAAAGTTGCAACTTCCAAAGTTTCAGCGGCCAGCGCTGCGACGCCGATGCCGCGCGCTGCTGCGGTGGTAATGAGCGCGTTTGCGACGCCGCAAACGCTGATTTCGCCGGCCAAACGCGTCAAAGTCAGCGCCAAAACCCGTTTCGTCGCCTCGCGCGTCTCAGCCCAAAATGGGAGCCAGCGCTTCGCTCTGGCCGCCCCAGGCGCGGCGACTTCGATTCCGCAAAATCTGCCCGCTCCGACAACGTCGGTTCCTTCCGCACCCGTTCCCGTGCCGCTGCGTTCGCTGTCGCCGGTCGCGTCGGTCGCGCCATTGCCTTCGTTTCCGGATCCTTTTTCGGCGCCTTCGTCGCGGGATCGCATGGCAAGGCTGCCTTCGCGCGGCGGTTCGGTGCAAAATCGCCCGCCCATCGATCTGCGTCCCGCCATGCCCGACACCGGGGCTATCAGTGATTCGCAGCGCCGCCTTTTGGCCCAACTCGACGCCGATCTGGGACGCGCCCAACGCCGCCTCGACCGCGCCGAAACGCGCTTGACCGACGGGCAGCGGCAACTCGGCACTTTCACCGATGTTCTGCGCTCGGCGATGTTCGACACCGGCGACGACGGGCGCGGACTGCATCCCTTCGTGCGCGTCGCGCAGCGCTACATGGGCACGCCCTACGTGTGGGGCGGCGAAAGCGCGCGCGGTTTCGATTGCTCCGGTTTCATCATGCGCGTGATGCGCGATCTGGGCTACCGCGCCCTGCCCCACTCCGCTGCCGAACAGTTCAATTACGGCCTGCCGGTCGCAAAAGAGTTGCTCAAACCCGGAGACATCGTGTTTTTCGCCAACACTTACAAACCCGGCATCTCGCACGTCGGAATTTTTCTGGGCCGGGGCCGCTTTATTCACGCCGCCAATTCGCAGGTCGGCACCATCGTTTCCAACCTCGGCGAGGCCAAATGGATCGAACATTACGCCGGAGCGCGGCGCCTGTTGCCGGTCAAATCGTAGCTTTGGCGTGAGACGTTGATACCAAGGTTTAAGGGCCCATCACGAAAGTGTTGGCCCTTTTTGCATTTTGGTCTCGGAGAAAACTCCGAGAAACCGATTTCTCCGGTCGCCCGCGCACAAACTTTGCTGTTTCTGGCGCCATGCTCCCATTTTTCCCGGCAAGGCGCGCCCGATGAGCCAACCGACACCCGCATTTTTGTTCGCTACCGGCATCGAAAACTCTTATCCCACGATTCAGGGTGGCCGCGTCCGCGTCGATGAAATGGAAAAATGCGGCCACTACGACTTTTGGCGCACCGATTTCGATTTGGTCGAGCAACTCGGTCTGCGATTTCTGCGCTACGGGCCGCCGATTCACACCACCTGGCTCGGCCCAAATCACTACGATTGGAGTTTTTGCGACGCGACTTTTGGCGATTTGAAGCGCCGCGACCTGTTTCCCATCGTCGATCTGTGTCATTTCGGCGTTCCCGACTGGATCGGCAACTTCCAAAACGGCGATTTCCCCGAACTTTTCGCGGGGTATGCCGGCGATTTCGCGCGCCGTTTTCCTTATGTGCAGCTTTACACGCCGGTCAACGAGATGTTCATCTGCGCCACCTTTTCCGCCGCTTACGGCTGGTGGAATGAGCAACTCAGCGACGATAAATCGTTCGTGCGCGCGTTGCACAACATCGTCAAAGCCAATGTTTTGGCGATGCGCGCGATTTTGGAAGTGCGGCCCGACGCGATGTTCATTCAAAGCGAATCGTCGGAGTATTTTCACGCCGACAGCCCCGCCGCCATCAAACCCGCCGAAATTCTCAACGCGCGCCGCTTTTTGAGCCTCGATCTCAATTATGGGCGCCGCGTCGATTCGGAAATGTATGAGTTTCTGCTTGACAACGGCATGACGCGCGAGGAATATCACTTTTTTCTCGACAACAAGCTCAAGCGCCACTGCATCATGGGCAACGATTATTACGTCACCAACGAACACCGCGTCGCGCCCGACGGCACCACGCAGGCGGCGGGCGAAGTTTTCGGCTATGACGAAATCACGCGCCAGTATTTCAAGCGCTATTACTTGCCGGTAATGCACACTGAAACCAACCACTGGCAAGGCAAAGAGGGCGACGAAGCGGTCTATTGGCTGTGGAAAGAGTGGGCCAACGTGCTGCGCCTTCGCAACGACGGCGTGCCGATTGTCGGTTTCACCTGGTATTCGCTCACCGACCAGGTCGATTGGGACACCGCGCTGCGCGAGCCAAACGGAGTCGTCAATCCGCTGGGACTTTTCGACCTCAAGCGCCAGATTCGGCCCGTTGGCAGCGCGTTTCAAGAACTCATCGCGCAGTGGGCGGACGTTTTACCGATGCAAAGCGTGTGTTTCAAATTGCCGATTGTGGCGCCAAGCGACTATAACGACGAATGGGCGCGCGAAAACCGCGCCGACGCCAAAGAAACCCAAAACGCGCCCGTCACCGAACCGGCCACATCTGATGGCGCGCACTAAAATCCAGCTTCAAGCCAAGGAAAACTCATGAGATTTCAAGATAAAGTCGCCATCATCACCGGCGCGGCGAGCGGCATCGGCCTCGCAACGGCCAAACGCCTCGGCAGCGAAGGCGCGCGCGTCGTCATCGCCAATTTAGACCAGGCCAAATGCGACGCCGCCGCGACTCAGGTTTTGGCCGCGGGCGCGCCGGATTGCCTGGCGATGGCGTGCGATATTTCTCAGGAAGCGCAGGTTATCGCCCTTGTGGAAGCCACCCTCGCCAAATTCGGGCGCCTCGACATCGTGGTCAACAACGCCGGACTGATGATTTTTAAGCCGCTCGAAGAACACACCGAGGAGGATTGGCTCAAAATTCTCCACGTCGATCTGATCGGTGCCTTTTTCTTCACCAAGCAGGCGTTTTTGCACATGAAACCCGGCGGCGCCATCGTCAACGTGTCGAGCATTCACGCCGAAGAAACCACGCCGCTTGTCGCGTCCTACGCCGCCGCCAAAGCCGCGATGCTGTCGCTGACGCGTTCGAGCGCCATCGAAGGCAAACCCAAAGGACTGCGCGCCAACGCGGTTTTGCCCGGCGCCGTCGATACGCCGATGCTGTGGGAAAATCCCAATTTGAAGTCAGGCGCGGAGACTTTGAATGCCGCCGATGTCGGCAAACCCGAAGATTTGGCGGCCACCATCGCTTATCTCGCCTCGGACGACGCCAATTTCGTTCAGGGCGCCTCGGTGCGCGTCGATGGCGGGCGTTTGGATCATCTTTGAAGCTCGACTTGAGGCGCGGCGGGTGTTAAAATCTCGGCGGAATTGCGGAAGTAGCTCAGGGGTAGAGCATCAACCTCCCACGTTGAGGGTCGCGGGTTCAAATCCCGTCTTCCGCTGCAAAAAATCGAAAGGCCCGCGTTTTCCAATGAAAACGCGGGCCTTTTGCAATCGGTGACGATTTTTCGCCCTATTTTAAGCCTTTTCTCTGCCCAAACCCGGATATTGTGCCTTTGTCATGCAACGACGCTGCCGTTTTGTGCGTCGGGGAGTTATAATCCAAAGAGTGATTCTTTGCGCCAACTTAGGCGCTTAAAGTTCACCGATTTTACAAGGCTTTAATTCCATGCCATCACCTTCCATGAGTTCGGGTCAGCGCGGCGTCATGCGCGACGACATGGCGCTGCGGATGCGCCGCCCACCGACCGAATACGTCACTTTGCTGTCGCAGAGCGAGCGCGATTTTCGCTCCTACGTCGATTCGCTCGAAACCCATCCCGCCTTCGAGAAAATGATCTCCGAAGGCATGATTTCCAAAGTGCGACTGCGCGGCAAAATCCCGCGCGAGAAATACGAGTCGTTCATGGACGACCAGATGATGCACTTTTTGGAGTTCTACGGCATCACCAACCATGACGGCTGGGAAAAAGATTTTCTCTCGCCTTATGCGACCGAGCGGGCCAACGACATCGCCAATCGCTACGGCGCGCCGGTGGGCGACACGCTGCGTTTTCTGCGCTACATCAACGCGTCGGGCGCGCAAAACCTGGCGGGCGCTTTAGCTTCGCGTGGCGGCGGAAATAATGGCGGTGGCGAGCGGCCCAGCATGGACGACACCCTCGCCGGCGGCGCGCTCGTTGATTTGACGGAGATCATCGAAAGCACCCGCGAATTCGTCGAAAAATACGACGTTTCCGAGCAGGAATTCCTCGATCTGGTTTTGGGCGGCGAAACCGGCGCCGAAGAACTCGCCCAGCATTTCGGATGCAGCGCGCGCGAGGCGGAAGAGATTCTCGAAAGCGCCGACCGCATTTATCTGGCGCAGGGCTATGAGTCGTCGGGGCAAACGCCGGACAAAAAAGCCGGCCCGGCGCGCGGGGTGTCAGCCAACGACGAGCCGGTCGCCTTCGTGCGCGTTATCGAAGGCGAAATGGCGATCCAGTTTCACCACGATTCGGTTTATACGCAGCGCTATCGCATTAAACCCGGCGCCATCAAGGAAATTAAGGCGAGTTCACCGCAAGATGCGCGCGAACTTCTGATGCGCGCTCGCTACATCAACCAGCGCTTGTCGGCGCTGTCGCGCTTGATTACCACGCTGTGCGAATCGCAGCACGAATATCTGGCGTCGGGCGACGCGCGGCTGCTCAAACCGCTGGCGCAGGCGGCGCTGGCGCGCGATCTGGGCGAGCATCCTTCGATGGTTTCGCGGCTGATTCGCGGCAAAATGATCGAAACCGAGTGGGGCAAAATTCCGCTGCTGTTTCTTTGCCAGAGCAAAACCGATGTCGTCGCGCGGCTCATCGCGCAGCATCCCACGCTCACCGACCAAGATGTCGTGCTGCGACTGCGCGACGAATACAGCTGCTTCATCGCGCGCCGCACCGTCGCCTACCATCGCGGCAAAAGGCTGCGCCGCAACAAGCGCCGCAAAAAAACCGAGACCGAAACCAAAGCCTAAAGAGCGGGGCTTGCGCCCTCTTCCAATCTCTATGAGCGACAGAAAAAAGAGATTGGAAGAG